>Ga0315274_10008109_pt1 | contig 15208 bp, 12 predicted proteins | sample YL17G02_20_MG_FD_203700 | JGI IMG/M metagenome (GOLD analysis project Ga0315274, IMG submission 203700) | Sediment microbial communities from Yellowstone Lake, YNP, Wyoming, USA - YL17G02_20 | ecosystem: Environmental > Aquatic > Freshwater > Lake > Sediment | place: USA: Wyoming | collected... | reverse complement strand
CGTAGCATTGCTTCCATACGTTGTCCGTTCGGCCCCGCGGCAAAGCCCATAGCAAGGTTCGTAACACCCCAATGACCTAATATCCAGGCTGCGTCAGCAGCTTTGCCACCCATACCCCAGGCACTCTCCAATGACCGGATCGTGCGACCAAGGATAAACTCAGGCACACGCAGGCAATAGTCAATAGCAGTGTTTGGAGTAACCGAAACGATCATCATTTTTCCCAATGGGCTATCCCGGTAACAAGGTTGTGGGTGATGGCAGCGATATCGACTGGCCCATCTGGTAAGAACTTACTCATCAAAATAGAATAAGCTGCACCATCGATCCGCTCGGTGGCATCAAAAGCAGCCGCGAGGCTTTTCCCCAAGGTGAATAATCCATGAGCCGGAGCGATTACAGCCACAGCTTGCTTGCGTAAGACTGCCTCCTGTCCGCGCATCACCGCTGCTACCGACTCTGCTAAATCAGGCGAATGAGCCGGCGCAAACTTACAGACCTGGATCGTGCCAAACTTAAGCGTACCCTCCCAAACTGGCGGGATCGGTTGTCCTGTAGTAGCAAAAACCATCACATTGCGCGGGTGGCTATGTACAATTGCCATACCCTCATGAAACTCATGGTACAGACGTAAATGCACACGCGATTCACGTGAAATTTCACCATCGCCATCCAGCTTGTTACCCTCAGGGTCAATGACTAATACCTGTTCTGGTCGGATACGCCATTGATACTTGCTTCCACTAAAGCGCGGCGTAATACAGATCACGTCGCCGGCCCGTGCGCTGACATTACCCCCTGCCGCGTCGGTAAGGAACCGGTCGAAAAGCAACCGGCCGATTTCAGCGATTTGTTGCCGGGTTTGCGTAATTATGTCACTCATTTTCACCATCGTGTATTACTTACCTAGTATTAGATAGTTGTATTCCGAATTCCAATCAGGATGATCTTTCACCCGCAGACACAATGTAATCCGACCGGCAGGTAAGTCCGGTAAAGAATAGCGTAGTGTTGGACCGGGCAGGTTCGTGTTCGCTGGTGTTCCGGGGATTTCCCAACTTAACAAAAGGAGATCTTGATTGGCTACACGAAGTGTCGCATCGACCCTTCCTTCTGCTATTGCTGCAGGACTATCGTTTAGCATATACAAGTCAGCTGTGAATGTTTCCCCAGGCACCCAGGAGAACTGGGGGATGCGGGCACTTGCTAACACCGGTCGAAGAGCATCACTCACAGCTTTCAAAGATGGTTTAGGTTCAGCAGGCCAGCTCAGCAAACTATTGTTGGCCGCGTTAGGCCAGGGTTCATTGAAACACCAGTTGAGTGCCATTGAACACACAGGCTTTTGCCGGCGGGCTTCCTCGAAAACGAATTTCAATCCTTCACTTTGTAACCACTGGCTCCATTCGACCAGTTGTTCCAGGGTGGCTGGCATGCCATAATAATGCTCGATACACCACAATTCTAACCATGAATCAGGTGACCCGTTCCAGGCATGGAAAGCGTGTCTCGCTTGCCAGTATGTGCCGGGACGCGGAGGGAACAAGTCCTCAGCCGGAATAATACGTTCCAGTAATTTAATGCCTGCGATGCCAGGCACGCCAAATTCCGTGTAGGCTGTATTATGAGCTTTTGGGAAATACTGGAAAACTTCGTTCCCATTATGCAATCGGAACTGGTAACCACCATGGGCCCATCCAGAGAGCGGTGAAGTCATGATATAGGGGCGGTGGGGATCAAGTTCAAAGCAATTACGATCCAGCAATCGCAAAGCTAAATCCTGATCAGTCATACAGGACCAGTTATTGAACAGTTCGTTTCCACCGCACCATAAAACTACGCTGGCGTGTGAGCGCAGACGACGGATGATCGAGCGTGATTCCTGGTCAAGTACACGCAGGTAAGCCGGAGTACCTTCATAAAAGCCACAAGCCAGTGGAAATTCCTGCCAGATCATGATACCAAGCTCATCGCACAAGTCGAAGAAACCCTCTTTTTGCACGGGTGCTCCACCCCAACAGCGCAGCATATTAAAGTTGGCATCATACGCAGCCTGTAACAACAACCGGTAAGTGTCCGTCGTGATACGACCTGGGAACATGTCTGGACCAACCCAATTGGACCCCTTGGCAAAGATAACGCGACCGTTGATTTCAAGGGTAATGGGCGGTTTATTACGGCTGTTAGGAAATCCAGCATTATCAGGATCGTTCCAACTCTGAGCATGTGGAACAAGACGGATTTTACGGAAACCTACGCGCGACATACGATTATCGAGCAAAGTGCCAGCTCCATCATACAATTCTACAATAGACGTATATAAAACAGGTTCACCCTGACCATTCGGCCACCATAAATCAGGGGATTCGATAGATCCGGAAAAGCACTGCTGGAATTGCTCTGGCGTATTTTCCTTTTCGAGGATGACTTGGCCGGCGCGATCAAGAATCTTCCACTTCAATCTGCCAAGACCAATTTGCGATGTAATGATTTCAAGGCAGAGATTAGCTTGATCTAACTTCTGAGATAGCTCATAAAAAACCTCTACAGAGCGAAAGTGCAAGGCTGGACGAGTTTCTAGATATGTCTCCTGCCAGATACCAAGGGGGATCAAACGCGGGTGGAAATCCCAACCATAAGAGAATGCTGGTTTGCAGCTTTGGTTGGATTGCTTTTCATCGATAGGATTGTGATACATCTTTGGGACCGGGAAAACCAGTACTTCAAGGATATCACCCGGTTGAGCCCGGTCGGTTAGATCAATCTCGAAGGGAGTAAACATCCCCTCCTGATCGTAAATGATCTGACCATTTAAGTGTACCTGGAAACGGTAATCTACCCCACCACACACAAAATATAACCGTTGACCGGCAATTGTAGATATGAAATCAAGCTTTGTGCGGTAGAGCCAATATACATCTTCCATCCATTCATAATCGACAGCAATGGGAACATTACGGTCTTCGTAACGCACGGGATAATTAGCCTGGTATTCGATCGCTGGCCAGCCTTTAGCGGAGGCCCAATCGGGCTGTACCGCACCAGGTACAACTGCAGGGATAAAATTCTCAGGCAGGCTTTTAGCCTCTTGGGTAAATCCAACAGTCCATTGGAGTGAAATTTTCATCCTTTGTCACCTCGCAAGAACAGAGTTTACCATGAACCATTCTCCCACGGATCGTAGCGCTGGAATGTCTCTAGCATGTATTTCTTGGTTTCAGGAGCGGTACCAATGGCATTTTCATCCCCGTAGTCACCAAGCACGAATCCACCACGGGCCGTTCCCCACTGTCGCATCAATGCTACTGCCTGGTTTTGGATTTCTTCCGGATCCCCCTTCGGCAATGTTCGCTGAATATCACACAATGTCTCGAAGCATACTTTACCAGCGAATTCACGCCCGATCTCTTCGATCCCATTGGTAATTGGCTGCTGCATATTTAGAACGTCAACCCCCGCCTCGATAAGAATGGGGATGCTTTTATTGATCTTGCCACACGAATGCATCCATACATGCCAGCCTGAATCGTGGGCAGCCGCGAAGATACGCTGGTAACGAGGTAAGAAGAACTTCCGGAATAAGTGCGGCGAGACCATCAGATCGAGCTGGGTTCCCCAATCCTCTGAAAAGTTAAAGCAATCAATACGGTTTCCAGCTATTCGGTGCATGTTATGGATGAAACCAATATCATAAGCCACCAGCCTGTCAGCCAATTCATGAATAACAGGGGTATCATCTATCAAGCCCAGCATACAATTCTCTAAACCATGTAGGGCTTGCATACGCTCCCAAAGAAGCATGAAGATCGAGCAGATACGATACTTACCACACAACATAGGATCAATATCCACGGCATCCAATTGAGCAGGTACATTAACGTAACGGCATGGCTCATCCGGGTCTGGCCAAGGAAAAGTATCTATTTCAGCCAAATTAGCGAGTGGATGCCCTTTCACCTGACCCATATTTGGCAAGTCTGTTTTTTTCCATCGGCAGAGCCACTGATCGAGACTGGGCAGCGCATTCGCCTGTTTTGGAAAAATATCGTCAGTCCGAATCCAGACACAATCTGAGGCTTCCCCGAAGCCATTTACTGGCAAACGAGGCGGGTAGCAAAACTCAATGGCCCGCTTTACAATTTCCCGAGGTTCCATCTTCACATTATCACGTTCTATCTTTGGTTAATATAGCTTTCTTATTTTAATGCATTCTATACATATTTACACGATACATTCAATCATTCTGTCCAAATTTTCACGAGACACCCGAGATGCTTGTATATATGATATATGGTAAACCTGAATGGTATAATCATCATCATTAATTCCGAAACCTGGATCGGAATGGTGTTTATTATAAAAATAAATGGGAAAGACGCGCATAGGCATGTTACAGGTAAATGCAAGCTGAAACATGTTGACGAGGAAGAGGGTTTCTCACCGCGAGGTGAGATTAACCGGCACGGGTAATCGATCCCACCCAGGTTGTCTGCCTGCGAGCCAGGAAAATCGAAAAAGCGACATCTTATCGCCTGATCAGCGGAAGCCCTCCGGGAGACCACATCCCGATATCTTTCCCTCCAAGAATAGATTCCACGTACAAGATTGCCCGGGTAACCGGGCAGGCAAAGACGTGGAAGTGGCTTATAAAAGTAGAACGAGATACCGATATTATAGATGTGTGTATATCGGTTAATTTTCAACGCTTCTCGTTTCTTGATTCATAAATCATATCATTGGAGGGAACCCATGTGTGGAATTGTTGGTTACATTGGCCCACAGGATGCTACAACAGTCATCCTCAACGGCCTCAAGCGATTGGAATACCGTGGTTACGACTCTGCCGGCCTGGCAGTTATCGAAAATGGTCGCATCGAAGTCCGGCGCGAAGTTGGTAAATTATCACGCCTGACAGCGCTGGTAAACGAATCCCCTCTTCACGGTCATATCGGTATCGGACATACTCGTTGGGCCACACACGGTGAGCCTAGCGCCCGTAACGCTCACCCCCACCATGGGATGACGGGGGATGTGGTGGTTGTCCACAACGGTATTGTCGAAAACTATTTAGAATTGCGTGAGGAGTTGGTCGCTGAAGGCGTCAAATTTAATTCGGATACAGACACTGAAGTTATAGTGCACATCGTAGAACGATACCTATCCCAAGATACAAACCTGGCTGAGGCCGCTCGTAAAGCACTCACTCATCTAAAAGGAGCACATGGGATTGTGCTGATGTCGGCGCGCGAACCTGACAAGATTGTTGCTGCCCGAATTGGAAACGCCGGTGGGGTCGTGATCGGACTGGGTGAGGCCGAAACCGCCCATCCGGTGGATAAAGCTGGTGAATTTTCCCCGCAGCACCCGGTCGAAATGTTTGTCGCATCCGATTTACCCGCTATCCTCGAGCATACACGTCGCGTGGTTTTCCTTGAGTCACGGCAAATCGCGGTTGTCACTTTTAATGAAGTGAAAGTACAGACTCTTGAAGGAAAACCAATTAAACCTGTCGTTCACCTTATTCCATGGGATCCGATCGCCGCAGAGAAAGGTGAGTACCGTCATTTTATGCATAAAGAAATCCACGAGCAGGTGCGAGCATTGACGGATACGATTGCTGGTCGAGTGGACTTCGATGAGGGATACATACGTCTGCCGGAGCTGCATTTAACTCCCGAAAAAGCGCGAAACATCCAAAAGATCATCATTACCGCGTGCGGAACTGCTGCCCATGCTGGAATGGTCGGCAAAGTATTGATCGAGCAGATTGCCCGGTTACCAGTGGAGGTGGATATCGCCTCCGAATTTCGTTACCGTAATCCGATTGTAGACAAAAACACAGTGGTATTAGCGATCAGTCAGTCTGGCGAAACAGCTGATACCTTGGCAGCGATGGAAGAGGCGCGTCATAAAGGCGCTATGTTGTGGTCGATTGTGAACGTTATCGGATCACAAGCCATGCGTATTGCTGACGGCTTTATCTCGATGCAAACCGGACCCGAAATCGGTGTTGCGTCCACCAAAGCCTTTACTGCTCCACTGGTAGATTTGTATATGCTGGCAATCTTATTGGCTGACTTGCGTGGAGTTATTGATGTCAAAACACGCAGCAAGTTGGTAGCTGATTTACGGCTGGTGCCCGATTTAGCCGGGCAGTGTCTTGACCGCGAGCCGGGAGTGCAGGCTACCGCCCAGGTGCTAAAAGATACCAGTCACTGCCTTTACCTGGGGCGCGGCATCAACATGCCTATCGCCTACGAAGGTGCCCTAAAGCTGAAAGAGATATCTTACATTCATGCCGAGGGGTACCCAGCAGGTGAAATGAAACACGGTCCAATCGCGTTGATCGACCGCACCATGCCTGTTGTCGTATTAGCCCCACGTGATCCCTGGTACGATAAGATGCTGAGCCAGATCGAACAAGTCAAATCTCGCGGTGGTGTAGTTTTCGTCGTTGCAACCGATGGGGATGAACGAATCCAGGGTTTAGCCGATCATGTTCTGTTCGTCCCCGCCGCCCCGTGGATGCTCAGCCCGGTGGTGACTGTGATCCCGCTGCAACTGCTGGCATACCATATCGCGGCTTTGCGCGGCCTGGATGTCGATCAACCCCGAAACCTGGCTAAGAGCGTGACTGTCGAATAATAGCTGTTAAAACCGTCCTCTATGAACCACTTCGGAAAGGGGTTTCCGCTGTTTTTTCCCTTTTCCAATCGATTGAGCCGGGTAGCCGAATGGGATAATAGCAAACACATCCAGGTTTTCCGGAATTCCCAGGAGCGTATTTACCTCGGTCAAACCCATAAATCCTACCCAGTTTGAGCCAAGACCCTTCGACCAGCCCGTCAAAATCATCGATTGTATCGCGCGGCTTGCATCGGATACAGCAAACGGAGTTTTTTCCACTACTACAACAATCGCCAATGGTGCCTGTACAATATACGGGCCAGTGCGTGCCATCGCTCCCAGTTGCCGTAAAGTGTCTTGATCGTCAATAATGATAAAGTGCCAGGGTTGGCGGTTCATGCTGCTGCCCGTCAACCTTCCAGCATCAACAATGCGTTGTACGATCTCTGGCGGTACCGGATGATCCTGGTAGCTGCGGACAGCTAAAACAGTACGAACGGCTTCGAAAACTTCCATGGCTAGCCTCCTTTCAGTATTGACATGAATTGGGCTTAAAGGAACATTTTAGCTATCTCTTCTTCAGTCAATTCCATAGATTTGAGATAGCTTGTGTCTAATTGAGATTCACGGACAGCTTGTATTTGTTGGAGACCTTCTTCTTTCGAGAGCTGCCCATCGCGCACCATGTTGCAGATATAAATCTCTATTTTACCCACCGTCCAGGCGGATTGCAACACGCGATCGACGACCGGGGGAAGCCGGCAATCGGAATGTGCACTCTTTAACGGCTGGACATCCACCCCACCTGCTTGTAATTCATCCAGCATACGCTGTTTATTCCAAGGAATATATTGGTAAAAGGATATATTCTTTAATTGTGTTTGGCTTTCTGGCAGCGACGGATAACCCATCGGGCTGAACATCAACCTTTGCACAGATGTACCAGGAGCAGGCAGCGCTCGCGCCTGTCGGTAACGCCCTCGCAGTGAACGCAGTGCTGCGACGCCGTTTCGCTGGAAAATAAAACGTGAGGGTTTCACTTCGCGGCAATATCGGAATGGAATATGATCCATCGTATGCTTTCCCCACACACTGTGCAACCCACGAGTGACCATCTCGTTAAAAACCGCTGCCCGGATACCATATCCACATTGACGGCATAGAGCAGCCTGCATCGATTTAGCGCCGAAGGGAAGCGTGGCTCTTATACTGTCGCGCACCAGGGCACGACTATCTGTTGCAGGCCAGCTTCGAACCACGATCGGCATGCCCACCTCCTTTTCGATCCACGCCAGCATCTTGGGTTTACTCTCACTGCCCATACCGTGATCATAATGCACTCCCAAGCAGCGCAATCCCATCCTGCGTGTAAGGTAAAAAGCTGTATATACACTATCTAATCCCCCACTGATGGGTACTACACAATCATATTCACGGGACTTTTCAGTCGGGTATACCAATTCAGAGCGCAGTGCCATTTCACCTTTTACCTCTACGGGTACGTAATCACGGCACATCGGGCAAAGGCCATTTTCATCCGGCGACATTCCAGGGGCAGAGAACGGCATCAGACAACGAGAACAACGCGCCATCGTGGGTTTCAGCTCAATCATGATTTTCGCTCCATCAGTAAATATTTAATTCCAGGTTTTCTAAACTCGTGGTTCAAACTTTATATTACTGTCTTGCAGTTGGCGTGTCAATACCCTGTGATATTCTAGGGGCAATTGACCAACCGAAACACACACTGCACTTCTCCGACTATATTCTTCGCCGGCGATGCAATACAACTAACTGGCTGTCCCAATACTTTCTCTATCAAAAATGTGTCTATCTTACAAACTTCAGGGTGTTCAGCCAAAACTGATGCATATGGGCAGTGCGTAATTAGAATACGCGGGTTGTTGATATGCGCCTCCCAACGCGCTATATAATTCATCTCATTAAGCTGTCGGATACCTTGGTTAAGCTGTTGGGTCAGGTTTCCGGCTGGCAGGTGATATTCTCCCAGGAGGCGCTTGGCAATTCTCTTATAGGAAGCATCCCGCTCATCCCCATCCTTGGTTAAATTGGTTAACCACTCCTGCAAAACAGCACTCATTAAATCTCCCAAATTATGTCGGTTCAATTCCTGTGTTAATCCAAACAATTGCGTTGGGCGACCCCGCCCCTGCCTGTGTGTATCTACTACAGTCACGACCCCCTCCTCCTCCAGAGAAGTGAGGTGATGACGGGCGTCAGCTGATGATATTTTTAATACCCGGGCTAGCTCAACTGCTGACACCACCTTTTTTACGCGCATATACTCGATAAGTTTACGCCGGGTGGTTTTCATCATAGATTTCTAAGTGTACTATTTTGGGTCTATTATACTTTCACCATCGATTTATGCAAATATATATTCGCGTTATTTCAGTTGACAACCCTCTTAGAATTGGTATAATCTCCTCCAACGGATTAGTAATTGGTGAGAACCGACTGTATAATAAGGAGATTGATTCAATGGTAGATACACTGAATACCCCGGGTTACGATATCCCCCCTGAATTAACCGCCCAGCTGAAAATTACTTCCATAGACCGTATCTACAACTGGGGTAGACGTTCATCCATCTGGCCGATGATGTTCGGTCTGGCCTGTTGCGCCATCGAAATGATATGTACTGCAGCCAGCCGGTTCGACTTTGCCCGTTTCGGCATGGAAATTATGCGCCCCAGCCCCCGCCAGACTGATCTGATGATCGTGGCAGGCACGGTAACAAAGAAAATGATACCGCAAATTGTACGCCTCTATAACCAGATGCCTGAACCGAAATATGTGATTGCGATGGGGGCTTGCGCTTCAGGTGGCGGACCATTCAAAGAGGGCTACAATGTGGTGCCTGGCGTTGACCGTTATCTGCCAGTGGATGTGTCCATTCCTGGTTGCCCGCCCACCCCTCAGGCTCTCCTACACGGTTTTATCAAGTTGATGGAGAAGATCGATAAACAATCAATCAAAAATGTGGCCTGGTATCGTAAAGAGCCTATCCCCGGCATCCCGGTACCTATCCTTGGGCCGGATGTGATCGATCCTCGCCAGATCCAGGAAATCCAAAAATACACACAAGCGATAGCTGCTGTTGAAAATCATGTAAACACCCAAAATCCACCTATCTCCATAACTGGGGATAAAGCTTGATCCGGAAGTATCAAAATGAGCGAACAAATCCCTACTACACCTCCCAATCCCATTCTCGCGCACTTTCCCGACTCTGTAACCATAGATGAGCGCAAAGGGTACAGCGGTTACATAGTCAAACCCGAAACGTTAATTGGATTCGCATCTTTTCTCCGTGATAAGTTGGGTTACGACTACCTATCCTCCATTACAGGTGTAGATTATTACCCGGAAGATAAATTAGAAGTCGTTTACCACGCGTTCAAATCCACCGGTGGCTCAGCAGTCGTTTTCAAAACACAGACCCCACGCGAGAATGCAACCGTCCCCAGCCTTGTTCCACTTTATACCGGAGCGGAATTCCAGGAACGCGAAGCCTGGGATCTGTTTGGCATCCGTTTTGAAGGTCATCCTGATCTCCGCCGGATCATGATGTGGGAAGGCTTTGCCGGCCATCCACTGCGTAAAGATTGGCGCGAGCCATTTTTCGAAGAAGATGTCAAGCCATATAAAAGCCGCTCCCCAGAAGGTCATGCATATCGTATCGAGGATAAAAATCCATTCCACAATAATGTAGCCTATCCCGCAGGTTTTGACCCCACCACCCTTACGGATGATTCTGAAACGTTGATTTACGCTGGGCTGGCTAAAGCCGTGCATCCCGATGGCACCTTAAAAACCGACTCAGTAGTCATCAATCTTGGCCCGCAGCATCCCTCTACTCACGGGGTATTCCGTATGGCTGCAACCCTTGATGGAGAGACGATCGTCGACCTCAAGCCGGTGATGGGTTATCTGCACCGCAATCACGAGAAGATCGGCGAGCGTAACACCTGGGTTGGCAACATGCCCTATACCGATCGGCTGGATTACCTCTCCCAGATGAGCAACAACTTTGGGTACGCAATCACGGTTGAAAAACTCACCGGAGCCAAGCCCCCTGAGCGCGCCGAGTATTTACGCGTGATCATGGCTGAGCTTACCCGGATCTGCAACCACTTGATGGCTATCGGTACTCTAATTAACGACTTGGGGGTGTACTTCACGGGCATGCTTTATGCGCTCGAAGAACGTGAGTTGATCCTCGATATTTTCGAAGCTGTCACTGGCGCGCGCATGATGAATAATTACTTCCGCTTCGGTGGAGTAGTCCGTGACTTGCCTGAGGGCGTTTTAGAGAGAATAAAAGGAATAGTCTTCGAACGCTTGCCCCGTAAGATTGATGAGCTAGACATTTACGTTACTGGTAACGAGATCATCAAGGAACGCTGCCTGGGCGTAGGTGTTCTTACCCCTGAGCAGGCGATATCCTGCTCGGTAACAGGCCCCGTCCTGAGAGCTTCTGGTGTTCCATATGATGTCCGAAGGGCTGAGCCTTATGGTATTTATGAACGGTTCGATTTCGACATCCCCGTGCGTTATCACGGAGATACTTACGACCGTTACTTGATCCGCATGGACGAGATTCGCCAAAGCACTTGCATTGTTCAGCAAGCAGTAACCTCTATCCCGGAGGGTCCTGTCCTGGCTGGTAAACCCCAGTATATCGTACGCGTCCCGCCGGGCGAGTCCTACGGCCGGGTGGAGGGTCCGAAAGGAGAATTAGGGTTTTACATTGTATCAAATGGCAAGCCCAATCCATGGCGCTACCATGTGCGTGCCCCTTCGCTCATCAACCTCACGCCCCTTGCGGCTATGTGCCGCGGTCATAAAATAGCCGATGTAGTAATTATCTTAGGCTCAATCGATATCGTGCTCGGAGAAACTGATCGATAACAATATCCGTTTATCCTCTTACAACCTTTACGGCAAGTAGTTAGGGGATAACGGGTACGCAGATTGGAGTGCGCAATGTACGGTTTCGGAATCGTTAAAAGCCTGTTTCTGGCTCTAAAACACTTTTTCATCACTTATTGGGATGATCTTAAATTCGGGCGCAAGCGTTATAAGACTCAAGAGGGGATTGCTCATCGTTCGAGTAAAGATGCTCGCGGCATTTTCACTATTCAGTATCCCGAAGAGAAGCTGCCTTCGCCTGAAGAATTTCGGTTTACTCCTTTCCTGCTGTACGAAGAAGGCCCCAACGGAGAAAAGTCCGAACGATGTACTTCGTGCGGCATCTGCGCGAAGGTTTGTCCTCCGCAGTGTATCTGGATCGTTCGCTCAATGGATCCCGTCACCGGTAAACCTATTCCTGCTCCAGCTGAGTTTTATATTGATGTAGATATCTGCATGAACTGTGGCTCATGTGCGGAATACTGCCCCTTCGACGCCATAAAAATGGATCACGATTACGAGTTGGCTGTTTACGATCGGCGATATACCTTATACGATAAAGCTAAACTCCTAAAACCGGTTAGTTATTACGCCTCCATCCGACCCACCAACTATGAACAGGAAGAAAAGGCTCGAAAAGAAGCTGAGGCAGCCAAGGCCGCTGCAAAAGCCGCAAAAGCTGCTCCATCTGCATAAATAACATATGAATACTCCAACAACAGAGCTGATTTTTCCCCCAAGACTGATCCCGAGCCTGCGCGATTTACGTAATTCCACCTGGGCCCAATTGATCGATCAGGTTGGGGCGTTGGAACCTTATCACATCGACCGCGTGGCTTTCGAGTTGCTTGTGGTACGCTGGAGTGGATGCGTGAACTGCCAGGCTGATTCCTTCCGCGCCATACAGGGATGTACACTTTGTGCTTCACAGGCTGTCCGCCGGTACCGGGGTAGTGATTCAGATCTACAAAGCTTATACAATGAAACTAAAGTTGAAATTAACGCGTATATTAACAGGAAGATATAATCAGACTGAAAGAAAACTCCCGCACAAAAAAATATACTCCCCCAAAAATATGAACAACTTACCCATCTCCTTTGGTTTTATCCGTTCTGCGGTTATCTCCCCCGAGCTGCGTGTGGCAGATGTTGAATTTAACACACGCCAGATCATCTCAGCCCTCCAAGAAGTCTCTACCCAAGGCTGCCGGCTGGCAATTTTCCCAGAGTTGTGCCTCACTGCATACACTTGCGCAGACCTGTTTTTTCAATCCTCGCTGCTCTCTCAAGCGCGTAAGGCTTTGGTTGATATTGCTAAAGCAGGCGGAATAGCAGGCGTAGCCACGATTGTTGGCCTTCCATTAGAAGTAAATGGGCGAATTTATAACTGCGCTGCCTTCCTGAATGGAGGCAAAATATTAGGATTCGTTCCAAAGACGTATCTACCCACCACCAGCGAGTATTACGAAAAACGCTGGTTCACATCTGGGCAAGGATGCACAGGTATGAACACCGTGATAGGGGGTCAACAACTACCCTTTGGAACCGACCTGCTCTTCCAGGCTTGTGACATACCCGATTGCATGATTGGGATAGAAATATGCGAAGACCTGTGGGCGGTGGAACCACCCAGCAATGAGATGGCTCTTGCTGGTGCCACATTAATCGCCAACCTATCTGCCAGCGACGAGTTACTCACTAAGGCCGAATACCGCCGCGACCTGGTTAAACAGCAGTCAGCGCGGTGTCTATCAGCCTACCTTTATGCGGACGCCGGGCCTGGTGAGTCCACCACAGATTTAGTGTTTGCAGGGCATTCCTTTATCGCTGAGAATGGAATAATTTTAACGGAAACGGAACGTTTTCGATTTTCAACCCAGATAGCTATTACCGATGTAGATTTACAGCGTTTATCCCATGAGCGCTGGTTGAGTAGCAGTTTTTCAACATCTGTGAGCAGGCAGGCTTACCGGCTCATAGCTTTCGAGTTGTTTGGTAATCAACAACCAGCTATTACAGGCCTCCTCCGACCTGTATCATCAACACCCTTTGTACCAGCAGATCCTGCACTCCGCGCCAGGCATTGCCAGGAAATTTTCAACATCCAGTCTACCGGCCTGGGAAAGCGCATCCGGCACATCCACACGCAAAATGTATCTCTGGCGGTTTCAGGCGGTTTGGACTCGACGCTTGCGCTTCTCGTGACTTGCCGGGCATTCGATCTGCTTGGTCTGCCGCGCCAGGGTATCGTGGCGATTTCGATGCCCGGCTTTGGTACCACCTCCCGCACACGTTTGAACGCTGAACGGCTTGCAGAGCTACTCGGTGTGACACTGCGCCGAATTCCAATTGTGGAGGCGGTACAGCAGCATTTCCGCGACATTGGGCATGATGAGGCTATACACGATGTGATCTTTGAAAATGCTCAGGCGCGCGAACGCACCCAGGTATTGATGGATGTGGCGAACCAGATCAACGGGCTGGCAGTCGGCACAGGCGATCTCTCTGAACTGGCGTTAGGATGGTGTACATATAATGGCGACCATATGTCAATGTACCATGTCAACGCTGGGGTCCCCAAGACACTGGTGCGTTATTTAATCGAGTGGTGTGCAGTATGTGAATATTCAGGTGAAACTGCAACGGTTCTTCACGATATCTGCGCTACCCCGATTACACCTGAGTTACTTCCAGTTGGTGAAGGCGATCACCTGCTGCAGGAAACCGAAACAACCATCGGGCCTTATGTACTGCATGATTTCTTCCTGTTCTACATCGTGCGCTATGGATTTTCTCCCCGTAAGGTTTTCTTCCTCTCAAAGCAGGCATTCGGAGACATTTACCAGGCAATTGAGACACTAAACTGGATGAAGGTTTTTTATACCCGTTTCTTTGCCAACCAATTTAAACGGTCGGCCATGCCCGATGGGCCAAAAGTAGGTTCTGTAGCCCTTTCCCCGCGCGGCGACTGGCGTATGCCTTCGGATGCGTGCGGTGAGTTGTGGCTGAAAGAATTAGATGAAATAATAATAGAACAAGGATAATCGGTTATTAAGCCCTATTCATCGAGTAGATCCACTTTAATCCATCCAACGTCAGCCACGGATCCAGAAACTGGATAGCGTCTGTCTCGCGAGCGATCAAGTCCGCCAGACTCCCGGTGGCGATGACGCGCATCTCCTCGCCCAGCTCATGTCGAAAACGCGTTACCATTCCTTCCACTAATCCAACTGTACCGAATAAAAAGCCTGACTGCATGCTCTGTACTGTATTTCTACCGATAGCCTGTGGTGGGCGAGCAATCTCTATCTTTGGTAATTTGGCCGCACGTTCCGCAAGGGCATCAAGGGCAATTCCCATGCCTGGTGCTATCGCTCCACCCAGATAATCGCCTTCCCCAGAGATGGCATCAAATGAAGTAGCTGTACTAAAATCCACTACACAGGCCGGACCGCCATAACGCTTGTATGCTGCTACAGCATTGACAATCCGGTCAGCACCCACTTCACGTGGGTTCTCAGTGCGGATTTTTACACCCGTACGCACACCCGCGTCCACCACAAGAGGATCGAAGCGCCAGTAACGTTGGCATAATTCCACGAATACCCCGGTGAGCTGTGGGACTACGCTGACCATACATACAGCC
>Ga0315274_10008104_pt1 | contig 15215 bp, 9 predicted proteins | sample YL17G02_20_MG_FD_203700 | JGI IMG/M metagenome (GOLD analysis project Ga0315274, IMG submission 203700) | Sediment microbial communities from Yellowstone Lake, YNP, Wyoming, USA - YL17G02_20 | ecosystem: Environmental > Aquatic > Freshwater > Lake > Sediment | place: USA: Wyoming | collected... | reverse complement strand
CTCTCAGCAGGTTCCCAAGGGTATCACCACTAAAATCCAAGATGAAGACGTTCAGTTCTTCCGCCTTGGCATTTAGAACTGTCTTCTTCGCCCTTTTCACACTAACACCCTCACTTCTCACAAGTCGCTTTATATCTCTTACATCCTTTGAAGGCATCCCTGCAATTGCTTTGGCCACGCTCACCTGCTTTCTCTCGTCACCCAACGCAGCCAACTCTTTCGCAATATCAACACTATCTATCTCTCTCTTGGTGAAGAGCGCCTTTACGCTTCTTGGCAAGCCTAATACGGCCAGAAACTGTCGGATCATCTCCGTGGATAAGCCCGCCCTTGTCGCTACGTCTTCTTGCGATCCATATAATCCCACGAGATGCTTCATTGCACGCGCAACAGTCACCAGATCATCTGGTCTTTTCTTACACTTCGTATTCGCAAGAAGCGTACCCAACGCTGTTGCTTCAGTCCATTTCCTCATTTAAGGAAATTCCTTTGAGTAAGCCATTCTTCAATAGCGTCCTTGACGATCATCTGACTATCACCTTGGTATTCCTTGGCGGCGTTGCATATGGCATCGTATACTGTCTGGGTTACGTATATCGTTATCTTCTTCATTTGAGACATACTTTGAGCGGTTTTCTCCAGCACAGCGATTCGTTTCTCACGTGGATTTTGGATAGCCACGTCCACCAGCAGGTTCTTCTGCTCGCTGCGAGGCACGTCCTTGATCTTCCGCGCAACCTCCAGAGCCAACTTCTCATCCGGGATGCCCTGGACTATCCGCATGGCAACAGACGCGCTGAACTTCTTCCCTGCCACCATTGCCTTAATCTCGTCGGGCACAGCGGCATATCCGAGATAATTCCTAACAGTCTGGTGACTCACGCCCAGATGCTTCGCCACAGTACTAATCGATCCAAGCCTCTTTTTGAGCTCCAAGGCAGCCGCCATTTTGTCGCGATAGTCAAGCTCGCGCCGATGGATATTCTCGCTAAGAGACTTGATAAAAGCATCGGTGGTGTCCTGGAGTTTGACAATGAGTGCAGGAATCTCCGTCTCCCCCGCTTTTTTGCAGGCCAAGTAGCGCCTCTGCCCAATGATTAGTTCGTACCTGCCCCCCTTCTTGAATACGGTCACGGGTTGCCGAACACCTATTTCCCGTATGCTGTTTGCGAGATCTTCAATACCTTCCTCAAGATGTGACTTTCGGACGTTTGCCTCGCTCACGTCAATCTCGTCAACCTTGATGTACCTGAACTCCAACCTGTCGCGTAGCTCCCTTGCCATTCCTCTTACCTGTTTCCCCTTTTCTGTCTCTGTTCGGTCGCGCCCCTACGCTTCCCGTAACGCCCGAAAGATAGACCGCTTTCGATCAAACGCTGACTGGCGGCCTATCCGCGAGCAACGGACCTGCGTCCAGCACTTCTGAGAGCATTCTACCTCCGGAACTCCGCGACGGATAGAGGAGAAATGCCGTGACTGACCAACTCTGGCAGCGCCCGTGATCCTCAGCGAATTGAACGTATCCGCTACATTTTCTCGCCATGCATGGAGTAGCCACTTCCGTCCACCTCACCTCGCATGATAGAAAGCGAGGGCTGCTGTGAACAGAAACACAATGGCAAACGAGCCCTCGATCAAACGAATCCAGACCTTGTGTTTCAACAACCATTTCTTCCAGGTCTGTCTTTGTCCCTCTCGCATACCCAGCCGTCTGTCTGCAGAAAGAGGACCCACCTGCATGTTGCCGCCACTCCCGACCGGATCGATGTAGATTGCGTCCGTCTCGAGGTTCTCCAGGATGTCCTCCGCTGCCTTCGACATCTGCCGGTTGCGCACATCAAAGCAGATCGCGGCGACCGACGCCAGTATGCCCATGAGACTAATTGCGACCGCAACTGCACTGTAACCTTTGTCGTATGACAGAACCCACGCGTTCGCGAGGATGCCAACCATAACCAAGTAGTAGTAGAACATCATCATGCGCTGCTTCGCATGGGAGTCGAACCATCTCCACGCGTATTCAAATTGGAGCTTCACTCGCTCATCCACGTCTTTCAAGGTCGTTCCCTTTAGCCGCAAGATCCTAAGACGAACGTTTGTCTCTGCACCCCACCGTACTATGACCTGGAAACGTGCCGCTCACTGAGGTTGCCTCGCACGCCAGTCCTTGTCATATGCATTATTATCGGCCATCGTCGAGGTAAACATCAATAGATTCTCCAGAAGATTTCTGGAATGCCATACTCGATTTGCCATGGCGGGGTGGGACCCGAAGCACAGGGCCACTAGTCTTGTCCGATGCTCGTGGACATTCCGGAAGAACGCCCGGCGGTTCTGTCACCGTCGCCCATGTTTGATCCGGATACGGTCTATTTCGGAAAGGTGCGGCGAACTCATGTTGACTGCCTCCCGCCTATGGCCTACTGACTGTGGCGGATCGGCCATTGGGTGACGAGGAGACGCTCGAGGAGGGCGTAGGCGGCCAGGGCGAGGCAGACGAGGGCGACGATCAGGATGATGTAGCCGAAGAGGCTGAGGACGCCGGCGATGAAGCCTTCCTCGAAGTAGGGGGAGCCTGCGGCGTGTTTGCGGAGCAGCGAGCCGGCGATGCACAGAGGCCAGGCGACGCCGAGCAGGCCGATGCCCGACAGGACGCTTCGCAGCGGGCTGTCGAAGAAGGGCTTGTCCGACTCGGGCAGGAGCATGACGACGGTGAAACACGCGACGGCGACGACAATCGCCGCAGCGACAATCGCCACGATGGCCTTTGTGGAGTGCTTTCCCTTCTCTATGCTGTTCGTCTGGTCCATACTGTCACGCCATCCAAAGGCTGAGAATAAACAGGGATACACGATGGCGGGAGGCTGCGCCGGTGTCAATGGAATTCCGTGCCGGGTGGGACGCGGTTGAAGGCGTCACAAAGCACATAACGGCTTTGCGGTTATTGATTTGTGCGCGATTCAGCAAGAAACGGCGTCGGATGTGTGATTGGCTTGCTTGCACGGCGGTTTTTTCGCCTTGCAGGGCCGGGCGGCCTCGCTTACGATAAGGGGCCGAATCGAGTGCAGGTGGTCGTAAGAATAATAAGGATGGCATGATGTCGGGTAAGCTGCGGATCTTTGACGACGCGAATTTCTCTAACCCCCGGCTGCTGATGGGTTTCTCGGGCTGGATGGACGGCGGCGACGTCTCGACGGGCACGGTCAAGGTGCTGGCGGACCGGCTGTACGCCAAGCGGTTCGCGGAGATCGAGCCGGAGGGGTTCTACATCTACAACTTCCCCGGGGCGATGGAGATCACAGCCCTGTTCCGGCCGCACTGCCGGATCAAAAAGGGCATCATTCGCGAGTTCGAGTTCCCCGAAAATGCGTTTTACGCGGTGGAAGACGAGGACTTGATCCTCTTTGCGGGCAAGGAGCCCAACTTGGGCTGGGAGGAGTTTGGCGATTGCCTCTTCTCGCTGTGCCGGGAATTCGATGTCAAGGTGATTTACTTCATCGGCAGCGTGGCAGGCTTGGTGCCGCACACGCGCGACCCGCGGCTGTTCTGCTCGGTCTCCCACGCGGAGATGAAGCCGCGCTTTGAGGGCTACGGCGTCAAGTTCAGTGACTACGAGGGCCCGGCCAGTATTGTGACGTATTTGACGACAGCGGCGAAGGAGCACGAGATCGAGATGGTCAGCATCGTGGCGACGGTGCCGGCCTACGTGCAGGGCAGCAACCCCAAGTGCATCGAGGCGGTGACACGCCGCGTCGCGGGCATGCTCGGCGCGCACGTCGATCTCGACGACCTGCGGGCCACCGCCGACGAGTTCGAGAAGCGGCTGACCGAGGTCGTCGAGGAGCAGCCGGAGCTGGCCGAAAACATCGTCAAGCTCGAGCAGGACTATGACAACGAGATCTTCAGCGAAATGGGCGATTTGAAGAGCTGGTTGCACCAGAAGGGCATCCGGCTCGACTGACGAACAACCGCCAGTGGTACAAAGGGCCGGCCGCGTCCCTTGTCTCCCGGCCCTTGTCAGTTTGCCATGTAGGTGATGCGCTCTACGGCTGCGCCGGCGGGTTCTGTTTCTCCCACTCGGCCATGAAGACCTTCAAATCCTCGATGTCCACCTTGCCGTCGCCCCAAGCATACGGCCCGATGTCACAAAGCGTCTGGTTCGTACCCCAGTTCTCGATCAGCATCAGCAAATCCACGAGGTCCACCTTTCCATCGGCGTTGAAGTCCACGACCGGCACGATTGGGGCCTGCCGGTTCTCAAAGTTGCCGCTGTCGAGGTCGAAGAAGCTGAAGTATAGAGTGGAGCCATCTGGAGAGATTACTGCACCGCCTTCACCTCCAGGACTGTTGATCGCAGGTCCCAGGTTCACCGGCACTTGCCAAGGAGAGGAAACGGTCGCCCGGCGCGCCATCCACAGGTCGGTATCACCATAGCCGCGCGGCCGTTGCGGAAGGCCAAAGCCATCAGTGAAGATGAGCAGCAGCCCATCCGGCGAAAGGCGCGGACCATAATCATGGGATGGGCTGTTCACCACGGGGCCGAGATTCACCGCATCCCCCCAGGGATCGCTGGTTGTCGGACGTCTGCTTACGTAGAAATCGTCACCGCCATATCCGCCGGGACGGCCCAGCGAGTGGAAGTAGAGTTCCAGGCCGTCTGGCGAGATCCACGGACCACCTTCGTATCGCGCGCTGTTCACTTTCGGGCCCAAGTTTACAGGCTGCCCCCATGGGTCGTTCCGGGTCGCGCGGATCGCCATATAGATGTCGAACTGACCCTGTGCTCCCGGCCGGTTGGTATCGAAGCTATTGAAATAGAGTGTGAGACCGTCGGCTGAGATGCTGGCCTCGTGCTCGTTTACTGTGGTGTTGACGGCAGGGCCGAGATTCTCCGCCGGACCCCATTCTGCGCCGATTGAACTACGCCGGAGCACCCACAGGTCGGCACCGCCGAACCCCCCCGCGCGGTCGGAATCAATGTACATCTCCAGGCCGTCGTAGGAGAGACAAACGAGATTGTCATGCGCGGGGTCAATTGCTGGGACAACCGACCTCAAATTGACGGGAGTTCCAAATGTGAAATCTCCATACGCTGGCTGCACATCAAGACCCGAGAGCAGACCAAGCCCAAACAACGACATCGACAATAGTGGAATTTGAAACGACTTCATGCTACACTTACCTTTCTGCCCGAAGGCAACAGACACCCTTACAGTTCCATTTGCAGGTCTTTTTGCAGAGAAGACGAGTTCACAATTGAACGGCATGTCGAGGACACGCCGAAGAGGATACAGCGTGCCCGTAAGGGCATGTCCTCCACACAGAAGACAACGCCCTCCGGCTGGATTACAGACCGATCCGAGATGTAAAAGAACCGCACCTCGCTCAGGCCGATGGACGGGGAGACGCCGCCCCAGTTGGCCTCGATGGTCAGCTTGACGTACTTGGCCTGTACACCACCGAAGCTGATCTTTGTGTCCGCCACATAGCCGGGCTTGCCGGGTGCCCTCGCGAATTGGGGCACGTCGGCCAAAGCTATCCACGCCGTACCGTCGGTGGAGTACTCGATCTTGACGGTCTTGGCCCCCAAACCGATGGAGGGCTCGCCCACCGAGTTCGAGTTCCACACCCAAAGCTCGTGCAGGCCATAGACCTGGTCGAATTCGTATTGAATCCACTGCGGCACCGGCCCCTGGCTGAGCCACATCTCCCTCGCGTTCGTCGAATGGCCATCATTCGGGTCGAGCCCGGAGCCATCTACTGTCTTGGCCGCCTTCGCGGTTGGCTGTGCACTGGAGGCGGTGGCGATGACGTTCTTGATCGGACGGGCAAAGGCTTCAGTCGTGAAGCTCAGGACCTGCCCTGGGTAGAGGGCGGGAGCAGGATCGGAGATCACGAAATCGACGCGCCAGTAATAGGTCTTGCTGAATTCCAGCAGTCCATTAGGATCGTAGGTCGTCGCCGGCTGCCCTTGGGTGACCAGCACATCCAGCGGATTGGTCCGACTGGCGGCCTCGACCGCCTCCCGTGAGGTCCCGAGGTAGACATCGCAGGTTTGGGCAAACGAGGGAGAAATCCAACTCAGGACCATATCACAAGGCACATCCGAAGCCTGTGGGCCGGGGGTCATTAGTGATTTCGTCAAGACTCTGAGGTCCTGCTCGTCCACCACACCATCGCCCCAGGGGAACGGGCCGATATCGCAAACCGAGTTGGTCTTCCCCAAGTTGGCCTCCAGCATGGCCATATCCGCCGCATCGACTTTGCCGTCGCCGTTGAAGTCCACGATGGGGATGATGGATGCCTTCCAAGGCCTACCCTTGCGGTCGGGCCAGTCCCAGGCGAAGTACAGGGCGGAGCCATCGGGAGCCAGGCACGGCCTACAATCCCATTCTGGGCTATTGATTGTAGGCCCCAGATTCACGGCCGGCTCCCAAGGAGCGGTGCGGCTGGCGCGCCTCGTCATCCAGAGGTCATGTCTGCCAAATCCTTCCGGCCGATGTTCGCTATTGAATAGAAGCAAGAGCCCATCCGACGAGAGGCAGGGGCACTGCTCATAGAAGGGACTATTCACTGCGGAGCCGAGATTCACCGGGTCGCCCCAAGGGTCTTGGGTCGTCGCACGCTTGCTGACGTAGACATCGTAACCGCCGTATCCGCCCGGGCGGTTTGAGGTGAAGTAGAGTTCCAAGGCATCCGACGACACCGAAGAGCCGACCTCGGGATACGGGCTATTCACCTTTGGGCCCAGATTCATCGCCTGGCCCCAGGGGCTGCTCCGTGTCGCGCGTGTTGTCACCCAGAGATCTGCGTCCTCTTCTTGGCCTCCGGGCCGGACGGAGAAGAAGTAGAGCTCCAGACCATCGCCTGAGATAGACGAACAGAGCTCCCCACTCGCACTGTTGACCGCGGGCCCGAGATTCTCGGGAGGACCCCAGTCGTCCTCTTGAGAGGCCCGTTTGAGTACCCAGAGGTCGCAGCCGCCCTGTCCCCCGGCGAGATCCGAGTCCACGAACATCTCCAGGCCGTCTGAGGAAAAACAGCTCACACAGACATTGGAGTTGGGGAAAAACCGCATGGCCACATCAAGGTCCGCCGGCTCACCGAGGGTAAAACCCGCCCGCGCCGGCGGCGCGTCCAGACCTGTGAGGAAACACAGGCTCACCAAGGACGTTGCCACCATCGGAATCTCAAACATCTTCATCTCACATCTTCCCCTCCGCCCGAGGGCAATACGTAATTGTCCCATTCCATCTTCCTGTCTTTCCACGAAGACAACGAGTTGATAGCCCAAGGGTCCGTTGACGGCACGCACCAGGATCCACGGTCTGTCGAGCCGGAAGTCCGAGGATAGGCCATGGTTCGTCAAGGCGGACCAGCGGCGTCGGTCGGCATCGGCCTTGGCTCGCTCGTGCAGACGGTCGTAGTACTGGGCACGGTCGGAATAGGCGTAGGTATCCAGCGGGTCAGTCTGGATTCTGCGCGTACTGAGACGCACCATGTGGCGCCAGTGCTCCTCCAGCGTCTGCACTGGCGCCAGCGCTTCGATGGCTGAGACATTGGGGTCGAGGTCGGCGGTCCAAATCTCGAAGTAGGGTGGGCCCAGATGGAAGACAAGCTTCGTTCCATCTGACGCCCAAGAGCCGCCCCTGATCTTGACCTGACCACCAAGCACCTTCACGGGTTCGTGTCTGTCGAAGCGGTAAATCCATAACCCGGTCGTGTTCCACACACCGCCCAGGATTTCCACGCACAACTCATCGCCACCCGGAGACCATCCAGGTATACCCATCGTGTTCGGCGTCGGCCACTCGGCAACCAAGCCCTGCGAATCCAGGTCTTTAACTCTTAGGAACCCATCTTCCTGGTACACCACGCGCCGGTTGTCCGGCGATACGGACGGAAAAAGATACGAACACTTCATGATCTGTCTGGGCTTGGCGTCCCGATTGATGATGGAGATCGAATTGAAGGTGTTGTCTGCACGCGATTGATAGTAGACACACGTGGAGTCCTGCCCCCAAGAGGGATAGCCGCCGGCCGCCAATCGTCTGGGCTCGGTCCCGTCCGAGTTCATGATCCAGACCTCTTCGTCGGCCATCGCACGATCTTGACTCCGGCGCTCGGCGGTGGCCAACTCCTCCAAGCGCAGGACCTGGCAATCGCGCACGAAAGCGATGAACTTGCCATCCGCCGACCAGCGGGGGTCCTTGCCGGGGACGATGAGCAGGTCCGTCTCCTTGGTGGCCCGATCGAAGATGGCCACGCCGCTATAGCCCTGCACCCCCAGACTGAAAGCCAGCTTTTTCCCATCGGGCGACCATTGGCCACCGAAGCAGTCACTGATCACACAACGAGCTTTGGCCGAGAGGCTGCGATAGGTCTCCTCGGCCTCTACCATCGGCAGAAAGACTGCTCCCGCAGGCTCGCCGCCCGGCGGATGCCAGGACCGCCCGGCCGCCAGGGTGTCGAATACGTATTTCCCCCGCCAGTCCTCGAAGCGAAAGCGAGACTCCTGGCCAGGGCGGATGATCTGCCGGAACACGGCTTCTGCCTTCTCGTAGTCGCCCAGGGCTGTCAGGGCACAGAAGACGTGGTACTGTAGAGACGCAAGATTTTGCGTCTCTGTGAGGGCTTCGGCAATGATACGCTCGTAGTCCCCCATCCGCAGGAGCGTCTCGCTCCGTCGGACCGACAGATCGGCGTGCTCCGGGCTGTCCTTGGCTGTGAGTGCGAGCGCGATGTCATAATCCGCAATCGCCTCTCGGTAGCGGCCCAGTTCCCGCCGCGCAACCGCACGCAGAGAATAGCCCAGTGAATCGTGCGGTCGCAGGATAGTCATAGCCAACGCATCGTCGCGCAACTGGTCGTACTTTCGGGAGGCGTAATATGTGAAGGCCCGGAGTCGGCGGGATTCGTAGTGGCTCGAATCAAGCTGCAACGCCTTGTCGAGCGCGGCAAGTTGTTCCTTGATCGTGACAGCCGTCATGGCCCGCAGGAAATACGCTTCGGCTGTCTCTGGAAGCAGCGCCTCAGCCTGGCGGCGGTGCTCGTCGATTTCCTTGACCTTCTCGGCATTCGGCGAATCACTTTCCCAGAGGATGCGAGCCAGGAGCGAATGGGCCGCCCCGGCAATCTCCGGCCGGTCGTTAAGCAGCGGGCCCAACACGCCCACGGCTTCTTCGGAACGCCGGTTGTCTATAAGGATGCCAGCCTGAAGAAGCTGGGCCTCGGGCCCCACGTGCTTGCTTTGAAGGATAGGCTTGATCGTCTCCAGGGCGGCTTCGCGGTCGGCCTTGGCATATTGCTCGCGCGCCTGGGACAGGATACCTCGATGCCTGAACCCTTCGGCCTCTGCCAGTTGAAGCCGGTCCCGATTCCACATGGAAAGGATAACCGCCACCGCAGCCGCAATAATGGCCAGTACCAGGGCCGAAACAACCTGGGAACGGTGCCTGCGGAGAAACTTGTGTAGGCGATACGTTGTGCTTGGGCCTCTGGCGATAACCGGCTCATGTTCGAGATGCCGCAGAATGTCTGAGGCCAGGCTGTTCGGGGTTTCGTACCGGCGGGCGCGGTCCTTTTCCAAGGACTTCATCACGATCCAGTCCAAATCGCCCCGAATGGCCTTTCTGAGCAAGTCAGGCGTGGCGCTGCGGTGCTTGGCTACCTCCGGCAGGATGTCGCCCAGCGTGGTGAGTTTGGTGGACGGCTTGGCGGGCTCTTGTTCCCGGATCACCCGCTGCATCTCGATGTAGCCGGCCTTGCGCAGGTCTTCTTCACTGAAAGGCGTGGTCCCGGTCAGCAATTCATAGAGCAACACGCCGAGCGAATAGATGTCGGTGCGGGTGTCGACGTCTAAGTCGCTCAGCTCTGCCTGCTCCGGGCTCATGTAGGCGGGGGTGCCGATGATGTGGGCGTAGCGGGTGAAGAGGGTCTTCTCCGTCAATCGCTGGTTTGTGGCCTTGGCAATGCCGAAGTCGATGACTTTGGGGACCGGTTTGCCGTCATGGTGGGTGACCATGACGTTCGAGGGTTTGATATCGCGGTGGATAATGCCCTTTTGGTGAGCGTGCTGGACCGCGCTGCAGACTTGAACAAACAAAGCTAATCGGTCCTTGGTGCTCAGATTATTCCCATCACAATACCCGGTGATCGAAACACCCTGGACCAGCTCCATGACGAAGTAGGGCCGGCCGGTCTCGGTGGCTCCGGCATCAAGAACCTTGGCGATACTGGGATGGTCCATCAGGGCCAGTGCCTGGCGCTCCGCCTCAAATCGGGCGATGACTTGGCGGGTATCCATGCCCAGCTTGATGATCTTGAGGGCCACCTTGCGGCGGATGGGCTGCTCCTGCTCGGCCATATACACCACCGCCATCCCCCCTTCGCCGATCTTCTCCAGGAGCTTATATCGCTCAATCACCGTGCCTGGGCCTTCGGAGAGCGTTGCAGTCATCGGCAACGGCTGTACGAAGGGGGGCGATGCGAGGAAGTTATCCTCGGCTTCACGGATCCTCAGCAAGGATTCGACCCGCTCCAGCAGTTCCAGATCATCCCCGCAGGCCGCTTTGAGGTACGCCGGCCGCGATGCTGAAGGCTGCCCGAGGGCCGCGTAATAGAGGGCTTCTTCATCTTGGGACTTTCTTGCCATCGGTCTTCTCTCAGTATGCCACTATGTACAGAAGCGTAAACGAACGCGCCGATTCCCTCAGAAAAAGCCGAATCTCCCAGAGATTTCCGTGTTACCGCCTTTGACGGTTGGTGCGGATTTCCAGCCGGAGCCACGAACTGGCGTAATCCCAGTACCGCTCGGCTGTAGCATGAGAAATGTCAAGTGCCGCGGCGGCTTGCTCGCTCGTCAAACCGGCGAAGTATCGGAGCTTGACGAGATCAGCCTTCACCTTGTCTCTTTTGGACAGCTTCGCAAGAGCTTCATCCAAATCGACCAGGTCATCGGACAGCCGCTGGATGTCCCGAGACTCCACCGCCTCGTCCAGCGGGACCCGTTCGCACTGCCCCCCATGCTTGAGGCTCTTCTTGTACCTGGCCTGGTCAATCAGGATTCGTCTCATGGCTTCCGCCGCCGCGACGAAGAAATGGCCCTTGCTCTGCCAGCTCTGGTTCTCCAATCCGACGAGCCGGAGATACGCCTCATGCACCAGCGCAGTGGCCTGGAGGGTCTGGCCCGGCGGCTCGTGGGATAGTTTTTGGGCGGCCAGCAGACGCAACTCCTCATACACGAGAGGCAAGAGTTCATCCGTAGCCCCCACGTCGCCCCGTTCGATGGCATTCAAGATGCGTGTGACATCACTCATGCTGATTCGGGCTCCCAGTCGCGATACATCGCGATTGGTGCCCTCCCCATCGTTTCAGACTACGGACCGGGCTATTGTCCAACAAACGACAAGGGATTTCAAGTCTGGACATGGGACTAATCTCCAGGTCCGGAATTTCGTAGTATCTATCGTCATTCAAAGGTAGACTGTCATCTTGGCATCAAGTTGGATTGTGCTGTGATTAGGAGGTCTTCAGGTGCGAACTTACCCGTCCCTATCCATGCGACACGTGTTGATTTCGATCGTTGTGATGGCTATCGGTCTCTGCGGCGTCGTGTCCTCCCAGGAGATCATTGGCAAGCCGGGGGAGTCGCCCCAGCAGCGGGACGCCCGCATGAAATGGTGGCGCGAGGCCCGGTTCGGCATGTTTATCCATTGGGGTGTGTACTCCGTGCCCGCCGGGACGTACAAGGGCAAGCGGGTGCCCGGCATCGGCGAATGGATCATGAATCGCGGCAAGATCCCCGTGGCCGAGTACAAGCAGTTCGCCCGGCAGTTCAACCCGGTGCGGTACGACCCGGACGCGTGGGTGCAACTCGCCAAGGAAGCGGGCATGAAGTACATCGTCATCACGTCCAAGCACCACGACGGCTTCGCCCTGTTCGACTCGAAGGTCACCGACTGGGACGTGGTGGACGCGACGCCCTACGGCAAGGACCTGCTCAAGCCGCTGGCCGAGGCCTGCGCCAAGCACGGCCTGATGCTCGGCTTCTACTACTCGCAGGCCCAGGACTGGAATCATCCGGGCGGCGCCGCCGCCGGCGGGCACTGGGACCCGGCCCAGGACGGCGACATGGACGCCTACATCCGCAACATCGCCGCTCCGCAAGTGCGTGAAATCCTCTCCAATTACGGCAAACTCGGCGTCCTCTGGTGGGACACGCCCGTGGATATGACGAGGCAGCGTGCGGACATGCTGCTGCCGCTGACGGAATTGCAGCCGGGGATCATCACCAACAACCGGCTCGGCGGCGGCTACGGCGGCGACCTCGGCACGCCCGAGCAGACCATTCCCGCCACCGGCACTCCCGGCCGTGACTGGGAAACCTGCATGACCATGAACGACACCTGGGGCTTCAAGAGCTACGACCAGGACTGGAAGTCTACCGAGACTCTGGTCCGCAACCTCGTCGATATCGCGAGTAAAGGGGGCAATTACCTCCTCAATGTCGGCCCGACCTGCCTTGGCGAGATCCCCGAGCCGAGCATCGAGCGGCTCCAGGAGATCGGCCAGTGGATGAAGGTCAACGGAGAATCGATCTACGCCACCACGGCCAGCCCGTTCTACCGCCTGCCGTGGGGCCGCTGCACGAAGAGGCTGCACGACGGTGGCGCGAGGCTCTACCTGCACGTGTTCAACTGGCCGAGCGACGGCAAGCTGCTCGTGCCGGGCCTGCGTAACGAGGTCCGCAGCGCCTGGCTGCTTGCCACGGACAAGATGCTCAAGGTCACGGCCGGCGATGAGGGCGTGGTGGTCGAAATCCCCTCCGAGCGGCTGGACCCCATTGATACGGTCATCGTTCTCGAGGTCAAGGGCGAGCTGAACGTGGAGATGGCCCTGCCCGGACAGGCGTCCGATGGGACCCTCTTGCTGCCTGCGGAGTTGGCGGAAATCCACGGCGACGGCACCCAGCTTGAGGCCGTCGGCGGGCAACCGAACATCGGCTACTGGACGAACGCCCGGGATTGGATAGGCTGGCGGTTCAAGCTGACAAGGCCGGGCCGGTTCGATGTCACGGCCTCGATTGCTACGACCGCCGAGAGCAGCAAATTCGAGCTCACCGTCGGCGATCAGAAGCTCGCGGCCGAAGTCGCCGGCACCGGCAGCTACCAGGCGTTCAAAACGGTGAAGCTCGGCTCTATCGAGCTCAAGCAGCAGGGCGCCTGCGAGCTGAGCATCAAGCCGGTGCGAAATCAGTGGCGGGCGATCAACCTCCGCTCGATCACCCTCAAACCGGCCGAATGAGCTGGTGACGCCTGAGGCACACGCATAGGTGCGTTGCCGTGCAGAGGCATAGAGGTGGTGGACGGCCTTGGCTATGGGCCCCAGCCGCTGGGTTTCAGCGGGAGGGGAAGGTTTCTTGCTATGTGGGCTGTTGAGTGAAGGAGATACCATGGGAGAGCCGACGATCTACGAGAAATTCCCGGCACCGATTGTCCTGTTGTCCAACCTGCTTTCCGTCTCCATTTATGGGATCGGCGCGTACCTCATGGCGGGGCTTGGCGTCTGGTCGCTGGCGGCGTACATCCTCTATTGCGGCTGGATCGAGCTCCGCCTGCTCCGGCACAGTTGCGTGAACTGCTGCTACTACGGCCAGACGTGCGCCTTCGGCAAGGGCCGGCTGTGCGCTCTGCTGTTCAGGCAGGGAGACCCCCAGCGATTCGCCCAGTCGCCAATCTCGTGGTCCGACCTGCTCCCGGACTTCGCCGTATCCCTCATCCCCGCGGCCGCGGCTGTTGTCCAACTGGTCACGGATTTCCGCTGGGCGACCCTGGCCTTGCTGGCGGCCCTTCTCGTCCTGACCTCCTGGGGCAACGCGGTGGTCCGCGGCTCCTTCGCCTGCCGACACTGCCGCCAGCGAGAAATCGGCTGCCCCGCCGAGAAGCTGTTCAGCAAATCCTCCAAACCGCTCGACGTGACGTGACCCCGCCGTGGCGGCCGTCGGCAGTCAGCCCGCAGAGCATCATGCCAAGATGCCAAGCCGGCCGTGGTCCGAATGCATTCAACTGACGGGTCTTCTGCGGCGCGCTGGGCGCAAAACGGGATCGGGACCCGTGTCGAGCTGGCACGGGTCCCGGTTCGTGTTGTGGCGGACGGATCTCCGCCGGACTACTTCATCAATCAGGGCTTCATCACGCGGATGTCATCGATGAAGATCCGGCCGGCGCCGCCGGGTGTCGGTGCGGCAGGATTGCCCACGCCGATCGTCATCTTCTTGATCTTCGCCGCGTTGACTCCGCTGAAGCGGCTCAGTGCGACATCCCACGGCACCCACGTGCCCGACTTGACGGCCGCAGCATCGCCATAGCTGACCGTGGCGCTCTTGCCCGTGCTGTCTTGGAGCGTGACATACAGCACATCGGTGCCATTACTGGCCTGTCCTCGAACGTGGACCGTCAACGTATTGACGCCGTTGACCGTCCAATTCTGTGGCGTGTTCCAGGTCCGTATGCCCTCGGAATAATAGGGGGAGTTCACGTTGTTGTAGTCGAACGGCATCGATTGGTAGCCGCCATGGACGATGCTGGTCTCCATGATATCGCCCAGCGAAGGATCGTAGCCAATCATGGCCCCTGTGCCGTTGCCCGGATCGCCCGGAGCAGGCTCGCTGTAGCCCCAGCCGTCGATCCAGGTCTGGAAGACCCGGTTCGGCGAATAATTCGTGTAACCCTCGAAATCATCAACCGGGATGAAGGTGGCGGTCGTGAAGGACCACATCGCACCGGCCAGCACACCATCCGGGTTGACCTCGTCGACACGCCAATAGTAGGTCTTGCCCCACTCCAGCGGACCGGGATCGAAGCTGGTCGCGCCGGCCGCCTGGCGGCCACGATAGGTCGCCGCGGCCGTATCGGCGTTGGCCACCGCATCGGCCTCTTCGCCGAAGTACACATCATGCCCCGTGGCGTCGTCGCCACCGTTCCAGGTCAGGATCGGCGTCTGGTTGGCATACGGGTCAAGATGGGCCGGGGATGGGCTCGTGGCCCGCAGCGGCAATTGCAGCCACCCTTGCGGGATGATCTGACGCGCCAGAGTGTCGCTCCGCCAGGACAACTGGGCCACGGCGCCGCCGCCATTCTCGTAGTACTCCATCTGAATCATGTAGTACTGGCCCGCGACCAGGTCCACTGTGGCCGTGTAGTCGGTCGTGCCCT
>Ga0315274_10008103_pt1 | contig 15216 bp, 12 predicted proteins | sample YL17G02_20_MG_FD_203700 | JGI IMG/M metagenome (GOLD analysis project Ga0315274, IMG submission 203700) | Sediment microbial communities from Yellowstone Lake, YNP, Wyoming, USA - YL17G02_20 | ecosystem: Environmental > Aquatic > Freshwater > Lake > Sediment | place: USA: Wyoming | collected... | reverse complement strand
CGCTCTTCCAACAGCCCAGGCGATCCGTGAGGTCTCATAGAGGCAATCCCTTTCCGGTTGCCTCCATACTATTGCATTATTTATGCGGAAGTCAATAGCGTCGTCACTTTCAGCAGCCCAGCCTCGACGAACACGGAAAGCACCTGCCATTGGCGAGCGGTCTTGACCTGACGGACCACGAGGTCGGTGGTGTGCGTTTCAATGCCAAGTTGGAACCGGGCGTCCAGCAACCCGCCGTTCGCCAGGTCCATCAACACGCAGGCGTCCTTGACCGCGACCTTCATCCCCACTCAGGCAAACATCTCCTGCAACCCTTTCCGGAACTCGCCGAAACCTTGGCGCAGCAAACCCGCCCCCCTTGACATGCTGATCTGGTCTTCAGCCACGGCACGTTGAACCAATTGCCTGAAACGCGAGTGGCTTTCGTTGCCCTGATACTCTTCGTCGCCGGGTTCTTCTCTGGCACTGCGCCATTTTTGGCCGGCCGATTTCCAAAATCGAACGAACACGGCTTCGCTGATCAGCCCAAGCTGACGCGCACGCATCATAATCGCTGAGATGGAAGCGCCAAAATTCACCTTGAGCTCAATCAACTCCGCCAGGGTGATTCCACTGCGCAGTTTGCCAAAGACAGCAATGAACGTCTCCTTGGGCATCAGAAGCGCTCCGGCAAACCGCGCTACGACCGCTTCCTCGGCCTTCTCGTCCAGCGATTCGGCCATGGGCAACACGATATGCGCCAACTCATGCACCGTGGTCATGCGCTTGCGCAGGAGGTTTCGGTTGAGCTTGCATGCCAGCACGACCACCGGCCCCGCCTCCGTCTCGGCGGAGAAGCCATCGAAAGCTTCATCTTCCGTTTCAGCCTCAAAAACCTTGATGCCCTTGCTCCCCAACAGCTCGACCAGGTTCGGCAGCGCGTCCCGTCCGAGGTTCCACTCGCGGCGCAACTCGTCCGCCGCCGCCTCCGCCTCTTCCGACGTTTTCACCGGTTTCACCTTCAGCTTGCCGTCGAATCCTCTGGACTCGCCCAGCAGCTCTTCGATCTCGTGATACCGCTCAAAAAACTCGAGCGCCTGCTCCTGGATGGCGTCATGCGCTTTCACACCCAGGCGGGTCCGTTTGCGGAACCTAATTTCCTTGAGATGCAGGGTGAACGGCCGGAAGAAGAAATCCGGCGGCTGCCCGAGCGCGTCCGCGAGCTGCCCAAGCACGTCCGATCCCGGCATCATTTCGCCATTCTCGTATTTCGCCAGTGCGTTGTGCGACACCGCCCCCTTGAGGACTTCCACCAACCCGCGCAAGGAAAGTGCCCGCATGGTCCGAGCCTGGCGAAGACGGCGGGAGAAGATGGATTTGATGTCAGCGTCCATACGGTTGACAAAATATCGGTTGAGATCGTGTTTTGTCAACCACACATTTCAGGCAATGGATGCGGTCGAAATCCAGAACGGAAAAGCCGGTTTCGGCGGTCACCGAAACCGGCATTCCGCTCCAGAACAGCGCCCCTCGCTGGAGAGGCGCTCGCCGAGGGCGTGTTGTGTTCTGAAAGCCCTCACAACGTGCCGGTTTCTCGCGCGGGTGTCAAACACTTGGAGGGCTGCAAAAGTAAGGACACTCTATGGCAAAGCCCATTCATGTGGTTCCCCACGGGGATCGCTGGGCCTGGCGTCGTGAGGAGTCGGAACGTGTTTCCGGCCTCGCCGACACCCAGGCTCAGGCTATTAAGCAAGCTCGTCCGGCTGCTCAACGCGATGGCGTGGAACTCTTGATCCACGGCCGCGACAGCAAAATCCGGGAGCGCGACAGCCACGGCCATGATCCGTACCCCCCGAGAGGGTAACGCACACATCGGGCGGGCTAAGTTCAACTCGGCCCGCCCCTTTCCGGGCAGCACAGTCATCTCGGACTGGCTTCCGCCTCGATGCGTCGGAGCGCAACAAATAGCCGATCCAAGCTGCGGCATTTGCTTCGCGCACCGGGCAAATCCCAATCTCTCGTAACAAACTTGGCCATCGTGGCGTTGTAGTCTGGGCCTTGGAACAGCCGTCCGCTGCGCTGATCCTTCCACACCAAAGCTTCGCGCATCGTTCTCCGAGGGCTGCTCAACGCGAGTTTGAGCAGCTCCTGCTTCGGATCGGGTAAGCGCTCTGGGTCGGCGAACTCGACAGGTTTTCTCAGGCCAAGAAACGCCTTCAGGCCTGCGGGATCGCCGAGCAGCCAACTCTCGACCTCCCGGACAGCAACGCGCAGTAGAAACTGAGGGTGCTTTGGCCGTCCCAGCCAATCCCCGATCAGTTGCGGCGGGCAAGGGGACTTGTCCAAGTCCGTCAGCAACAGGAAGGGGCAGCGCTTTGCAGCGTTGTTGAATGCCCGAGCCTGTTTCTTGAGGTACCCAGAGCCACCCTGGCTGAACACCGCGCCGACTGCGTAGCCTACCAGCCGGGCGGACAAGGCGCGCCGAGCCACCCACTCGCTCAACTCGTCCTCGACGGCGAGATAGATGGGAATAGGCGCTCTCACTCGAATAGTGTCAGTTGTTCGATTCTCGCCGGGGCGGTGAGCGGCAGGACAGCGTCTGCCACCGTCATCCCGCCTTCGAGCAGCAGTCGAACGTCCTCTTTGTCGGATGCGAGTTCGACCACGGTCCCCTCGCTTCCCCGCGGCCGCAGCAGAGCGACCTCGGATGGTTTGATGCCGCGGTCGCCAAATAACTCGGCGCTGTGCGAGGAAACAAAGACCTGCCGGCGCTTCGTCCGCTGCAGCCGCCAGATCAACGGGGGCAGTTTGGAAACGATCTTGGAATGGAGCGAAAGCTCCGGTTCCTCCAGCAGCAGCAACGTGTCCCCTTCGAGCAGCGTCCACAGCAGGCCGATCAGCCGCAAGGTCCCGTCCGAGAACTGGTCCTCGCGCTGTTTGCCGCCCTGCGGCCGCCAGTGTTGATAGACCGCCTCCAGGTGTGGAAGCCCCTTCTCGTCCCGGAGGTCTGTCAGATTCTTCAACTCCGGCACGGCAATCCGCAGCGCTTCCTCGATCTTCCTCAGCCGTGCGCGCCGGGTTTTCTCGGGCGTTTCCATCACGCGCTCAAGGAACTTGATGCCGAACGGGTCTTCGCCGGTGGTCTCACGATTGGCCAGATGCGGGAACTTCAACAACTGGGGTACCAGGTGCAGGTAAAGGGTCTTCTGGAACATCTCGGCAATCGGTCGGAACTCTCGGTTCGCGGCAATATGTTCCAAATCGGTTTCCGTCAGCCGCAACTCATCTTTCCGGTCCTCCTCGTTGGGACGATTCAGAAGGGGCGTGTCGTTTCGCCAAACCCGTTCGTGCGTCAGCAACACGCGCCGCTGTCCGCGCGGCTCCTGCCGCAATCCTATGCCGTAACGCCAGACCGTTGTCCCCTTGGCCTCCAGGTCGGTTAGTTCCACCTCGATTTCGACATCCGGGTAACGCCGGGCGGCCAGGCAGCGGAGCTTGGATAGATCGCCCCGCTCCCGCACGGCTTGTTGCAGCCCGCCACCGGTCTTCGCGAGGTCGCGCAGGAACCGGAAGACATCCAGCAGGTTGGATTTGCCGCTGGCGTTCGGACCCGTGATGAACAACCGCTCGCCCAGCTTCAAATCCACGCTGACGAAGTTCCGCCAGTTTTTCAGTTGGATACGGGTAAAGTGCATGGTGTGGAATCTACGAGGTCTGTACTTTCTCTGGAACTGCAATCTTCCCCGTCACAGCGGCGGCGATGAGGGCGTCGCGGCGCTCCTTCAACAAGCCCATCGTCCGCTCCGCCGACGCCCGCAAGGCGTCCAGCTTCGCTGTCTCTGCCGCAATGTGCGCGACGATGGCGCGTTGTTCGTCCAGCGGGGGAACCGGAAAGAACATGTCGCCAAAATCCGAAAAGTGAATTCGCGGTGCGCGCTCACGAACGGCAGCGCACATGGCCTGAATGAAGCCGTTGAGTGCCATCGCCCGAAGAAGCAAGCCGTAGTATGGGTTGTGAACGTCCGCGCGAAGCTGGTCGCAAATGATGTATTCTGGTGTGCATTTCCCGTCCGAGTCCGACACGCCAATTGCGCCGGCAAAGGCGTCCATCGAGTGCAACACGAGTTGACCGGCACGAATGCCTTGGTAGCCGAGTTCCTTGACGGCGTTCGTGAAGCCCTCCTCGCGGCGGTTTTTCCGGAGCGTGACCTGGCCGTCGCGAAAACAGGTGACCATCTCATCATCATCGCGGACAGCGATCGCCGCTTCACGCCAGAGATACTTGGCGCGTCTCAGTGGCCAGTGCATTGGAATCTCACCCAACCATGGGAGGCCGGAGTCGCGGCGGGGGGCGGCGGGGTTGAGGCCACGCGTGACGGCGCGGGTGATGAGCGCGCGGCGTTTCTCCGCCAGCAATTCCAGCAACCGCTCCTTTTCCGCCACCAGCGCATCCAGCCGCGCCGTCTCCCGGTCCAGAAAGTCGGCGATAGCCCGCTGCTGGTGGAGTGGTGGCAAAGGAATCTCAATGTTGCCCAAGTCCGAGGCGTTGACGGCCGGGTAGCTCACGCCCACAGAACGCCGTTCTACCTCAGCAAGAAACTCCGGTTCCCGGAGAGCGTACTTGCAGAAATGCGGGTCAAGTTTCTGGGGCGAAGGACGGACGACGGCGAAGCCCGTCGAAACGATCAGGTTGTCCGGCGGGGCTTCGATGGGTGCGATAGCCTGGAGGTACGTGCGAACCGTCGAAATGATGACATCGCCATCGCGGACCTTGCGTCGAGCGCGGCTTGGGGCTGCCTCGAAGCGATACGCGGCGGTCTGGTGAATCTGGCCGGCCGAATCCACATTGCCGATGTCCACGTAATCCAGTTCAAAATCCGGGTCCGTTTCCTCCGAGAGAGCCTCGTCGTTGATCGTGGCCGCGTTTTTGAGCCGTCGCAGTTCGAACTGAGCGGACACATTCACGCCGTCACCTCCTTGATTTGCCAGATGGGGCGGGCTTGCCAGCCGGCGGGGAAGCCCATGTGCGCGTGAAGGCCCGGTTTCAGCGTCTTCAAGTGGTGAAGCAGCCGCCGGGGCCAATTGGCGTTGGGTTCAATCACGCCGACCATGTGGATGAGCAAAACGAGGGTGTTGTAGCTGCGCCGGTCTTCCACCGGGTGCAGGCTGGGTATGAGCGCCGCAGGCGTGCTTCTCGGCAACTGGACCGTGATGGTGAACCTCCGATTCCACAGGCGCGAGTGGTGGGCGCAGAGGTTGCGGAAGTAGGCGCGATGCTGCAGCAAGGATTCGAGAATCTCCGGGGACAAGCCGTAGGTGGCGGAGATACCAGTTGTCGCAGGGTGCGGTCGAAGTGATAAAGATTCCACAAGTCATCAAAGGTTGTGCCAGGCAGGAACTGGTCGGGGTTGCCCTGGACGGTGAGGGGAAAACGGCAGGCAGAAAGGCGGTAGTAGTTGTGATGTTGAAGGCAATGCAAGGCACGGGCTTCGTCCGCCACGATCAACCCGCGGCTTTTCAGGATGGCAAGCTGTTCGGTGTAGGTCTTGGGCGGTTTGTTGCAGCTCATGCGCGCCCCCCGGAAATGAGTAACCCGCCGATTTGGGCATTGTTAAGAGGCCTGGCGGGTATTGCTGGAATAACTATCGGCAGGATTTTCGCGGGGGTCAAGCCGGAAAATGGCTTCTGACCGCGGCGAGAGGGGGGATGCTGCGCAACGCTCACGCCGTCACCTCCTTGAGCAGGCGCATGAATTTCTCCTCGGACTGCTTGAGGTCGGCATCAATCGCCTCCAGCGGGCGCGGCGGCGTGTAGCAGTAGAAGTGGCGGTTGAAGTTGATCTCGTAACCGACCTTGTCCTTCGTACGGTCCATCCAGGCATCGGGCACATGCGGCAGGACTTCGCGGCGGAAGTATTCGTCAACGTCCTCCTTGAGCGGCACGTTCTCGAAGTCGCGGAGATCGGGGTCGGCTTCAAACCCTTTTCCGAGACGAACCGGCTCACCTGCAGGGTCTTTGTCCGTGAAGACGCTGCGGAAGAGTTTTTGCCCGGGGGTCTTCCACTTCGAGCCGCGTTCGCCGAGTACGTCCTGGATGCGTTCCCAAACCTCGTTCCAGTCGAGCATCGGTGCGCGGCCAAGCTGCTTGTCGATCTCCTGTACGTCGTCGAGCAGATGTGGGCAGGCGTCAAGGAAACGGGCCTTGCGTTCGGTGTCCATCTGGTAGCGGAGGCGCAGCGGGCGCTCGACGGTCACGCGAGTGTACCCGAAGTCTTCGTTGTCGAAAGCCTTGCTGTGATCACCATCCGCCAACTGGGCGTAGAGGCGCACGATATCGCTTATCTGGTCGGGCTCGCCGTCGGCGCCTTCACCGAACTTGCGGCGCTTGTCGCCCAGGCTGCGGCGCATGGGCACGAAACATTCGCGGGCGTCCACGAGCTGGACTTTGCCCCGGCGGCGCTTCTCCTTGCGATTGGTGACGATCCAGATGTAGGTGCCGATGCCGGTGTTGTAGAACATCTGCTCCGGCATGGCCACGACGGCTTCGAGCCAGTCGTGTTCGATGATCCACTTGCGGATGTCGCTCTCGCCGCTGCCCGCGCCACCGGTGAAGAGGGGCGAGCCGTTGAAGACAATGGCGAGCCGCGAACCGTGCTTGTGTTGCTCTGGCTGCACCGGCTCGAATTTGCTGACCATGTGTTGAAGGAACAGCAGTGCGCCGTCGTTCACGCGCGGCAGGCCGGCGCCGAAGCGGCCAGCGGAGCCCAGCTTGTCATGCTCGGCTTCGATTTCTTTGGCCTGTTTCTTCCAGTCCACGCCGAACGGCGGATTGGCGAGGAAGTAGTCGAATCTGTCCGCGCTGAACTGGTCGTCCGTGAGGGAGTCCCCGAAGCGAACTTCGCTGTTCTCGTGGCCTTTGATGAGCAGGTCGGAGGCGGCGACGGCGAAGGCGCGCTTGTTGTAGTCCTGGCCGAAGACCCAGAGCTGGGCCTCGGCGTGATGCTCGTGCAAGTAGCGCTGCGACTCGGCCAACATGCCGCCGGTGCCGCAGGTGGGGTCGAGGAGTTTGCGGACGGTGCCGGGACGGGCCAGCAGGTCGTCGTCGTGGATAAAGAGCAGGTTGACCATGAGGCCGATGACGTCGCGCGGCGTGAAGTGATCGCCGGCGGTCTCGTTGGCCAGTTCGTTGAAGCGGCGAATGAGGTTCTCGAAGATCAGCCCCATGTCGTAGTTGCTGACGTGGTCGGGGTGCAGGTCCACGTCGCAGAACTTGGAGACGACGAGGTAGAGGAGGTTGGCCTCGCGCAGCTTTTCGATTTCGTTGGTGAACTCGAAATACTCGAAGATGCGGCGGACGTTGGCGGAGAAGCCGTTGATGTAGCTGGCGAGGTGCTTGTCGATGTTGTCGGGATCGCCCTTGAGCTTCTCGAACGTGAGCGGCGAGTGATTGTGGAACCGCTGGCCGGCGGCCTTGCTGAGGAACTTGTCGAGCGCCTCGTCGTTGAGCTTGCCGCCCCTCCGCTTCTCGTACTCCCGGAGTACCTTGTCCTTCGTCGGCGCGAGCACGCAATCGAAGCGGCGGAGGACGGTCACGGGCAGCATGACGCGCTCGTATTGCGGCGGGCGATACGGACCGCGGAGCAGGTCGGCGATCTGCCAGATGAAGTTCGCCAGTTCGTGGTGGTTGGCCATCGGTGCCGAAGCCTAGGTGATACTTCCCAGATAGTGAAGGCTGGATTCGTCTCGTTTGCCGATTCGGCACGCTGCCATTCCACGCCGCGACGATCCAACCGCGGAGGCCATCCCGCCTCGCCCGCTACGAGACCGTCAGGGCACCACCACTTCCAGCTTCGCCACCTGATGGGTTCGTTTGCCGAGACGGACCTCGCTGTCGCCAAAGCCGTGATAGATCTTCACCCGACGCGAGCGCTCCAGCGGCCGGCTGTCCGCGCTCCGCAAGGTGAACACAACCGGCGCGTCGTAGCGTTTGCCGCCCCAGCTCAACGCGTGGAACGCCACGAACGTCGGTGACTCCACCAAGAACCCATACGACGGCAACACCACGTCGCCGCCCAACCTCGACTTCACGGCGTAATCACTCTCACTCCGGTTGACCACGACCGTCGTCGCTCCTCTGCCGTCCCCGAACACCGTTCGTTCCACTTTGCGATCGGGCGTGAGGAACTCGTGCTTTGTCATCCGCACCTGCGCGGTCAACTCGTTCAACGGCGACAGGATCTCGTGCGTGTTCTTCACGAACCGGTCCAGCGGATGGAGCCCAGCCGCCCAACCGTTGTCGCCGTTCACGAACACGGCTGGGTCGCCGGCGTAGTCCCGCAACGTGTCGGTCGCCGGCTCGAACTTCAGTGGGTCGGCGCTGACCTGGAGTCGCCCGACGCGGCAGCTCCGGTCGTTGTTCTGCGCCCCGGTGAACACCGCCCGCCGGCCCGGCGACGGCTGGAACAATCCGACGCGGATGTCAACCGCGCCGCTCAGGCCTTCCGGGACGGTCAGCGTGAACGGCCCCTGCCGCACCTTGCCCACCGCCCATTTCGACGTCGGCACCGCCGGGTCGTGATCGTTCTGGAACTGGATCGCTCGCCCGCGATCGGTGAAGTGGACGAACACCCGCCAGTCGCCGGTGACCGGTTTCTGCACCGTCCATTCGTAAGTGATCTCGAACCGGCGCGGCCCGAGCGGCTTCAATTCGGCGACTTTGACGCGCAACGGCAGCGCGGCCGTTTCCGCCTGGGGTTCCTTCCAATACAGGTGGGCCGGGATGTTGTGGTAATTCAGTGGCCGGCCCACCAGGACGTGCTGGAGCACATACTCCGCGGCCTGGGCCGGGTCGTAGCCGTACTTGCCATACATCGCGATCGTGTCGCGATAAACCAGTTCGAACAGCGGCACGACGTTGGCGCCCAGCTTGGTCAGCAGCCCCGCGTCATGGTAGGCGCCGCCGCTGACGCCGGTGAGACCCTCGAAGAAATCGCTGTGCGGGATCGCCCATTCGCGACCGCATTCGCTGCCGAAGCTGCCGAAGACATCGCGAGCGTAATCCGAGATCGCCTGTTTCCATTTCAGATCGTCGGTGCGCGTCATCGGGTGTTCCCGGTCGAAGCATTCATAGAGCCCGGCCGCGTAGGTCGTGTCGATGAAGTAGGAGTCGGCGTCGGTCAGCTTCTTCACGGCGGGGAGGTTTTGCGGGCGTTTCGCGAGTTCGGCGGCCTGTTTCGCGCACGTGATGTAGGCCACGCCGCCCGCCCAATGGCCGCCCTTGGTCAGGCTGCCGTCCGGGTTCTTGTTGATCCACTTCTCGTCCCACGACGGCGAGTCGCGGTAAATGTCCTGGTAGTTGTCGTGGAGGCTGAGGACATAACCGAGCTGCCGCACCCGCCGCGCGCAGTCGGCGAAGGCGGCGTCCCCGCCGCACTCGGGCGCGGACGGCAGGATGTCGGGGTGCTGATTGTCGTAGCCGCGATGGATCCAGCCGCCCAGGATGAAAAGGACGCGGTCGAGCTGCAGGTCGTTCTTGAGGTGCTGGGCCACCTGCGCGGCTTCGTCGAAGGTCCAGTTGACACGCACCGATTCCTCCTTCGAGCTGTCCTCATTCATCTGGCGGGTGAGCATGCTCCAGAGCTTGTAGTTCGATGCGCCGAAGTACTTCGCCCGTTCGGGATGCCCCTTCAGCTTCTGGTCCCAGGTCACGAGGTAGCCCTTCTCGCGGGCGATTTCACGATAGGCCTTCGCGATCGTGTTGTAGTCGCCTTTGCCCAGGAGCTGCAGGCGGAACGAGGTCGCCGACTTGCGCAGGACGAGCGACGGCGACAGGACCTGGGATCCCTGAACGCCGGCCAGATTCGTCACGCTGCTGCGCACCTCGGCGGCGACGCAGGGATCGTTCCAGGTCAACAGCGCCGCAGCGCCCTGCTTGAGCGCGCCGAGCATGGTCATGTGGCAGCCTTCGTAGGCATAGGTATCGAAGGTGTGCGTGAAAGAGAGACCGCTGTCGGCCGGGATCAACAACCCTTCGCGCACGGGCACCACCACGTAGCCCTTGTCGGTGTCGGTCGTCCACAAGGCGTCTTCCAGCAGCCGCACCCGCTCGACGCCGAGCGCCGGTGTCGAGGCGTAAGTGAACTCGAGCGTTCGCTTGTCCGGGAGGGCTTGGACGGTGACGCGCAGCGTGGCGGCGGGTTGGGCGGGCACGGGTCGGAAGATGAGCTCGAGGGTCTTGCCGACTTGGCGGACCTCGCAGGCGGCGAGCGGAAATCTCTGCGATTTGCCGTCCACGATTGCCGTCACTTCGCCGAACCGTGGCTGGAAAGGATTCGAGCGCCAGGTCACCCCGGCCCTCTTGTCCAGGAGTTCGTAGCCGCCGTTGGCCGGATCGAGCTGGAACAAGCAGCGGGACGTTTCGAGCGCGGCGGGGCTCGCAGGCGCGGCCGTTGAGCCGGAACAATGGAGTTGAACCACGAACCACACGAACCACACGAAACGAAACACTGCGGGAGGCTGGCTTCGCATGGCGGTCATCATAGCAGTGCCGATTCAGCCCAGGGAATCGCTAAATATGCTGAACACGCGAAAGCAGTGTATCCCGAGGTTGGCGATCCTGCTTTTGGGGAAGCTTCCACGGTTTCTTTATGGCGCATCGGGACCATGAACCACTCGGAGTGTTCGGAGTCCCGGCTTTAGCCGGTGGCACCGGGGGCACTCTAAAGAGTGGACACCAAACCCACGGTTCCCCCGAGAATGGGTAGGGCGCGCGTGTCCTCACCGCGCCGATTGGGCATGACCCACCCCCGATGCGGCGGACTGAGGACAGATCCGCCCTACCTGGAAAGCCCGTTCTCATACGAGGTGACATCCCTCACAGGGATGGGGAATTCATGGGCAGGTGGGACCTGCAAAGCATGGACGTAAACGGCGGCCATGAAGCCGGCCGAATTCCCCTCACCCGTCCTTCGGACACCCTCTCCCCATCGGATGGGGAGAGGGCCGGGGTGAGGGGGGCACGAAAAGGGCGAGGCGTCCCTCCCGTGCCGAATCGTCGCATCGCGAAATTGGCTCACCGACGACGGTTCGCCCGACCTCCGGCGACAACTTGTGGATGCACTGACCGCCGTCAGGGCAGGCGGTAGTGCGCCCAGCGGCCGCTGCTGTCCTGCTGAAGGAGGTTCGCGCGGTGGAGCCGGCGCAGCAGGTACCAGGCGCGGTGCATCCCCACACTCAGGAGCTCCCGGCATTGCGCGTTGTTGATGCTGCCTTTCTCCCGCACGTAAGCCAGGATTCGCTCCGCTTCGCCCGAAATAGCCCCCGGCGAACTGCGCGGCACGGTCGGTGGGGCCAGCCCGGCTTTGCCTTCGCCGGCCGGCGGGTCGGAGGGAAATACGAAATGGAGGTGAGCTGGCTGAATCTCGCCGCCGCCGCTCTCGATGACGGCTCGCTCGACCAGGTTCCGCAGCTCCCGGACGTTGCCTGGATAGTCGTAGGCCCCCAAGACCTCGCGCGCCGCCGCGCTGAACCGGGGCGGCGGCATCCCCATTTCGGCGGCGAGCTGATGCAGGAAGTGCTCGGCCAGCAGCGGGATGTCCTCGCGTCGATCGCGCAGGGGAGGCACCGTGAGGACAAACCGGGTGAGCCGAAAGTAGAGATCCTGACGGAATTTGCCGGCCGCGATCTCGGCCTGCAGATTCGAGTTGGTCGCGGCCAGGACGCGAACATCGACCTGCCGTTCACTGGGCGCCCCGAGCGGCATCAAGGCGCCGCTTTCCAGCACGCGGAGCAGTTTGGCCTGGAGCCACCCGGGCATGTCCCCGATCTCGTCCAGGAAGAGCGTGCCGCCGTTGGCATTCTCAAAATACCCCTTTTCGTCGCGGGCGGCCCCGGAGAAAGCGCCTTTCAGGTGGCCGAAGAACAGCGACTCGGCGAGCTCCTGTGGGACCGCGGAGCAGTTGACGGGTAGGAAGGGGGCCTTGGCCCGGGGACTGCCATGGTGGATGGCGCGGGCGATCAGCTCCTTGCCCGTGCCGCTTTCACCGACAATGAGGACCGGTGTGCCGGGCAAGGCTTGCAGCTTGCGCACGTCCTCTGCAATCCGCCGGAGTGCGACCGAGGTTCCGACGAGGGCGTCGAGGCTCCAGCGCCTGGCCTCCTGCGCGGAGATGAGGGACAGCCGTTGGTCAGCCACCTGGAGCGAGTCTTCGGCCTGCTCACGTCGTCGCATTTCCTCGCGCAGGCGCTGGTTGGACACCTCGAGCTCCTCTTTCTGGGCCATGACGGCCTGCGTCAGCCGACTGTTCTCGAGGTGAGTCCGCACCCGGGCCAGCACTTCCTCCGCTTGGAACGGCCGCGTGATGTAGTCCACGCCGCCGGCTTCGAACCCCTCGATGACCGCGCGGGTTTCGTCCTTGGCGGTCAGGAAGATCACCGGGATGGCCCGGGTGGCGTCGAGCTGTTTCAGTTGACGGCAGGCGGCAAAGCCATCCATCCCAGGCATCACAACGTCCAGCAACATGAGGTCCGGGTGCGCGCGCTGGGCCACCTTGATGGCCGTCGCGCCATCGGCCGCCAGGAGCACTTCGTAGCCGCAGGGCTCGAGTGTCTCGCGCAACAGGTTCCGGTTCGCCGGAATGTCGTCCACGACCAGGACGCTGCCGGGGCACGGGGGGGATGAGTCAGGAGTCATGGTGAAGATTCGTGTGGCTCGACCGCGATGTGGTTCACGAACTCGTGGCCGGTTTCGAAGTCGCCTTGCAAGGCCAAGCGGCGCAGGTGTTCGGCGGCGTGCCGCTCCAGGTCACCTCGCCGCTCGAGTTCGCCCAAGCCGTGTTCTAGCTGCGTGGCGCTGTGCCGACTGGCGGCTTCGGCGAGCTGCCGCCGCAAGTCCGCCGGCAAGGTGAGTTGCTCCGGCGCGATAACCGGCGGTAGTCCGGGCGGCGCCGCGGATTCCGCTTCGTACTCGAACTCGATCTGCGCGACTCTCTGCAGACAGTCGCACAGCTCCTCGAGGCGGAACGGCTTTGCGAGGAACGCGTCGAAACCCGCCTTCAGGTAATCCTCTTGTTCGTGCGCCAGCACGGACGCGGAAACCGCCACCAGCTTCACCTCGGCAATGCGGGCGTCTTCCCGGGCGAGGCGGGCGACCTCTTTGCCGCTCAACCCCGGCATGCGAATGTCGAGGAAGGCCACGTCGGGCCGGTGCGCTCGAATCAATTCGATCGCGCTCGCCCCGTCCTCCGCCAGGACCACCTCGCAGCCCACGTCGGCCAGCATTTGCCGGAGCACCTCGCGATTCTCCGCGACGTCGTCCGCCACCAGCGCCCGGACCGACTGACCCTGCTATGGGGTGGTGTGTCAACTGGGATTGTTTTTCATTCAGTTTTTCAAATCGCTAGAAGTTGCGTTGCGTTTCGGATCGCCTCCTCTGGCGGAGCACCGGTCGTTGGACCTGGCTTAACCTGCTATCCGTACATCCACACGGGAGTACATTATATCGTTTCCAAACAGGCCAGAGGAGTGCACGGAAACCAATCTTTAAGGCGGGCCATCCAAAGGCCCAGGGGTCAGTACGGTCTCCGTTACGCTCCCAAAGTTTCATGACAACAAAGGGATTCGTCGGTTCAGCGAGCGTTCATCAGTTTGTTTTCAGATGATAGGCCAGGAGTGCGGTTTCATGCTGTTGGCGCGGCGCGGAGGATAAGGCTCTGCGGGAGCGTAACCTGAGCACCGAGCCGCCCTTGGATTGCGGATGCACCCGGGCCTGGCGGACCAACACCTGCGCCCGGCTCTTTCGTTTTGGGGATGACTGCGCAAGCCAAGGCCCAAAGCGAAAAACTCATCGTTTCCTCACTCGGCTCGTTTTTCGTATTCATACTTTGCGTGGGGGTTGGTTTGGTCTGTGCACTTAATCTGGCTTGGTCTTGGCGGCCGGCGTGGCTTTGGCTCGCGCCGTCGGCGAGAGAGCAACGGCCGCCGGTTTTGATTTCAAGCCCAGATCCTCGACCTGGCAACGTTGGGTGCGCACGCGCCACCAGTCCACGCTGAATTGCCGCCCGATGGCGACGACGATTTGCTTGCGCTTGGACTTGGTCGTCTTGGGATGGGTCAGCACCGGCAGCCACTTGGCTACCGGCTTGTAGGTGGGCTGAAATTGCACCAGACGCCAGGACGCCTCCACGAGCACCGTCCGCACGCGCGGATTGCCGTGCTTGTTGATCGAACCCTGGAAGCGTCGCTGGGCCGAACTGTCCTCCCGGGGACACATCCCCGTGTAGCTGGCGACCTGCCGCCGATTCTTGAACCGGTTCCAGTCACAGATTTCCCGCTCCAAAATCTCGTAGGTTAGCTTGCCCAAACCCACGGGCAGCTCCTCAGGCGCCGCGGCGCTGATCGCCTTGGTCTGCGCTTTGAGCTCTTGCTCGAGGGCCTCAATCAAACGGCGCAAGGGCTCCAACAGCTCCAGCACAATCAGCGGCAACACCAACTCCTGCCACAGCGCCGGAACCCACCACTCGCCCTCCAGCCGCGCCCCGTAATACAGCGCGTCACTGCGGCCTTGCGCCGCCAGACGTTGCTTTTCCTTCTGCAAACTCTCCCGTTGCCGCGACCGGCTGCGGGCTTGCTCCTCCGCCTCACTGGGCACGCGCACCACGCAGAACGCGTCGTGATTGCCGGCCACGTACCGATCCAAACTCAGCACCAGTTGCTTGGCGTCGCGTTGGTCGGTCTTGACCTTCTGGCCGTACTCATCCCAATCCCGCGGCCGGACCACGTAGTTGGTAATCTTCGAGGCCGTGAGTTTGCGGTGCAGGCTGTAACCGAAGGGCCCCGCTTCGTAGCAGCTATAAACCTGGTCGGCCAACGCCGTCTGTTTCTGGGCCCATTCCAGGAATTGGGCGGGACTGAACCGTTGTGGTGGTTGGGGTGCGCCGCCGTCGATCTGTCTCACCACGACGTAGCGATCCAGATGCACATCCAGGCCCAGTCTGATCACCTGGTGTGATCGAGGCGGATTGGCCGCGGAGCTTCCCGACGCAACGGCTGCTGCCGGCAGCGCTGGCGCAGGGGGCGCTGCAGTCATGATCTGGTTTACCAGACTCTCCAGCTCTTGCTTGGCGTTGCCGAATGCTTGTTTCGCGGTCTTGGTCGCCTTAGTCTTTCTCTTGTCAGTTGCTGTAATCATAGGCGGTCAGATTCCCGGATCTTTTCCAGTCTGACCACTCCATGTTATTCT
>Ga0315274_10008102_pt1 | contig 15216 bp, 13 predicted proteins | sample YL17G02_20_MG_FD_203700 | JGI IMG/M metagenome (GOLD analysis project Ga0315274, IMG submission 203700) | Sediment microbial communities from Yellowstone Lake, YNP, Wyoming, USA - YL17G02_20 | ecosystem: Environmental > Aquatic > Freshwater > Lake > Sediment | place: USA: Wyoming | collected... | reverse complement strand
AATGGGGTCAGAGCTCTGTTTTATGTTTAAGCAGATCGGTATAATTTGCAACTGTTGTGTTTTCGCCGGCCAACTGCCTGAACTTTCGAATTCCTCCCGACACCGACACAGGCTTGACGCCCAACACTTGCGCAGTCTGGGTGGTGCCCACTCCGCAATTTTCCACCAGATGATAGTACGCGGCCAGTTTGGGGAGAAAATTACGTTGCCGCTTAAGCAGAGCTCGGGGCGGGACGCCGAATACCTGCGCCACCCTTTTGAGCTCAGTCGGGATGTCAATCCCTTCATCGCGCGCCGCTGAGTATTCAGGCACGCTGTCCGTTTTTCCGGAGGGACGAAATCTCTTGACCAGCCTCTCCACCGCCTCGCGCGGGCCGAGGATGGCGGAGGCCTTAAGCTGCTCCACGAAGCCCGGCGTCTGGCCGATCAGCCCCAGGCACTCGCGCTCATAGTCCCGCGCCCGCGACAATTTGCGCGTGCCGTAATGCGAGAGAATCTCCTCGCGGTTCAGCCAACTGAAGCGCGGCCGCTTGCCCGTGTAGTCGCAATAGCTCGACCAGAAATATTCGCGCGGATGCTCGACCAGTCCCGCGCGCACCGGGTTCAGGTGCAGATACATCGAGAGCTGCAGGTAGTGCGCGTCGTCCGCGAGCAGCACCGACTTGTACCGGCCCTGGAGCAGGTGTCCGCTGCGCTTGTGCCGCCAGTTGAAGTGGCCGGTGTAGGTCCCGTTGAGCCAGTGCATGGCGCGGCTGAGGTTGGCGCTCGGGGTCCGCAGGAAGAGGTGGAAGTGGTTGCTCATCAGGCAGAAGGCGAGCAGGTCGAGCTCGAACCGCTGGCAGGCGCGGGACAGGCAAATGAGGAAAAACCCGCGGTCGTCGTCGTCCCGAAAAATCTCCTGACGGTTGTTGCCGCGACTCGTCACATGATATACCGCGTCCTCAAACTCTATCCGCCACGGACGTGCCATTCCGTATGATTATATCAAATTTTGTATCCCTTGTCAAAAATTAAACATAAAACAGAGCTCTGACCCCATTGCCTAGGTTTGGGCTTCGAGGAATCGGAGGAGGAGTCGGAGTCCTTTTCCGGTTGGTCCTTTTCCGAGGTAGGGATGTGGTTCGATGGCCCAGGCGGTGCCGGCGATGTCGAGGTGGGCCCATGGTGTTTTGCGGGCGAAGTTTTTGAGGAACATTCCCCCGATGATGGTTCCTGCTTCCCGTCCGCGTCCCACGTTTCGCAAGTCGGAGATTTCGCCCTTGATCATTTCCTTGTATTCGTCCCAGAGCGGCAGTGCCCAGCACCTTTCTCCGGCGACCAGTCCGGCGTGGCTCAATCCGGTCATCAACTCCTCGTCGGTGCCCATAAGCCCGATGGCGAACCTTCCGAGCGCAATGTTGCAGGCCCCGGTGAGGGTTGCGACGTCAATGATTTTCGCGGGCTTTTGCAGCCGGCAGTGATGGATGGCGTCGGCCAGGATCAGCCTGCCTTCGGCGTCGGTGCTGATGACCTCCACGGTTGTGCCGTCTCCCATGCGCAGGATGTCTCCCGGCCTCTGGGCGGCAGCGCCCGGCATGTTTTCCGCCAGGGGAATAACCGCGACCAGGTTTTGCCTGAGTTTCATCCGGGCTGCGGCGCGGATCACGCCCAGCACCACCGCGGCGCCGGTCATGTCGTCCTTCATCCGCTCCATGCCCTCGGGTCCCTTGAGCGAGATGCCTCCGGTGTCGAAAGTGACGCCCTTGCCGACCAGCCCGATCAGCGGTTTATTGGCGCCACGGTACCTGAGCATCACCATCCTTGGCGGCCGGCTGCTGCCCTGTCCCACGCGGAGAATGCCGTTGTAGCCCATTTTTTTCAGGGACTTCTCGTCATAAACCTTGATCTCCAGCTTGAATTCTTTCGCGGCCTTTCGGGCTTCCTTCACCAGCATCTCCGGGAACTTGTCCGCGCCCGGCTTGTTGACCAGGTCGCGCACGTAGCAATGCTCCTGTCCGGTGATCTCCGCTTTTTTGACCGGGGCGGAAATGTCGCCCTCGTTTCCGAAAAGGCAGAGTTCGGAAGGAAAAGAGCCGTCATCCTTTTTGAATTCGCGGTAGCGGTAGCCGGCGAAGAATGCAGCCTCGCCGATGGCCCGGGCCTGCTCCGGCTCAATCACCATGGTGCCCTTGGCGTTGATCATTTCAACCTCCACGCTCTTCAGGCTGTATTTGCAGAGCCTCTTGAGCCCGGCGGCGACCGCCTCGCGGAAACGCTCGGAGTCCAGGGTCTTGCGCTCTCCCAGCCCGAGCATCACCGCCATGCGCCAGCGGCCGGCGGGAAGATGCACCAGTTCGCTCTCCCGGCTTCCGGCCTTGAAGCCCATTTCCAGGAGCTTCTTCACCTGACCCTTGCAGAGCCGGTCCGCCTCCCGGGCCGCGGTCGAAAGGTTTTTTTCCCCCTCGAGGAAAAACAGGAACACCGCATCCGGTTTGCCTTTGGCTTTTCCCGCAAACAACTTCATTTTTGCGCCTCCTATAATTTCATGTGCGCGATGAATTTGTCCATAAACTCGCGGTCGGCGTAGAGTTCAACGTGCCGGACCGCTTGGGCCAGATCGTTCGCGAATTCAAAAGCCTCCCGGGAAAGCATCATGCCGGCGCCCATGCCCGCGGCGTTGGCGAACACGCGCACGCGGTCCTTTTTCACGGGCGGGACCATCCCCAGCTCGAGGGCGTCGTCGACGTTGATGCGCGCGCCGAAGGAGCCGGTGAGCACCAGCTCGTGGAGTTGCCCCGCTTTCAAGCCAAGCTGCGCGAGCAGGACGTCGAACGCGGCTCTAACCGCGGCCTTGGCCTTCTGGAGTTCGCGCACGTCCGCCTGGCTGAGGAACACTTTATCGGTCAGCATAAAGGGATCGGCGCATAATTTTCCGCCGGGGCTGACCTTGCCTTCTTTGCGCAGGAGGTTTATCAGGCTGAGCAGGCCGGAGCCGGCCATGCCTCTGGCCTCGCCCCCTCCGATCACTTCCATCTCCAGCCCGCGGTTTTTCGCCCGGCGCACCGCGCTGACCGCACCTTTGCCCGCGCGCATGCCGCATTCGATGTTGACGCCCTCGAACGCTGGTCCCGCGGCGGTGCTTGCGACCGCGATTTCCGCGCCGTTGCTGATCATGACCTCGCCGTTGGTGCCGAGGTCAACCGCGGCCCGGGGTCCGGTCTTGGCGGCAAAGCCCAGATAGATGAGGCAGGCGAGGGTGTCCGAGCCCACGAACCCTCCGATCAGGGGCGGGATCCACAATTCCACGTCTTTTCCGCAAAGGCTGATCTTGTCGTGCCGGGCTTTTGTCTCCGCGGGCTGGAACGGGATCCTGGCCAGGGTGTCCACCGGCAGGCCCAGGAACAGATGATGCATGACGCTGTTCCCGACCAGAAGCGCGCGCTCGATTCGTTTCTGCTGCCCTTGATTCAGCTCAAGGCCCGAGACCGCTTCGGCAATGCTGGCCCGCGCGAGGTCCTGGAGTTCTGCTTTTTTGTCCTGGAGCGCGGATTCCATGCGGCTGACCACTTCCGCGCCAAAGGCGGCCTGCTGGTTGAGGACCGCGTTTCCCTTGTGGATGATGCTGTCCCGGAGGGTTGTGAGGAACGCGGCGACGGTGGTTGATCCCAGGTCGATGGCGATGCCGAATGGTCCCTCAAGATTTTCCAGCGGGATTTCGCCGGAAAAAATTTTGTCGGTGACCACGGCTTCCCGGGGAAGGACGATCTCGGCGTTTCCGAGCACTTTGGCCTGGCAGGCGAGCCGGCATCCCCGGGCCAGGTCTCGGTGGGACAGTTGTCGTTTTTCCAGGGTTCCGGGTTTGCTCAAGGCGCCTTTGGCGAGCACGCGGCATTTGCCGCAGGTTCCTCTCCCGGCGCAGGGCCTTTCCAGGAAATAGCCCGCGTTGAGGATGACCTCCGCGAGCAGTTCTCCTTTCCGGGCGCTCTTCTGCGCGGGTCTGCCGGCAACGGTTATTTTTATCCTGGCCATGTTCTAGATATTCTTGCCCAGGACCGCGAGCCCTTCACGCAAGAGGGCGTAGAGCTCAAATCCGCTTCGGGCTTTGATCAGTCTCTTTAAAATATACCCCGGCCGAAAATAGAAGTTGCGCACCGCCTTCTGCTTGAGCGACACCAGCTGCCTGGGGCTCAAGCTCCTAGTGCGCAGGGCGGCGAAGCTCCCGGCCTGGTCCATATCGGCGCGGGAGGCGAGTCCTTCCGCGATCACCTTTTCGCGCAGGGCGGTCAGGCTCCTGGGCACGGCCAGGTTGTAGGACACGAAGTCGGGTTTGAGCTTGCGCAGGAACTTCATGGTCTCGCGGATGCCCTGCTCGGTGTCCTCGGGCAGGCCGATGATGACCGTGGTCACCACCCGCAGCCCCGCGGCCCCGGCCTTTTTGACGCCGTCTTCGATCTCGCTCCGGCTGCACCCTTTCCGGTAGTTGCTCAGGATTTCGGGAGAGGCGCTTTCCAGCCCGAGGATCACGGTGTGGCATCCGGACTGCTTGAGTTCCCGCCAGAATTCGGGGTCCTTCTGGTCCGGCCGGACAAATGCGGTGAAAGAATTCCGGTATTTGCGGAAAAGCGCCATCACCTTGCGGGCGTGGTCCTTGTTCGCTCCGAAGCACTGGTCTGCGAGGAACAGTTCGCGCGTTTGGAGCCAGGCCAGAAAATTGAGTTCGGCCTCAACCTCATCGATAACCCTGCGGCGGTATCCCAGTCCGGCCATGACGCAGAAGCCGCATTTAAAGGGGCAGCCGAAGTCGGTGAGGAAAGTTGCGAATCGTCTTTGCCGGGCAAAGGGAAAGAAATATCGGGGGAACTGGAATAGTTCCTGCCTGGTCCTGCCCGTGGAATATTCCGGGTCGCGGCTCAAGGGATAAGTCTTGATGCCGTCCCCGGCGCGGATGACGACGCCCTCGATTTCTTTTTCGCCGCGGGCGATTTGCGCGATGCCCCGGCTTACGAACCTGAGCAGGACGCCGTCGAGGGAAGGGTTTTCCAGGAGCCACTGCTCGCTGTTTTCGAGCAGGGGCTCTCCGGAGAGAAAAATTTTGCAGGTGGGGACGCGTTCCTTGACTTGGGCGTAGAAGCCGAGGTCTTGCTTCAAGCTGACCGCGCCGATCAGCCCGAGCATGAACTGGGGCATGAATGTTTTGATCCGGGAGAGGCATTGTCCGGGATCGATTTTTTCCGCCACCGCGTCGATCACGGTCAGTTCGTTGTCTTGAGAAAGCAGTCCGCTCTGCATGAGCAGGTCCGCGGGCGCGAACAGGTAAGTGCTTTTGGAAGTCTTTGAGCAGTAGTAGTCGCGGATGACCCTGTTCCGGGAAGGGGGGTTGACCAGCGCGATTTTCATTTCCCGTCCCGGAGCGATTCCTTTACCGCCTGCAGCGCCTGGTCGGGGCTGATCCCCGCGACGCATTCCGGCCGGCTGCGGATGCAGCGGACGGTCTTGGCGTTGTAAATGGTGATGCAAGGCGAGCAATCAATCCCGCGGTAGAGCACCTTGTGTCCTTTTCCCAGGGGGCCGAAGAGCACGGGTGTTTCCGGGCCGAAGAAGCTCACGGTCCTGGCCCCGACCAGTTCCGCCAGGTGGAGCGGCCCGGAATCGTTGGTGACCAGGAGCTGCGCCCGGCGCAAGATTTCGATCAGCTCGTCCAGCCTGAGCTTGCCCGCGAGGTTTAAGCAGCGCTCCGGCGATTTGAGCTTAAGCCGGATGCTTTCCGTGAATTCGCGCTCGTCCTGGGAGCCGATCAGGACCGGGAGACCGAGCCCGGCTTCAAGGACGTCGTCAATCAGTTTGATGAAATGGGAGGGGGGCCAGCGCCGCTCGAGCGCGATGGTGGATGCGTTGGGATTGACGAGGATCAGGGGGGCCGCGGAGCCGGGCTTGAGCTCGGCCAGTATTTTTTCGGCGCGCAAGGCGGCGTCCGGGTCTTGCGGGAGGGTAAAGTCAAAGTCCAGTTTGAAATCCCTGCCCGCGGTTTTGCGGACGAGGTTGAGGAAATTTTCGCCGGCGTGCCAGTAGGGCGAGAATGGGACGCGCACGTTGTGGAGGTTTCCGCGCCAGACGTCCCAGGAATGGAACCCGACCCTTTTTTTCGCGCCGGAGAAATAGGCGGCGAGCGCGGAAAAGCGGGTCAGGTATTCCAGGTCAATGACCAGGTCGGGCCGGAAGCGCCTGAGCCGGGAAAAAAACGAGAGAATGGCGAGGAATACCCCGGCCGGGTTTTGCGGCAGGTCCAGGTAAACCCGGGCGTCGGAGACCTTGAGCATTTCCACTAATTCGCGGTTTTTGCCGATGGTTGCGAAGCCGATTTTGGCCCGGGGGTATGCCTGGCGCAGCGCCCGGAAGACCGGGAGCGCTACGATCATGCTGCCCATGCCCCAGAACTTGATCACCAGCACGCGCTCGATCTTTTGCGGCGGGAGGTCTTTGCGCAGGGCGTTGACCATGCTGAGCAACCAGCAGGCCGGGAGTCCGACGATCCGGTCGATTTTTTTCATGGCGGAGATCTTCACGGCTGCATCCACCCCCGGAATTCCCGGGACAGCTCTCGCAGGTTTTTGAAGCCGCCCAGGTTCCAGGCCAGCCGGGCGAAATTCATCATCTTGGCCGGCGCGAAATAGAACTTGAGGTAGGCCTCTTCTCGGATTTTGGCGAGTTCCTCGGCGCTGAGCGTGGAGGTGGAGATGACGGAAAAGTTCTGCTCGAACCTTGCCCAGTCGTCGGTTACGATCATGCCCTGCTTGCGGGCGCGCTCGTAGAGCTTGGAGCCGGGGAAAGGCACTGCGCAATAGAACTGGGCGAAGTCCACGGGCTCTTCCATGGCGAACTTTACGGTCTGGCCCGCGCTCTCCCGGGTTTCTCCGGGAAACCCGAGCACGAAATGGCCGGTGACCGCGAGTCCGGCCTGTTTGGCCATTGTCACCGCGCTCCGGCATTGCTCCACGGTGAGTCCCTTGCCCATGAGCTTGAGCATTTCGTCCGAGCCGCTCTCGAGACCGTATCCGATCATCCAGCATCCCGCGGCCTTGAGTTTTTGCAGGAGCGGCGGACTGACGCCGTCGGGCCGGCTGTTGATCACAAACCTGACCTTGAGTCCGGAGGATATGACGGCGTCGGCGACCTCCATGGTCCAGTCGGGCTTGATGGTGGAGGACTCGGCCCAGAACAAAAAGTCCTTGACCCCGAACTTGGTCTTGCACCAGTCCATCTCCTTGACGATCTTGGCCGGACTTTTGAGCCTGAGCTTCTTGCCGTAATAGGTCGCGTCCGCGCAGAACTCGCAGTTGAAGGGACACCCGCGGCTGACGGCGATGAGCAGGAAAGGCTCTCCGATCATGGGCATGCGGTAGTGCTCCTTTTTAACCAGGTGCCATGCCGGGAAAGGCATGGAGTCGAGCGCGAGCGGCTGCGGGGCAATGGTGTTGTAAAACAAAAGCCCGTCCTTGTAGCCGATACCCGGGGCCTGGCGCCAGCCCCGGTTGTAGCGGATCAGTTCCGCGAGTTCGAGCGCGACCGCTTCCGGCTCGCCCCGGATCACGCCGTCCAGGCCGCGGCTCATTTCAATGGTGGCCTCGGGCAGCGCGGTCGGGTGGATGCCGATCGCGAAAATTCTGGTTTCGGGCAAAACCTGCTTGAGCCGGTCCACGGCCGCCAGGTCCGACTTGATGGAGGGGGTTGCGGTGTTGACGATGATCATTCGCGGCGCGAACTCGCGCGCGATTTTGGAAAGCTGCTCCAGGTTTATTTTCTCGACGATGCAGTCGCTTATTCTGCAGTCGTAGCCCTTGAGTTCGAGCATGGCCGCGATCCCGGCCAGGCTGATCGGGGGCCAGACCGCTCCCCAGGCGCTGCGGCGCTGCATGCACCTGCCCTCCCGGACCATTTCCACCCCGTCCGCGGCCGGCGGGTTTATCAGCAGCACTTTCATTTCGCGCTCCGCATAAGTTCCTTCACCAGCCGCCACCAGAAGACGTGCGCTTTCCGGAAAGTCGGCAGCTTGGATTGGCCGCCCTTGCGCGCGTATTCGTGCACCGCGACTTCGCCCACCTTCAGCCCGCGCTTGAGCGCCTTGATTATCATCTCGTGCTCGATATCGAAATCGTCGGCTTCCAGTTTCAGTCCCAGTCCGGTTTCCTTTTTGAGCGCGCGGAAGCCGTGCAGGCAGTCGGTAACCTCGGCGCCGAACCAGCTGCTGATGATGATGGAGAGCAGGTTTCCGCCCAGGTCGCGGACCAGGTGGTTGAAGTTGGGATGGATGTCGTCCGAGCCGCCCCTCCAGCGCGAGCCGATCACGAGGTCGAGGCTTCCGCTCAGGACCGGCCCGGCCAGCGCGGGGATGTCCTCGGGGTTGTGCGAGCCGTCGGCGTCAAGGAAGACCACGATCTGGCAGCGGGCCTCCAGGAGTCCCACCCGGCAGCCGTCTCCCTTTCCGCGGCCGTGGTCCTGCACCACCCGGGCGCCGGCTTTTTCCGCCAGCTCGCGGGTCCGGTCCCGGGAGTGTCCGTCCACCACCAGCACCTCGGAAGCGAAAGCGCGCGCGCGGGAAACAACCGCGGAAATGGTTTCCGCCTCGTCCCGGGCCAGGACCACCGCGGAAATATTCGCCGGCTCAGTGCTCATATCGCAGCACAACCTCGCTTGCGGGGTTTTTCAAGCCGATGAAACCAATGGGGTCGCCGCCGGCTTCATGCCGGTAAATTTCGCATCCGGGGTTTGCCTTGAACCCGTCCAGCCAGTGCATCTTGAGTACCACGATTCCGTTTTCCGGCTTTAAGTTCATAAGTTCAATTCTATCATAATCCGCCCGAAGAACGCCCGCGCCTTGCAGGAACCAGTCGGGCCTGCGGCTGATTTCAAAAACTTCCAGGTCGTCGAAACTTGCGGCTTTGCGGGCGTAAGAAAAATTATTGAGCCTCGCTTTCGCCTCCGGGCTCCAAGCCACCGCCCAGCGGAGGTTGTAAAGGTCCATTTTTTCCAGGAGTTCGCGGTCGTCGTAGTCCTGGATGGGCCGGTTGAGAAACCGCCCGTCGTAAAAGCTTGCGTAATGATGTCTGATGAAGGCGTTGGGCAGGGGCCCGCCGATGAGCTGGCGGGGCAGGAGCGCGGGCAAAAGCCCCACGAACCTGCTCGGGCCATAGGGCGCAACCCTGCCCTCCCACTTGTTGATGTCCTCGATCATGATCCGGGCGTTCTGGTCGGTGTTTTGCTCCAGCCATTTCCGAAGTTCGGTCACTTTGCCCGGCCATTGGCTGGTCAGGGGGGTCACGAGGTAGAACATCCTGAAGCTGGGCGTGAACTGCAGCCCGAGCAGGAGGGCGAAGAAGAGCGCGGGCAAAGCGCGGGCGAGAGTTTGCGCCCGCCGGCCTGCGAATTCGGCCAGCCCTTCCAGGCCGGCCCCGGCCGCGGGCGTGAGCAGGAACAGGAGCGCGGTGAGGTAACGGTAGGGCTGCAAGTTCCGGAGCGGCGGCAGGAGGGACCCGAAATAGACGAAAATAAAAAAGCCGGCCGCGGCGAGCGCGGTGAACTTATACAAATCCCTGGACTCGCTTTTGCCTCTCATGCGGATCATCCCGAAAAGCGCGGGAATGATGATCGCAAGCCTTCCGAGGGCCACTCCGGGGAAAGGCCAGGGCACCAGGTCTTTCAGGAACCGGAGCAGGTCGGTGTTCTGGAAAAAAGTTGTGGCCGGGTCTTCGATCTTGTTGGGCAGGAAGTGGACCATGGGCATGAGCCAGAAGCCGTTGACGAGGAGCGCGAAGACGATTGCGGCCAATAGTCCGATCCGGGCCCGGCCGCGCATCCTGCGGGCAAAGACCAGAACCAGGGCCGCGGCGGGCAGGCCGACCAGGACCAGGGAGGTCTTGTGGATCAGGATTGAAAGCGCGAGCAGCAAGGCGAACATGGCGAAGCTTTTGCGGCCGCCCGACTTCAGGAAGCGGAAGAGGGCGCTTGCCGTGAGCAGGAATAGGTTCAGGAGCAAGGCGCCGGAGATCATTCCCCAGTTGCCGAACAGAGCGTCTTCTCCGAGCCAGAAGTAGGACACTCCGAGCGCGGCTGCCGCGAGCGCGGCACCGCTTTTGATTCCGAAGTTCTTCAGGGCGAAGTAGAAGTTAAGCGGCACGGCCATGAACGACAGGAGGAAGAACCATTTGATGACGGTTCCGATGGGGAGCCATTTGAAGATGACGTTGGACAGTTGCACGGGCAGGGAGGAGTTGAAAATGAAATCGAGCGGGTATCCGGCCATGTAATATGGGTCAAAGCCCCAGATGCGTCCGGAGGTTTCGAAAAACCTGCGGGCGGCGAAGCTCCAGTAATACTGGGAGCACCAGTCCACGTTGATGATGGTTTCGGGCCGGAAGAGCTCGCGCGGGGTTTTGAAGCAAAGCAAAGTGCTTGCGAGCTGGAAGAGCATTAGGGCCGCGAACCCCAAGACCAGCCATTTCCCGCCCGATTGTTTTGAAAAGGGAGTCAAGCGCGACCTCATCCGAAGTAATGCCGCATTTTGCGGTAGAAGCTCAGCCGGAACACGAATTTGCCGGGAGAAGGGTCATGGAGAAAATCGCGGAAGAGCTGAACCAGGTTTTCCCGGAAGACCCACCAGCGGCGCTTTTTCAGGATTTTTTCGCGCGCGTCCAGGACCTGCCGGTAGCTTAGCCCGGGGAGCTTTAGCGGCAGGGTGTTGGAGCCGGTGGTCTTGAGGTAATAGTCCATGTCCGCGTAGTCGTGGACCCCGGCGTAGCCTTTGGCCTGCGCGTCCGAAGCGAGCTTGGTGCCCGGCAGCGGCGTGCAAATCGATATGTGAATGGTGTGGGGCTTAAGCTCGTCCAGCATCTTCTCGGTGAGCTGGAGCGTTTCCGGGTTCTCCCCGGGCCCGGCCAGGATGATGTAGGCGTGGGTGCGGAACCCGAATTTCCGGCAGAGTTCAAACGCCCGGTAGGCCTGCTCCACGGTGGCGCCTTTGTCCATCTGGTCAAGGACCTCTTGCGAGCCGCTCTCCAGCCCGAACAGGACGTAGTAAACGCCCATTTCCTTGAGCAGCCGCGCGCCCTCTTCGTCAAAAGTATCCACCCGGCTGTTGACCACGTAGCGGAAGCCCTTGCGCAGCCCCGCGGCGTTGACCTCATGCACGAGTTCCCCCAGCCATTTGTGGTTCACGGTGAAGATGTCGTCGTGGAAGAAGAATTCGCGGATATGATATCGCCGGCTGAGCCGCCGAATCTCCTCGGCCACCAGTCCGGCCGAGCGGTATCTCAATTTCTTGCCGAACATGCGCCTGAGGGTGGGCTGGCAGAAGGAGCAATTGAAGGGGCATCCCCGGCTGACGTGCATGTTCATGGCGCGGTTCTTGAGATAGACTTCCATCCGGTCCAGGAGCGAGCGGTCCGGGATCGGCAGTGAGTCCAGGTCCAGCGGCTCTTCCGGAAGAGGGTTGAGCGCAATCCCGCGGTCCTGGCGCCAGCCCAGGGCCGGGACGGTCGCAAAATCAATCTCGCCGCGGATCCCCTTGACCAGATTGATCAGCGCTTCCTCGCCTTCCCCCCGGACGATGAAGTCCAGGCCGGGGATTTCGGCCAGGGTCTGCTCCGGGAGGACGGTGGGATGGGCCCCGCCCAGCGCGGTTTTCGCGCCCAGAATTTTTCCGAATTCAACCAGCTCCCTGGCGGCCGCGAAAAAATCCGTGAGCGTGTAAATCCCGAGCAACTCGGGCTTGAACGCGGCCAGCTTGCGCTTGACCGGCGCCAGGTCCGAGTCAAAACTGCAGTCGAAAATTTTGACTTCCTCGCCGGCGTCCCGGAGCACCGTGGCCAGGCTGGCAAGCCCGAGCGAAGGCCACATGCCGTGCACCTGGCGCCATAAACGCGGGAAGACCAAGGCAATCTTCATCAATTTTAATATAACACGGACAAGGATTGCTTCAAAAATCAATCAAAGCGCATGAATTGATAACTACTTAATGGGCTCGGTGCCTTCGTTCAAAATTTTTAGGTATCGGTCGTAGGCGAAAAGGCGGTTCCTGCGTTGCCGGGTGATCTCCCTTGCGATCCCCAATTTGACCAAAAGCTGAATTGTCTTGTTTGCCGTGGGGAGGGAAAGGCCAGTAGCATTTCGCGCTTCGTTTGCGGAGAAAACCGGCCCTCGCTGCATTGCCTTATGCACCCTCAGGGCTGACCCCGCCATCCTTCCCGAATTGCGAATTCTTTCTTCGTCCTCTCTAAACATGGCGGCAAGTCTTTTGGCGGTCCCAACGGCCAAGTCCGCGGTCTCCTTAACGCCTAGCATAAAAAATTGCAGCCATTCCTCCCAGTCACCTTCAGTGCGTACTTGTTGCAGGAGATCATAATATTCTTTGCGATGTTGTTTGAAATACAGGCTGAGGTAAAGCAGCGGCTGACTCAGCGCCTTATCCGCGCAAAGGATCAGGGTAATCAGGAGCCGGCCGATCCTGCCATTGCCGTCAAGGAAAGGATGAATCGTTTCGAATTGTACGTGAGCAAGAGCGGCTTTAATCAAGGGCGATGCATCCTGCTCGCGGTTCATGTATTTTTCCAATTCGCCGAGGCATTCGAGGACGAGATTTGGCGGAGTTGGGATGAAAACCGCGTTGCCGGGTCGGGTTCCCCCAACCCAATTTTGCGTCCTCTTAAGTTCTCCGGGATCCTTGCTGCTTCCCCGACCTTTTTCCAGCAAGCTGCGATGTACGCCTTTTATGAGTCTGATGGATATGGGATAATTTTCGGAAATTGCTTTCAATGCATAGTCCGTGGCTTTGACATAGCCCGAAACCTCTTGCACATCTTCCCTCGGAACGCCAGGGGCGCCCTTCCTTTCGAAAATGAGCAGGTCCGTAAGAGTGGATTGCGTTCCTTCTATTTGCGAGGATAGCACTGCTTCTTTTCTCACATAGGTATATAAGAACAAGTGGGGGTCGGGGAGAAGTGATGAAATGGCATCAAGCCTTCCCAATGAAATTAACGCTTCGTCCTCGATTTTCTTGAGAGTGCCTGTTATCTCCAGTGGCGGTGTTGGAGGCAATGGATTGGGGACAAAGGCGTTACAAATTTCACCAACTGTCGAGCATGGCACATAGTAACCTGACATCCCTCTTTTCATTTTGGCTTCGGCCTTAATAAAGGATATCCTCTTTTCTTTCAATACGCAACCCGAGAAATTTTTTTGAAAAACAACGTCTTTTCGTTAGTTTTGAGGGTTGGACAAATTCGTCTGATTTGCGTAAGAAAGTTTAGCAAGCGTTTTCTTAATAAAGGAAAAGGCCCTTGCCTTTATTAACGATCTTGTAGTGCTTGGAGAAAGTTATGGGACATGTTCAGAACATGTGTTATTTCAATCTTGTCATCGGCGCTTTCGGCAAACACGGCCTTGAAGTTCGTTGCGAGCGGCATCCATTTCTTGAGGTGGTTTTGGAGGTCTGGGCGCCAGGTGTAGATGGAAATGGCGGGGGTTCCCACGGCGCAGGCCAGGTGGAGCGGGCCGGAGTCGGAACCGATGTAAAGTCCGGCTGACTTGAGCAAGGCGGCGAGTTCCGGGAGCGGGAGGTCAAACGCGGTCTGGACCGGCGAGGAGTCGGACCATTCCCGGTCGAACAGTTCTTTTTCATTTCCCGCTCCGATCAGGATTATGTCCGCGCCGAATTGGTCCCGGAGCTTTCTTGCCAGTTCCGGGAATTTTTGCCAGCGGTTCCCGCGCTGGGTATGAGCAAAGGGATGGAGCACCACCAGCGGAGTCTTGGCCCGGGCGATCAGGTTTTTCACGCGCGGGGAAGGCTCGGGCGTCCAATATTCAAGCCTGGTGTCTTCGGCCCTGATCCCGAGTTCGCGCACCAGGCCAAGGTTCTGCTCGACCATATGTTTCTCTTCGGAGTAGGGGACTTTTCGGTTGAGCAGGGAAAGTCCGCCGGGGTCAAACCCGATCCGGGTCTTGGCCCCGGCCAGAAAGCCGATCAGCTCGGAACGTATGAAGCGCCGGAAATGGACCGAGTGCGTGAACTTGAGCCGGCGCAGCTCCGCGATCATCCGCAGGTATCCAACGGGGGCTTTGTCCCTGCCCTTCTGGTCATAGACCATCACCCGGTCCAGCCAGGGGCAGCCCTGCCAGAGCTCATGGGTCGCGGGGTTGCAGAGCAGGGCGAGAAAAGCATCGGGCAAGGCCTTGGCCGCGGCCCGGATCGCGGGCGCGGAGATCAGCGCGTTCCCGATTGACCCGAACCTGAGGAACAGAATGCGCATGCTTATAAATTAAACCAAGATGCCTATTTGGCAAAGCCGGAGGCGGGGTTACGGGAATGTTTGAGGTCAGATTTCACAGGGCTCCAGAAACAGGGTTACAACTGATGATCTTGGCGGAGGGCCTTCAAATAGACTTCGCGGCGATGCCCTATTCGATAGATCCATATTTCCTTGCTGCCGATTTTGAAAATGACTCTCCAATCTTCTACCCGGAGCGACCGGTATCCTTTCAGGGTGTGCTGGAGCGGCTTGGAGAAAACCTCGGGGTTGGCGGTTAATTTGGTTTCAATGGCCCTTTTGATTTTTTGGCGGGTTGGCTTGTCCAGCGAAGGAATATCTTTTTCCACCACCAGCCGGTGATAGTAAACCTGAAATTCACTCATCCGCCTTTGCCCCAGGCTTGCTTATGCGAAACCGCTTCAGCCCGCTTGAAGGTTTTTTCCCGCTTCGCGGCTTCCTTTGACCAGTAAATATCCTCCTCCTGCTCATATGCTTCGCGCAAGATGTCCCGAACTACCAGCGAGACCGAAATCCCCTGCTTCTTGGCGCGCTTCTTCAGCCAAACCACCAGCGGTTTTTCAACAACCGCCGCCAGCCGCGGATTTTTTGTGGGCATGGTGCAAACCTCCTATCCCTAAGTGTAACACAAGTGCTGAACCTATGCAAGCAAAAACGAGCCGGATTCGGTTGTCTTAGGGCGCATTCAGAATAGAAGTCACGCGAGCGTCAAATTTTTAGGCCGGATGGAAATGAGATGCCGCTGAGGTCGAGGCCTATCTCTTTTGCCCTTCTCAGAAATTCCCCATGCAGATCTAACAGGCTGTTGAAAATTGGCCGTGATTGACCATTTTCGTTTTTTTGCCTCTCGTAATTAAATTTTCAGAAGAGTTCTCGGGATATTTCAGCCCCAATCTCCGTTGCTCGCTGCCTTTTGCAGCGC
>Ga0315274_10008101_pt1 | contig 15216 bp, 23 predicted proteins | sample YL17G02_20_MG_FD_203700 | JGI IMG/M metagenome (GOLD analysis project Ga0315274, IMG submission 203700) | Sediment microbial communities from Yellowstone Lake, YNP, Wyoming, USA - YL17G02_20 | ecosystem: Environmental > Aquatic > Freshwater > Lake > Sediment | place: USA: Wyoming | collected... | reverse complement strand
CCTATTCTGTTGAGTTGCGGGTCAAGGTCAAGTTCTTTGAGTAGGTAGCCGATCAGAGCGGCTGCTGCTCCTGTTTTGAAAGTGTTGTTGCCCTCATAAGTGATGTGTTGCCAGACATGGGTTAGGTCGGGAATGTGTGGGTCGGTTATCAAGCCGTTTATGATGATGTTGAACCCTGCCATAACGTCTTGACTCCACGCGTGTTCTTTTAGTCCACTAAGTGCGCCTACCAGCATCCCTGCTTTGTCTGCGTTGTGTTCGATTTTTCCGATTATTGAGTCAATGTTCAAGTCCATGTTTATCGCCCTTTCTTTCTACATGTTCCGCGTTTGGTTCTTCCGTATTTGCATCCTTTTCGTCTTCCCATTTGGGATTCCTTCAGAAAAGATTAAGCAAGTCAATATATTTAAGAGCATATTCTGTAACATACGATATGCTTCAAAGCATAAAAGTTATTAACCTACTAACTAGCATAGACTAATCATGCCCTCACAGCACATTGGAACATTCTTGAGCCAAAAAGAAGTTCAAATGGTAGAAGAAACATGCAAAAAAACAGGCATCACCAAATATAGGCTCTTCAAGGATGCACTCCATGAGTTCTGCGAGAGCAAACTAAAGGAAGGAACTGAACATGACGGAGGAAAACCAGAAAGTAGAGGCCCCGAAAGAGATTCCGAAAGTGTTGTTGGAAGCACTGAGGCAGATAATCAGAGAGGAAAACCAAAAGTTGATGCCGCAGAACACGGCTCAGACCTCGAAGAATACCTTGCCTACCTCAGAGCCGCAGCCTGACCTATTGAAGCATTGGAAGGCCGACGAAATCACAAAGGCCAGCGATGAGTGTCCAGAGTGCAAAGCGGAGAGAGACAAGCTGAAAGAAGCTTTCGGAAAGCCCTATTTAGAGGCCCATTGGAGAGAGAAGCTTCCTAATGTATGCGCGAATGAAAATTGTGGGGAAGGTGTGTTAGTTGACGAAGAAAGTTGTCCAAAATGTCACGGAACCAAAGCCAAAAAGCGAGTCTAGCCCTGTCGCTGGTGAGATCGTGGCTCAGAAGCCGACACAAGCGATTGATGTTGCAAATGCTGTTCCAACTGTTGAAAGCGTACTTGCGAAGATAGACCCGAATAAGCTCAAGATGGCCGCTGAGATGGGTATTCCGCTTGACGATATTCTAGCCATTGTCAAGTATCAACAGAACACTTTAAAGGCCCTAGTCGAAGCCATGACTAAGCTGCCAACGAATGAGGGAATCGCTGAGGAACTGAACAGAAAACTACAAGCAAACGCAGAAAAAAACAGAGCTGAGCTTGTGGAAAAAATGAAAGATCAGCCTCAAGGCCAAACAGGAGCAGCAAAAGGCTCAGGAATAGGCATAGGCGACATTTTGCAGCTCTTGAAGGGCGGCGAAGGCGGCGGAGATGACGAGTTTTCAAAGATGGCGAAGACCTACGCTTTAGAATCAATGAGTTTGGGAAACACTTTCCAAAAAGTGATGATGGCGAAGATGGCTCCTGAGCTTGCAGACACGATCTTAGCAGGAGTCAAGGTAGCGGCAGAGAAGAAGGCAGTTTGAGATGGTGTTCAATGACAGAGACTACACGCAAGACGCAATCATTAAGCAGGCTTCACTTATTGAACTACACTCTAAAGATGGCTCTGCTATGGACGCTGGATGCAGTTGCATTGAAGGAAAGCATCTGCACATTATTGAGGGTCTTGCAGAGGAAGGCAAGGGGTTCGCAGTGAGCGAAAAAGAAAAAATGTTCTACGATCAGCTTGCAGGTTTGAGCAGGGCCCTACGCAAGAACATGGAAGGCGACAATTTCGACATGCAGACCGCGTTACACGAAGCAGAACTGAATCCTTACCCCCGAAAATATGAGCCTCACGGCCTGACTGAGTGCGAGAAGGAGCATCCGAACATACTTCATAAGCTTCAGAGCTGCATCAAAAAGGTTGGAAAGCGTGAAGGATGCACAGCGCCATACACGGATTGCCCTGTTAATCCAGTCGCAGTTTGCAGAGCATCAATCAAATGTGTTGAAGGAGTTGAAAGCGCATAGGTAGAAAAATAGGCGGCAAATCGCTAAACATTGGACAACCCTTTCTGAAGGGAATGTTTAGCGACCACTTCGCTAGTCGCAACGGTGTGGTTAACCGTGTGTTTCTTGCTCCTGTTTGGGTTCCTGTGCGCTGCACAGTAGATGAATTGGTCGCTTATTGTAATGCGGCAAGTGCAGGAAAGAATTTTAGGCTTGGCCTTTATGGAAGAGGTACGCCCAACTGGGAAACGCCTCTAGGTGCTCCTTTGCTGGCTGAAAGCGGAAACATCGCGGCTGCCGTGGGAGGCTTAGTTTATGCTATTGTTCCTCCTGTCATTGTGCCTGCTGGCCTTGTGTGGCTGGCCTTAGCTACAGAAGACGCGGTTATGCAATATTCGGCAAGCGGCAACGCTGACATATTTGAGAATAGCGCAGACCCGATGATGGGAGGCTGCCACTATCTGCTCGGCGCATGGGGCGCATTAACCAATCCTTGCCCTGCCGTTACTCGCAACGGTAATGCTAGGGTTATCTGCGGCTTACACACTGCGCTTTGGCAGCTTTAAGGAAAAATCTCTATGAGCCTACGTGTTGAGACTAGAAGAGATGACAACGGAAGACTCCTCAGCCTCACGATCTACAAGGGAACCGCCAAGAAAGTCCAGCTTCAATTCAATTTTGCACAAGACGAGTTCATAGACACGATCACTTTTTCGGGCAGGAAAGAAGAACTACCTTCCGCTTCTGAAATTGTAGCTTTGATTAGCGCGAAGTTCATGGAACGCGTCCAAACGCTAGGAAATATCGAAGATGCTTTGCCTGCTGGAACGAACAGTATCGGGCAGGTCACGGCGAACGCTGGAACAAACCTCAACACTTCATTATTGGCTCTTGAAGCAGGAGGAAACCTAGCGGCAATTCTAGCAAAACTAGATGTAGCCCTATCTACGCGCGCTCTTGAAGCAGGTGGAAATCTTGCGGCTCTGGTAGCCAAAGACTACGCAACACAAACAACTCTCGCACTGTTGAAAACTAGAGCTGATCTTCTAGCAACAGAGGCCACTCTTGGAACGGTTCACGGTCACGTTGACAGCATAGACGGAAAAATGACGGCCTGCAACACAGGAGCTATCGCAGGGTCGCTGACTCAAAGCACGAAACATGACGCAGCCACATACAAAACCGTTCTAGCATCTCTAAACGCTGATGGCAACCTAGTCGCAGGAGTCGCAAACAAACTTATCAAACTTCATTACTTATTCATCATGGCAACTGCAACGGTGGAAGGTGACATAAAAGACAAGAGTGGCGGGGTTGCTTTCATTCATTTCAAGCATCAAGACCGTGAAGGCGTTTCTACTGCTTTCCTGATTTACCCTGCCTGCTTAATGAAGAGTCAAGCGGTTGGTGATCCGCTCTATGTTGACTTCTCGACGGCGGCCCAATGCTACTTCACAGCCGTCTACACAGACGCGGATGCGGCTTAGTGAGTGGATGTAGTCATGGTAGAGATCGAAACTAGATATTTTACGCATGAAGTTTTCGGGGTTGGAGAGAGACAGCTTAACATTGTTAATTCTGATGCGCATGAGATTGTTGGGCTTTTGAGCGGTTCTAGGATAGGAATTCGGGTTTTCATTCGTGCTGCTGACGATTCGGAGCATGAAGTTACTGCGGGCTCGCCTGTGGCTATGGCCATCTATGTTGGTGATGGAGAGTACGCGGTTGATTGGGCTTGTCCCGGGCATGCGATGCTTGCGACAGATCATATTGTCGTTAAGGTGTATATGACTAAGGCTTTTCCTGTTTCTTGGGCTTTGCAGCGTAGTTTCGTGACTGAAGAGCTTAACGCTGCTACTTTGGATGCGGAAACATGGCACGTGTTTTATTGGTTGTATATGCCTAGTACGACTTTGAATCTCTGGTATGGCGATGCTGAGGCTGACAGCAGAATAGAAGATTTTACTTGGACAGAAGTTGTGGCCCCTTCAGCGATGCTCAGAAGGCTTCTTGTCGGAGTCGGCCTTTAGGCTATTGCTTGTTTCACTGCTTTCATCAGTTCTTTGGCTCTGCGTTTGGCTCTTTTGTCTGCTTGTCGGCAGTGGATGCACTTTTTAAAGTATTTCTGCTTGATGATTCTTCCGCAGCTAGGGCAGGGCTTGTTTTCTTTAGTCTTTGGCATCCAAAACACGCACTCATAATGAAAGTCTAGTCTGGTTGCGGTCAATCAGCTTTGACTTCTCACTTGGCATCCTCTTGCTTGTCATCCATAAAGGCACGCGGCGAACGTAAACACCTGTCTTGCTCAGGTAATACCACCACTCATCATCAAAACACTCTTTGTATGTGAGAATGAGTTTAGCAAGTTTTGGATTCCATTCTTTAAGTTCATCGAGTCTGCAATACATTTTGAATTTGTCGAATGGAGTATCAAGCCGCCACGGCGCGCTGAAAGGATTGGCGCCGCCGCGCAGAGCGCATCCAAAACACGGACTCACGGCAAAATCACGATTGACATGGGCTCTTTGTTGAGCCGCCGTAGCTCTGCGATCACCGCGCCTGCGAGGGTTACGCAGTCTAAGGGGTCTTTTGCGTGTATCAGAATCTCTAGCCCTATGGCTTTGACTTCTATTTTGATGCTGAAAGGTTCCCATTCAGTCAGGTCTTGGGGTAGAGCCATTTTTAGATTCTTCCTTCTATCTGTTCACAGTTCAGGAAGCATTGAACGCCGTTTCTTCTTTGGCGACAGCCCGTTTCATGCGAGCAGATGACAGGTTTTCCTTTGGCTATCTGGCCTTTCGTCGGCTCTTTGCTTTCGATTACGATGTTCACTTGCTTGTTGGTTTCTCTACAGAAAACTTGCATGTCATGCCGCATTGGGTTTAAGCATCTCCATCCCAACCGCACTCGTCACAACATACTGTGCCGTCTTTAAACTCAATCACGTTTCCTCCACATCTCGGACATCGCCCAGCTTCTAAATCGTCAACACTCATTAGGTCATCCATCCTTTCTGCTGCATTTTCCGCTCGACAACTTGCGCGATCTGCTCTGTTGCCTCTCTGTTTTCTGCACGAATCGTTATGCGGAAGCTGTTGAAGTGTCCGTTTAGGAGTATGACTCCTTTCAACAGTTTCGTGTTATTCCCCCTCTTTCGGTGTTGGTCGGGTGTTTGCGATTCTTCCGTTCAACGATACGATTTCGTAGTCGTTGGGGGCTGAGGTTTGTAGCTTCCAGATTTTCAGTTGGTCTCTCATTCAAAACGCCTCTTTGGAGGTTTTGGGAGAGAATTTGCCAAATGAGCCAGCCGAGGGGACAAAGAGAAGGAAAAAAATACTCGACCCTGCATCATTTCTAGGCTTCCCCCTCAAAACCCCAATCGTCCCGATACTTGCTGTCGCTGTCGCCAGCGTAGCCTTCGCCCCAATCTACTCGCGCCGCGCGTGTTGGTCGTTGTTTTTGGCGTAGTTTGAGGCGTTCTTGGAGAGCTTCTGTTTTGATGCGTTCCTTTTCTCTGAGAATGTCGAGCTGCTCTTGTTTTTTCTTGTATCCAGTGATGTGTTGGTGTTGTTCAAACTCTTCAAGACGGTCTAGGGCTTTCTCTAGGGCCTCAGTGTCGGTGTGGCCGTAGGCTCTGAGGAAATCAACTTGACGCTGCGACAGTCTCAGGCTCAACTTGACTTTGTTCAACTGGTTTTTTCTCCTCTTCAATCGGGGTTTTTTCAATTTCTGGAGCCATTTCCTGTTTTACGACCAATTCAGTCTCGAACTTCTGTAAGTCAAAAGCGAATTCTTGCAGAGGCTTCACGCAGAAATGAAGGCGAGACAGGCAGGACTCTAGTTTTGCGAGACATTGTTCAAGAGAAAGCGGCTTCGTTCCCTCTATGAGTGGATAGATTTCTTGGCGCAGGTATTCCGAGACTGTCATGTTTTGCTGTTGGGCCTTTTCTTCTAGGACTTTGACGGTTTCGTCATCTAATTTTGTTGAAATCGTCTTCATGTGTCTACTCACTAACTAACTACCTAGGTCTACAAGTGATATTTAAAATTTGAGGTATATGGTAGACCGTAGACCGAGAGTAAATGGTAGACCATCAGGCCCTAAAGCATGGTAGACCATTAAGCCCTATGGTAGACCATCATTTGTCCGACAACATTTTTTTAGGAAATGCTAGAAACTATACATATGCTAGGGAATAGCCTAATTTTTTCTAAGGGCCTCAAAACAGAGAGAAAAATGTTAGTTCGTTGTGAGACAATTTGCTGTTTCTTGGAGAGTGTTAGGTAGGTGTTAGGTTCAATACTAACATTGTCCATTGTTTAGGGCTATTTCCAGCTTTCCAGAAAGTAGTAAACTAACAATACCATGAGGAATGTTAGCATACTGCACTAACATTTTAATCCATTCCCTCTGCCATCAAGCGTCGGGCAAAAAAAATTTGGATGGGTGTTGATATTCTATTCTGTAGAGCTGTACACTGGGATAGAGCTGCACAGAGCTAAGAATAATAGACCCGCTACGTTTCTGATGTCTGCTAGTGCTTCTAGTTGGTCTTCCTTATCATGCACCGCATTGAAGTCTTTAAACTGCTTCGCTAGACTATCAGTCAGGACTGTAACGTACTGCGCATTATTCATCATGCAAGTTTTCCGAGCCACACACTTAGCGAATCCTAGTATCTCCATTTGTTCTATGAGTCTGTTAGACGCTACCATATTGCGTCTTTTCAATGCTTCGCCAAAGACTAACGGCATAGTGTTTTCACCTCCTTCTAATTTGGGAAAGGAAAGAATATTCTATGCTTGAGCTTTCTTCTTCTCTAGCTCTGTGAGCCTTGACTCGATGCTGCGGATTTGGGTGATGACGCTTTCTTTGAGGTATTGCCAACAAGCCTCACAAACATGATAGTGCTTAACCATCATCTTTCCGCAAACATCACACACCTTATCGTTTGCTGAAGGGTGAGGCTTAGAATGATGAATGTGGGGCTTTTCGTTTCCATGCCTACGCATGAAAGCTTTAGGCAGCTCAATCTCCATAGCTGTATTCCCGACTTTCGCCTTGATGATTTGTCCCTTTTCTTCTTTCAATGTTTTCATCTCCTTCTAATTTGGAAACGAAAGAATATATTATGTGGCCATTGTTTCTCCAACTTCTGCTTTTGCTTCATGGCGTTTCCTGTCGTGACTCTCTATCCGTAGTTTAGCAAGTCTAAGGACTGAATAGGCACCTTCAATTTCTTCAGGGTAGGAATCAAAAACAACAGATTCAACCTGCACCTGAATCTCATCGGGAAAAGTGGCTTTAATAATTATCTTCATGGTTTCGTTTCCTTTATTTTCTCTAGTTCTTTGAAGTTAGCAAACATTTGGCAAGTATCATGCGCGAAACATTCTTCGCAAGTTGTCGGTTTTCTTAGTGGCCTAGCCCCTCTTGCTAAATAACAAGCGGTAGTCATGGTTTCGCCTTCTCAAACCCAGTACAATCTTCTTCATGGAGACATTGAGGCCATTTCCTACATTTGCGGCAGATGTGAGATTCTATGATTGAACTTCCTTCATGTGATTTGACCGACATAATCAGTACATCCAGTCTTAAAGGCACATTCGGAGCATTTGACTACTCCAGTAGAATCCTTGAAGTAGCAGGTATGCGTATAGAACCAACTGAAGTTTGGGTTACTCATGGTTTCGCTTCCTTCTCTAAAGACTTGACTTTCGCATAGTACTCGGCCCGCAGAGACTCGACTTTCTTGTTCATGCTTTCAGCTCCATCGCAGCGGCCACACCAATCATCACATGTTCCAGCGTATGCTCCTCTGTCCAGTGCTGCACGATGTCCTCAGGCGGCTCACCGTAGCTTTCTTTGAGGGCCTGCTCTGTCCAGTTTCCCAAAGCTGCAACCTTCGCCGTATGCCAATTAGTCAGTCGGAGCATGTGCTGAGCGAACATGTGCCGCCAAAAATGGTTACTGTTAATGTGGCCGTACTTGGCTAGGACTTCGGGACAGAACTTCTTAACAGCTTCCAAATTGATTTTTGCCATATCATCAGCGTCTAGGCTGAACAGTTTTCCGCTTGCCCTGTCGCCTTTGAGTTCTAGCAGCAGCTTCCACAACTTTGCATCGGGCTTTCTCGTAACTGCTTTCCCCTGTTCGCCGTACTTGCGTTCTAGGCCCTTTTCATAAAGGGTTATCCTTCCCTCTTCCGACATGTTCTTTACGTCAGCCTTGACAACTGCATTGATGCGAAAGGCTTTGGTGAACATCAAACAGTCCATCGCATAAGGTTCCTTTCCATGAGTCGCATAAACCCAGTCCAGCATACGATCAAGCTTGTCTCGGCTCACAAACAGGTCTTTGTATCGTGCAAAGCCTCTTGGCTTTCCGACCATCAGTTTTGACGCTTCCACGATTCCCTTTGACAGCAGAAAGCTTTTCAGAGTCTTAGCATATCCGTAAACATCGATCTTGTGCGCCCTGAGCAGGCTGATGAACTCTAGTGCATCATCGTAGCTTAAGCGGTCTGGATGCTTCAAACACCATTTGCCTTCCTGAACAAAGTTGATTCTTAGAGTGCTAAAGTTTCCAGTGCATACTTGCCTTAGGCCCATAACCAGCTGGGCCAGCGTCTTGTCTTTTATCCTTCTGACCGCACTCATGTACGTCATCCACTCTTTCACACTCCGAATCTGCTGAAAATTGCCATTCTGAAAAATCGTGGTGTCCGTTTCCTGCTTCTCGGTAGGCATGCCGTCAACAAGCTCTTTCCTCAGTTGCTCCTCAACCTGCGGATGCCTCTTAAACCACATCGTAACGCTTTCAGGAGTCACTCTCTCGTTTCTCTTATTCAAAACCATCTCGACTAACTTGCTTGGAGAGACAGTTTTAAGTTCTCTCGCAAAGTCGGGTAAATCCCTTTCGGGTTTGTATTTCATTTTTTATCCTTCCTTTGTTAGTTTGTTAGTTAGTGGGTGATACTTAAATAACTTGAGGACACCGAAGCATATAAAGTTAGTTAGTTAGTTGCTTGGTGTCCGTCAGGTCTTGCTAGGAAAATGTATAAAAGTTAGTTTGTTAGTAAGGTAATATGGAGAAGATGAAGAAAAGGGGGCATAACCTCACTTGTCAGCATTGCGGCCATTCATGGGCCTACAAAGGAGACAAATATTACACTAATTGCCCAACGTGCATGTATAAAGTCAAAAATCCGTACTTCAACATAGAAGAGAAAAATTTGTTAGACCACTTCAACATTGGCGAAAACGGAGTAAAAATTCAAGACCCCTCACTAGCAACAAAATACAGCCCTCACGGTCCCATCATTGACGTTTACTTTAGGGATGGAAAAGCCTTCTGCGACTACTGCGAATCTACAGACTGCAAGCACGTTAAATATGCGTTGAGCCTTCCATTAGTGCAGAGAATCTTCCAAAAGAGGAGGTGGAAAATTGAGTAAGATGATTCTGATTTTCGGTAGCGCCCTTCTAGTTATTGGATTAATAGCCTATTTCTACCCTGACACAAATCTCAGACCATACAGGTATCCTTATCAAACAATGGGCATCATTCTAACCCTTGCTGGAATATTCTTTACTGGCCTATCATTCGTAATCAAAGAAAAGAAGGCTAATCCTCAAGCCATGCAGGAAGGTTAAGTTCAAAAGGCTTAGTCTTTTTCCTGCATTTGCATGGAGGGCATTTACGAGGCTTGCACTTAGGTTTTGTCATCTAACAACGCCTATTTTTATGATGAACAAACCCTTTCCCGCTCCTACAAACCACATAGCCCAATTTCTTATTGCATCCACACTTCTTAGCCTTCGAACTTGCCTTTGTTATTTTACTTCCCTCCTGCAAAGAGTTTCGCGAGAGCAGCCAAACCCGCAACATCAACTTTCTCGCCTTTCTTGCTTGTCGTTTCAGTGTAGCTCGTAGCATCCACAAGCGTAGTCAAGCCACCCACCAACTCACCAACATAACTCAACTTGAGCAGCTCGCCTATCTGGTGGTCGAGCCAAACCTCGGTTTGAAGAGAATCAAAACTCGTCATCAAGCCCATGCGCGCGTAGATCTTGCAGCTCACAAACTGATTAAAAATAGCGGTTAAAGCGTTGCTTGCGCTGCTCTTCTGCAAGCTGCTGATAACGTGAGCCGACTGAGTAACATAGGTTTTCATAAAGTCAAAAAGCTGCTTCATGCCTTCAGGAGTCTTAAGCGACTTCACGACAACGACAGCCACAAGCAGCGCTTCAAGCTCGCTGTATTCCTGCGCCATAGGCCCAAAAGCCAACACATTTCCTTTTCTGTCAATGTCACGCGGCGTAAGCAACAGGGCTTCTGCTGGCCAGCCACCCTGAAAAATCTCTTCCCAGTTAGCAATCTTGCCAGTGACACCTGACTTAGTGAGCCACTCTATAGCTTTCGACTTGTCGGGGTTTTCGGTCATTATTCATCCCTTTTCTAGGTTTTCTTTGGTTCTGTTGCTCCTGTCTGCATGAACGTCAACAAGTACGTCACCGTCTGAATCGTTGCAGTCAAGAGGAAGCCTAAACACTCTATTGTGTCGGGCATCCTTCCCTGAGTCGTGACCGTGTAGGCAGGAATCGCTATGCCTTCAATGAAGATCAGTATTGCAATTATGACGACTTTCGGGATTGTCGGGTCAAGATTAAATCTCGTTTGAATCACCACCTTTTCACGTTGGATGCAGTAATGCGTACAAGCTCTCGATAGTTGCCTTCAAAGTCTCTATGAGCGCCTCTATCTTGGCAAGTCGCGTTTCATTGGCAACGACTGCGATTCTTACAATGTCAAATTCTTCTTTAGTTGGAACGTCAACCATTCAATCACCCTCCTAAACACTTTTTTCACGTTTTCATGTGGCCTGATGCGGTCAGCAAGAGGCGGCGAACTTCGATAATACACATGCACAAGTCCTGTCGGCAAGCATTGATCTCTGAACCTTCGCAACGTGGCAAGATGCGTGTTGCTCGTTCCGCAAGCCGTAGCTATGAAACAGCCGCCGCTTGGATGAGCAGACGCTATGTGTGCCGTAAGTTCTGCGGCTGTCGGGAATTGCGCATCACATTTCGGACAGACATAAACAGTCTGCGGATGAACCGCTGTTATGTGTACTGCCAGCTCTGCTTCAGTGTAGAATCCTAAGTCGCAGAATGGGCATTGATAAGGAGCTGGCGGCGGCATCTGATGCGTTAGTAGGTGAGCATCTAGTTCTGCTTGTGTTGGGAATGTTGCGCCGCAAATCTGGCAAGTGAACGTCGGCGATGGATGGGCAGTGCTTATGTGAATAGCTAATAGGATTTCGCTGTCGAACAAGTCTCCGCAGATTGGGCAGGCCCACTTTTCGGGCGGAGGCGGAGGCATCACAGGTTCGCCAGTCAAGTCGCGCACATCGAAGGGCGTGTTGTAAATGTCATACCATTCATAGATCATTACGCCATCGAACCCATTGTCTTTCGCAAGCTGAATAGCGCTCCGCATCAAGGTTGCACCTGCGGTTAAGCGACCATAAATATAGTATTTTCGGCTTCCCGCTGCAATCTTCGTTTTCCACGTTGTGATGCGGTTCTGCATTTCCGTTAAACTTGTCGTTTGCGATGCAAACCACTCGAAGCACACATTATTCAACGTCTGATAATGCGTGTATGGTTGTGTGCGGTCAATGTACGCGCCTTCAACCCAATACGCGTCTATCAACGCGCCGAAACGCGCGTCAGGGTCAACTCCCGCTGTGACTGCTTGCATCTCCAAATAGTAGTCTTGCATCATGTTCCTACAGAAATCCGCGTATTCCTGCTGCGCCGCCGTCCACGTTCCGCTTTGAGGAACGCTAACAGGCTGCTTTCCTGTTGCCGCTGTAAACGCTGCTTTCATGGTTGCGCTGTAGAAGCTAGGGCTGCCGCCTGCGTTGACAAATTGCATCTCGTCAACGCTCACCCACCTTATAGTTTGACGTGGTTTAGCAATTTCCAAGTATTTTCTTATTAGGTTGCCTGTGCATGTGCGGAAGTTTTGGCCGCTTGGACACATATAGCCTCCGCCGCCTGCGTATCCTGAATTTTCTGCGCCATTGAATCCGCGCTGCGCTTCGTCTGGAAACTGGTCGCACAGTCTGCTTGACTGGTCGGCTATGCTGAACACGACTAGGAAGCCTTCCCGCTCACACTGCGTTAGTAGGTCAGCGAGAAACGTCTGTGTGCTTGCGTTCATTGGGTTGTTTACGTCACCAGAATAGACGGAGCTGTTCATCCATCCTGTATAGATACGCAGCATGTTAAACCTGTTCGTCTTCATGTAGTTTACTATTTGTGTCGGGGTTTGGCTTCTAGTTTTGTCCAGAGCTAAAGTTATTCCGTTCCACATATTCTATGCCTCCAATATGACTGCTCCTAACACTTCGAAGTTTGAGGCTATGCCGCCGCCGCCTGCGGCTGCATAGTCGACTTGGATAAGAACTACGTCGCCGGGCAACACGTTGCCCACGCCGACTAAAGCGTCCATAGTCATTTCAAAGCACGCCATGAGTGTAGCCGGGTCAAAAGTAACCTGGCGCGTCGCTGTCGGCCCTGCAGGATCGTCGTAGCAATTGTAATTCGTGATTGACAAAGCAAAGTTGTGGATGGATGGGGCCGTGATGGCGTAGTCGAGGAAGTAAATTCTGAGTCTGCCATGGTTCAGGGCGTTTGAAGGCAGCCGTATTATCATGGCCGCGCCTTCTCCTGCCGCGTTTATGATGGCGCTGTGATATGTCGGGTTTCTGGCGCTCCATGCAGCCGTGCCTAAAAGTTCAACGACAGGCCCGAAATGTTCTTTATGCCTGCGCGCGTAAGGCAAGCCGCCTATTCTTCTACCCATGAGCGCTTCCACCTATATTCTCTATCACTTCAACAATTATAACAAAGACTGCGGCTGTGTCTGCGATTCCCCAAACAGGCCCAAGATCGTCAGTGTCTTCCATATAATCGCCTGCCAGAATACGTGTGCCTTCACTCAAGGTATTGCCTCCCACGGCTACGTTGTTCTGGGGAGCGACGGCGATGAAATTTGCTGCATCAATGTTCTGGATGAAATAGTAGATTCGTTGTGGATTGCTCTTTAAAAGCTCTGTCGGTATGAGCGCTACTTGAATACATTTGCAGTGCGTGTATCTGTCGCGTGATTGGCCCCTCTGCTTCTGCATCGCTTGGATTATGGCTCTTGTTTCAGGCCCTAAACCTCTTTCTCTTTCTCTCTCCATTATGCAACAATCCTCGGTGTCAATTTTGTTGTAAGGTTCGGCATAGGTATTTTCTCCATGCTTTTCTCCATTCCCATCTTCTTTAGAATGTTCTGAGTTTCGATCTGAGTTATGAAGTGCTTGCTGCCGAACTCGTCAGGAAAAATCATTATTACGACTTCCCCGATTCTTCCATACCGTACGGTTCTACTGTCCATTTCAGATCACCCTCAAAACTATTACTTTCCATGTTCCCGAACCGAGATTAACCGTAGCGGCTGACTCGTTTTGGATGCGAATTTCAACCGTGTTCGCGGCCTGCACGTAGCCACTGAAAACGAAGTCTTGCATGTCATAAGGCGGGGCCACAAGAACAATATCGCCTAAAGCGGCTCCTGCTACTGTTATGGATTTTGTCTCCCCCGCGGCATCATTGAGGCTAGCAGGATCCCACGTTGCTGAGGCTATGGCTATCACCTTCAAAGTAAGGGGGCCTAAAAATAGGCCTGCAAATTTTCCATGAGCCTTCAATTCTTCTAGGATTCTATCTCCACTCATTTTTTCTTGTTCAACTCCTTCAATAAGTCTATGATTTCACCATACTGTTTTCCCAATGCGTCAAACGCTGATGTCACGGTTTGAAGGTGATTAGTGAATGTTCTGAGCTCTGTCGCTATGCTTTTCTCGACAAGCATTAGCGTGTCTTCTTTGGCTTTTTTACGAGAAAAACGGGAGAACACACACACCATCTCCTTTCTTGAGTCTAAATCCAGCGTATGTAATGAGCTGCTTGGCCTGCGGCTGCTAGAGCTATGTCAACGTCAAAGGCTGAGTTTATGGTTACGCTTGGTTGACTGAACTTCATTCGTTGCACTCGTCTAGTCACGTAGGCTGCGTTGCTGCCGGGCGTTACTGCTGTGCCTGCGTAAGGTTCAAGAACGCATCTGATCTCGTTGAGTGGTAGGGCTGTGCATCTTAGAATCAGTGTCACCATCAGCTCTTCAGCGGCGGTGTTGACTGATTCGGTGGCGCATCCACCAACTTCGATGAGTTGATGCGCGTCAGTGATTGGCATAGCGAGTCCTGCAACTTCTCCGACGGCTGCGATGGCGATGGCGATTTCTCGGCTGCATAGGCTTCTGATCGGTGGAAGTGGAAGTCTTACGTCTGTCCATGTGAATTCTGCTGCGCTGCGTCTGTTTCCTGCCAATGCGTCAAGAGGTTCAACTCCTACGTTGAGGATTTCGCCTCCTGCTACTGGCGCGAAAACGTCGTAGTATTCGCTGGCTGCCTGTATTGGGGTTCCTGTGGCTAGCATGCTGCCTGCCGTGTTTCCGCACATGACTTCTTGAGGCTGGAAATTGTAGTTTACGCCTTGAATGTCAAAGACGCTAAGCATAGATTCTGCGACTGCGCCTGCTGTTGCCGTTTCTATTGGTCGCCATCCGAGAAGGGTTTTGGCTTTGTCGGGAACTACGTGCAGTTCAACGACTGCGCGGGCTACTGCTGCGCCGCCTGCTACTGTGTCGGTGCATCCTGTCCAGACGTTGCCGCCCATTCGCTCAATCATAGCTAGAACTTCGGGGCTTGGGCCACTTTTGTATGGCATTTTAGAACGCTCCTCCTATTGGAATCTCTCTGTACGGACTTGCGAGTGAAACGCTGCGGGGGCCTATTGGAACGCCGTTGCTTGGATTGGATGTTCCCGGTATTGTGACTGGACTGTGAGCTGCGCCTGAATAGACGAGTATGTTGAGGCCTACGACTCCTAAAACTGCGCCCCATCCGCCCTTTGAAAGCAATTTTCCTATTCTGTTGAGTTGCGGGTCAAGGTCAAGTTCTTTGAGTAGGTAGCCGATCAGAGCGGCTGCTGCTCCTGTTTTGAAAGTGTTGTTGCCCTCATAAGTGATGTGTTGCCAGACATGGGTTAGGT
>Ga0315274_10008100_pt1 | contig 15217 bp, 16 predicted proteins | sample YL17G02_20_MG_FD_203700 | JGI IMG/M metagenome (GOLD analysis project Ga0315274, IMG submission 203700) | Sediment microbial communities from Yellowstone Lake, YNP, Wyoming, USA - YL17G02_20 | ecosystem: Environmental > Aquatic > Freshwater > Lake > Sediment | place: USA: Wyoming | collected... | reverse complement strand
ATTATTATTTTATTTTTTTTTACATTTTTATTTTTATTTTTCCTCCTTAGAGGACTTTATGAAATTCACCAAAAGGGACAATTTAATTATCCCTTTTTATGAGAGAATAAGAATTCAAAAAAAAACTAAACTACTCAACTCATCTTTCACTATTGGCGTCGTAAGTGGTGTTGTTTCATCATAATAGTTTTCATCTTTGATTTTTTGGTCTTGTGAATAATACTCATCTCTTTTTGCTCTCATCTCCTCCTCGTTTGGTGTTGATACTATCTCGTTTGTTGTATAATTTTCTACTGGTTCTTGCTCTATAGCTACTTGTTCTTGTTCTATAACTGGATTATATGTTATAGGTGTTGTATTATAACCAAATATACTCGGATTTATAATTGGATTATTTTGCTCCTCTTGCTCCTCTTGCTCCTCTTTTACTCTTTTTTTTTGTTTTATTGTTGCTTTTGCTCTTTTTGGTATGTTAATATCATTAATGTTTTTATTTTTGTTTATATGTGATGACATATATGTATATAGATTAGATAATTATTTTTATCAATAAAAAACAATAAATAACAAGAAATAATTATTCATACTACTACAATATATAATTAATAGTCATAATTTTTCATATATTCATTTGACCGTAATTTTTTATAACCGAATAAATCTAATATATAATCTCGTTTGTGTTTGTTTGATATTGTTGGGTTCAATACTACTGATAAATGAAATTTTATTATCTTTAATTGCTTTTTAGGTAAAATCTCAAAATTATCTCCGTATGATGTATAATCAAGATTTCTGATAATATCAATACTAAATCTATCTATGTATAATGTGTGATATATATTCTCGCTTTGACTTTGTATATAATCAACTCTTATAGAGTAATAACATAATTTACTTTTTTCTACAATAAAATATGTATGACAAGGTGTTCTAATTATATCTCCTACATTTAATATAGCCAAATAAAAGTTAATATGTGATTTTTTTTGTAATTTTTGTTGTTGTTGTGATTGTATTAATAAGGTTCGTTCTTGAATTTTATTTTGAAAAGATGAAACAATAATATCTCTTGGTGTATTAAGTTTTAATGAATACTTGATAAATCGTTCAACCCTATCTTTTTGTGTTTGTTTTTGTAAATTAATAAATTTTATTCTACGATAAATAACATTATCAAAAGTTTCATTCACAAATTTTTCTCCGTATTTTTTTACCAAATTATCTATATAAAATAATAGAAATGAACTTGTATATGATAAGATAAGGTTTCCAAGATGTCTCGGTAATAACGCCAAACATTCATCTATACTTGGAACTACATACACAATCTTTTCTTTTTTTCCAAACTTGGAAACGATTGAACTTGGTGTATTTGAAATTAATGCGGTATATGAACTCATCTTGTAATTATACATCTTTTTCTTGTATTATTTGATTTCAATTTTATTTTATGTTTAACGAAATTGAAAGACATTAAAATAAAATTGATTTGTAAATTATATAAAAAAATAACTCAACAAAACAAAATGACGGCTATAATCGGATATGTGTATTCAATATATTTTAATGAAACAAATGAAATTTGGTATGCTATATCAATTAAAAAAATAAAGGTATTTATTGATTTAATACTACATAATCCCTCTCATTTATTATTTATGAGATTATTGACTGAAAAATATGAGGTTAATATTGAATTTAGTTGTGAGATACAAAAAACGATTAATAGAATAAAACAAAACAACAGATTTAATTTATATCCTTTAAAATGTGATAAACTACATAGAATAATTTTAAATGTAAAAAATTGTAGGATTTTAAATGTAATTAAAACAAGAACAATTAATATAAAAAGAATATCAACAATAAAAGAACCCTCACAAAAATATTTGAAAAATAAAAAACATATAAACGAGTATGCTTTGAATAGATACTATGAGAATAAAGATGAAATTTTACGACAGAGAAAAATGATAAAATTTAATTGTATATGTGGATGTACTGATTTAAACTGGTTCTATAGAGCATCTCATTTTAATACGACAAAACATAAAATAAATATTCGTCAAGTATTCGGATTTAGTGATTTTCATATTTCTCCAAAAAAAGATGAAAAAAGAATTAAAACTTTTTGTGATTGTATTTGTGGTAAGAAATATGAAAAATATAGTGCTACAACTCATACAAAATCACAATATCATATTAATTATGTTAATGAAAAATACAGAACTGAAATTGTGATTGAAAAAAGTATTAAACCAAAGATTTCAAAAGAGAAACGACAACAATACAATATGACTTATCGTTTGAAACAATTAGAAAAAAATAATTAATGTGTGGATTTATACTCGTCAATATATATAAAATTGTTAAAATGTATGATTTCCTCTGTTGATTTTATATCACATACAAAATCATCAGACAATTCAATTAATAGATTAGAGGGTATTAAATAAACCTCATTCTTATATCGTCTTGTGGGTGGTTTTATCCAAGTAGTTTCAAATGTATCAAATAAATCTTTATTGTATCTTATGTAATAATGTTTTTTTGTATCCTCAAACAATAATATAATTAATAAGTCATTAGACATACTTTTTGTTGTGCCTACATATACATATTGATATTTTGATTTTACAGATTTCAACTCTACTAATATGCCCTTTTTTACATCAAAAAAGTCAAAATTAGAATATCTATATTTACTTGGTGTAAGAGATAAATTAAATTTTGTTTCTATAAAAGATTTACTTTTTAGTTCATTAGATTTCCCTTGAATGTATCTTTTATCATATTCTATCTTTTCCTTATCTATTTGCTCTTGTTTTAATAAATCATCTTGTAATTCATACATTATTTTATTAATTGTATCTTTCTCGGTTTGTTTAGGAATATTTTTTAAAAGTTTATATATATAGTTGTTTGAGTGTAATATGCTCTTAATTGTTGTATCTTTAATTGATTTTTTCTTGCTGGATATGTAGTTTGAAATATCAAAAGTAGTTTTTATAATTGCTCTTTTTTGTGTGGTTAGACAAGTGAATATATATATTTGTATTGACATCTATATATATGCCTAAAGAAAAAAAAATAAAAATCAACAAAAAATAACAAATATTTTTAGGGTTAATAAGTATTTGAATTTAAATGTATAAAAAATAATCTGTGGATATATTAGAATGACTATTTCTACTAATAACTATTTATATAAACAAGTAAATTTAAAATCTATATTGCTGGACGAAATCATTTGGTTTATGAATTATTAATTTTGTAATCAACTGCTATACATATATTATTTGATTGACAAAATGTATTATACTCATCTTTGGTGTGTATATTGTAATGTCTTTTATAATATTTAACCCAATAGGCATTTGAACTATCAATAGTCTCTTTCGGATGTAATATTATTTTATTTTTGTCTTGATACTGATTTATCATATTTTCTAAAATATTTAATTTTGGTATGATTGTATCTGTTAGTTCTATATATTGATAATTCTTTTTGTATTCTTTTCTGTATAACAACATATAACCGCATATATATCCTAACTCACAATCAATACAAAAATTATATTCATCTACGCTTATAATTGATTTAAAATGTGTTATATGCTTATAAGGTATGTATGCTATAAATAATTTATCAAATTGTTCTAATATAATTTCATTTTTCCAAAAGTTAGAATATTTTAGATATTCTTTGTAGTGATTGTATTGATGAGGTTTCCAAGACCTTTTTAATGATGATACTTTGGCGTATCTAATATATTCTGTCATTATTTATTAAGCGATATACTTTTTAAATCACTTCAAAAAGTATATATTATAAGTATTTGAATATATTTGCCCTAATAAAAAATATATTCAAATTTTAATTTAAGGTTCTTGTGTTGTGGTTTTGGAAAAATGTTGAATTAATACAGATTGAAGATATGAAAAAATATTGTTGTCTCCTACTCCTCTAATCATACTATTTACATTTCTTAACAAAAAATACTTATCTGTGTAATGTAATTTATCGTATTTTTCTTTTAATTCACTTGGTAATTGCTCTAATTCTGTTTTTAACTTTTTTTGTAAATAGTCGTATGCTCTGTAGTTTGGGTGTGTATTATTAAATCTTGCGTTGCGTTCTTTTATATATTGTTGTTTTGATATTGTTTTTGTTTCATTTAATTTTATATTAATACACTCATTATTCATAATATAAAACTGCTCTCGTTCTACTAATTCTGATTTACTATTACAAGGGAATAATTCAACTAATTCAATTCTATAATTGTTGTTGATTAGTATTTCATACGAAACACAATATCCTAAATTAGGGCATTTTTGATGTTTTTTTAATAACCCTTTATGCCCCTCTAATCGTCTTATTAATGTTTCTATAGTAGAACCGAAAAAACATTTATTAGTTTCATTATCTATAATTTTATATATTTTGCCGTTTTGATAATTAGGCATTATAATATATTAAGACATATACTTTTTAAATCACTTTAAATAGTTTCATTATAAAATATTTTCTAATCTTGTTATTGATACTATTTCATCATTATTGATATATAAATGAAATGTGGGTGATTTACTCATATTTATACTACTTGCGAACTTGGCGTTGAAATGTAATGATATATCTTTTCTATTCATATCATAATGTATGTTTTTTAGTATCATTATATAATCATATTCATTTTCATCTATAAACAATTGAAATTTATTGTTTTTTTCAAATAAATCTTTGAGTAAAAAGTTAATATAATCAATATCATATTTACAAAATTTTTCATATCTATTAAATGATGTTCTGAAAGGTAATTCTATTTCGTATTTATTAAAAATAATTAATTTATTTTGTTCTATATCATCTGTTTCCTCTATAAATTCTGTTTGCTCTATAAATTCTGTTTGCTCTATAAATTCTGTTTGTTCTAAACATTCTTGTATAGAAGGTATTATAGAAGGATTTATAATAGTTTTGGTAGTTTCAGTAATTTCTGTTTTTTTTTGTATAGTTTCGGTATTTTCGGTATGTAAGGATTTAATAGAATTATTTTTATTGTTTTTATTTTTTATTTTTTTATTCGTTTTCTTTGGCGGTTCTACTTTTTCTTGTAAAAGCTCAATTAAATCTTCATCTGTTAATACAGATTTTTTTAGTTGTTCTAAATATGCTAATGATTTTTGATTTATTATATCGTAGTATTCGGATGAATTAAATAAACATTCTTGAATAATATAATTTTGAGAGGGTATTATTTTAAATACGAACATTTGAGTAAATACATTAATGTTATTTTTCATAATATTATCGTAGTAATTATTTAATATATATTTATGTTTTGGATTTTTTATACATTTTGTATTTCTAAACATTAAATAAGATACGATTAAATGAAAATTACTTGATGCTATAGGTTGTGAATAAGTTAATACATATTCAATACATAAATAATATTTTACTTTTCTTTCGTTGTGTGTAAATAAAATAGGTATGCCTAACGATGATATATTTGTTATAGTATTATATTTTACTGCGTTTTTGGTTAAATCTTTTATTTTATTATCAATATAAAATGTATATGTCATCGTAGTTGTTTGCTGTTTCAGATTTCCTTTGTTTGCTGATAAAGGTACAACATAAAATTTATTTGGTTTTGACATATCGATTTTGGTGTTTTTTTCTAACACATTATAGATAAAATCTTTTTTGTATAATAGTGTTATACTTTCTATTCTGTCAAATAAAAAGTCTATATGACAACATAATTCATTTGTTTTATATTTTCTAACTAAAGCATCAATATATTTACAACACATTTGAAAATATAAATTTTTCATATCACTTGCGAGTTCTGTAGTGAATGTATCTTGTGTAAGTGAATTAAATATATCATCTAAATCATATTTTCGTTCGGTTTTTGATAATTCAATTATCCTATCAAAACAACGAGTAATTCTTGAAATTTGACGACCTAACCTCATATTAACAGATTTTTCCCTTGCGGTTTCGTCGTTATATTTCACTGCTATTATTTCGGTAAAAATTGGCATCATATATGTTAAATAATTAAAAGGATTATCAAAAGTATCTTCATAGTCAAGCGACATTATATATATAATTATTTACTTTTTATATCTCTTAAAAAAAGTATATAAAGATAATTCAATTTTAAAATATATAATGAGTGAAATGACATCACAAGAGCGAAAAGAGTTTGCCGAAGAACAACCTAAAATCCTTACAAAACTTATAAAATCTGTTGTATGTGATAAATACTATCCAAATGATAGTGATGATGATGATTTAGAATTAAGTGAAATTAATAAAATTAAAAATGATATTGATGAAATGAAAATAGGTATTATGTCAATTGAAAAATCTATAAAAAACATTTATGATAGTGATGACGAAAATGAGTTTGCTGATAATGCGTTTTCAAATGATAGTGAAAATGAATATGCCGATAAAGAACTCAATAAAAAAGAGTGGGAAATGTCTTATACAAACATAATTTTTTTTATTTTCGGATATTTACAATTAAACAATATTGATTTTGGTGATAAACAACAAAATTTTATTCAATACTGCTATTATAAAATGCGAGAATGTGATGATAAGTGTAAAGATTGTAATAAAACACTCAAACAATTTCCAATTAATTATGATGGTATTGTTGATAAAGATGACTATAATGCGTTTTGGTGTCTATACAAACAGATTGACGGAGCTTGGGATACATTTTGCTTACATATACATCATAACAATATTGAAATACCGCCAAATTTTAATTATTCTCAAGTTTTTTATGATGAACGATTTGGTATAATTAATCCAAAATAGACCTAATTTAGACCAAAAATAATAGACTTAATTTATTGCTTTTATTCAATAATGATAATTCAAATACTTATTCATAGTATTTTAATATAAGTATTTGAATTTGATGATTTTGAGTAAAACCGCATACTAACCCCTATGAATATTGAATAATATGAAAATATGCTCTTGTTGAGTGTTTTTTCATATTATTTGTCTGATTGAGTATGATGTGATAAAAAATAGTAGGTTTATATAAACATATTATTTTTCAAAATAGGTCAATATTTCTCAATCTCAATACCTCTTGTTTGTATCTATGATATTTATTTTGTGCTTTCCTATTTTGTTCTTTAACTTTATTAATATCTTTTTCTCTGTATTTTTTGTTAGTTAATCGTTTATTCTCAAGAAATTTCTCTCGGTGATTGATTTGGTATGTTAATTGATATTGTCGTTGTTTATCTTTTGGAACAACTCTTTTTGGTTTTGTATGTTCTGTTGATACTATTGATGACATCTTATATATAATAGTATAAAATTTTTAAGTCGTTTTGCCTAAATATCTTATTCTATTATATTTAATGAATTTCAATTAATACTCGTAATTGTTCTTGTTCTGTATCTTTTGTTTGTTGTCTGTATTGTACTGTTTTTTTGTGTTTGTTTTTAAGGTAGTATTCTCGTTGTCTTTGTCTGTCTCGTTCGTTTTTTTCAAGTGTTTTTAAATAGTGCTGGTGGAATTCATCATTATATCTTTCCATCAAAATCGGATATTTATGTAAATTTGGAGGATATGAAAGCATTATAGATGTCATCCTAATATTGTTATATATATTAATTATTTGTTTTTAAACTATTTTTAAGTGGGATATATATAGTATGTCTTATACTCTCAGAAAAAGGGATAATAAAATTGTCCCTTTTGGCGATTTTCATAAAGTCCTCTAAGGAGGAAAAATAAATTTTTTTTTATTTTTATTTTTATTTTTTTTTTTTTTTTGTATGAGTGTAATTTCGTCCTTTGGACGATTTATCACTCTCTCTTATTCTAAAAAATTTTTAAATAATTTATTTTTTTTTTATTTTTTTTTCCTCTATAGGACTTTAAAAATTCATAGTCCCTTTCGTCCCTTTTGTCCCTTTTATCCCTTCTCTCTCTCTCTCCTAAAAAGATAATAAGATATATATGCTCTTATAAAAAAAATAAAGTTAAAATAATTGTGATTGTAATATTTTCATACTATTTTGAAAGTGGGATAATTCTTAGTCTATTATGGGATAATTTTGAGGAATGATGGGACAATTGTAAAATCAGAGGTATTTATAGGGGTAGGCTGAACCCTCCAAGTGTTTTAATCTCTCATATTTGTTTAGGAGAAAAAGGACTTAAAAATAAAATCTTAATCTATCATATCAAGGATGCCGACTACTGATTATATTGACAACAATATTTTTAATACGGATGAGGTTGAAAAAAGTATATTTGATATAAATGAATATACACATAACATTATAGAAAACGCATTATCAAATGTATTAAATTGTTCTCATATTAATTATGACAAAATTGAAAGAACAAACAAATACGCTGACATAGAACAATTCATAGAAAATGAAAATAATGAACCTCAAATAATTTTATCTATACCACAATTAGATACATTAGAAGCGAGAAAAATACATTATCTTATAGATAAAGATTTATTGAATAATTATTCAGATAGTTCATTTATTTCAAACTTTTATAGTATTGTATGCGGTTTGGAAAATACACAAGAAACAGAACAGCTCATATCTTATTATCATTCTAAAATAAATACACCAAAATCTATTAATGAGGTAAAAACAATTATTTCATTATATAAAAATAGTACTGAATTCATCTCAAAAGGAGTTATTTATTTGGAAAATAAAATCAAAAAAGAACAACTAACTAAATATAAAACATATAGAAATTTTGTAAAAGATACAGAACAACAAGAGCGTAATGCGAGTGAAAAACGAAAAAAAGCATTAAAACAAAAAGAAAAAGACGACATCGAACAAAAACGATTAGAACAGAAAATACAAAAAGAAGAGCAAGAAAAGGCAGAAAAAGCATTAAAAGAACAAGAAAAAGCCAAAAAACAAAAAGCAGAGCAAGAAAAACAACAAAAAGAACAACAAGAAAAAGAACAACAAAAACAAACAAAAGAACAACAAAAAAAAGAATTAGATGAAAAGAACAGACTACAAAAGGAAAAAGACAAAGAAGCAAAAGAATTAAAAAAACTACAAGAACAACAAGACAAAGAGAAACAAAAAATACAAGAAAAAGTAGATAAAAAACTACAAAAAGAGGCAGAATTAGAAGAAGAATTAGTAAATAAAATAGTATGTAAGACCGATTTAGATGTGGCGAATGATGTTATAACTCATTTTGGAGATGATATATTATATATTAAAGGAAAAGTATATCTGAAAAAAAACAACATATATGTTGAAAATGAACGACAAGTAGCAATAGAATTAGGTAATTTTATAACAAACAGCGAATATGTAGTAGTAAATAATGATGCGATAAATTATAAGTGGCGTAATCATCACTACACACAAGAAGCAGTTAAAATGACATTATTAAAAATCAAAGAAAAAAATAATGACAATATATATAACAACTTTCATACTACAACAAAACAAAAACTATGCTTTTTGGATGGTGTATATGTATTAAACGAACAAAAATTTTACAAGTGGGATGAAATCACATTTGAGTATTATTCAACAATACAAATAGATTATAATTTTTTAGATGTTGTAGATGATGTAGAGGTACAAGATAATATAAAGAATGCGCTTTTTGAACCTTTATTTAACGAAAACACAGATTTATTTTTACAAATGATTTCGAGAATGTTAGGAGGTCATATTGAAGATAAGTTGTGGAGTTCTTATACTGGTAATAGAGGTTGTGGTAAAGGTGTATTTTATGATGCGATTAAAAATGTTTTTAAAGGTTATATAGCACCTATACCTACAAATAATCTATTAAAATCACAAAACGCACATACAAACACAATATCATCAAGTAGAGAGATGTATTGGTTGTTGGCGTTGGAGTTTGTACGATTGGGTATATGTCAAGAAACACCAAAAGAAGGAAGTAAGTTGGTATTTAATTCAAAATTGATTAAAAGTATATGTAGTGGTGGAGACGAACATACAGCAAGAAAGAATTATGATGTTGTGGATACAACTTTTAAAACAGATGTAAGTTTGTTGTCATTAGGTAATCAATACACAGAAGGAGATGAAAACGATATTGATGAAAAACGAGTTCAGTTTTCAAGTTCTATTCAGTTTGAAAGTCAAGCAGAAATAGATTTAAAATATAATGAATTTTTAGAAACTACTACTGAAGAACAAGCTAAAAAGATTATAAAACAAAAATACAGAGTAGAAATACCAAATTTAAAAGATATTGTTTTAACACCACAAAATAGAGATGCGATTTTAATGTTAATCATTAAAAACTATAAAACCACAAAGATAGTAAATACTACAAAACCTATTGTAGATAATGAGGAGGTGAATGTTTCACTAATGACTGATATTTTGAAAACATTTGATTTAACATATAAACCTACAGACTTTATATTAAAATCTGAACTGAAAGAGAGTTTAAATCATCCTATTAAAAAAATAGATATAGAATTAAAAGGATTGAGTATTGTATCAACCAAATCCAAAAAGAAGGAAACAAGAGATAAATTAATTTATACTGGTATTAAATTCAAAGAAAGTTATATTTTATCACTCAATAAAGATGCCGATAATTAAACTTTTAAAATAACCCTAATATAAAATATCTTTAAAATAGTCATATTTTATATTAGTCCTAATATTCAAATACTTAATCATATATAATAGTATAAGACAAACAACTTAAAAAATAAATCTTATACTATTATATAAATGAAATTCTTAAACGGCTGGACGATTGAAATAACACTTATACCAAAATATAGTTATTTAGATAGTCAAATATTTACAGAGCATATAGATATGAAATTATCAACATATATTTTAGAAAATCCAAACATACGAGGCGAGGATAAAAAAAAATTCATAGAATATATAAATACACACAAAAACAATATTATTCAAGTAAAATATAAACCAAGACACTTAATAGGAAGACGATACACAGAACAAGATTTAATTTTTAAAGGTGGATTATTGACACAAAAAAGATGTATTAAAAATACAATATTTAAATATTTTGGATATATTGACATAGACCAAGTCAAAGGTCATCCGACAATTATTTATGAATTAGCTGTAAAAAACAATATAGAACTACCCTCATATAAAAAATACTTGAATGAATTTGATAGTATATGTATTAAATTAATTAATTTTTATAATGATGATGACGAGCAATTAAAACGAAAACATATTAAATTATTGTTTAACGCAATAATATACGGAGGAACATTTAACACTTGGAAAAAGGAAATGATTAATGAAAAAAACATTAAAATCAATAATGATAATGTAGTATTAGATTTTATTAAAGATTTTACAAATGATACACATACAATACAAAATATTATTTGGGAAAAAAACATTAACCTACGAAATATATTAGAACGAGATAATGAAACAGAATATAAACTCAAATCAAGGATGATGTCGTATTTTTTTCAGATTATAGAAAATGAAATAACATATAACGCTTATATGTATTTACTCACAAAACAGATAGTAGAAAAAAATAAATTAGTTTGGGGTTATGACGGATTAACATTTAAACCTTTAAAAGATTTTGATATTAATGATTTGAATGATTATATTAATTATAAAACAAACTTTTCTCAAGTTAAATTCATACAAAAAGAACTTGACGAGATAGACACAAAAGCATTAAATAAAAAATTAATGTCTATAGCTTTTAATGTGTGGAAAACAAACAAATAAATCATAATAAATAATTAATTATATTTTTTTATGATTTGTATTATTCAAATACTTAATTATATATAATAGAATAAGACAACAACTTAAACACAAATCTTATACTATTATATAAGAGGATGACAACACATTTTTATATGGGTGCTATAAATAAAGCAACAGAATTATACGAACACCCTTTAATAGCATCTAAAAAAAGTAATTATATTTGTCCTACTTGTAAAGAAGATGTTGTTTTTAGAAAAGGAACAATAAATATACCACATTTTTCACATAAAGCAGATAGTTTATGTAATTGTTATTTTAATCCAAGTAAAAGTCAAATACACAAAAACGCACAACTACTATTAAAACGATTATTAGATGATAAAACAAAATTATCTTGTTTTAGAGAATGTATTACTTGTGAAAATACAATTGATATAACATTTGAATATAATGATAATACAATATGTAAATTAGAGCATAAATTTCAGTTTAACGAACATAATTATATAGCAGATATAGTGTTATTAGAAGATAATGAAATAAAATTCATATTTGAAATTTTTAATACGCATAAAACAGACGAGCATAAAAGGTTTGACCCTTGGGTTGAAATAAATGCTTATGAATTGTTGAATAATATGAATTCAGAAAAAAAGCATAATATTAAATGTGTTAGACATTATGAATGTATAAAATGTGGTGAAATACGACAAACAAAAATAGAACAACATACTAACTATATGAAACAATTAGAATTAGAAAGACAAGAACGCATAAAACAAAACCAAGAACGCATAAGACAAGAACGCATAAAACAAAACCAAGAACGCATAAAACAAAACCAAGAACGCATAAGACAAGAACGCATAAAACAAAACCAAGAACGCATAAAACAATCAGAATTAGAAAACCAAGAACGCATAAAACAAAACCAAGAACGCATAAAACAATCAGAATTAGAAAACCAAGAACGCATAAAACAAGAACAAATTAAAAACGCAGAATATTTACTATCTCCACAATATCAAATAGATATACATAGAAAAATGAGAGAAGACCAAGAATTAAAACAACAAGCAGATTGGAAAATATGTATTTGTGTGAAAAATCATAATATTATGAATTATTGTATATGTCAAAATAAAAAAAATTCATATTTAAAATACGGAAAAAAAACTTGTTCTGTGTGTGAGTGTAGAATATGTCCTTTTATTGTAGAAAATATAAAACACATATAATTTAGAGCAAAAAACATATATTAAAGTCCTTTTTTAATCATAATAAATAATTAATTGTTTTTTATGATTACATATATTCAAATACTTATTATATTGTATGTTTTTTTATTGATAAGACATTAAAAATAATTGAAAACTATTTCAATAACAATAAAACTCATAACAAAAGATAATGTCAAAGTATCAACAAACTTATCGTCAGACTGAAAGTGGTGCTGAAAAGTTTAAAACTTATCAGAAAGCATACAGAACAAAAAAGGCACAGCAAGAAACACCAGCAGAAAGAGAGCAACGATTACAATACCAAAAAGAGTACAGATTAAGAAAAAAACAAGAATTATTAGCTTTACCGCAAGAGGAACAGCAATTAATAAAAGAAAGACAAAAAAGGTATAAATCAGAGTGGTCTATGAAAAGACGCTTTTATAATAATTTGAAAAAGTTAGAAACAGAAACAGATGACGATGAAATTAGTATATCTGACCTTTTAGAAAAGTTTAATGAAAGTTCTATAAAAAACAATTAATAGTTTAGGAATGTGTTAAATTATGTTTCACACAAAACAACTTAAAATTAATATATAACCAGTATATATATAATGTCATATTCAAGCGAACTACAACAATTATTAAATCTTAAACAAACTCAAGAAAGACCAGTAGCACAAGCAACATTACAAAAATATAGCGAACAATATAGAAAATTAACACAAGAGATAGGTTATGATGACCTTTTTTGGATTACAAAATCAAATGAGGGTGGATTAATAAAAGGCATAAAAGATATGAATATTACCGCAAGTGGTATGCTTGGATATTTAAATATTTGTGTGATGATAAGACTTATGAATGATAAGAGTATTGATAAATTAATTAAATACCGAGATGAATTAAACATAATTAAAAACCAAAATACAAAAAATAATAATTCAGTAAAAAATGAATTTTTACCACCTTTTACTACAATAAAAGAATACATTAATGATTTATACAAACAAAACGATTTTGTGAATTATCTTGTTAATGAATTAATTTTTTTATATGCTTTACGCAATAAGGATATTAATGTTATGATAATTGATAAGGATAAATACAAACTATTAATACAACAAGACCCTATATTTGTGAAAAACAATAATTTCTTAATTATATATAAGACCTATTGTGTATTAATTGTGAATAACTACAAAACAGCAAACACATACGGAGCAAAAAAGATTACAATTAGAAGTAGAAGAGTATTAAACGCAGTAAATAAACTTGGTGTAGGGTGGTTGTTATTGAATAATAAGGGTGAAAATCCGAGCAATATTGAATATTATATTAAACTTTATAACGGACTTGGTGAAGGAGATTATTTTAAGGTGAGAGTTCGACAACTACAAGACGAACCAAACGCATTACAAGAGATAAATAAGCTTTGTGGATATAGGGGGTCGTCATTAGAAACTTGTGAAAGTTATTACAATATAATTAAAAAGTAAAACAAATCTGATTATATTAATTATTTTATATTAATTTATATATTCGAAAACTTATTTTAAGTTATTAAAAAACACATATAGATAAAATAAAATTGAAATCAAATAATACAATAAGGAATTGTATATTATAAAAGAGGAAAATGACAACAGAAGTTAATGATTTGATTGTGAAATATTTTGAGTTTAATTTTGATGGAGATACTGATTATGAGGATTGTGATAATGTTGAATTAATTGAGGAAAATTATGATGAATTTGTTGAGGCGTATTTTAATGCTGGAGAACGATTTGATGATTATGTTGATGGATATATTAATCTAAAACAAACACAAGCACAATTAATAATTGATATGATAAATTATGTAGATGAATATTTCTCTGACTATATTGAGGATGGTATTAATATGTGGAGTAAAAAAAAGACAATACGAGAAGTGTATAGATACTATGCGTATGCGTATGTTATGACAGAAAAAGATAAATTCTTAAATGTGTTTAAAGAGTGTATTATATGTTTTGAAGCTGAAAAAAAAGAAGACGATGATGAGGTAAAATAAATAGTTAATAGTATTAATAAATTATTTTTATATGTAAGTTTTTTTTTGAATTCTTATTCTCTCATAAAAAGGGATAATTAAATTGTCCCTTTTGGTGAATTTCATAAAGTCCTCTAAGGAGGAAAAATAAAAATAAAAATGTAAAAAAAAATAAAATAATAAT
>Ga0315274_10008098_pt1 | contig 15217 bp, 10 predicted proteins | sample YL17G02_20_MG_FD_203700 | JGI IMG/M metagenome (GOLD analysis project Ga0315274, IMG submission 203700) | Sediment microbial communities from Yellowstone Lake, YNP, Wyoming, USA - YL17G02_20 | ecosystem: Environmental > Aquatic > Freshwater > Lake > Sediment | place: USA: Wyoming | collected... | reverse complement strand
GACCGTCATGCGATCGCTAGAGGCGGGCGCGGTGGATTTCATAATCAAGCCCTTCACGGCAGACGATGTGCTCGAGTCTGTGAACGCCGTGCTCCAGATGGAAATCTGAGGTCGGGCGGATGCCTGAAAAGATCAAGGTCTTGATTGTCGACGACAGCGCGTACATGCGCGTCGTTCTCAAGGACATGCTGGAGTCTGACGCCGGCATATCTGTCGTGGGTAGCGCCAAGGATGGGGTCGAGGCCATCGAGAAAGTCAAGACGCTGGCTCCAGACGTCGTTCTGCTCGACATACAGATGCCGAAGATGGATGGCATCGCTACATTGCAGAGGATCATGAAGGAGTCGCCCGCAAGGACTGTCATGCTCAGCGCAATGGACAAGGTCGACGACCAACTTCCCCTCAAAGCACTGGAGATGGGCGCTGTCGACTTCATCTCGAAGCCCAGCGGCCCCGTTTCCATTGATATTGTGCATTTCACCGGCAAGATAGTCGAGATAGTGAAGATCGCTGCGGAAGCGAAGGTGGAGGTCCTGAGAAGAACGAGGGAACCTCTGCGCACCAAGAAGGTCCTATCTGTCAAGAAAGAGGCTTTCAAAGGCCACAAGGTCGTAGTGATCGGTGCATCGACGGGAGGCCCAAGAGCCCTGGAGATAGTCTTCGCAGCCCTTCCCCGGGATCTTCCTGCATCCTTCATTGTCGTTCAACACCTCCCTCCAGAGTTCTCAGCCTCTTTCGCGAAAAGACTGGATGCTGCCAAGGGTCCCAGGGTCGTTGTAGCTTGCGAAGGCGACAGAGTCGAGAAAGGCGTGGCATACCTAGCCCCCGGTGGCAGGCACCTGAAACTTGGCTGGAAAGGAGCGGCAAGCCTTGTGATCAAACTGGACGACGGCGAACCCGTCAACTTCGTCAGACCGTCTGTCGACGTTCTGTTCAGGAGTGCTGCGGAGTCGGTCAGGGAGAACCTGATGGCCATCATCCTCACTGGCATGGGAGCGGACGGCACAGCGGGAGCGATGGTGGTGAAGGCGTCCGGAGGCAGGGTCGTGGTCCAGGACGAACACAGTTCAGTTGCGTACTCCATGCCAAGATCCGCGATCGATGCGGGATTGGTGGACCGGGTATTGCCCTTGGAGAATATCGCGGAAGAGATAGTCAAATTCCTTCAGGAGTGAGCTGGTTTGACAAAAGACATCGACATGAACAAGTACTCGAAGCTGTTCGTTTCCGAATCGCGAGAGTCCTTGCGAATCATGAACGATGCATTGCTGGAGCTCGAGAAGAACCCAGAAAACAAGGAGTTGGTGGATCGGATATTCAGGTCCGCGCACACGATCAAGGGTATGGCGGGGATGATGAATTTCAAGGCTGTCGTCGAGACAGCTCATGCCATAGAGGACGTGCTAGGATGGATCCGCGACGGCCGTCTACAACTTAAGGAGAACGTCGTGGAGACCATCTTCACCGGGTTCGACACCCTCGACGCTATGGTCGTTGCAGTCGAAGCATCTGCTGAAATCAGGGAGAATCCAGAACTGATCCAGCACCTGCGAGGACTGCTGTCCGGCGCCGGCGAACGTGCAACGCCCAAGAAGAAGACTCCTGAGATCGAGCCTGAACCCGTCAAATCCAAGACGACGACCGTTTCGATAAGGCTGGGAAGAAGGTGTTCACTCCCTTCTGCAAGGGCCATTGTGATCCTGAAGGAGCTTGGAAAAGCCTCCGAGATCGTCGAATCCAGCCCGACGGAGGCGGACATCGATCGTGAGCATGCCTTCGAGGAGTTGACAGTCGTTCTCGAGCCTACCGAGAAGTTCCAGGAGGCGCTCAGACGTGTCATTGCCATGTCAGATGTGGACGAGGTCTACGTCGGGATGACTGGAGAACCTAGAGAAAAATGGCATAGGATGACGAAGCAGGAGGTTAGCGCTGCGGCGGCTTCATCCGATGTTCTCCCCGCTCAGACTGTCAAGGTGGGGATGGACAAACTGGACGACCTACTGGACAACGTTGGCGAGCTTGTCATCGGGCGGAGCAGGCTTCTCGAGAAAGCCTCCACGCGTGACGACTCCGAGCTCCAAGAGATCTCAGCTCTGATCGACAAGCTCACTTCTGACATACAGTCCAAAGTCCTCGGGATCAGGATGATCCCCCTGGATGTTGTAATGAGCAGGTTCCCTCGCATGGTCAGGGACATATCCAAGAACGAGGGAAAGGAGGTAGAACTCCTCGTCGAGGGGGGAAGCATAGAGCTCGACAGAACTGTCGTTGACAGGATAACCGAGCCCATGATGCACCTACTGCGAAACTGCGTCGACCATGGTATAGAGACGACGGATGAACGAGTCCATGCGGGAAAGAAGGCGAAAGGACTCATCAGGATAGTCGCGTCGAAGCAGCAAGACCATGTGCTCATCGAGGTCTCGGACGACGGCAAAGGCATTGACTACGACCTGATCAGGAAGGTTGCCGTGAAGAAAGACGTGATGTCCCAGGGTCAGGCCGACGCGGCTTCGGGAAGGGAACTCCTCGACTTGCTTTTCAATCCGGGTTTCTCCACCAAGAGCCAGGTCACGGAGGTGTCTGGAAGAGGCGTTGGGCTCGACGTCGTCAAAAGAGCCGTCGAGGAGCTAGGCGGAAGCGTGATGGTTACCAGCTCGAAAGGCGCGGGAACCACTTTCTCGCTCTGGCTGCCGTTCACTCTCGCGATAATCGAGGCGATGCTCGTGGGGATCGCAGACCAGACCTACGCAGTCGCGATGGGCACCATCGTAGAATCACACAAGTTCGAAAAGGACGAAATCAAGACCATCAGGGGCAGGGAGGTCGTGCAGCTCAGAGGAGAGGTCCTGCCGCTCATACGAATGCGGGAATTCTTCGGGATGGCGAGACCTCCGGAGACACCGGAGGGTGTCAACACCCTGGTGGTCCAGAGCAGGGACAGACGGGTTGCTCTGCAGGTCGACGAGCTGATCGGCCATCAGCAGATAGTCGTGAAAGGGCTGGACAGGCGGCTGAGGAAGGTCAGGGGGATCTCGGGAGGAACGATACTCGGCAGCGGCAGGATAGCGCTGATACTCGACGTCGATTCCATAATCGGAGGATGAGAGCGGTGACTGACGAAAAGGCTGGAAAGGTCTTGGAAGTGATCAAGGAATTCGCCAACATAGGCGCAGGCAGCGCTGCCACGGCACTCTCGTCACTCATGGATGTTGAGCTCATGAACGAAGTCACTTCATGCAGTATACTCCCTATATCCAAGGTATCGGAGTGGCTTGGCGGCGCCGACCAAATCGTCGCAGGCACGTACACATACCTCTGCGGCGAACTCAAGAGCGGCATACTCGTCGTTCTCCCGAGGAAATCCGCGGTCACATTGCTCGAGCACCTGACCAAGGAGAAAGTCGACCTCGCCTCGCTGACGGAGATACAGAAATCAGCGCTCAAGGAGATTGGCAACATCTGCCTCTGTTGGTATCTCATCGCCGTCTCGAAAATGATAGATATCGACATGATCCCAGCACCCCCGGACGCCACCGTGGATATGCTCGGTGCTGTCCTTGACATACCTCTGGCTAGCTTGGCACAGAAGGTCGACACTGTCCTCGCGGTCCACACATGCTTCAAAGGGATCGACGAAGAGTTCGAGGGATACTTCCTGATGCTTCCCGAGGAATCGACGCTCAGACTGATCCTCGAGAGGATGGCGGAGCCCTGAAGATGAACCAGCCGCATACCGTCGGGATCGGACAGATGGCCGTGTGCCACGCGCCTGAGCAGATAGTCTGCTTGGGACTAGGTTCATGCGTCGCGATAATCTTGTACGACCCGGTGGCCCGAATAGGCGGCGTCGTTCACGTGCTGCTCCCGAAATCCCCGATCAAGTGCGACAGCGAGGAGAAGTACGCTGATACGGGCACGAGGAAGCTCGTCAAAGAGATGCTCAATCACGGCGCCAAGAAAGAGAGGTTGGTTGCCAAGCTGGTTGGTGGGGCGCAGATGTTTCCGAACCTGAACCTATCGATCGCGGACATCGGCAGACAGAACAGCATGATCATCAGGAACATACTCAGGGAGCTCATGATCAGGATCGTTGCCGAGGATCTCGGGGGGGTTCGTGGCCGATCTTCCTACTTCGATACATCAGACGGTCACGTGACTATCAAGGCGGCCTTCGAGCCGGTGAAGGTACTGTAGGCGATTGCCTGACCGTGCGTGCTCTTCTCCGCGCAGTTGTGCCCTCTTCTTCCGTCTCTTCTTACGCATCTCGTCTATCATCACGACTGCGGGCATCGGCTTGAGACCTCAGAAAGGCTTTTGTAGATGCAACCGCGTAGATAGCGGTCGCCAGGAGAAGGCGGATGGCTGACGGTAGGCCTGCGTTCATCGCAGGCCGGCTGAGGAAAGTCCCCTCTCCGTGAGAAAGTGGGCTGTCAGAACAGCAGGGCGAGAGTCCTGGCAAGGGCGCAGAAACGACACAGCCCCGGGATAACGTGATGATTCCTCTGTGGATGAAGTCTCCCGGGGATTTGGTGAAACGGCGACTCCCCACTGGAGCAAGCTCAAACGGCCGAATCGATATCTCATCGTCGGCGGGTAGAGTGCAATAGTCGAATGCCATCAACGTCGCAAGACGGGAACAGAAAGGGGCTTATGTCCTTCACCTGGCACATTTTGGACACACTGGCTTCGTACCGCCCATAAAGGACCTTACGGGCGTTACCTCTTAAATACTACGTACACCGACTCATAACATGCATGCCGACCAAGAAATCAGGGCTGCGAATGGATTCGGAAGGCAGGTCATCTCTTCCGCAGCTTGGGATTGAAAATCTCGTCGAGCGCATAGCCAATGAACGTGAAACCAAGCACAACCAAGACGATGCAGACGCCTGGCACGATAACCCACAGTAATAGCCCGTTCTCAATGGCGTGAGCTTTTGTGATTGCGTCGTCGAGCATGTTCCCCCAGGTGACGACTTGCGTCGCATTCGGCCCCAGCTGGATGAAGCTGAGCGTGCTCTCAGAAAGGATCGAGAGTGCGACCGTGAGGATCGAGTTCGCGAAGATGAGAGGGAAGACGTTTGGAAAGATGTGCTTTCTCACGATGTGGAGGTCGCCAGCGCCAACGGCTCTAGCGCGCTCGATGAATGCCCTCTTCTTTATGGACAGAACCTGGGCCCGCACTATCCTTGCGGTGCTCGACCAGCCAGTAATTCCTATCACCATGATGATCTTGCCTACGCTGGCGCCTCCGGGGAGGACCGCTGCTAGGACTATCATGAGGACGAGCCACGGCAACACCAGGAAGACATCTGTTATTCTCATGAGGGCCTCGTCCCTCCAACCGCCCCAGAAGCCGCTCAGAAGGCCGACAAGAGCGCCCAATCCCATAGACACAACGGTGGCCACCACACCTATCGTCAGCGAGACCCGGGCTCCGTATATCGTCCTTGCCAGGATGTCGTTTCCTCGAAGATCCGTTCCAAGCCAGTGCTCGGATGAAGGCGCGATTCCCATACCGATGGTGGCCACCTCGTCGAACGGGCCGTACGGGTGTTCCCAACCGCCGATCACGCTAAGGACACACATGATCTGTGCCGGAAATATCGCCATGATGATGAAGACCATCAGTATCACGAGTCCCAGCATGCCCATCCGGTTTCTTTTGAACACCCTCGTAGTCTGTACGGTCTTCTTCTTGAGAAGTTCCGCCTTCTCGATGAAGGGTTCGGAAAGGCGGATCGAACGGGCTAGCTTGGCAAGGACTCTGCTTCTTCCGTTGCCTTTCCTCTCCTTTGCCTTCGCCATCTCAAATCACCCCAGGTCGACTCGAGGGTCGAGGTATATCATCACGACATCTGCGATGAGGTTGGCTATCACGACTGCCACCGCGATGAGGAAGAACGCGGCCTGGAGCACAGGCCAGTCCTCCCTCATGACGGCGTCTATCGTCGCCCACCCTACTCCTGGATAATTGAACACGTACTCCACCTGGAACGCTCCGCCGACGATGTAGGCGATTGAGATTGCTATGAGTGCGACCATCGGCAGCATCGCGTTCGGAACGGCATGGTCCTTCAACACGGCCATGTCGGTGAGGCCCTTTGCCTTTGCAGTATTGATGTAGTCTTCCGTCATTACGTCCATGAGTGAGCCCCGCATCATCAGAGAGAAAGCTCCTACGCTCTCAAGGGTAAGCGTGGTAGCTGGAAGCACCAAATGCTTCAGAAGATCGATTACGGAGTCCAGGGTGAAATGGAATGTCTCCCCTATCTCCAGCGCGTTGCCTGGTGGGAATACGGGCCAAGTCACTGCGAATATTATTATCATCATCATGGCGAGCCAAAAGGTGGGCATGGCGTAAAAGAACAACGAGAACGCGAGAGAACCCGTGTCGAATAAACCGCCGCGCTTCCAGGCCGATATCACTCCGATGGACATGCCAACTACGATCATGATCAGTGAAGACAGCCCCACAAGAACCAGAGTCCATTTCATGTACTCAAGGACGTGATCCATTGCCAGGGTGTTTTTGTAGATGAACGAAGACCCAAAATCCAGCGTGAGCACGCCCCCCAGGTACGTCACGAACTGCTCATAAATTGGGTCGTTCAGGCCGTATTCCTCGACTAGTCCTAGCAGGTACTCGTCCGTGAACTTCGGGTTGGGAGGAACCATGAACTTCAGAGGATCGCCCGGCATCATACGGAAGAGAACGAAATTGAGCATTATCACGATGAAGATGGTAAGCAAGGAATTGAATATCTTCCTCAGGATGATTCGTCTGAAGTTCTTCATATGAGTCTTCAACCCTCATGTCTCAATGCGATACGGTTTCCGCGGAAATCAGATGGAAAAAGTGGAAAGAGTTTGATCGAAAGTCACCGGTGCTCCGCTCCCTCATGCTCAGGCGCCCTGTCCTCCTGGGGTTCTGATCCCTTCCTTCGCTTCAAGAGAAAAACAGCGACAGCGATTGCAGCTATGATCGCAAGCATTGCCACACCAATGGCCGCCATGGTGCTGAGTCCTCCGTCATCTTCCTCGATAGCGGTCAGAAGGATATCCAAATTCGTGACTTCTCCGGCAATGACATTCACGGTCTCTGTGTCGTTCGTTTCGAAGCCCGTCGCAGTCGCTACGACTTCGTAGACTCCAGCATCGACGTCATCGATCTGGAACAAGCCGTTCGCATCGGTCTTCTTGGCATACGAGGAATTGACTTCGCCTGGTCGGAATAGCTTGACCAGAGCGCCTGAAACGGGGTTCTCCGCTGCTGAGTCCAGGATGTGTCCTGCAACAGAGCCTGAGGTCTTCTCAAGCGTGAAGTTCAGCCACGTGATATCCCCAGCCACGACGACGGCGCTGCCGGTCTCTGTCGAGTATCCTTTTGCGGTGGCGTTGACCTGATAGGCGTCCGCCAACACAGTCGCGTTGAATAATCCCGTCTCGTCCGTCTTCCTGTCGTATATCACATCGTCGATGATCTTGACCGATGCCCCAACGATTGGCTCGCCAGCCTCGTCCATCACATATCCTTGGAGCCTCCCTACCTCGTCTTCTGGCAGCTCGATAACGGTAATCTCCAGAGAATCAGAGGAGCTCAAGCCTTCGGGGTCCGACACGCTCAGGGTGACATGGACGACGCCTATGAGATCGAAGGTGTACGAGATGGTTTGTTCGTATAGTATCTCTTCGCCCTCGCTATCGGCGAACAGCCAAGTCCAGTTCAACTCGCTCTGAGAGTTGTCCAAATCCTCTGCGGAGCCAGAGAATGTCAATTCGTCGCCGACATACACGGTCGTATCCTCTCCAGCGTCTACATCGTACGGCGGGGTGTTTGCACCCTCTACATAAGGCTTAACCTCGAAATAGAACCAGATCGTGTCTGGGGTTGACCCAGTGTAGCGCTCCATATCAGGGAAGTCCATGAATTCGTCTGTTCGGTATGCGATGAGACTACACGGATACCACAGGCAGATGTAGGGGCAGTCTCTGTATACGATCCGTTGCATCTCGTGAATGATCCCCTGCCGCTCGAAAGGATCCATCGCCCCCAGTTGATCATCGTATAACTGGTCGTACACCGGGTTCGAGTAGAAACAGTCGGACCACGCCGTTATGTCGTTCGAGTTCACCGGAATCTCGTCCGTGGTCAGCACAGACAGCAGGAAGGAAGGGTCAACGTCTGGTTGCCAGTTCCAGATGAACATGTCGTATTCAAGATTGAACCACATGTTGTACAACGTGCCCTCTGCCACTCCGTGCAGATTGAGTTGGATGCCAATCTCAGCGCACCAATCCGCTATCTTGCCCGCGGACAGTTCGTCTCTAGCTGTCGCGGAGATATAGTAAAATTCGAATTCGAGCTCTGCTCCACTCGTATCGTTCTCTCTTATGCCATCTTTGTCATCATCTCGGCTGTACCACGGGTCGAGGAGCGCGTTGGCAGCGTCAATGTCGAACGGGAATTTCTCTTCGTCCGGCACATAGTAATGCCAGAATGGAGTCGCCGTGGGTATCAGCGAATCGGCCTCCTGGCCAAGCCCCTGGAGGATCTCATCGACGATCTGCGTCCTGTTGGTCGCCAAGGTAACCGCCTGCCTCACTGATAGGTTGGTTGTCTCAAGGTTCGAGGCCGCGCTGGGGAAGTTGGGATGGCCTTGGTCATCAACGGATTCACGAAGCTCCTGGGATGCACAGTTGAACCCGACATCCGTAAGGTCCAAGGCCGCCGGTGCTTGGCCATCGATGTCTGGGTTTTCCATAAGAGTCTCCCAGAGCAACTCAGGCACGCCGTCCACAACATCGATTTCACCGGTCACCAAGGCGGTCGTCATGGCTGCTTCGTTTTTGTATATGACGAAAAGAATCTCATCAACGTTTATTGAGTCAACTTCGATACCTTGAAGACGATGATAGGGATCTTGCTTGAGAAGCTTGATGAACCCTGAGGTCTTCGAGTATTCGCTCAGGATCATCGGGCCGGAACCGACAGGTCCGTCCGGAAAGAAAGTCGGATCCCAGAGATCCACGGTCTTGATCTCGCCAGCGTCCACCACCGCAGACCAGAGATGTTCGGGAAGGATCGGCACGGTGATTGCAAGCATCGTAGCCTTCGGCGCATCCAGTGTTATCTGAACGGTGAAGTCATCGATAGCTGTCACATCCTGGAAACCCTTCAGATAGCCCCCAAGGAGTGCGCAGTCATCCTCATTCTCCATAATCATATTGAAAGTGAATGCGACGTCGTGTGCCGTTACCTGTATGTCATCATGGAAGAACGAATCCTCCACGAGGTAATAGGTCCAGACAGTCCCGTCTTCGTTCGCCTTGTATGATTGAGCCAGTTGCGGACAAGGTTCTCTCTCCGGGCCAGAGGTGTAAAGCATCTCATACATCATCCACGCGATAGTGTATGACATCCCCGTTGTCATCGAAAACGGGTTGAAATCATCCGGCTCCAAAATCGTCCCGACTCTAATCTGAACGTATTCGTCGTCCACCGCCAATACCTTGCCCGTGCCACACACAGCGACTATGGCTGACATGAGAAGCACGAGGACTATCACGATCGCCCAGGCCGTCTTGCTCTTAGGCCGGGCTACTTGCTCAATTCCGCTTTTCCGTTCTTCACTTGCCATACTTTTTTCAGATGATGAGTCAGACTTATGGCACGTTTTCCGTACTGTGAAACAGGCACACATGGTTCGGTTCTCGGACAAATCAATTTCCACCAATTCTCCCCCCACTCCTAGCATTTCATTTTGCCGAATTTCAAGCTGCTGCAAAGAGTCCTGAATAACCAGCATGTTATATAACGCCATTTTTCCGGCTCCAATTGACCATGTTTGGTTCGTTTTTGCCGTCGGATTCTGAAAAATTCGCTTCGAAGATATTCGACTTCGAAATTTTTCCAACAAAAACTGCGATATTGGAGTCGAACATTTGCTGGCCATGTTGGAAACTAGTAGAGGAATTTGTATGAATCCAAGTCAATATGGATCGACAGCAGAAGTCTATGTCCCAAACGATGAGGGAGGAGACCTCTGCCAAAGGGGAAATTGGTTAAGCGTGACTCCGATTGCTGTGCTTATGGTGCCTAACCCCGCGCCCGCAAACGGAGCTGGCGCAACATTTGTGTCATGGACGATCGCAATCCATAGCGACACAGACAATAGCCTTATGGGAGCTTGGGACAAAAAACTGGGGAATTGTGCCAGAACTGCAAAAAACTCAGCAAGTAGCAAAGTCAACATAATCGGGATCAATTCGGACAAACCCAACGACTGTATGATTATCGACAAGGTTTCAGGTTCCACTTGGACTCAAGTTGAGAAGCGCTATCCTAAGATGGATATGGGTATCCCGAGTACACTGTCGTGATGGATAAACTACTCGGCCTCGCACTGGCCGTCCACATACTACGCGCTCGATCTTAACAACCATGTCTTCGGCTGGCTGGGTAAATGCGCTGATGATTGTTTCGCGGACAACACGAACCCTGTAGGTCATATGATCACAGTCCTCTAGGTGCAGAAGGCGGTCGCTGATTCTGGCAGGAGAATCTACGTGCTCGGATTTGATTCGTGCAACATAGCCACCTAGGAGGTCGTGTACCAGGTGTCTCTGACGAACCTGGTTTCCTACGTGGTGGTATCTGAGGAGCCCAAGTCATATGGCTGGGTGTACGACACCGGAATAGCTAATCAGACAAAATTGGACTCGCCGCCTAGATTTCTTTCCGTCTTTTTCAGGTTCTTGGCATAGATTGGGCATGTCGCATATCGCCGCGCAAGTTGAGCCTCACAGTATCTGCAGACGTTACAGATGAGATACATCATACAAAGGTGTTCGAGCCGCGCACCGCAACGCTAGCAGATTACCTTCTGACCTCCTCACTTTGGAATGGTGGACCGATCTTGCACTGAAATCGGTGGAGAATCAGACCAAGATTCTCTTCTCTTCTTTCACGAAGTTCAGCACGACCTGAATGCAGATCTGATCCACATTCTCACGGGCCACGACCTTCTTGGCGAAAACGTCGAGCTCCCTTATGTTCTTGAATCTGGCCATCACAACAGATTCCCACTCACCAGTGGAGCCGAAGACAGCGAAGACAGCCGGGTCCTTCGCGAGGTCTTTCTCCGTCTCGAGGTTGATCCGCTCGTGTATACAAAAAAGGATGCCTATGACGACTGTGATGTCGAAGCCAACTTTCGCGGCATCTACACTTGGTATATATCCATGGATTACGCCCGCCCCCTCCATCGCCTTGACCTTATTCGAGACGGTCCTGCGCGAGAGATGGAGCTCCTTCGCGATCTCCCTAAAGCTCTTACGGGCGTTCTCGTTCAAGCTCCTCAGGATGTCGATGTCTCGCTTGTCCAATTTTAATGTACTAGCATTCTCCTGGAGGAGTGTCATCGGCCGGTGCTAGTTACTTTTGCTCATAAGTACTTTGTATCGCAGGGCAGGCTATGCGTGAGGACAGGCTTCAGAGACGCCACATCTCCGAGAAGCCAATGTTCACCTAGCATTTCTCAACACCTGCCTTCGGTTCGCCTTTCCCTCTCTATGCCTTTTCTCATTGGAAAATGGAGAGGAAAGAATGGACCCAACCGCGCCAGAACCAGTGCACAGCCAGATAAAGTCGCTCGGATTCTAATTCAATAGCGAAAGCACAAGGCCAGCTCAACAAACCCTTTGACCCTTTTTCCTTCCTTCTCTATGCTGAAGAGGTCCTCCCAGCTTCGTCCTAGTCTCGTTCTTCTTCTCCTGACGCCTCCTCTTGACGATCTCGGAAGGGGTTGTCGGACAAGCCTCTATTCGCGGTTCTCCCGCACTATGGCCGCTTCGTCCCTTGTCAGGGATCTGCCCCAATCCATAGGACGCACTCGAAGTGCACTCTTTTCCCGGGGTTGAATCCGTGACTAGAACATCGTATGGTCTTTTGACTATTCGTATCCTGCGAACGCGAGGGGACGATTTCATCATAACATCCATAGGGGAGGAAAGGCGACCGATGTTCAAACTCTCACTTGGGTGTTGATTGATAACCTCGCAGGCACGCTTCACCAATACGAGCCTCGCCTGGGGGGCATCGCCGAATCAAGCCACGACCCCGATTAGAGGTTGCCGATGTTCAGGGGCTTATGTCCTTCACCTGGCACATTCTTCTGTTACTGGCTCGGTTTTGCTCGTAAATGGGTTTTCGCCTCGCGTCGGAAAAGACCTTACGGGAGGGAAGGCGACCTTCATAATCAGAAAGGCGAGAACGGTCGAACAGGCGCAATCGAGCTAAGATGTCCCCCGATTGTGCCTGAATCACGCTCAGGCATCATCTAAACCGGATAGAGATTTCATTCTTGTCCTCATAGAAATATCTATCAACCGCCATAAACCAAGAAACCTAAGAGTAAGGCATCAACAGTTCATTGACCAGAGCCCTATTGAAACACATGCCCATACTTCATTCGCGTACTTGTCTGACAACTCCTTCTGAATGGTTTGTTTTCAAGACAACCTGCGGATGGCCTCTGCCAAAGCCGATGACGATTCGACAAGTGCTTGGTTAAGCTCTGAAAGCCTTCTGTCGACCTGCTCTGATACACTCTCGAACTTCTCTTCTAGAGAGGCGATCTCGGTGCTCACGTCCTTGATTCCCTTTTTGAACTTGTTGTCCAATTCGCGCGCTTCTGGCATTAGGTCGAACTTCAAACCTTGGGCGCGTTTCGAGTCAAGTATGGTCTTTCGGAAGATGGCATACACCTTTGGACTGACGTTGAGTCCCCAGAGTTTCTCTGTTATGGCCTTCAGTGAGATGGTCAATGTCTCCTTGTCTCCTCTTTTTGCCGCGACGATGGCTTTTTTCAGGTTGATGAGAGCGTCAAGGTAGGCTGGGACGACGTAGGCGGACTCAATAGTCATTCCGCATTTTATGTTTACTAGTTTGGGATTGAGAGAGGTGCAGACTTCCCGCTGAACGCGGTTGACGAAGGAGACTGTTTCCTCGCTGAGCTTCTTCTTCAGCGCGGAAGACTTCTTCTCCTGAAATCTTTCTGCAACTACCTTGAAGTGGGCTACATTATCGATAAGCTTCCTAAGATCGATGGCGTCCTCGACCTTGGCAGACCTCTCACAGAGCGCCTCATGAAGGTTCTTGGCCGTAGACGTGAAGTCGTAATGCAACAGCTCCGGAGAGTCAAGCTTCAGCACTAGTGCCAGAGTCATTCTGAGAGCATTCCTGACAAGGACCGCGTTAACAAGCTCGGGCGTGTCGCGATTGCTATGATAGATTTTCATGTATTGGTTCATTCGTGGGTCGATGCTCACGCTCGGAACGCCATGTCGAACAAACCACCATTGGTCTAAGCCAGTGTCAGGCGCTCCTTCGACCTCATAAAGTGCCTCAACCTCGAACTCCTCAATCAGTTCGTTCGTTAACGATTCGAGCTCCTGCGTGAGAGTTATGTTGCTGCTGAAGCCATAGGCGAAGCCGTCGAGATTGATGTTCGCAACGATCTTCTCCAATTCGTCGGCATGTTGCTTCGTGTAAGCATATGAACCCGCTAGCCACCGGAAGACGTCTTCGACGCCAGGTTCAATGCTGGATTCCTCGCCGCCGCATGTCACGAACCTTATCGTCCTGGCATTTTTGTAGTTCTTGGCCAGGACTTCTGCGACGCCTATGATTGCCGCCACTCCGCTAGCGTCGTCGTTGGCGGCTCCATACCAGCTGTCGTGATGCGCAGTCAACACAATAATCTGATCGGGGTATTTCCACCCTGGGAGCTCACCCACCACATTGTGAGAGGTGCTCTTCACGTTCAGTTCAACAATATTCTTCAAATTAGCCTTAACCTCCCCTTCTCTAAGAAGACGACGTATCGCCTGGGCTTCGATGTATGGGATCGAGACCACTGGAATTGCAGCATCTTCAGTATGGTAGTTTCGAAGGATATCACGTTCGAAAACTACTGATGTGAGAATCGCCGCAGCGGCTCCGAACTCCTCAGCCTGAGCGACTGGCGCCCAATTTCCGAAGTAGAAGAGATTCTCATTTCCCTCTATCAACACTATCTTATCCTTGAGATTGACTCCTTCACGCTCAAGCCGCTTGAGATCCCGGATTGCGCCAAAGCCCACGTCAACGATGGCTCCTGTAACGCCCTGTGCGTCTGTGGCGAAGCTTGGTCGATTTGTTCCGAAACACCGCCCACATGGTAGCTTCCTATGGATTGGCTCCAGCAACTCCAATTCGCTGAGCTTGTGGTTGCTGGTAGCAATCTCGAAGGGTTCGAGGTGAACATTCTTGAGGCATATCTCTCTGAATCTCGATTCTATCAACTTGACCGCCTTGAATTCTTCTGGAGTTCCGACGACTCTCTCTCCGATGTTGAAGAGGCTGTCTATGTCGTCCAATGCTTTTTCCAGCGAAAGTTGACTGATTAGTTTCCTTTGGTCCTTGTCTAATACTGTCTTGGACATTTCGAAATCACGCCGCACAATCTCCTCTGAGGATTAAAAACCATTGCGATAAATATCCACTCAGGACCCATTCAATGTTGCAGGTCAAGGTACGCCAGACACCCCTCATCTGAAACCTCTTCCTTGAACTTTGTTTTCCTGTTCGACCCTGGAGCCATTCTCGATACGGCAGATTCATTAACTCGGGACTCGTCCCGAGGGGTCACCGGATGTATCAGCATGCAGATGAAGCAGCCCATCGGCAGACAATTCGAGATTCTGTCAAGACAGGACCTGGACAAGATTCATGGCGCAACTATGGAGGTCTTCCGACGATTGGGCATAAAGGTGTTTGCGTCGAAGGCACTGGAGCTCTTCGATCGCGCAGGGGCGGATGTTGACAGGAAAACAAGGAGAGTCAGAATCCCCGAAAGCCTCGTCAAGGAGACGCTCCGGAAAGCGCCTTCCGAGTTCAAGATGTACGGAAGGGACCCGAAGTACAAACTCGACTACAGCGGGAACACGGTGCACTTCGGAGTTGCAGGGTGTGCAATGAGGGTTCAGGACTTGGACGGGAAAATCAGGCCGGGAAAGCTGACCGACGTCGAGAACCTCGCCAAAATCGCGGACTACCTCGAGAACATACATCACATCCTGTTGACAGTCACTCCATCCGATGTGCCAGATGAGGTCTATCATCTGCACTGCATAAACGCGGACTGGAAGAACTCCGTAAAGACGACCGATG
>Ga0315274_10008096_pt1 | contig 15217 bp, 18 predicted proteins | sample YL17G02_20_MG_FD_203700 | JGI IMG/M metagenome (GOLD analysis project Ga0315274, IMG submission 203700) | Sediment microbial communities from Yellowstone Lake, YNP, Wyoming, USA - YL17G02_20 | ecosystem: Environmental > Aquatic > Freshwater > Lake > Sediment | place: USA: Wyoming | collected... | reverse complement strand
CGATCGTCTCGCCCGTTTTAAGAGCTTCCTCCCAAAAAATCTCAGGGGTGATATCCGCTTTAACCTGACAGCAGAGGGCATATAGTGCTGCTATGTAGGGAATTGACCAGCTCCAGCCACCGTTTGAATAATACACATAATCTTCTGCTCCTGTGGGGCTGGCCGTACATCTCGAATCCATCGGCACTAACAACGCCTCTATAGGAAAACATTTTTCTCCCGAGTAGAATCTCTTGACCCACCAGGATCCTGCGTCATACGAATCGAAAATATCCGGGTCTTTAAAAAGATTTCGGCCAAGACCATGAAAAAAGAATTTATGGTCATAGGTCTCATCCAGAGAAGAAGAGACGATGAATATACCCTGTTCCTTAGCTCTATTCACAGAATCTATAACTTCCCTGCAGCCTTTTTGCTGGGGACTCCATCCTACGGAGATAGATATGACCCTGATCTTATCGTCCCTTGGCAATGTTGCGTTGATTTCTAATATTCTGTCTATGGATTTTGCTAAGTACGAAAAATCCCATTCCAAATTGTCTTTGCTGATAGTGCCATGAGTTTCCGCGATGTAGTACAGGTTTGAATCCGGGGCGACACCCACTGTTTTTCCAACCGCTAACGATGCAACTGCTGGACCATGCATAGAGGAGTGATCATTTTCCAGGCAATGCATTTCCTCATAAAATCTTAACCGATCCTTGTACTCAATATGATCAACCAGCAGGCACTGATCGATGATTGCAATGCTCACACCCTTTCCCGCTACTCCTTTTTTGTGGAGCTCTCTAACGTCTAATCCAGGATTTTTTCCGAGTTCCATGAGTTGATCAGGTTTAAAAGCTTCGGGGAGTGTATCGGGCCATCTGGTTTTGCTATCAAAATCAGCATGTATCAGGTCATAAAGCCTGTCCTTAAGGTCTAAAGCTGTTAAATCAGCGCTTCTTACATCCAATTGCCAGTTTTTCTCTGAGTTAGGATCATAGAAAGGCAAAGATTCAAGTTTTCCATGGCCAGGAAGGTTGCTGTAATCTGCAGGCGGCGGATGTCTTACAATACCTACCGTGTTATCAGGATTTTGACGGGTATGCTGCGCAGTAACATCAGGGATGTTCTTGCTTACCGGTGGACTGCAGGTTACGATGAATAAAACAAGCAAAATTAAAACCAGTAAAAATATCTTTTTTAAAAATGAGAACATCATCTTTGCCTTTTTTATCATCAAAAACATCGCATTTGAGTCCGCTGCGTCGTTGTCAACTCACGCAGAGTAGAGCCTTTCTGTCCAGCTGTATATTAGATGTAAAAAAGAGCGATGAAGTTTCAAACACATGTGAAACCTTTGACGAAGCTAACAGCTCTATATGGTATGGCGATAGCAGGATAATAAAAACATCATAAAATTGGGCAGCGTCTGTGGCATCGTAGGCTTTATAATTTATTTGGGAATCGCTTTTATTCTCGAGAACTTCTGGTGGCAGAAGATTCCCGTTGAGACGACTCAAAACCAATTAACAGTCCTGGGGAGTCCTCTCCACTCTCAAATAAATATGGACGGGCATTTGTTAAAAGGGCTTGCGATGATCCTTTTCATCATCGCTTTTTTAGGCCTCACGCGATTATTAGAAACGGAAAGACCCAGATTGTCTTCCCGAATCGGTGGCCTTTTTGGAATCATTGCCTGCCCTATAATGGTTGCCCAGATGCTTGCCCAGGGAACCGTAAGGGTGAGGCTGGGCAGGATGTTTATTTCTGCGACCGACGAAGCTCAACGTCAAAGTATCGTGGTTCTTTACAAAGGGCTACAAAGCTTTGACATGGGCTTAGACCTGGCTTTTGACACGTTTTTCTTCGCCGCCTGGATTTTATTAGGTTTATCTATGTTTAAAAGCGAGTACTTTGGGAAAATCTTTGGAGCACTAGGAATAGTCCTGTTTGGGATCACTGCGGTCCTGAAGATATGGACTGCGCCTAATCCCCCGAGTTTTGAGATGGCGCCAATCGTCTCTTTCTGGGCTTTGGCGGCTTATGTTCAAATGTTGAGATCCGCAAAGTCAATATGGACTGAAGAAAAAAGGACATTTTGGGAGGACTAAGTATCACACCTGAAAACTCCGGTCAATTTTTGGCTGCACCGGGTGATTTGAAAATAACTTTGCCGAGGAACGAGGCCAGATCCTATGTTTATCAGTAAAGAGACAGGAGAACAAATCCAGCTCAGATTGTTGAAGGTTTTGGCTCAGGCCGAGATTAAGATTTATGAAGAAGACTATGCGTTTGAAGAATTCTCCAGAGAAGATTTCACCCTTAAGGCAAGGTCTGAAGCCCTGGCTTTAGTCCGCGATGGGGAAGTCTGGAGCCAGCTTGTGCCTTCAGAAGATTTGACCAAGGAAAGATTCAAAATTATTAGGTTCTATTTTAAAGAAGCGCTCGACAACAGCGGATTTATAGGCTGGTTAGCCTCTCATCTCAAACACAAAATCGGGACGGGCGTTTTTGTCATTTGCGGTCAAAACAGAGGTCATGGAGGAATATATGACTATTGGGGATACCCCCTAGACGCAGCGGAATCAGTGATAGAAGAAATTCAAAACTTAGTTGGCGAATACCACAGGAGTATGAAGAATATAGAAGAGTGACTATAAAGAGTGTTTCTGATTTCCTTGGCTTCACGCTGGAAGACCCTAAAGACTCAAGGATCCGATGTCTTTTCTCTCCTTCTGTTGTGACTATTTCTCGATAAATAGTTACGGCTAAGTCTAGAACCACAACAGCTACTGCTGTCAGGCCGATGGCGGTAAAGAGATCACTTAATTTATCCGCAGCCGCTTCCCTGCTGGACCCGCCAAAATATATCAAGGCCCCTGAGGAAACAAAAGTGGAAAGAGCGCCGAGAGTAAGACTGAATAAAAAGCTAATCCCCCTTACGATATATAAAGTTATTTTTCCTTGGACAAATAATACTTTAGGGACCTTTTAGAATTTATTGTCTCTTCATCTTTTGCATTTTCCCCAGAGCGCATCCTATGGTCCATAAAATATTCTTTTTGAAAAAATGAATTCCCTATGAGCATTTTCTCTTAAGCGATGTCAATATTTTGGCGCGTGTTTTTGTGAACTTGGTTTTCATAACTTCGCTTTGAATAAAACATGCAGGTTGCGGGGCAAAATCTTATAGTATTCAATGAGGTCAAGCTGCGCTAATTTTTCTTGAGTTTTGGAAGGGAGCAGTTCAAATGGCGGATTTTCAAGAATAGACTTGGTTTCTTGTTCTGAGAAATTTGCTCTCTCTTCGATCCACCCGAATAGACCATTGTTTGCGACGCAGACTTTTTGACAATCAAGGCAGCCAACAAGGCAGTTGTGCCAGGCGGGATCCACCCAGGAGGGAAAATCTCTCGGACCCTCGTTGAGAAAGGTCAGACATCGCTCGGCCCGGAGAAGAAAGCGTTCAGGCGTGATAGCCCCGGTAGGACAGCTTCGCTGGCAAGCAACACATTTTTTACAGCTTTCCATTATTCTTGCCTCAACCCAAGAATCTTCGGAACAAGGAAAATCCGAATAAAATGCCAATAGCCGGTGAAAGCTTCCCATCCCCTCCACATAACAGATGTTATTTTTTCCGTAAAATCCCAGTCCACTCCTTACTGCGAGGAGTTTTAAGGGCAACACTGCTTTGGCCAGATGGTATCCCTGAGGGTTGAGGAAGCTGGAAAGGATCTCCTCAACTCGTTTGTCTGGATACTGCAGATAGGTTGGGGGGATGATGACGGGATGCAATTTTCCTTTCCTGCTGAAAATGATGCGGATTTGAGGTTGAGGATAAGCCACTACAATAAGAGATTTTGCATCGGGCAAGCTCTCCGGGGTTTTGAACTTAAAGCCTGAAAGATACTCCTTGATATAATTCTGGATCGAAAAATCCCTGGCTGTGTTTCTCTTCTATTTCCTCTAAATAGACAAGGCGATGTGTCGAAACAACCTGTCCTTTAATACCGTGCTCTTCTATTTCAGACAGCAGTTTTTTCCGTATATTTCTACCTTTTCCTTGACGGAGCTTTAATTGCATAATTGTCCCTAAGAAACAACATAGTCTTCTCTGATGGGATTCCAGGCATCTACAACTTTTACCGGGTGCAGGGCATAAACACTGTGCTTCATATTCGAAGGCACAGTAACTCCTTCTCCCGCTTTTAAATTTTTTATTTCATCCCCTAGCCTAAATTGCATTTCTCCCTCCAGAATAAAAGTAATCTGTTCGTGAGGGTGTTCATGAGGAGGAATCTCCTGACCCTGCTCAAACTCAAAATAGGTGAGCATCACATTTTTCAGATAGACCGAACACATTCTGATTCCTTCCTTGATTTTCTTTTTTGGCAACTCTTTGACATTAAAAAAATTCATAACTTTACCTCCTTGGAACTCGGATACAGAAACGCTTAGTCGATAACATCAATTAGATTATTAAAGTACTAGATAAGTTTCATTTTTTGTATTGAGTTTTAATGAAATATCTATTTATGATTGAATAAATTTGGTCTGCTGACGGTGTTCCCTAGGTCTAGACTTGCTCATGATGCAAAGGAGTCACCAAAAAGACAGTGATCGCCACTAAAAATGGTTTAGGATAAGCGCATAAGAGAGCTTTTATGTCTTTTTCCAAAAATAGTTTTTGCATCTTACTTTCTTTTGTTTTTCTTTGAACGCTTTAAATAGTCATAGGGAATTTAAAATGTTTAAGTCTTTTTTTGAGTTATGAGATTTCCATAGCGTTTTTAAATTCTTTTCGGCATTCTGAACAATCCGTTAGATGCTCCTCTAAGGCTCTGTTTATTTCATTTCTGCTGATGAAGATGATTCTTCTGCGCCAAAAGTTTCATAAATATTTGAAACTCTTACTAGATTTTTATCGTCTAAATGGGAAGACAAGGAGCGAAGATCATGATTATGCGGATTTGGCATGGCGTTACATTAGAATCAAAAAGCGATAATTATTTTGATTATATGATGAAAACAGGTGTAAAAATGTACCGTTCTCTCAAGGGGAACCAGGGAGTTTATGTCCTAAGACGAATTTATGATAGGAAAGCTGAGTTCTTGCTGCTTTCACTATGGGATTCCTTTAATTCCATTCGCCAATTTGCAGGCACGGATATTGAAAAAGCGGTTTATTGTTTTCCTGAAGATAAGGAATTTCTTCTTGAACTGGAGCCATGTGTAAAGCACTATGAAGTTTTAGCCTTTTTCAATGAGGAATGACACTTCCCAATAAGGGAGGATCGATGGGAAAACGCAGGCTGCCTTACGTGCTTCTCACCCATCCTCTGGAACATATCCAGATTGTCAGAGCCAAGAACGCGCACATCTGGGATTCCAATGGGCACAGGTACACTGACTTTGAATCCGGGATATGGTGTGCAGCTCTGGGACACGGACATCCATCGATCAGAAAAGTTCTGTACAACCAGCTTAAACAACTGATCCATGTGGGAAAAAGATTCACGAACGAACCTGCCGGGATTGCTGCCCGGGCGCTTTTGGAGCTTTTGCCTTGGCAGGGAGGAAAAGCCCTTTTTCTCAGCTCGGGAAGCGAAGCCGTCGAGCTTAGTATCAGGATTGCCAGAATTGTCGCTAACAGACCTAAGTTGCTGACCTTTTCGCAATCCTATCTCGCGGCTTTTGGTGAAGCAGGGACATTTTTGGGGCACCCCGACTGGGTGAAAATAGATCTTGCTTCCTGCGTTCAGTGTATGGGATGGGCATGTTCTATGAAATGTAAGACTCTGGCAGCGATAGATTTCTCCCGTATCGCAGCCTTTGTCTTGGAGCCTGGTTGTTCGGGAGGAAGAATTCTATTTCCGCCACATAGAGTTGTCGAATGGCTAGCAAGTAGAATTCAATCCGGTGGAGGCCTCATCATCGTGGATGAGGTCACGACCGGACTGGGGCGGACGGGCCGAACGTTTGGCTTTGAGCATTACAGAATCGTGCCCGATATAGTAGCCGTAGGTAAAGCTCTTGGGAATGGTTACCCCATTAGCGCAGTGGCTGTGAGCAAGTCTGTCGCCAGTGCGTTAGAAACAAAGGCGTTCTCTTATGTTCAATCTCACTTGAACGATCCTCTGGGCTGCGCTGTTGCTGCGGAAGTTATTAGGTTAATCAGGAAAGAAAAACTTGTTTCGAGAGCAGCCCATTTGGGGAAGCTTTTCCTCGAGAGGCTCGGGAGAATTAGTAGTCATTCAGATGTCGCAGAAGTTCGTGGCCGTGGGCTCATGATCGGAGTCGAGTTCAAGTACGCTGATCAGAATGTTGAAGGTCGGCTTACAGGAGTCTGGAGGACAATGCTTGAGAGGGGATTTATTTTGGGAATAACTCCTCGGGCGAACGTTTTGAGGTTCATGCCACCTTTGACAATCCCAGAATACGAAATTATAGCTGCCGTTGATAACCTTGAAGAGGTCCTGGCTTAATAAGAAATGTCCTAAGCTTTCACAGAGAATAAGGCTCCTCCCCTCAGAACAAAGGTGTTAAGGATAAAAGCCTTCTGGTTCAGAGCCTCAACTTTATTAGCGCTCTTGATTAAAACTAACATAGTTTCGAGGAACTTCCAATATCTTTAGTTTTTTTAAAATTTTCAGACTCTTTTTTAGATTTTTATATTCCTCCTTGCATTCCTGACAATCTGCCAAATGTTCCTTCACTGCCTGGGTAATTTCCTGGTTAAGCTCCCCATCATAAAATTCGGAAAAGAGGGCTTTTGCTTCTGTGCAATTCATAATTCTAATATCCCCTCGCAAATACATAAATAATCATCAGCAAACGCTTTGCATTTGTTATTAATAAATTGTTGGCGAAACATCTGCCTGGCCCGGTGAAGGCAAGTCTTTGTTTTACTCATTGTCCATCCCAGTATCTCAGAAATCTCTTTATAGCTGATGTGATGGATGTCTCGGAGGACGAGCACCTCTCGATACTTGGCAGGCAGGTGTTGCTGGAGATTATGAAGGATGCACCATTGGAGTTCTCTCTTGATGACCACTCGCTCTGGGTTATCTTGGTGTGAAGGGATCCTTGTCTCATCAAGACAGAGGGAAAAATGTTTAGGTTTGCGGCGAAATTCCAATCGAAAAAGGTTTATGGCGATACGGCTTAGCCAGGTTCGAAAACCAGCCTGGCAGCGGAAACTGTGCAGCTTTCGAAAAGCCATGAGAAAAGTCTCTTGAGTCAAATCATCTGCCCGGGCTGCATCTCCTGTGAGTTGAAGCGTGAGATTGAAAATATACCTCTGGTGTTGAGAAAAGAGTTCATTCAGAGAACTGCGATCTCCTCTTCTTGCCATCTCGATTAGATTCAATTCAATAATATCCATATTTAGTTATTTAGTACATTTTATAGATGTTCCTATTGTGGAAAAAGTTTCATAAAAAAGTTATTTTAATCTTATTTAAAAATGATAGCAGCAAAATTTTTTTGGTAAATATTTCTCGTGAAATTGTGAAACTTTTTTTATGCTATTCGTATCTAAGATATAACAAATAGAAATAGAAAATAAGGTGTCAAAATGGATTATAGAGACATGTTAAATCACTTTGGACCCTGCGGGCTTAATTGTTCCCATTGTTATGTTCTCCCGGAGGGCGAGATAAAATTCCCGAGTGCAAGATTAGAGCACTTGTTAGGGAATTTTGACAGGCATGCAGAGGGGTTTTCTAGATTTACGCCTTTTTTTGATAATTAATCTTTTTTTAAGGATTGCTTTCTTATCTGGCACATGGTGATTGTCTTGGATACCGGAGAGGGGCTTTTAGAGATTCTCATTGAGGGATTATTCGTTTCTATAAAACAAAAAAGTGGATTTCTGTTTTCAAAGCAGCGGGTTTTCTTATGAAAGAACTCACTTTGACCCTAATCTCAAGCGACGCTGAATTCAGATGAGTCGACTGATGAAAGATATTGGAGTTGAAGCTTATAATAGAGAAGCTAGGGGGTTACCTCGATACAGATGATAACGAAGATTTATAATATAAAAAAGTGAAAAATGAGTTCATAGATTGCTAAATGGAATGCTGGCCGAGAAATTTTCAAAAATGATAAAAAAGGCTGTTTTGTTTTTTAGTTTATGCCTTTTCCTGAGCATGACCGGTGCAAAAGAAGGAGCTATCAAAAATGAGGTCTGTCTCGAGTACACTGTAAAAATTTTGAAAGAAGAGCCATATCATATGCATGTTAAAGCGCAGGTATCGCCCGTCCCAACCGGGCATCTCGGCTTGGCTATGACTCAAAATTATGGCCGCGTCAATAAATTAAAAGAAATTATTCCAGAAATTACAGTTGTCAACGCTGATCAAAAGCCATTGGTCACAAAAAAAATTAATGAGTTTCTATGGGAAGTTGATTCAAGAGAACACGATATCATCGTTATAGAGTACGCTGTCAACACTCAATTCCCCTATTCGAGTTTGAATAGTGTCAGACTACCCTATAGGGATGCTGACCACATTTATTTTCCTGCTGCGTCTGTGTTCATCCATCCCGAGGAAAAATATCTTGTTGAAAATAATATTAGTATCCGGAGAATTCGGGTTAATTTTGATCTGCCAAAGGGATGGATAGCCGCCACGAGCTGGGGGACAAACCGGGTTTCCTATGACCTCTCGCCGTCCAGTCTCGAAAACCTGAACAGCGGCCTTGTCGGAGTCGGAGGCTACCGGGTCGATTCGTTCAAGATCAGGGAGCTTCCCGTAGAAGTCGCTTTGTTGAATTCATGGCCTGTTGCTGACAAAAAGATTAATCGCACTGTTGAGCGGGCGCTTCTCGCAGGCTATAACCTGTTCGGATTTTTCCCTGTGTCCAAATTATTTTTTTTATTCCAATTCATCTTTGACAATCCGGGACAGGGCAGCGGTAATGGGATGGGCTGGTCCCTCAATTTGAACTACAGCCGCAAGCAAGATTCATCCGATTGGCTTAAAGAAAGCGCCCATATTTTTCACGAAATCTTCCATCTCTGGAACGGAACTGAAGCAGAGCCCATCAGTCGCGCCCAAAGCGATCATTCTCTCATCTGGTTTACGGAGGGAATAACAAGATTCTACCAATACAAGAACATGCTGAGGTCAGGGATCATTTCTGAAGAAAAATATTTTCAATTTTTGTCTGAAGAGTTTAGTCAGGTTTACCATAGTTCACGCCGTGAAGATAGCCTGGATCAGATTTCTGAAGATTATTATTCTGACCAAAAAGCGATGACTCTCACTTACAGCAAAGGATGTTGCCTCGCTTTTGCCCTGGATTCATTGCTCCAGCATATTTCTTCCGGGCAAAAAAGCTTTGATAGCCTGATGAAGAAGATGCTTGAGAAATATGATTTCAGATTGAACAGACACTGTTATACCCATCAAGAACTGGATGGTGTCTTTCGTGAAGTCTTAGGAGAAAGATTTTATCCAAGCTATGAAAGACTGTATGGGAAAGACTCTGTGCAGGAGTTTGAATCGATTCTGAACGCTGCTGGCTTTCAGGTTGAAAAATACAAGGACAAGAGATTGTATTTCGGAATCATCAATTTCGGACCACCTTCCGGTCCTTTTTCGGCTTTTGAGATAGATAGAGAAAGTCCTGCCTATCGAGCTGGTCTGAGAGAACAGGACATCCTGCTTGAAATCGATGGCCGCCCGCTGCACGATATTCCTGATATCAAGAAAGCTCTAAATGGTGCCGATGAGGGAGAATCAGTCAATTTAGTCATCGAACGCAACGGGCAAAAAATAAAAATCCGGGTTCCATGGGCGAGCTTTGAGACAAGATTTGAAATCAAAAGAAAAGCTGGTAAAAATATAAAGTGAATGAAAGAGATTATTATAAGTTTTTACATTCATCGATCAGGAGATTTTCTGTGAAAAAAATTGGAATTATTGCCTGTGCGAATACGACGAAGATACTGGACTGTCCCCTTTCTCCCTGTCTGAGAGACTTTTATGATAGGAAAGGAGAGTTTGCCCGATATAAGAATATGGAACTTGAGCTTGCGGGGGTTATCTCCTGCCAGGGTTGTCTGGGTGGGTTAGCGCCAGAAACTGTCCTTTCTAAAGCAAATTCCCTTGTCCATTATGGGGCCGACGTAATTCATCTCACTTATTGTATGAAAGTTCTCTGTCCCTATGTGCTGAAATACATGAAAATATTAGAAAAAGTTTATCCTAAGATCGATATCATTCTCGGCACGCACGAACCCCACGACTCTATTGAGAAAACACGAGATTCCATTTCTCAATTTCTCAAGCAAAAGATGGGCCAGAACATCATTCCTTGAGAGAAATAAAATAGAAAAATGTTATTTCTGGAGGTGGAGCTATGATCAAGAGAGCAATTTTCTTTTTCCATTTTTTATTAATCTTTATGATTGGCCATCTGGCTTCACAAAATGGTCGAATTCTTCAAGAAAATGAGGTGCCTCTGACCGAAGAATTGCACTTTAATATTCTCAATTTTGGCAAGGTTTTACCGAAACTCACGCCCTTTTTAGAGGGAATTTTCAAGAAGGCCGAATTGGTTGAAGTCAAAGAGATTACTTATTTGAGCGATCGGCTTAAAGTTAAAGCGTTTCTTCTTGAGCCGAAAAAAGAGGGGAAATATCCGTGTCTGATTGTCAACCGAGGAGGAAATCGGAATTTTGGCATTTGGACCAGAGAAGAAGCATATTTCGTTCTCACCGAAATTTCCAGTTGGGGGTATGTGGTCGCGGCTTCCCAATACCGTGGGTGCGGCGGTGGCGAGGGAAAAGAAGAATTTGGCGGCAAGGATGTTGACGATATATTATCTCTGATACCTCTATTAGGTTCCCGAAAAAAGGCTGATCCTGGGAGGATCGGCATGCTTGGAATGAGTCGGGGTGGGATGATGACGTATTTAGCGCTAAGAGGCACTAATCGGATTAAAGCGGCGGCTGTGGTTGGCGGTGTTACAGATTTACTTAGCTGGGAAAAGGCAAGACCAGAAATGAGAGAGGTTTTCTCTGAATTGATAGGCGGGGATTCCAAGACTGCTACCGAAGCTCTTAAGGCAAGGTCTGCAATTTTTTGGCCTGAAAAAATTTCTCCTCAAACTCCCATTCTTCTCCTCCATGGAACTGCTGATGAGAGAATCCCTCCGAAACAAGCGCTTGAGATGGCTTCAGCCCTGCTTCAAGCTGGCCATCCTTTTAGGCTCGTTATGCTGGAGGGTGGAGACCATAACCTAACGGATTTCTGGCCGGAATGGTTGGAAATAGTCAAAAAGTGGTTTGCAAAATATCTATCCATTTGAAAGAAAATTTAATTGGCAAGATCATATTTGATGACAGGTAAAAAATGAAGAAACGGCCGAGAAAGATAGTACTAGCGGAAGATGCCTTCAAATCCAGTTTTGTCGATGCCAATGCCTACGACCGACGAATCAGAAAGTTTGTCCCTTATTATGAGGATATGATGAATTCTGTGCTGTGCTGTCTCCCTAAGCAAAAAAGTTACACTGTCGTGCTTGAATTAGGGTGTGGAACAGGCAATCTTTCTCAGAAAATATTAAATGAAGGCCGTTTTTGTAAGCTAGTGGCAATTGATTTTGTTAATGAGATGGTAGAGAAATGCAGAGCAAGACTTATACAATATTCAAATCGAGCTGAAATCACGTGTGCAGACATGATTAAATTTAGAAGATTTGGCTCTTTTGACTATATCCTCTCAAATCTTGCTCTCCATTATGCTGATACAAATGAGAAGAAAATATCTGTTTGCAGAAATGCCTATCAATCCTTAAGGCCGGGAGGTGTTTTTTCTTTCTCAGTTATGTTGACGAGTGAATCGCCAGAATCTACAGAAAAAATCTGGAAACGCTGGGAGCGGGATATTATTAAAAATGGAGTTACTCGGGAGGAACTAGATGAATGGTATAAGACTTACCATAAAAGCGACCATCCTGTCCCCTCAAGCGTTTGGTTTAAATCGCTGGGAGAACTGGGTTTTAAGAATTGTGAACTTGTATGGTCTGAAACTATTTTTGGAACTTTCTGGGCGAGAAAGCCATAAAGTCAATATATGATGTACAAGAATCCCAGGCTTTTAATTGCCTGGGCCGTTATTTTATTTTTAACGACTTTGATTTTCCAATTTTTACATGAATGCGGCCATGGCTTTGGTTCTAGTCTTGAAGGATATCATGTCAGCACAGGATTTGACAAAGTTGGAGATGTGGGCAAGCGGCCGAGTGATCATGATTTCCGGCTAAATAAAACTATCCAAGGAGGGTGGAATCTGAGTGGTTTCCTTGGTCCATTGATCAACTGGATATTTGCCATTTATTTCACCGCAATTTTTCTTCGGCAGAGAACCGTTAGCTGCGTAGCATTGCTCTTTGGATCTGGAGCAGCCATAAATGCGTTAATACGGCTTGTCCCTATGCTCATATTTTTTGGCTCTGCCTTCCAAGGGCGGTTTGTCCTTGAAGATGAGACCGCCTTGGGATTGTCGGCAATTCAACGGATAAAATTTCCAATGTCTTATCTAAATTTTAAGATCCTTGCTTCAACTCAATCCTCGCTATTCCTCGTTGAGCCGAAAATTTATTACTGGCCGGTTATATCTTTAATAATTTCAATTGTCTGTTTCCTTCTCACCTATCGCCGGCTTAAGCAATTAAGTTGGCAGATAATGAGCTCGCGGTTTGCTCAATTGATTTTTATAGTATTGCCATTTCTGATATGGCTGCCTGCGTTTGTTGTTGTCAATAAACTGGACAACTTGATCCGCCTTAATTGGTAATATTCGCAAAATAGATTGGTTAGAAACAGATATAATTCAAAAAGATGTATTCTCATTTGAAGCTAATTCGACGGCCAAGCAAATTTTCAAGGAGCGATGTTCAAAAAGCTTATTGAAGAAAAGATGATAAAAGTATGATCAACAGAAAGACTGTCCAAGTTATTCCTCAAACTAGGAAAAAGATGGAGGAAAAGTAGCAAAGAATTGTACCAAGTTTGGAAGGAGGTTTTTTGAGGGCTTATGCTCTCCTCTCTCCCATGCTGCCAACGTCGTCTGATCGACTCCCAACTGCTTGGCCAGCTTCTTCTGCGTCAGCCCGTGAATCCTCCGATATTCTCGAAGTTTTTCTCCAAGGTTCTCTGTCTTTTTCTAAAACGGATTGCGGCCCAAGAACTCGATAATCTTCGGAATATGGGCCAGGGAAGGCTGGACTCGATTATGCTCCCAGAGATATATCGTTGTATCGTCAACATGAAACTTGGATGAAAGTTGGCGCTTGGTGAGCTTCAAATCGAGCCTTCAGGTCTTAATGTGATCGCCCCACGTCCTCATAAAATCAGGGTATTTCTCCCTGGAAACCGGCTTTTTTGCCTGTAGAGTCAAATGGCAAAAGGGTAACACAAGGGTGATAGACTGGCCTTGCGGCAATTATTAACGGAAAGGGGAACTGATAACGGGAATAATAAGGCAAAATTCTCTACTTCAGGACAAAATGCTGTATTAATTTTATTCCATAGAGAAGAATAGATTTTGAAGAAAAATGAGCTATTTTTTATAAATAGATTCAAAAGCTAAAAATTGATTTTTAAAATATTTGCAGGAATGTGCGTCGGTAAGGCATCCTATACATTTTTTGATATTTCGTTATTGCTTCTTTTAAAAGAAGAGCTTAAAACCTCCGTAGACAGAAAAACTGGGGGTTCCATAGCCAAGGATCATTTCATATTTTTTATCAAGGATATTATCGAAGCGGCTGAAAATCTGAATATGAGAGCTCAGGTCGAAAGATGCAGAAGCATTAAATAAAGTATAGCTTGGCAGAGTAACTTGAGGATAGGGCCAGGTTGAAAAGTCCGCATCGTCTCTTTTTCCGATGTAAAGAAAGGAAAGATTGATAGACCATTTTTTGAAAAAACTATAACTGAGGTTTGCTGTCACTTTGTCCTTTGGTCGCCTTAAAAGATAAGAATTTTTGACCTTATCTTTCGCCTCCAGCTTGGTATAGGAAGCATTAAAGAAAATTTCATTTGTAAGCCTGGCCTCAATAGAAATTTCAGTGCCTTTGGATTCAGCTTTGCCGATATTTATATAGCCATGCAGAAAATCGAAGCTGATAAGGTTTCTGTAGTTATTATAAAAATAAGTTGCTCCTAACAATAATTTTCCCTGTAAGATTTGTTGTTCGATTCCCAGATCCCAGCCAATGCTTTTCTCAGGCTCTAAATTTTCATTTCCTATCGGGCCCCATGCTGTTCCTGGCCCATAGAGCTGGTAAAGGGAAGGAGATTTAAAGCCAGTGCCGATGGTAGCTTTGAGCTTTGTACCAGTCTTCGAGAATAAATAGGCCGGAGCTAGACGGTAAGTTGCCGCTGATCCGGACTGGCTGTGGTGGTCGAAGCGCGCCCCCAGAGTTACAAAGAATTGATCAGCTACGCTGATCTGATCCTGGAGATAAATTCCGATTATGTTGGCTTTTTTTAAGGGGAAGATACTCGAAGAAGCTCCCCATATTCCAAAGGAATGGTAGTCAGATTCTCCCTGTTCTTGTTCGTATTCCATTCCAAGGATTAGGGTGTTTGTTGGGTGGAGAAAGAAATTATTTTGCCAGTCCATTTTCAGCAATCTGCTTTTGAATACGCCTTTCTCCGAGTCAAAAGGATGTGCGTTATCCGGAGGATTATCGTATCGGCGGTTGGAATCAACAAGAGAAAGACCTAGCTTTTGCTCCCAGCGATTCTTGAAAAAAAGAGATCGAATTTGACCCTTAATAAATAAAGATTTATAGTCCTGGGTATTGTTTGGATCATCTCCATAGGCCCCTCCGAAATTATCAATATCCGTTTTCGTCGCAAGAGAGCAAGCGATAAAATCAACTTCAAGGTTATCTGAAGGTTTAAATCCGAGTCTTCCTGATAGGGATAAATTTCTGTAGCCATCTTTCTCTTCGTTTCCTGGAAGGGATGCATCAGCTGCTGAAATTCCCTGATTGCGGAAATAGGAAATTCCTAGAGAATAGTTGATTTTCTCCGCCCCGCCGCTAGCGCCAAAATCGGAAGTTATGGTGGCATAAGATCCACCACTACTCGAAAAGGTGATTTTCGGCTTCCCCTCTCCTTTTTTAGTAATGATATTGATGACTCCACCTATAGCATCCGAACCATAAAGGGTGCTCTGGGGCCCGCGCAATATCTCGATTCGTTCGA
>Ga0315274_10008095_pt1 | contig 15218 bp, 13 predicted proteins | sample YL17G02_20_MG_FD_203700 | JGI IMG/M metagenome (GOLD analysis project Ga0315274, IMG submission 203700) | Sediment microbial communities from Yellowstone Lake, YNP, Wyoming, USA - YL17G02_20 | ecosystem: Environmental > Aquatic > Freshwater > Lake > Sediment | place: USA: Wyoming | collected... | reverse complement strand
CCCCCAACCTCATCCAGCTACACCACTTTACAATTGGTTGAAATCGAAAAATTATCTGTCAGAAAACGGCGAACCCAATTACCCGAATTTATCAATTAACGATCTTCAATACTGGAGATTTTATGCCTATAGACATATATATCTTAACCCAAAATATCTTTTAACCAGCCTGTTAAGATCCGTGAAAGAACCGAAGGAATTGGTTCGTTTGGTGAAAATCGGCATAAAGGGCTTGCCCAATATATTTAGAAAAAAATGAACTCTTTTGATTTCTTTAGCAAAAACTCTATTTGTCCCAATTGTTTTGATAAGTTTAAAAAAGAGGAAAGCCTTGAACCATACGAACAAGGATATCACTGCCCCAGGTGCCAAAAAATTTATCCCACCAGAAAAATAGTCTATATTTTAAAAGATAAATGCAACCCCAAAAAATGCATCTATAAGTGCGTAGCTTTCTGCGAAAAAAATGCGCTTAAAAAATCTGTTTTAGGGGAAAAAGGACATTTTATGCTGAATGGATTGCTGAAAAATTATCGCAATCCCAAAATATTCATTAAAGAAGAATGCAACAATTGCGGTAAATGCGTTGAACAATGTCCTTTCGGAGCCCTTATTTCGATCAATACCCCGGCCTTTCTAACGTCAGAATCTTTTTTAGAAAAATACGACCCGGGAAAAAATAAAAAAAGCGAAAAATTCAACGACTTACAATTGCGACAATTTTTAACCGAGAAAGAAATTCGTCCTGCGTCTTTTTTGCTTTATACCGAAATAGCAAAAATAATACAAAAGAAAAAACAGGAAGAAATAATTATAGATAATGGCAGCGGAATAAACATTACCAGAACATTTACCGACGATAAAATAAATATACTTTCGCTTGATATTCGCGCCGATCATAATGCTTTTTATCCTACTCATGGTTTGGCTAATGGCGAGCAATTACCAATAAAAAGGGAGTGTGTGGATTCTTTTGTATCAACCAATGTTTTAGAGCATATAACTAATCCGGATAGATATCTTTCAGAAATATACCGAACGCTTAAAAAGGAGGGTGATTTAATTATAACCGTACCCACGCCCTGGTGGCACCTCAGTAAATTGCTCTCAATTCATCACTATCTAAATTATGTCATACATGTCTTAAGGTGCCCCTTGTCTTTTTTAAAAACCCCAATAAAGGATTTTAATATTTTCTGGTCACACGAAAAAGATTGTAACTACGAAAATACGAAGAGTGCCTCAACCCTTTCGGAGGAAATTAAAAATTTTAGAACCGAAAGATGGGAAAAACTTTTTTGTAATTCCAACTTTTATATTAAAGATAAGAAAAACGTGGGCAATGTTTTTTCCAACAACATTTTTGCGGGAAAATTTAGTAAAATGATGGGCAATTCCGAAAAATGTCCAATTTTCCTTTTGTACGTATTGAAGAAAAAATAATTTTGCGTATTTCTATGATTAATAAAAAAATTTTCCAACAAGAGCTTGAGGACTGGGATAAAAATGCCCAATTCTACATAGAGAAAAATGCGCTTCCCTATTACGGATTCATCAACGAGAAACTAATAAAATTCTACGAGCTCAAAGAAAACGAAAAGATACTAGAAGCAGGAGGGGCCACGGGCCTAATCACGGGCAGTAATGTTACAATTGTCGATTTTTCTCCCAAAATGATAGAGGTTGCTAAAAAATTAAATCCACAGGGAAATTTTATTATAAGCAGCGTACATAAAATGCCCGTTCCAGACAAAGAATTCGACGTAATTATAGCTGATGACTTATTTCATCATGTCAAAGCCCAGGAATTGCTTGAAGCCACTGCCGAAGAATTCAAAAGAGTATTAAAAGACGATGGAAGGCTATGCGTTTTTGAAAGAAATTCAAGCATACTGCCCCGGTTATTCTTTTATCTAAGGCAACCCATAAAAAAGATGGTTAAAACAAAAAATCAGTGTTCTAGCAGAAACGAGTCAATCTTTTCCAAAAAAGACCTGGAAAAAATACTAAAATGTGGCTTTGAAATTCAACGAAGAAAATACATGTTTGCCCTGCCCTTTCAGGCACTGACCATCTTAACGAATGTAATACAATATTTATTTAGCAATAAAACATCTCGCCACATCCAAGAAAAAACCATTAAATTTGCGATCTTTCTTGAGACAAAATTAAATTATAAATTTCTGTGCGCACAACAGTGTCTGATATTAATAAAATCCGCACACAAAAAATGACCCATCCAAGCGTAACAATTCTTATCCCAATCAAAAATGTAGCAAAATACATCAAAGAATGTCTGGATGCACTACTTAATCAAAATTATCCCGAAGATAAATATGAGATTTGGCTGCTCGACAATAACTCCAATGACGGAACATTGGAAATTGTCGCAAATTATCCAAAAGAAAAGGTTAAGGTTATTCAAACGGGAATCGATTCTCCACCGATAAAATATAATAAAATTCTGCCATCAATAAAAAGCGAAATCATCGGGCTGGTTGACGGCGATGCCAACGTAGATAGAGACTGGCTAGTCAAAGTTGTTGAGCCTCTCAATGACCCAAAAGTAGCTGGCGCGTGCGGAGTGATTCTCACCGCGAATAAAAACAAATTGATTCCGAGAATAATCGGATACGAGCTTCAGGATAGATACGAAAAAATGCCCAGGGAAATAAAAAGAGCAGCGACAATGCATATTGTCTACAGAAGAAAAATAATCGAAGAAGTCGACGGCTTTAACGAAAACCTTAAAACCGGATATGATGCGGAAATCGGACATAAAATAAATAATGCGGGATATAAAATAATCTTCGTCAAAGATGCGAAGGTTTGGCATAATCATCGCGAAACCATAAGAGCGTTCTTTGAACAGCAATACGAATATGGAAAATTTGCCATTTTACGTTATTTCAAAATGCCGAAAATGTTTAAAGGAGACAATGTCGCTTCTTTCTGGATGATATCTCAGCCATTATTTTATCTGGGTTCGGTTGTTTTGTTTATTCTCTGGCTTTTTTATGAATTCCCTTGGTATTTAATATTTATGCCAATTTTAATTTTATTTATAAGTTATTTTATGTCCAGTATTCGCCTGGCGATAAAATACAGGGACGTTTCAGCAATTTCTTTATTTATTATTTATTTAATTAGGCCAATTGGATGGTCTCTGGGAGCGATTTCGGCGCTTCCTTCACTTTTTAAATCTATTTAAAATATGAGAATTTGTATCTGCGTTAATGGTCGTGCACACGAGGGAGGAGTAACTTCCTACATTAATTCGGTATGTGATGGGTTAAGAGCGGAAAACCACCAAGTAGATGTGGTAAGTTTGTTTGGGATTTCGAAATACAGAGAAACGAAAAATACTTTCGTGGAAAAATCCGATAAAATCTTGTCAGGATCTCCGTGGAAGACGCTTCTTGTGTATGCTTTAAGTAAAATTATTATCGGACTAAGAATCTTTTTATACTATCCCCTAAAAAAATGGGATATTATTTTTGCTCAAGACACATCGGTGGTAAATGCCAGCCGAGTTGCTAGATTTCTGTTTAAAATACCAATTATCTTAGTAGTTCACGGCTCTGTGCCGCTGGCTTTAATTCACCAGGGGAAAATTCAAAAAGGAGATCCCGTATGGAGGTTAATGGTAAACGAGGAAAAAAGAGCATATCAACGAGTCGGGGCAATTATTGCCAATAGTACTTATACGGCAAATTGTATTTCTTCCATCTGTCCGGAAATTAAAGATATAAACATTGTTCGTAACTTGGTTAATGAAAAAATATTCTATCCCGACCCAAAAGCAAAAAACGATGAAAGAAAAAAACTTAAAATATCGCCAGATGTTTTTGTCATACTCTTTGTGGGCAGATTGACCGAACTAAAGGGTGTTGTCTACCTGTTTACGGCGTTTAAAAAAATTGCCGCAGACCAAAGAATTATCCTTGTTTATGTTGGTGACGGGCCGGAAAAATCCAAGCTCGAGGATTACATTGGAAAAAACGAATTAAATAATCAGGTAAAAATATTGGGTAATATCCCCTATGCCGATGTGGGCAGGACGTATAACATCGCAGACGTTCTCGTGGTCCCGTCCATCACTTTGGGTGGAGTGCAAGAACCACTGGGCATTGTTGCCCTGGAAGGAATGGCCGTAGGAATCCCGGTCATTGCTTTTGGTGTTGGCGGGCTTAAAGAAATCATTGAAGATGGATATAATGGAATTTTAATTCCCGAAAAGGACACGGACAAGCTGGCCCAGTCTATTTTGGAAATTAAAAAAAATCCAGCCCTGGCCCAAAAATTAATTGAAAACGGGAAAAAGGAAATTGAAGAAAATTACACTACCAAAATAGTTGCCCAGAAATTAATAAACATATTTCAAAAAATATTATCCAAATAAATTAATTGCAATGCGAAAAATACTGTTATCAATATATAAAAAAATTAACAAAGTTCTCTTGGGAACAGGGGTTAGAAGGTTCCGTTTAGTTAAAGCTGTAGACAATTTTGTGGCTCGTTTCATAAAATCAGATTTTACTTTAATCCAGGGGCATAAAATGTTCTTGGATTCCGAAGACTCTCTTCGTCTTTCGCTTTCCGGAGTATACGAACCATTCGAAACGGAAACCATTAAGGATATAGTCAAAAAGGGCGATATTGTTATGGATATCGGAGCTAATATTGGGTATTATACTTTATTGCTTGCAAGATTTGTGGGCGACAAGGGGAAGGTAATCGCGTTTGAGCCAGACTCAGATAATTTTGTTTTACTCAAAAAGAACGTAGAAATAAATGGTTATAAAAACGTAATTTTGGTCCAAAAGGCAGTATCAAACAAAACAGAAAAGATTAAGCTCTATTTACACAAAAACGATAAAAAACAACATAGCATCTACGATTCAAGTAATAGCCGTAAATCCATTGAAGTTGAATCTATACGAGCAGACAATTATATTGATGAAAAAGTTGATTTTATTAAAATTGATATTGAAGGAGCCGAGGGAGAAGCGGTTCTGGGAATGGACGACCTATTAAAAAAGAATGAAAAAATAAAAATCATCACAGAATTTAGTCCTTGTTCGCTTGAAAAATCCAGTGTTGGACCCAAAGAATTCCTAGAACTACTTCTGGAGCATAATTTTAAATTATGCGAAATAAATGAGCAGAAAAAAGAACTAAGGCAAACCAATCCCGCTAAACTATTAGGAGCGTATACCGCCAGAAATAGGAAAGGAACAAACCTGTTTTGTACAAAATAATTAAATTTATTACCTCGTACTGACGAGTTAAAAAATGAAAAAAAATATTCTCAAAAATAAATGGTTTTTTCGATTGATTGGGGTAACGATTTTTATTTTTATTTTATATAAAATCAATTTAAGGGAAACTTTTTCTTTTTTCCTCAATCTTAATCTATCCTATCTAATCCTGGCAATACTTATTATGATTTTTGCTTCGGCTATAAAGCCTTACCGCTGGCAATATATTTTAAAAACAATGAATATCAACTATCCATTCTGGCAGGTCTTTAAGCTGTATTTCATTGGACTCTTTATGGGTATCATCACGCCGGGCAGATTGGGTGAGCTTGGAAAAATTATTTATCTTAAAAGAGACAATCATTCTTTCGAAAAATCTTTAACAAGCGTTATAATTGACCGTTTGGCTGATATATTTTATTTAATCGTCTCTGGATTTATTGGTCTTTTTTTCTTTTTTTATTTCTTTAAAAATCTAATAATCGCAGGTATTGGCGTGATTATGGTTGGAATAATTTTATTTATAACAATTATAAAAATTGAGAGAGTTAAAATCATTCTTAAAAGATTAATTTTCTTTTTTATTCCAACAAAATATAAACAAAAAATGGGGAAATCATTTTCTGAATTTATTGAAAATATAAAACTATATAAATTTAAAAATTATTTTGAGATATTTATTTTAACCATTTTATCTTGGTTAGCGTCCTATATAGCTGCTTATTTTTTGGCTAAAAGCATAGGGATGACGAACGTATCTTTCCTTTACTTAACGGTCTCGATAACTATTGTTAGCTTGGTAACGCTTCTACCCATCTCCATATCCGGTTTGGGCACGCGTGAAGCTACTTTTCTTGTACTTCTTGCTCCCTTGGGATTTGCTCATGAACAAATTATCGGCTTCTCTTTATTAATTTTTGTTACCAACTTTATACTTGTTCCTGTTATCGGTCTCTTGTGCTGGCTAATAACGCCTTTAACGGCAAATGTAAAAAATCGTGTCTAAGGTCTTACTAATCAATCCTCAATTTAATATCCCTCGTGCAAATTACGATGGAAGCCTCTCTGTGGGTATTTTTTGTCTTGCCACTTATTTAGACCAAAGGGGGGTTGAGGTAAAAATTATCGACGAGGCCAGACAACATAACTACGCAGAGTTAATCGAGAATGAACTTCCTAATGTAGGTTTTGTGGGAATCTCTGTAATGACCACCCAACTACCATCTGCCCTCAATATTTCCAAAAAAATAAAGGACTACAATAAAAATATAAAGATTATCTGGGGAGGATTCCATCCTACTCTTTTTCCCGAATCTACAATAGCTCATCCCTTGATAGATATTGCTGTAATTGGCGAAGGAGAAGAAACGCTTTGGGAAATTATCAATAAAAAAGGCGAAAACCTCGAATCCATCAAAGGTATTGCCTTTAAAAAAGAAAATGAAATAGTCCTAACCCCGGAACGACCATTGTTAAAAATGGAGGACCTACCCGCCCCAAAATGGAAACTAATGCCATCCGATATTATTGACAAGTTATCAAAAGTCCCTATCCATACAAGTCGAGGCTGTCCTCATCGTTGCACCTTTTGCGTAAATGCAATTACAAAAAATCGATGGCGGGCCAAACTACCAGAACAAGTAATTACCGATATTAAAAACGTTCTATCCGGGCCTTGCGCGAAAAAAAACCATATAGTCTTCTGGGAGGAAAATTTCTTTGTGGATAAAAACCGGGCAAAGAAAATTCTCCAAGGATTAATAGAAGATAAAATCAATATTTCCTGGAGCACGACCTGTAGGGCCGATTACTTTAACAATGAGTTCATTAATGACGACTTTCTTGACCTGATTAAAAAATCTGGCTGTGAGTTATTGTCTATGGGTGCCGAATCGGGATCGCCCAGGATTCTTGAAAAAATTCAAAAAGACGTTACCCCAGAAGAAATAATTTACTCAGCTAAGCGATGTGTGAAATATAATATTGATCCAATTTATTCTTTTATGGCGGGACTTCCGGGAGAAACTTGGCAGGATATTAAAAAAACCCTCCATTTAATTGATGTGTTAACAAAAATCAATCAGAGAGTAAAAATTATCGGCCCCCAAACCTTCAGACCTTACCCCGGTTCCCCTCTGTTTAAAGAATGCATTACAATGGGATGGCATCCCCCATTTTCTCTTGAGGAATGGGCCAAGGCAATGAGCGGTGAATTAAATTACATGGATTCCCATAAATTACCCTGGTTAAAAAACCCAGACGTAATCGAATCCTTGGATGTTATCGTACGTCTGGGTGCTAATCCTATTAAATACGCCTTTGGGTTGGAAGTTAAAGCAAATAAGGTTTTAAAGTTTTTATTTATTCTATTATGCAGAATTAGGTGGAAACTTAAATTTTTCGGGTGGCCAATCGAATATAAATTGGCCAAAAGATTTATTTCAAAATCAAAAGCAAATGATTAAGAACCGGCTATTCCTCCAAATCAATTACTTTTGCTTTTGTTGCGTCTAAAATTTCTCCATTTAACAATTCGCCAAACCCCGCTACGTGAGTCACCCCAAATTGCTCAAATGCCCATTGTAATTTATTCTCTTTTAATAGTTTTTTGATGGTTTCCGGATTAAAATAAATATAATTGTGGTCGGTATAGTAATTAAGAAATTCCGGGTTTTGGGGCGTGGCTATCACATCCTTAGCACCAATATTTGTGGTGCTTTTTTTAATTATATTTACCGTGTTTACCTCTCCCTCTATGCCTGAGTAAAGATAATTTTCATGAAACATCCATTTATCAGATTGGATGAAATGAAAAAGTAAAACCAATAAAATCGCTCCTGCCAACAGAATATATGTTTTTCTGTCTTTGATTGCCTGTTTTAACCAGTCCAATGTCCAAAAAACCCCCAGAGATATTAAAAGAATCAATGGAAATCTTATTTCTAAAAAATGATCCTCGTTGCTTGTTCTTAGGCCGATTAAAATTAAAAATAAAAGAATAATCCACAAAATCGGTAAAACAAAAAGCTTCTTATTTTTTTTATAAAGAAAAATTGCGCCCAAAACTAAAAACAAAATAATTAAAGAACCACCCATTAATGGTTGACGAACAAAGCCCGTGATATAGTGTTTAAAGCTGACAAAATGCATCTTAATTCTTGCTTTCAAGCTATGTATGTATCCATAACTAATTAAGGCATTAACTTCGTCTCCTTGCGCCGTTTCCTTGATTTGATTTATAAATGCCTCTTCTTCAAAATGATAAGTGTATGGATCGGTAAAAAGGTGTACATTATAAACCCTTTCGACTTGATTTAAATAAGGATTGGTTCTTCCCTCCGAATAATCATGAAACATAAACCCGCCAAACAACAAAATAACCGGCAAAACAAACACAAAACTCCTCTTAATGGCTGGCCATAACCATTGTTTAATCAACTTCCATTCTTTTTTATAAATAAAATTAGAATAAAAATCATAAATCACAAACGGGATAAAAGAAATCAGAAAAGCATTTCTCGCTAAAGAAGCAAGGCCAAAAAATAAACCTCCAAACAATAATCTCCAGGTGCCAGGCTTTTCTTTCCAGAGATAAATCGATATACCAATTATAAAAAACAGCATCCCCCATTCGTAAAAACCAAACCAATTTGATCCAGATAAAACAAAGGGCATAAAAATATCTATTCCCGCGAATATTAAAGCAGCCCATAAATTGAAAATCTTCAAAACCAACAAAAACAATAATATAGTTGTAATGGCATATATAATCAAGGAAAAATATAAAGGCAGATTAATGCTGAAGCCAAGAACTTTAAAAATCTTGCTATAAATTAGTGGCGTCAATCTATTGCTGGTGCTTGCGGGAATACCCTCCTTTACCATCAAAGAAGATAAAATAATGTTTTTGTTATTTTCTATACTGTATTGATTGGCAAAACTTAAATTTCTCGCTAATATTAAATTATCCGCCGAAATCGACCAAGAAAAACCCTTATGATAAATCGGCCAATAGCGAACGGCTATCGAAAAACAGAAGATAAAAACAATTAACAATATTAGATATTTTTTTTCCATGATAAAAAAAATAAAAAAATTAATTATTACCCTTCTCGTAGGGTCCCAAAAATTCACCGGAACCGACAATATCTATCTGTTTAAACACAGCTCTTATCTTTTAATCGGTTCCGTAATCGGCCTGATTACCGCGTTTCTGCTCTCCGTGGCTTTTGCCAGGCTACTGCCCAAGGAAGTGTACGGACAATACGGATACATTCTCTCCGTTGCGGGATTGATTGCTATTGCTACTCTTATAGGAATGAATAACGCCGTTATTCAGGGCGTTGCCAAGGGATTTGAGGGAGTGCTAAAAAGAGGATTTATCACTAAGCTAAAATGGGGTCTTTGGGGAAGCATTGTCTCGATCGGAATAGCAATATATTACTGGTCATTTAAGGGAAATGCGGAACTCGCGATTTCATTTTTAATTGTAGCTATTTTTCTGCCTTTATTCAAGGGTGGTGAAATCTATCAATCTTACCTCGACGGAAAAAAGCTTTTTGGCAGAAGAGTAACTTATACCGCCTTGATTCAAATAATCTCAACTGCTCTGATTGTCGCCGCGCTCTTTTTAACTAAAAATCTCATTGTGATAATCCTGATTTATTTTTCTTCTTACAGTATGTTAAGAACGTTTTTTCTTTTTCTCGTAATCAGAAAAATGAGGCCGAATAGAACAGATGACCCGGAAACCATTTCTTACGGCAAGCATCTCAGTTATATGGGAATAATCGGAATAATTGCTCAGCAGATCGATAAAGTATTGTTGTTCAACCTGGTTGGCCCGGCCCAACTGGCTATCTATTGGTTCGCGACTGCCCCAGTTGAATACTTTAGGACCCCGCTCCAGAATATAATCGAAATTGCGCTTCCAAAACTTTCAGTACGGTCGAAAGAAGAAATCAAGAAAACCTTGCCGAAAAAACTTCTGAAAACAACTCTTCTGATAGGAATAATGATTGTGTTTTATATTGTTGCCGCGCCCTATATCTATCACATCTTTTTCCCTCAATACATGGGCTCGGTTTTTTATTCAAGACTATTTTCCTTAAGTTTGCTGATATTCCCAATAACCATGATGCGTCTGTCTTTACAAGCCCAAATGATGACGAAGGAGCTTTATAAAATTAACGTCATCAGTCCGCTTATCCAAATAGTGCTTTTTGTGGCCCTAACCCCCTTCTTCGGAGTGCTTGGGGCGGTAATCGCAAGATTGCTATCGTATGTTTGCTATTTCTTTCTGACTTGGTTTTTCTTCAAAAAAATGTAAATAGTGAATCTACTTTACCAGCTTAACGAATAATTTTCTCCTTGGTTTGTAAAAACGGAAAAAATATATTTTATCTTTTATTTTTTTATAAGAAAATTTCTTTACAAAAACCCCGATTTCTTCTGTCTTATAACGATATTTATGAGTGGGGTCTTTAACCAATAATCTTTTTTTTGTCCAATCTTTGTCAATTTTTATTTCGGCTAATCCTCCAGTTTTTAAGACTCGGTAAATCTCATCAAAAAATTTCTTAGCTTCATTTGGAGAAAAATGTTCCACTAAATGCGAGGATTGAATTTCATCAACGGAATTATCGCCAAATGGTAATTTTAAAGCAGAAGCGATTATGTCTGCATCGCTATGAGAATCAATATCTATACCGATATAGCCATTTTTCTTAATCTTCCCGCATCCGATATCAAGCTTTACCAATTTGTCTTTATTTGTCTTTTCCGGCATTTTCATAATTTTCGATATATTTTTAACCTGGTTTACCCAGTCTATTTGTTCGGCTCTTTTTAAAACTCAACTACCAAACTCAAAATAACCGTTCCTGTTCTACCCGCACCAACCAAGATACTCTTTGATAAAAATAAGATTTTTATATAAGTTGTGTATTAGAATATTTTTTCTTTTAAGTGTTTAAAGGTTTTCAGGGGATGAAAAACAACAAATTTGAAACCAGAAAGATAGTTACGAGGATTTAGTAATTTTTCTTTAAATCTTATTCTTGCTTGAATCCTAACAGCATCTATGGCCACCTTCTTTAAATATGCGGGGTCAAATTCTTCAGTTTTAATCAATCCATGGCCATCAGCCTGCGTAGCGATAGACAACATTCGAGGATCGGGTTCTTTAATTAAATAGCCTTTAGATTTACAAACCCGATATAGCCGAGTGCCAAAAAGAGGGGTAGCAATTAGTAAACCAGATTCAATCTTATATTTTTTATATAATTCAAGAGAAAAATTCTTTGTTTTTAAAATATCCTCCTTTGTTTCGCCGGGAAAACCTATAACAAAAAATGCCTTAGTTTTAATTCTATATTTCTGGCACAGCTTAATGGCATTAATTACGTTTTCCAGTTTTAATTTTTTGTCAATAATTTCATCTAAGGTTTTTTGCGAACCCGACTCAATCCCGAAAATTAATTCCAGGCAACCGCTTTTTTTCATTAGAATAATTAATTCTTCATCCAGCCTATCTGCCCTAACACCATTGGGCGTATCCCAGGTTATCTTGATTTGATTATCGATTATGCCTTTTAAAATCTTTTTGCAACGATCAATATCAAATGTGAAATTATCGTCCTCAAAAGAAATATGTTTAACTCGGTATTTGTCAACTACATATTTTATATGATGAATCACGTAATCTGCGCTGTGGGCTCGGAAAAGTTTGCCCATGTGAAGGTGAATTGAACAAAAGATACAATTATAGGGGCAACCACGACTAGTAATCATTGAAATTGAGCGCTGGCGAATAATTGGTCTTGGCCCCAATCCCCTTTTCAAAAGATCAAAGTATTTTTCTAAATCAATTAAATGATAGGCAGGATAAACTAATTCATCTAAATTTTTAATAAATCCTCTGGATTCATTTTTAATGACACCACGTGTTTCGTCTCGATAAGTAATATTGGCAATATCATTAATTGGTAGTTCTTTATCTATTTTTTTAATTAACTCTAAAAAAGTATACTCTCCCTCTCCCCAAACTCCAATATCAATGCTTTTGTTTTCTCTTAATAATTCTTGACTTTGAACTGATACATGGGGACCCCCCATCACAGTAATAATTCTTTTATCAACTTGTTTAACTAAATCAGCAATATGAATAGCGTTCTCAATTTGTGCCGTAAAGGGATTGGTAATCCCCACAACGCGAGGGTTTTCTTTTTTAATAGTTTCTAAAATAATATCGTCGGGCAAGCCATGAGTAATTTTATCGTCTCCAACTATAACCTTAGATTGGGGGGAAATTAAACAATCAAAAATTTTAGGTCGATAATTGTTTTTTTCCAAAATAGCTGCCAAATATAAAAGACCCAAGGGCAATCCAACTCTTATGCCCTTTGATCCCTGATAATAACTTCTACATGGATTAACTAATAGTATTTTCATATATTTCAATATATTTTTTAATTTGCGCCTCCCAGTTCATCTGCTGGGCTCTTTTTTTGCCGTTTTCTCCCATTTTCTGCGCCATTTCCGGATTATCCAATAATTTCAAAATTGCTTCGGCGGTTTTTTGAACATCACTTTGTAGCACAAGTATTCCGGTTTCTCCGTCGACAACCGCGTCTTCTGCGCCCGAACCGAATGCGCCGATTACCGGTTCCCCGCAAGCACTTGCCTCCAAATACACTAAACCGAATCCCTCAAAATCGTTATCATTCTCGGTAATCGAAGGTAAGAGAAAAACATCCGATTGATAATATAAATCAGTCAATTTTTCATCGGAAATATTTTCGAAGAAAACTACATTATTTTCGATGCCGTACTTTTTAACCATTTCCAAATAAATGTCCGGTGGCTTGCCACCAACAATATAATATTTCACTTGCGGATATTTTTTCTTAACCTCGGCAATTGCCGGTATGGAAATATGATAACCCTTTCTCGGCTTGAGCGCTCCAACACTTAAAATAATCTTTTCCCTTATTTCGAATTTTTCTTCCCTGGGTTTCTGGAATTTTTCGTAATCAACGCCATTATTAATAACTGTTGTGTTATTTAATTTGATTCTTTTCAGAATCTGCGCTTGGGTAAATTTGCTTACGCAGAATATTTTCTTTGCTTTTTTGTAAGCTCTTTTTAACAAAAATCTGCTTTTAGTTTTATCCAATGGCCAAACCGCGTAAGTGCCGTGAGCGGTAATGAATATCGGTTTTTTTACGAAAAAATAAAACCAAAAAGGCAAAAGACAATAAGGATAATCGGAAAAACAATGAACCAAGTCCGCTGTTTTCAGCTCTCTGAAAAACTGCCGAGAAAAAAATAAATTACTTAATTTATAGTAAATTACGCCCTCTTCCCTATTCTGGGCATCGTCAAAAGAAAAAACAACAAGCCGGTAATTGTTTTTCAATCGCCTTATTAATTCGATAGAATATCTGCCCTGACCATCGTTAATCGAGAGGGTTTTGGTTACGACTAAAAGTTTTTTCATGATTTTTTACGCATAAAATTCAATACGCGATAATAAAAACGGGATAATTTGGGATTAAGGCGCGTTTTTACCCTTCCCGCATAGTTTTCTATATTTCCCCAGGTAAATTCCTTATTCTTGTATTTATTTTTCAGCTCTTCAAAGATTTTTGTGCCGAAATAAGGAATGGGAAAATTGGGAGTCATTGAATCAATCTTATTTCTTTTCAGAAATTTTACGGTTTCTCTGATCGTCCTCAAATTCTCTCCGGGCAAATTGACCATCGCATACATTCCAATATTGATATTGTTCTCACGGCAAATTTTAATCGCTCGCTCCAAATCTTCTACCTTGATTCCTTTATTGATATTATCCAATATCTTTTGCGAACCGGATTCAAAACCGATATTTATTCTCGCGCATCCGGCTTTTTTCATTTTTTCCACCAATTCTTCGGATAAATCATTGGCCCGCGCATTACAACCCCACAATACCTTAATTCCTTTATTGATAATTGAATCGCAAATTTGTTCAACTCTTTCTTTGTTTATAGTAAATTCCCAGTCCTGAAAAAATATCGATTTGATTTTAAAGTTATTAACCAAATGTTTGATTTCTTCGACTACGTTTTTCGGACTTCTGACAATATATTTATCTTTGGACATCGTTTTTAGACAGAATGAGCAATTGAATGGACATCCACGGGAGGTCAACATAATACTGAATGGTTGAGACAGATCTTCGGAGCTATATTTGTATTTATCCATTGGCAATAATTCGTATGCGGGAAAAGGTAATTCGTCCAAATTTTCTATTCTTGACGCGTCTTCGTTGTTTACGACTTTTCTATCTATTTTATAAGAAACGCCCCTAATTTTAGAAATGTCTTCCTTTTTCGCCAATGCCTCAACCAAGTTTAAAACTATAATTTCCGGCTCATTCCTGACAATAAAATCTACACTACATTTTTTAAAAATCCATTCCGGAGTCAATGAGCCGTGCGAACCAATCAGAATTGTCGGATGAATATTTGCTTTATTGATAATTTCAAAAACAGAATCGATATATGAATTGGGACATTCCCATCTATCCACTGGGCTTGAAGTAAGAATTAAAATATCGGGATTATATGCCTTGATCTCCGAAATGGTTTTGTCGGCATCGTATTTTAAAACATTCGCATCCAGAAATTTAATTTCGTGACCCCTCTTCAAAAGAAGGCTGGCGATATAAGCCAAGTCCAAAGGCTGTCTCGGCCTGGTATTCATTATTGATTTTTTCTTCGAATAAATTAAGGGATTTAGTATAAAAACTTTCATACAAATTATATTTTTATAAATACTTCATTTTCTTTTAAACATCTGCATTTGCTATAAATATAATCCATTGTTTTGTCTTTTTGCTCGGCTGCTCTTTTTAAATGAGTACGAAATATTCCTTCCTCATAATTCATTACCAATAATCCGTCCTTGTTTAAA
>Ga0315274_10008094_pt1 | contig 15219 bp, 10 predicted proteins | sample YL17G02_20_MG_FD_203700 | JGI IMG/M metagenome (GOLD analysis project Ga0315274, IMG submission 203700) | Sediment microbial communities from Yellowstone Lake, YNP, Wyoming, USA - YL17G02_20 | ecosystem: Environmental > Aquatic > Freshwater > Lake > Sediment | place: USA: Wyoming | collected... | reverse complement strand
TTAAGGAATACAAAAGGAACCGAGATCGTAGAAATAATAATGACGATGATCGCAACGTGGAAACAAAGAGGGCTAGATACCTTCTCTATGATGAGGACATCAATCTAAGCTTTCCACATACGTTTTATACACAAATACTTATATTACATCCAATATATTCAAGCACACTAATTCACCAAGAAATAAGGAGGAAAACATTATGTTGATAATCGTAAGATTGTATCCAAAAATAGATATCAATAAGATCTGGGACTACGTGGAACATGAAATGAAAGAAAGATCATCAAAATCTATGACACCGTTATATGCTACACAAACAGAAGGAATGATGGATGTCGGTATCATTTTCGATGTGAAAAATCCTGATGACCTCGCTCATTTTCTTACTGAAGAGATTGTGAAATGTAATGAGGTGCATCATACAAAAACGATCTCGCTGATGAAACCAGTGTTTTTCCCCATCCCCAAAGAGAAACCGGAGAATATCCAGCGTTATCTTATCCGAGTGTATATGCATCCACGAAATTACAAACAGATTTATGATTATCTAATTAATTATCGTTATCCATACAATCTTTTCCCCATCTATATCTCGTATTCTCTTGGGGATGAAGATATTATCATGAGTGTTGCAGCTGACTCAAAGGAAACCGCTATTAAATTCTTAAAAGAACATATACGGATGTTGGATGGTGTCGATCAGTCAGCCCTCTACCCGGTATTTAGAGCGAAACGATTTGCTCCGCTTGAAAAATTAATCGAACATCAGAAAAAATATTTATCTGAGGGTGGTAAAAAAACGCCTTTGGAGGAAATAGACCAGGAGTTTGACTGGGTTGAAGATTTCGAGCAATATGCCATGCTTACTGGTGCGTTTCCTGGGGACCTTTAAGAAAAAGGGTAAGGGCTTATGGAGCTAGAGAGATAATCTTATTGAAAAAAGAATAATAATCATCAAAATGTATATTCTTCGAAATAATCAGCAATAATAACTTTTTGGGTACAAATCCCCTTTTTGCAATAACAGAAGAAAAATCAATTTTTATAAATTTTTTTTGTGTGTTTCCAACAGGAGAAAAAATGAAGAGGTGCTCCCGTCGGGATTTATTACTCACGGGTACAAAGCCCCACAATAGAACCAGTTAGCTGAGGAGATTTAAACTCATGGTTTCAGGCAGGGGGGATGTGAACACCAATTTACTCCTATGCTCCTCATTTTTTTACTGTTAATATTCCATCATCATCTTCGAGCGGGATTTCGACAGAGAGATACGTACGTTTACTAGTAAATATTCCCATGCTGCTGATCATGCGGAAATTCATAGGGACTTTCCGATCCATGAGCGGTTCGGAAAATTATCAATACATTGCGTCCTTACTTGCAACATGGAAGTTGGAAGGTAAAACATGTCTGAAGAGTAAGAGAACCTGCTCAGACATGAACTCTGTCTCTCCTAGAACTAAACAAATACAAAAAATCTTTTAATATAGGCAATATACCACTAATCTATAATGCCGGGAGTTATAGAGGTTTATGACTACTAAAAAAGAGATCGAAGACGCTTTAAATATTGTCAAGGCAAAATTTGATGATCCTAAACTAAAACCACGTTTTGTTGGTTTTTCAAAAAATATGCAGTTTACGTTTCCGGATCTTAAAACAACTTATTTGATAAAGGTAGATAATGGCGCAGTTCAGTCACTTAAAGAAGAAAATATCCCTGCCCCAGATATTCATGTTACAATTGATAGCGGGATACTTATTGATATCATGAATAAAAAAATAAATCCTATGACTGCGTATCAAACTGGTAAGCTGAAAGCAAAAGGTAATCTGACTGATCTGTTAAAATTACAAAAATTATTGTAGAGAATACAATAATCTAGGATACTGTGTTTAGGAATTATTCCTGTGTTTGAGATGATAAAATGAAAGCGTTCGTTACAGCTCCGTTTCATGAATTAGGATTTAAAATAATTAAAAAATATATGGACGTTAAGTATGAGAACTGGCGAGAAACAGGTATTCTCTACCGCGATTCTCATGATTATATTGAGAAGATTAACAAAGAAAAAGCTGATGTTTTGATCACTGAAGGGGACATGATTGATGGGGACGTGTTGACCTCTTGCGATATAAAGATTATTGGTATTTGTCGTGGTTACCCTGATAATGTTGACATGGATGTTGCTACAAAAAAAGGCATCCCTGTTTTTTTTACGCCAGATAGAAACGCAGATGCTGTTGCCGATCTTACTATCGGTTTAATGCTTTGTCAGTTGCGTCATATGACCACAAGTGATCGACTCTTAAGATCTGGTACTTTCTTTGTTGATACCGGTGAAGGATTGGCTGACCTTTACAGACGTTTCATGGGATGGGAACTTAAGGGGAAAACAGTTGGTATCATTGGTCTTGGCGGCGTGGGATTCCGGGTTGCAAAGCGATTGAAATTTGGATTTGACGCAAAGATTTTGATCTATGATCCCTACGTTGATGAGAAAAAAATAAAAGAAGTTGACGGTAGACGCGTGGACTTGGAAATGCTCCTCAAGGATTCTGATCTTGTGTCTCTTCACGCAAAAGTTACTGGAGAAAACGTTGGAATGATTGGCGAAAAAGAGATTAAATTGATGAAACCAACTGCCTATTTTTTTAATACTGCTCGAGCAGCACTAGTTGATGAAGATGCGCTCTTTGAGGCGTTGAAAGAAAAGTGCATAGCTGGAGCCGGTCTCGATGTTTTTGGATCAGAACCAGTTGATTCCGATAACCGTTTTCTTGTATTGGATAATGTGACGGTGACACCTCATGCGGGTGGATCAACGTTTGATGCAGAGATTCGGCAGTCGTTAATGATTGCTGAAGATATTGAAAAATATTTGAACAAGAAAAAGCCAAAGTTTTTGAAAAATCCTGAGGTTCTAAAACGGTGAAAGTTATGAGTCGGTACGTTTTGGCATTGGATTTTGGTCATGGGGGCGGGAAGGCTCTTTTTTTAGATCTTGATAGTGCAAATCGATTTTTATCCTATACGGGATGGGGGTATTATTCCCCGGAGGGAGACAGCTATCGTAAGGAATTTGTGGCTGATGAGTTTTTTGACACATTTTGCCATATGGTAAGAGACTTGGTAAAGAAATACAAGATAAAACCTGAGGATGTTGTTGGAATTAGTACAGCGAGTATGAGACATTCTAATGTTTTTTTAGACAAGAATGGAAAAGAAGTGTATGCTGGTCCGAATACCGATATCAGGGGTCTGTTTTATCAGGATGTTGTTGAACAAGAAGTTAAGCTTGATCTCTATAAAGCAACTGGTCAGGGGCCTCCGTTGATGTACATGCCTACACGTTTACTATGGTTCAAAAACGAGAAACCAGAGGTATTCAAAACAATACACTATGGACTGAATATCGGCGATTGGTTGACTTATAGGCTTAGTGGTGTTATCGCGACTGAGCCATCTCTTGCATCTGCGACGATGTTGTTTGATGTAGAAAAAAAGAGATGGTTATCTGAAGTCCTTGATATGCTGGGTTTAAACAGTGTTAATCTCCCTGAAGTTCACCATGCAGGCGAGCACGTTGGTGGGCTTACAAGTTACGTTGCAAAAAAGATGAATTTGAAAGAGGGCACTCCCGTTGTTATGGGGGGTGGTGATACCCATCTTGGTTTACTTGCATGTTCAGCGGTTAATGATGGTGACATTGGTGTGGTTGCCGGTACTTCAACACCAATTATGATGGTGTTATCAAAACCAGTTGTTGATGAGGAGCGGAGGATTTGGACAGGTTGTCATATTCTCCCCAATAAATGGGTATTAGAGGGTAACGGTCAGATGGGTGGTCTCTCGTATCAGTGGCTTAAGGATAACTTTGAGAATTTGCTAGGGAAGACTGAACTGGAAACATATGCTTACATGGAAAAGCTTGCATCAAAAGTTCCTCCGGGATCTGATGATATGATTGCATCTCTTGGCGCAGAGATTTTTAATATCAATGAGCTAAACATTGTAAGACCCGGGATATTTACGTTTCAGCAGCCAGGACATCCGATGAATACGAACCCTGAGACGTTTGGTCATTTTATAAGAGCAACGCTTGAGAATGTTTCATATGCTATCCGAGGAAACATTGAGCAGATGGAGTCAATTGCACACAAAAAAAGCGATGAATTGAAGGTTACAGGTGGGATGAGTAGAAGCAGTTTGTGGTTAGAGATATTATCTGCGGTAACTGGCAAAAAAGTGATAACAGCAAAAGTAGAAGACGGAACATTGATGGGTTGTGCCATGTGCGCGGCTGTTGGATCAGGAATTTACCATGATTTTGAAGATGTGACAAAAGAAATGGTTGAGTTTAAAAAAGTTGTAACACCCGATGAGGCGTCAGTAGAAATTTATAATAAATGTTATAACAATTGGAAAGAATGGTATAGTAGAATAGGTAACTTGTAGAAAAACATAGGGGGCGAGAAGAGATGGAGTATGAGGAACTCAGGAAACAGGTTGTAGAAGCTGGGTTGAACATGTACCGAAGAGGGTTAACGCATGAGACTTCCGGGAACATCAGCTGCCGTGTCCCGAAGAAAGAGAAAATACTCATTACGCCGAGCAGTGTGCCTTATGAGGAGATACAGCCAAAAGATATCATGCTTGTGAATTTTGCTGGCGAAGCTGAAGAGAGCGGCAGGAATCCTTCTTCGGAAACACCATTTCACCTGTTAATCTACAAGAATAGGGCGGATGTTGGGGGAATTGTTCATAGTCACTCGGTATACGCACTTGCGGTTGCCGCAAGCAGGAAAACCGTCCCTGTGTTCCTCGATGAAATGTTCTCAGAGATCGGTGGCGAACTCGTTGTTTCAGACTACGCCCTCCCAGGAAGCCAAGAGCTTGCTTCGAATATCCTCGAAAAATTAGGGGATAAGAACGCTCTGCTGCTCGCGAACCATGGAACAGTATGTTGCGGAAAAGATTTAAAAGAAGCGTTTTTGGTGGCAGAAACTGTAGAAAAAATCTGCAGAATTTTCGTTCTATCCTCGATGCTCGGTGGCGTCTATTCACTCACCGAAGAGGGAATCGAGTACCAGCGCATGATGTATGAGATGAAAAAAGAGTTTTGAACTGTCTATTCTTTCGAACGCATGAGTTTCATCATCGAGGGAAGACCTTTCAGTTTAGCTGTTGTTTTTTCAGAGAATAAACTTTTAAATGTCGTAAGGAATCGCTCGTATTTATCAGCTCGAAAGGGGTACCAGTTAATATCCTTGGATTTCTTACCTTTCTCGATAATCACTGCTTTGATATTCGAGAAGGTATACAGGCCGTAGGGACCATGATACCTTCCGATACCACTCTGTTTTACACCACCGTAGGGCAGATTAAAGTTTGCTTGCACCATAAGCGCATTATTGATTGAGACACCTCCCGTGATGATTGCTCTTGAGACTTGTATGGCTTTATCTCGATCTTTCGTCCACACGCTCGCATTTAATCCATACATAGAATCATTCGCGAGTCGAACAACCTCAGCTTCATCAGTAAACTTCATCATACAAATGACAGGTCCGAACGTTTCCTCTCTCATAATTTTCATAGAATGATTCACGTCCACGATCACCGTTGGTTCAAAAAACAGGGTTTTACCTTTTCGTTTTCCCCCCAAGAGAATCTTCGCGCCTTTTTTCACTGCGTCACTCAGATGATCTTCAACGATTTTAATTTGATCCTCTGATGCCATACACCCAATATCAAACTCTCCTTTTGTATCCCAACCCTGTTTTATGTTTTTCACATTCTCCACGACTCGTTTCACAAACTCATCGTACACCGACTCCTGTAGGTAAATTCTCTCAAGTGAAACACAGACCTGACCGCAATTGAACAGACTCCCCCATATCGCTGCATTCACCGCTCGTTCAAGGTTTGCATCCTCGAATACGATCATCGGGTCTTTCCCACCGAGCTCAAGCTCCGCGGGTATAAGATATTTCGCTGCTTTCTCCAGGATGACTTTCCCGGTCGTAGTGCTCCCCGTAAAAAAGATTTTATCAGGTTTCCCTTCTATGAGCGTATCACTGATCTCGCTACCTTTTCCATATACAAAGGTGACAACACCGGGTTCAAAACCACTTTCTTTAAAGATTTTTTCCATGAGCATCCCGCTATACGTAGCTATTTCAGATGGTTTGTAAATCACCGTATTACCTGCGAGAACCGCAGAGACGATAGGAACAAGAGAAAGCGTGAACGGAGCGTTCCACGGAGCAATAATAAGTACGGTACCGAGAGGTTCATAGAACACGTATGATTTTTTCCCCATCAAGGCAATTGGTGTCTTGATTTTTTTATCAGAAAGGATAGATGCTGCATTCCTCTCATAATATTTAATGCAATCAAGGATGGGGAATATTTCCATGAGTAGTGCTTCGCTTTTTGTTTTTCCAAGATCTGCTGATAACCCTTCAACGATGGATTCCATATGGTCTACAATGTATCGCTTGATTTTTCTGATTTCTTCCATCCTCTGCTCAATGGTTGTTTTTCGAAATGTGAGGGATTTCTCCCGGGCTTTTTCGTAAGCATCTAAAATATGCTGAGTTGACCATGTCTTTTTTACACCGAGTTCCTTACCTGTTGCAGGGTTCACCATTACTATTTCTGACATCAATAATGCTAAAATGAAGAGTTATTAATAATTTATTGTTTTATTCGAACAAATGGTTATTCTCGAATAATTACAGAAGGAGATCCAAAAGGTGCACGTTCTGTTTCAAATCCAGAGAGAAAAAGATCGTCAATATCTTCACAAATCAACGCAGCGCGCAAATCTCGTCGTTGAAATCCTAACTGGATATCAAAGAATGATAACCCCTTAACATATCGGCAAAAAAACCCGTACGCTGGAGGTGGTCCAGGAAGAATATAGGGCAGATCTGGATATACTCCATTGCTCTCTCTCAGCTCAGGAATGTCCCGATAGGTGAAAATCCTTCGACCACCACCTCTGCAAATGATTGTGACATTGTGGAAGGTAATGTTGCATCCGACGTAACTCCCGGGAACAGATGTGATACTCGATGCTTTCTTTCCTGCAATCGACGTGAGATGACTTATGGAAATATTTTGTATCTTTCCGACTGATTGGTTTTCTGGTGATCGGAGGCGATCCCCTAACCGAATGAAGATTGGATAATTGACATGTATCAAGGTGATATCAGAGGCAATCACACTATCAATCACTCCACCATCAACCGAGATAATCGAAATCCCTGCATACGACGGTAAATTCGGTGAATTATACACAATACAATTTCGATAGATAATATTACGGAAATTACCCACCGACTCCGTACCAATCTTCAATGCATTGATGAACGTTGAGAGAAGACAGTTCTTAACGGTTATATTTTCACAGGAACATTTGTATCCTAGTGTATAGGAACTTTTTATCGCAATCGCATCGTCAAGGGATTTGATTTCGCAGTCTGTAATGGTAACATTGTGACAGCACACGGGATCGATGCCATCCACGCGAACCTCTCGTGCAATATACCCCATGATGATGACGTTATCGCACCCTGCAATGAAGATAGCTTCATCTGGGGCATGAGTAATCGTGATGTCTTTGATGAAGACGTTTGTACAGGATTTGAATGCAAGAGGTTTCGGACCACGTTGAAAAATCGTATCGTTTATCTGATAAAAAATCGTGCTCAAAATCCATCCAAATGGTGGTGCAAATGTTCGATTCATAAAAGGCCAAGGTTCGAAGGCATCATTTCCATCAATCGTCCCTGGACCAAGAACACCGACATTCGAAAGATTCTCTCCCCAGATGAGACTTCGATGGCAATAACTTTGTGAAGTATCCTGATACTTGGCCCATGGGTTGTTTTCTCGTGGATCATATTTGGTCATATCCCGAGTACCTCGAAGCACCGCCTCAGAATCTAAATAAAGAGTGACATTAGTTTTCATGTGTAAAGAACCTGAGAGATAGACGCCTGGTGGGACGTACACAATGCCGCCGCTTTGATTAACACACGCTTCGATGGCGGCGTTAATCGCAACGGTATCTAACGTTTTACCATCACCGACTGCCCCGTAATCTTTGACATTGAATATTGGTACTATTGATGGCACTCTCTCAGGCAATTCAGAGAGAACAAAGTCATATACTTCACGTGGCCCACTAAAACTACTCTCATTAATAGTCATACCACTCGTAATGCTTTGAGCGTACCATAGGTCCCTGAAACAATCTTGAGTAACGTACCATATTCCCATAGAAACGTCTTTGGCAAACGTCATGGTTCCTTTTCGAGTTACCAAGAGGGTACAACTCTCATTTTTATCTTCTCCCAGAAACGGACCTTGAGAGTTATGAAAACGCATAATACCATATCCTAAAATTACTAGTGAATAATTCAAATCTACCTGATCTGCCTGAGTGCTACAATTTTTACAAATCAACGTTGCAGTGACGTTCTTACCCTCGATCTCAGGTTTTCCTTTTTCATTCTTTTCTGGTGCAAACAAACCTATGGTATCAAACTTCATAATGGACGCAGCAGCAGTCGACTCAACACAGGGAACTCCAAACGTCCACAATGTTAACGGCTTATTGAATTTAATATAGATATCCTCCACAGAATAGTCAGTTGAGTGATAATAAACCCAACCGAAATCAGAACCACTCTCCGCCGTAAAATTCCAATAATTGACAAGTCCTTGCGTGAGAGCAGACTGCCAGTGGTAAAAAAACGTCTCCGGTAAACAAAATCCATCACGTACCGTCAATATCTGAGAAAAAAACTGCTTGCCTGAGTAACTATCAGCCCACGGAATGAAGGATTCACCTAGGAACTGTCGCTTCACTTCTTTTTCAACATCCCCATAATTCAGCTTATACTTCCATCCCTTATCGATATTCATTCTCTGCTTCGCAGGTATTCCATTTGAAAAAACTAACGTAAGAAACGTGAACACAAGCACAATCACAATTATTTTTTTCGTTTGATTTTCAACCATAGCGAATTCAATTTTTTATCCTCCCTTTTTTTCTTATTCAATACCCTCTCCACAACAACAGCAGATACTATTGATACAATTGCGACGAGAGAAAGATAAATGCCTGTAGAAAGACCCCAAGATGCAGAAAGATTCACATATTCATTACTCCCGGGTTGGAGTATAGTAAGCGTTCCAGAGCCTTGCAAGCTGCCTAAACCAACATTACTTAATTGTGAGAACCCATAGGTGAAAATTGCGACGGCACAGCTAAGGAGGATGATACTGAGAATGGTTAATACAAAAGCTGGTTTTTGATATTTCTTAATCCCAATGCTACCGAGGAGGATAAAACAGGTGATACTGATGATTATCAAAACAGCGAAGAGAAATAGAGAGAATTCCCCCGGAAGGTTCGCAAGCTCTATTTCTGTATGAGTTCCAACAGTTGTCGTCGTAACAATAGTCTGGGGGATGAGAAACGTGCTTGTTGATCGGATTGCAGATGGAGTGGCAGCTGCACCAGAGAGCCCCCACCACGGCAGAACCACCGCAATGATACAAAGAGCAACTCCAAAGAGTTTCAAAAATGAAGTAAGAGTACATTTTTTCAACAAAATCAATACACTCCCCCCTACAATTATCAGGAGTCCAACAATGATCATAATCAGCGGAAAAACAGGCTCTATCGTCGTCACAAGATCTGTGGTCTCATCTCTCAACACTTCTACTTGTTTCTCACCAATGCTAGTCCCATCGGAAGATGCTTTTATCAGATAACTCCCCACGGGGATGAAGAACGATGTAACGCCGTTGGCATCGGTTGTATTTTGTAATGATTTTCCTGCTCTTGTGATATCGATTGCCATTTTCGATACGGTACTTCCCCGGTAATCAAAAACAGTGGTTGTAAGCTGGAATATCGGAGAAAACTCCATATCAACTTTATCACCATCATCAGGAATCTGAAACGTTATCTCGTCCAGGAAAGTCTTGTATGAAATCTGGATTTTATAACGTGCTTTCGGGAGATTGGCAAAAAGATAAGCCCCTGGTTCAACTTCTATTGGAAGGATATTTGTCGGTGTCTCCATTTCCTCACTCGTTGCAACGGGGCTAATAGTAATTCCTGGTGGAAGCCCGAGTTTATCTTTTACAAACAGCTGCAAGCTTGAGAGAGTTACCTGGAAATGTTCTCCTTTGGGGAGGATTCCCAATCGAATCTTCTTCTCTAAAAGATTAAAACCATTGTACAATACCTTAAGATCGTATTTTCCTTTTGGTACGAAGAGTACGCTTTCCCCTTTCACATCCGTATAATTTTCTTCAATAGAGACATTTCCTATGAAAAGAATACAATGGGCATTCGAAACACTTTGCTTGTTTTGATCGGTAACGCTGATGGTTATCTTTTGTTGTTTTGAGCAAACCACATCAACTCTCGTATCCCCTTTGATTTCAACAGGTTGTACTCCAATATAGTTACTTTTTTGACCAGATTTTATATAGATTTTAACGACGTAGATCCTTGGGGAAAGTTTCGGGAATTGGATTTTTTTGAAAAATGATATGTTTTTCCAATCAAACAATTTGATAATTCCAGATAGAGTGATTTTTTCAAGATTTAATTCTCCAGCTAGTGAAATTCTACTACATATACCGGATGAGATTAGATTTCTATTTAGATACAACTCTGCGTAAGTATAAGAAAAATTTTTTCCTGAAGCTGCAGAAATGAGCGAACCTAATGGGAAAGATGGTGCCAAATGAGTAAATATAGTTAGATTGTATTTTTCTTCTTCCTTTTCACTACCGCTTACATTTTCATTAAACAGTGGTCGGTATTGAACGAGTGATTGGAAGAAGATTGCTTCGTTTTGTACATCCTTATAGCTATTTATTTCTGTGGTAAAGAACTCACCATCTAACTCGACCTGTAAATCAGAAGGAATAGAACGATCAGGTGAACCATCAGAATTATATGCATTACGAAAACACCCCATACCAGAGGAATACGCCTTTAATCCCGGGATGTCTACTTCTTGTTTTTGACTGGCTTTTACCTGAATTCCATCTTGTTCATCTTTCCCTGATTTTACAACCTTATTTGATGCGAAAATTAAAGCATGTGCTTTCCCTGTTTCACCATTATCTGCACAGACCCACGGATAGCTTCCTAAATCAGCATTATCTTCTACTGATATAAGCCATTCCTCATCTCTTGATTTTGGATCGGTATCCGCCGGAATTTCTTTTACATTGTCATCTTTATTATAATAATGAAGAAAGGGTAATATTTCACCGGTGTTTAAGAAAGCGTTTGCTTCACTTCTTGTTTTAAACCCACTTGTAAACGCATATTCTCCATCTAGCTTTTCAGCTTCAGCTACGTTAATATCTTTTAAAATCTCATGTTTTACATGTACACAAATTCTTTTAAGATCTAATGGAGAATAATAATACTTGTAGATATCAGTTGTTTTAGCGTCATCACGGGAATTGGTACTGACAATACCAAACTGCACCATTATGTTTCCATCAACGAAAATCTCACTAGATATAAGCTTCATACGGGTTGTTATCGTATCCTGACCCACGGGTAAACTAGGATCTCGGTATTGGAAACAAAATGAAGCAAGTCTATCCCAATATTTATAACTAAAATCTTTCTGTCCTTTGCTTTGCCTGAAAATCATCTGAGAGCTATATTCAGTCATCATCATCCCTTGGATGCCCACTCCGTAGATACAAAAACCTTCATCTGTTATTTTATAATAATCAAAATCGGCTTTTTGGCCAGGAATCGGTTCATAATAATAATGCTCTTTTGTAAGGATGACGTGATCTGGATAATCAACCTTTGGTTTTTCACTATCATCATAATATATATAATATAATTCTTTGCCAGTGGCTTCTTTAGGTATAAGAAAAACAAGGCTGCATGATTTTATATGAGTATCATCTGATTTATCAAGATTATATATTTGTGATTCTATCTCATTCCAGCTATTTTTATCCCAAGAAAATACCCGTATCGAATTTTCATCTGTATTTATAGCCCAACAAGGGTCATTGAAGTTTATTCTAATATCAACTGGTTGATATTTAGCTATTTCAAGACTGGTATCAATCGGAATAGTTATTTCTTGTCTAGAAGACCAATTTTTATCCCACCAGGATAGATTTTGTTGTGAAGAAACAGGTAAACTTATTGAAGAAAGCAAGGTGACAAGAAGAACCCCACTTATACAAATTTTACTATAGATCATAGTAAATCAAATTTCCCCCATTTTTTCATTAACCAAATAGGTATTTAAATCATTATTTATTATTGATTCAAGGAAATATAATCATTTGCTATTATTATAATAGATTAAGTTATATAAGTAATTTATTATATAATTATTACCAAAATCTTCTAATTTCTTAAATTAAATAAGGAGAAAACCTAATTATTGTCTAATTAAATTAACAGAATTTTTTTGAATATTTATAATATACATGTTTATTTGAAAAAAAATTTAAGTAGAGAAGATAATTATGATAATGTGACGGGGAAGAGACAATGCAGGATATCAAAGTAATTAAGATGAAGGATTCTAAACAATTTTTTGAAGGAGACGAACGGTGTAATCTCTATGTGAAGACGGAGAAAATAATATTTGGTACATCCTATCTGGAACCAGGAAAAGAAGGAGCTGTTGATCCAGGACATAAGTATGGCGAAGAGATCTTTTTTGTCGCAAAAGGTAAAGTGACGTGTAAATTTTCAAAAGTTAGTAAAAAGTTAGAAGAAGGCGATATAGTTATAATTCCCGTAGGGGAACCGCATAAACTTATCAATAAAAATAATGAGCCTGCGCTAATTTGTTGGGCTTTGGCACCCCCAGATAGTTAAAATTTTGAAATAGGTGATAAGTGATGGATTATATCTTAAGTATAGATGCAGGTACTACAGCATTTAAGACGTCTCTTTTTGATGAAAACGGTAGATTGTTAGGGATTTCTACGCGAGAATATGAATTGTTGACTCCCACAGCATTAGCTGTTGAATTACCAGCTGAGACTTTTTGGAATGCTTTTAAATTTGGGATAAAAGACGTATTGAAGAAAACAAAAGTTAAAGCCGATGATATTCGAGTATTAGGGCTTTCAGTTCAAGGGGAAACCTTATTGATGATTGATAAAAAGGGTAACCCCCTTAGAAATGCAATAATTTGGTTAGACAATAGAGCACAAGAGGAAGCCGAGGTTTTATCTAAACAGTTTGATGTGGATGGTTTATCATATAAAACCACAGGACAGGTAAAGATCGTTCCTACGTGGCCTGCATCTAAGATTTTTTGGATTCGAAAACATGAGAAAAATATTTTTGATAGGGTTTACAAGTTTCTTCTGTTGGAAGATTATCTTATTTATAGAATGACAGATGAATTAGTAGCAGAAGGTTCTTTACTTAGTTCAACAGTCTATTGGAATATTTCTACGAAAAAGTATTGGGATGAAATGTTAGAGTATTTGCATGTTTCTGTAGATCAGTTGCCCGCAGTAAGAGAATCAGGTGAGGTGGTAGGAGAACTTAAATCTGAGGTTGCAAGAGAATTAGGTTTATCAAGAAATACTGTTGTATCAACTGGTGTGTTAGATCAAGCTGCAGGTGCAATTGGTGTTGGAAATATTAAGCCTGGTACATTTTCAGAAAATACGGGTGCTGCTCTCGCAATATGTGCTACTTTAAAAAAACCGGTTTTTGATAAAAAAGCAAGGATGCCTATTCATTATCATGGTATTCCAGATACTTACATGGCGCATACGTTTACGACGGGTGGAATGGTTTTACGATGGTATCGAGATCAATTTTGGAAGGACGAGATGAAGATAGCAAAAACGAGAGGAATTGACGCGTATGATTTAATTGGAAAGGAAGTTGCAAAAGTACCACCAGGCTGCGAAGGATTAGTTATGTTACCACATCTGCAAGGAGCGATGGCACCAGAAGCAAATCCCAAAGCCAAAGGCGTCTTCTATGGGTTTACATTAAAGCATACAAAAGCATATTTTGCACGAGCGATAATGGAAGCTATCGCTTGTATCATAAGAAGAAACATCGACATATTAGAAGAACTTCGTATTCCGGTAAATGAAATAAGAGTACTTGGGGGAGGTGCAAGAAGCGATATCTGGAATCAAATCAAAGCAGACATTACAAGAAAGACAATTCTTCGCACTGAAAACGAAGAGGCAGCATGCTTTGGTGCAGCAATTTTAGCTGGGAAAGCAGTTGGCATATATGATAGTGTAAAAGATGCATCTAACAGTATGGTAAGAATAAAGAAAACCTTTGAACCAAGAAAAGAGAACATTGAAACCTACAAATATACCTATAAAAAATACGTGCAGCTTTATGATGACCTCTGCGGACTGTTTGCCCTTGAAAAACTAGAAACGTAGTTCTTTATTAAAAAATAGAAATAGACTTGATTTTTCATTTATTTATGCTTTTTTAGCTTTGGCCGTCTTTTCCAACTTTTTTTCTTTTACTTTATGGAGCTTCTCAATTTCTTTACTTATTTTAGAAGCTTTTTCTTTTCCTAAAGGATAAAACCATAAGAAAACAAACAAGACGATTGAATAGATGGCGGTGAAAATAACCATACCAATTCTAAGTCCCATGTTCATGGATTCAGTAATACTCTGCGAATCGTAACCAATGCTAGATAGAACAAGCCCAGCGCTTAATGGGGCGATGAGAAATGACATTTTTTCTATCGCCATAAATGCTCCAAAGTAAGATCCTTCTCTCCGTACACCAGTTTTAAGTTCGTCTTCATCGACTACATCACCCATCATGACTTCCCTGGCTAATAAAATCCCTGACATGACAGCGCCTAAAGAAAATGCCCATAAAGCTCCTTGGATTATAGTCTGAACAAACAAGCAAGGGATATATGCAAGGGTAAAACCTATGGCGGCAGTGGCTAATGTAGTTTTAGGACCGTATCTGATATAAGCCTTTCTCCAAATAATGAAAAAGGTAAGAGTCCCTAGCATAAATGGACCCATTAAGAGTGCAATGTCTGTATCTTCTATATGAAGACAACATTTGGCAAAAAAAGGCATAGTTATAGACAACCAACTCATCATACACCATGTCATTAAATCAATAATAACATAAGTAAGAAGCGTCTTATTAGTAAAAGTC
>Ga0315274_10008093_pt1 | contig 15219 bp, 12 predicted proteins | sample YL17G02_20_MG_FD_203700 | JGI IMG/M metagenome (GOLD analysis project Ga0315274, IMG submission 203700) | Sediment microbial communities from Yellowstone Lake, YNP, Wyoming, USA - YL17G02_20 | ecosystem: Environmental > Aquatic > Freshwater > Lake > Sediment | place: USA: Wyoming | collected... | reverse complement strand
GCCTCTCGGCCGGCCCAGGCCGGAGCCTGGGACTTCGTCGCCGCTCAGCTACTCGGCGGCTGGGGCCTTACCGAGACCGGACTCTCACCGGTAAGCCATGCACGGCTTGTCTGGACGCACTCCCAAGGCTACTTAACACCCACACGCAGTTCCAAATCTGGGCCTCTCCCAATGACTCCCTGCGTAGATTATGCGCAATTATATAAGACGCTATGTATAGTAAGAGGGAGCAGCAGATGAAGCGCGAGAACAGAGTTGAAGAGCCAGAGCACTTGGTGGATCGAGACACGGGCCAGCATTTGAGTAAGAGCGTTATGGAGTGCATCTATGCGCGCCGCTCGGTTAGGAGCTTCCGACCCGATCCTATCCCGGAGGAGGTAATTCGACAGATCCTGGAGGCGGGTCGTTTCGCGCCATGCGGGGGTGGCGCTGAGCCGTGGCGCTTTGGTGTCATTAAAGATCAGCAGCGTAAAGAACGATTAGCGAAGGCGGCCGGCGAACAGGTCTGGATCACTTCGGCTCCGGTAGTGCTCGCATTGTGCGCCGACATTAGCAATGCATTCCCGTCCTCGGACTTCGAGCGAGTGGTGAACGACGTGCGTTTCGGCCTAGAATTCGTTCCCTACACCGAGCAGTGCCCCGACTCAAGAGCGATGGCCAAGTTTTGGGCGAACAGCGTTCCATTTCTACCCGGAGCACAAATCAACTTGGCTGCCGTTAGCTTTGGGCTCGGGGCTTGCTGGGTTGGCTACCTCGATACCGACGAAGCCAGTCGGATCCTTGGCCTTCCGGAAGGCATTGTCTGCTTATACCTGATGCCGATTGGCTATCCCGCTGAAAGACCCGAACCCGCGTCGAGAAGCGATCTCAGGAGCATGGTCTTCTTCGAGGAGTGGGGCAAGGATGCCGGGATGATCACCGATGCAATTGGCTAATTCACCTACAGCATTTACACAGAAGAGATGAGAAACGTGAAGACTCTACTGGATCTCGTGAACCGAAGGTCGATACCTGAGCCGTGGCAAGAGGGGGACAACATCCCCTGGGATGAGCCGGGGTTCAGCCAACGGATGCTGGCCGAGCACTTTCCCCAGGAACACGATGCGGCAAGCCGACGCTCATCGAAGATAGACGAGCACGTATCCTGGCTTCACTCCGAGGTGCTCGGAGGCCAGAGCACCCGCGTCCTGGATCTCTGCTGCGGACCGGGCTTGTACACTAGCCGTCTGGCTGCCCTCGGACACGAGTGCTTGGGGATCGACTTCTCCCCCGCGGCAATCACCTATGCGGAGGAGGAAGCCGCGGCCAAGCGGCTTCCGTGCCGCTATGTGCGGGAGGATGTCCGGCTGGCCGAATTCGGCACTGGGTTCGGGCTTGTCATGATGATATATGGTCAGGTGAACGTCTTCCGGACGGCCGATGCACGCGCCTTGCTGTCCAAGGCCAGGGGGGCGCTCGCCGACGGGGGCATGCTGCTGTTGGAGGCTCACACGCTGGCCGCCGTGGAGCAGATGGGAACAGCAGGGAGATCCTGGCACTCCGCCGCCCAGGGCCTGTTCTCGCCTCTGCCGCATGTTGTCCTCGAGGAGCGCTTCTGGGACGTCTCGCTCAAGGCAGCCACCACACGGTTCCTCGTGCTCGATGCCTCGAGTGGGCAGGTGACCCGGCATGCACTGACGACCCAGGGCTACTCAGACGGCGAGTACCGGTCCCTACTGAGAGAGTCGGGCTTTTCTGACGTGCGGTGCTTCCCATCACTAACCGGCCGTGAAGATCCGTCTCAGAGTGGATTCGCCGTTCTGAGGGCGAGGGCGATGGCTCAGGTGACGCCGTGACAGTTCAGGAGGCAATGGCGCAGTACCGATCCCCTGATCCAGCCGACTACCCGGAGCTAGCCGGTTACACTCGGGACGAGATCTACTTCGACTCCTTCGGCGGCGGGGCGATGTATCTGGCCGCGTGTATGGTGCGCGCCATGCGGCTGCGGCAGGGCGACATTGTTCTCGACCTCGGCTGTGGCAAGGGGGAGACGAGCATCTTCCTCGCCCGGCACCTCGGGGTGCGGGTGGTGGCGGTCGATCTGTGGACGCCGGCTACGTTCTTGAGCGAGAAGTTCGCCGCCCGTGGCCATCGCGACGGCATCACTCCCCTGAACCTCGACATCACCGGGCGGCTCCCCTTCGCGGAGCACTATTTCGACGCCGCATTCTGCATGAACTCGTTCAGCTTCTACGGTGGGAGCCTTGAGTTCCTGAACCATCTGCTACCGCATCTGCGTCCGGGCGGGCAACTCGCGATCGGCAGCGAGGTGCTGAGCGAGGAGTGCACACCCGAGCAGTGGGCCAACCCGCCCGCGGTGTACCACTACTTCCTTCCCGGCACCGACATTGATGTGTGGCAAGGGGACTTCTCCAAGATGCATTCGCCCGACTGGTGGGCGCGGCTCTTCACGGGGTCGGGCCTGCTCGCGGTGGAGCATTGCCAGGAACTGCCGGACGCGGTGGTGCTTTACGAGGACTTGGTGAAATACCAGGTGGAGCACGACCTCGATCCGCATGACGTAGACATCTCGATCCAGCAGATCGAGTGGGGAAGGAGTTACCGGCCGTACAAGACGCTCTTCACCATCACCGCGCGGAAACTGTGAGGGCCAACCCACTCCCCCCACCGCCGTTCGGGCTTGCCCTCGTGGGTTCGGGAAAGGTGCTCATGGTGAACTCCTGGATCAAGGAGTTTGGATGAGCATCGTGCCTACCTGAGGTGCGACATGTTGAGCCGGGTAAGGAGCCACGGGAAGTAGGGCGCTGGGCTGGGTGAGGGTGGTCTAGGATCGCCCAAGACCTTTCGCCGCGGTCGCGGGGCATAGGTAATGGAGGCCCGTTGAGATGGACGCGCCGGAGTGGAGAGAGCACGTCGTGGCGGCCCAGCAGGGAGACCTGGGGGCGTTCGACACACTGGTGCGCCAGTTCGGGGACATGGCCGTCGGCTACGCCTTCTCGGTCCTGGGTGATTTCCCCTCCGCGGAGGATGCCGCCCAGGACGCCTTCGTGCAGGCCTACCTCGATCTGAAGACGCTCCGGGAACCGCAGGCCTTCCCGGCCTGGCTGCGTCGCCTCATATTCAAGCACTGCGACCGCATCACCCGCCGCCGGCGCCTACCAACTGTGCCGCTCGACGCGGGCTTGGAACTGCATGACCGACAGCCCGGCCCCGAGGAAGCAGTGCAGCAGCGTGAGACGCAGGCGACGGTGCTAGGGGCCGTGCAGGCCCTCCCGGAGCACGAGCGCGTCGCCACCACGCTCTTCTACATCAACGGGTATTCCCTCGCCGACGTGGGCCAGTTCCTCGGCGTGCCGGTCAGCACGGTCAAGAACCGGCTTCACACGGCCCGAATGAGACTGCGCGAAAGGATGATGCCGATGGTGGAAGAGACCCTGAAGCAGCATGCACCGAATGAGGAATTCGGCAAGCGGGTTCGGAAGGTGGTGGAGGGCATTCGGGAGGTGCCCTGGGAGTCTATCTGGCTCACCTACGAGGGCTCGGCCTACGCGTGCCTTAGACCCCTCGAACCCCAGCTGACTCTGGACTACCTCATGGGCGTGTGCGGCGGCGCCTTCCGCTTCTTCTGGCACCGTAACGCCAGTCCAGGCATGTGCAACCTACTCCTGCTCGGGGAGACGACCGCTCGGCGTACCTTCGCGCCTTTGGGCTACGGCTACACGTACATTGCGGACTACGCACGCACCGACCCGACAAACAAGGAGCACTACCAGCGCTTGATCGTGGACAGCATCGACGCTGGCCGGCCCGTCATCGCACTCGGCATCATCGGGCCGCCCGAGCCCTGCATCATCACCGGTTACGACCGCAATGGCGAGGTGCTCTACGGACGTAGCTACTTCCAGATCTGGCCCGGTGACTTCGAGGTTACCGAGAGCGGCTACTTCCGCATCGAGAACTGGTACGGCAACTGCTTCGGGCTGGTCGTGCCTGGGCCGAAGGGCCCGTGCCCCTCTCGCCGGGAAGTGCTGCGCGACGCGCTAGCCTGGGGGCTCGACATGGCCCGGGGCCCGCGCGTCGAGTTCGTCACTAGCACTCGCAGCGATGGCGAGCTCTGGCTTTACTCCGGCCTCGCCGCCTACGACCCACTGGCGGACGAATTCCTCCAGGAGCGGGAGGAGTACGCGGCCACGGACCTCGAGCACCTCTGGCCTGCCGTCGAGCTAACCATGTTCAACGGCATCTGGCTCCTGCTCACCACCCGGGAGAACGCCGCAGCTTTCCTTTCCGGCTTCGCGCAGGACGACATGCCAGGCGCGGAACACCTCGAGCGGGCCGCCGAGGCCTACTCACAGGAGGCCGCTGTGTGCCGGAGCGCCAGTGAATACCTCCCGCTGCAGCAGCCCAGTGACCAGTGCTTCGACATCGCCAAGCCCGAACTCCGCCGGGAGCTACGCCGCATAGTGCTCGCCGCCAAGGCCCACGAAGAGCAGGCCGTCGCGCATCTGGCGCGGGCGCTGGCGAGGACGTGAACTGCCCCCGTGCGTCGGGCGCATAGGAGGGGTGAGACGCCCATCACCTCCATGCCCGTCGCCCCGCCCGACACCTATCTCGGCTCAGTGGGGATTCGCGGCCCAATGTACGAGGTGGCCGCCACCACGTCGTCATACCACTTCTTGTTCTCGCGTAGGCGATTGTCCGCGATGTAAAGGCCAATGCTGAAGCGGTCGATCTTCAGGGTCTCGACGTCGCGGAGGCGGAGGTTCGGGAAGTCGGCGATCACCTTCCCATCCACCCAGCAGGCGACGCGGCCGTCACGCTGGCCGGGGGTGTTCGCCTTGAGCATGTACTCGCAGCAGTACCACCGACCGAGCTCGGGCACCACGTCCGGCCGTGAGACGAAGTGCGAACCGAAGGCATGCGGCACTTCCGGATCCGGATGGACCACGCCGTCGGGGAAGACGTGGTCGCCGTAGTCGCCGCGCTGCTCCGGGTGGTAGATGTACACATTCAGCGCTCCCGGGGAGGGCGAATCCCGGCGTCCCCCGATCTCGGTCTCGAAATTGGCCAGGAACTTGTTGCGCCCGTCGGCGCGCTTGCCTGGGGTTGCCGCGCCACCGGGGTAGTAGCCGCCCGACATCGTCCCGCCGTTGTGGCTCGAGGTTCTGGGGACGTCGTAGCCCAGCTGGAACTTGGTGTAGAAGCGCAGGAAGAGCACATCGCGCGTGACGGTGATGCCTCGGCCCACGTCCACGGAGAGCGACTTCTCCTGCTTGGGGATGGTGATCTCCAGGGCCCGCCGTCCGCTGTTCACGTTGGCCGGCTCTTCGGTGATGCTGATGTGCTCCCCGTTGTACATGACGCCCCACTGCCTGAATACGTCCTCGGTCGTGCGGCAGTCCTCGAAGTCCGCGTGGAACACCACGACGGGGTCCTTCTCGATCCCGGCGTCCCCCGGGTACCTGGCCGCGAGGCCGGAGTTCCCCTCCGGAAGCGGAGGCGGGGGGGTATCCGCGCCCTCGGTCGTCGCCATAGCGAACAGCAGGCTGGCCAGCAGCACGGCAGGCAGCGAGACGAGCGTCGTCAGGGTCGCGTCCATCGGTACCTCATCCTCGGCACGCCGGTTCTACGGGTAAGCGTCAGGACCCGCGGGTGGCCCTTCGTCGGACGGCGCCCATCTCCTTGGCTGCCGTCCGTGATCGGCTCTGGATGCCCTCCCAGGACTGGGGCTGCGTCCCACAATGCCCCTTACGGGACGCGAATCCCACGCGGCAGACACCTGACCGCGGGGCGTCGCCGGAGGGCTCTCGAGGAGGTGGGGCCATGGCCGGCGGGGGGATCGGGGGTCAGGGGCAGGCCCTTTTCCAAGCACCGGCCCACTCAATACCCCACCCCATCATGCCTGGCGGCGGTACCGCGGGTCTAGCAGATTAGGAATGGCAAGGGGTCCAGGCCTGCGCCGCACTGGCGCTGGCTGGACGCGACCGCCTCCAGGTACGGAGACAGGACTCCCTGCTGCAGTTCGTAGGCCATGGCCGCGCTGCTTGCCTCGACCCTGGCGGTCGCCCACTGCGGGTCGGCGACCTCACTGGCCAGCCACCCGGCCGGGTGATGGGACAATCGGGTCGGCCTGGCCGTGGCGATCACCTCCCGTGCGAGTTCAGGATCTTCCGCCAGGACCAGTCGGTAGTGCTGGCCGTGCGTCGCGCAGTTGGTCGCTACGGTGTAAGCTGCCCGCCGGCCATCGTCGGTCCACCACACCAGCGCATCCACGATCGGCAGCGTCCATTCCTCCAGGTGCGCTCCCCAGGCCGTGGCGAAGTCGACCTCTGCATGCTCTGCCTGGTGTCGGCGAACCAGCCAGTCGAGGTCGGACGCCTGCACCGGCCGGCGGATGAACCCCATCGAGGGCTGGGGCAGCTTCTCCGTGTCGATGGTCATCAACGCGGACCCGTAGCAGGACCGGTAGCCCAGCCGCGGGTAGTAGCTCGGGTGACCGTGCAGAAAGGCCAGGCCGTAGCCTTCGTCCCGGCCCAGGTCGTGGCCGTACCGGAGCATCTGCGCCCCAATCCCCTCTCGCTGTCTGTCCGGCACGACCGCCACGGGCGCCACGAGCAGCGCGGGCAGCGTCTGTCCCATGAGGTGAATCCGGACTGGCGTCAGGAGAGTGTGTCCGACCAGCCGGTCCCCGCCCCATGCCGTCACTGAATAGCGGGGAGCGAAGGTCGGGCAATGCCGGCGCAGCAGACGTACCAGGTTCGCCTCGTTCATATGCCCGAATGCTGTGCACACGACCTCGTCTATCGCGTCCTCGTCTCCGGCTTGCTCGCCTCGCAGGTGAACCACGCTGTCTGCCATCTGGAATGCCTCCTCACTGGGAATCTGCCGAGCGGGCTCTGCTCGCGAGGCCCTCTGTACGCCGGATCATCGTCGCAGCCATTCGCCCGGCTGCACGCTGCGGTGAGAGCGACCACGCGGTCCAAAGCACAGGGCCATGGGCTCCAACCGGAGATGACGACGCTTTCCGGTCGGCGCGAAGCGATCAGCAGGCCGTTCACCCGAACTGGATTGTACCCATTTCCCCATCGGCTGACAATGGCCTGCCGTCTTCTGGCATGTGGTTCGCTTCTGGGGCGGTGGTGTCGGCATTGCTGACTGGCAGGCCGAGGACCGTGTGGGCGAGGGTGGCTCGCCCAGGCCGGCTCTGTGTCCGATACTCCCGGCTATCAGACGTGCATTGGGGCCTGAAAGTGGAGAACAAGTCCAGGCCTGCGCCCAGGAATGTTCGGCGCTTGCCTCGCGCGTCCACGCTCGCCTGGGGGGCCGCATGATCAAGCCCTGCCCCCGCTCCGAGACCACCATCGCCCCCATCGCGGACTTCGAGAAGTGGACGGGGATGGCGTTCCCGGAGAGCGGCAGCTACATCGTCCCGGACGGTATGGTCCCCGTGGAGATCGACTGGGAGAGCGGACTCGGCACCTACATCGAGCCGAACGTGTGGATGCATCACGCCCTGTCAGCAGCTTGATGGGACCAGGACGTGCGTACCCACCGCGCCGCACGGCCTCTCGCTGGAGAAGCTGCACCGGCTGCCGGCGGAGTGGGAAGAGCAAAGGCCCGCGTGCCACCGGGACAGGAGCCCACGCGAGGCGACATCAGCACAGCCGCGCTAGGGCTTTCCCGATCTCCGACGGTGGCGCACGGCGTCGAGCAGACGCTGCAGGTGGCGGACCAAGTGGCGGTCCGCGCCTTCCCGGACTTTCCCTATCCAGGCCCAAGTCTGCAGTGGCCCGTCGTGCTGGTGGATCGCCCTGCCCGTCATCGCGTCTGTGACCCGGTGGAACTTCCGGCCGCGCTCCCAGAAGCGCCAACGCGCTCTGCGGCGGTCCCTCTCGATCAGCTGTTCGTTCCTGGCTAGCTCCGCTTGTTGAGAGCCCTCATAGCGGACATGCCCTTCTGCAACGGCCCGTCTGCGTCTGCCGAACCTGAATCCGGGGCGGCTATGCGTCCACCGCGCTCCGACCCAGAGAGTGACTGACTGCTGATGACCACGTTCATCGTACCTCCGTGTCGCGCACCCGCAATGCGGACACGGCCTCTCGTTCTCGCCCAGCGGTAGTCCACATTCGCCACAGAAGATCCTGCTGCTCATGGCTTCGCCTCCATGCGTACGCGCCGTCGCCACAACAGGGTGAGACGCGGGTTCGGGAGCAACCATATCCTACTCCGAATGGGAATTGAAAGTCTCACGCGCGACCTCCCCGCGGCACCAGCAAGGCGCTTGCTTTTCTCTAACTGTGGACGGATTCGAGGTCGTCCACAGCTTCCAGAGAAAGAGAGCGCGGAGACGGCGTTTTCAGGGCCAAAACGGTCTCGGGAGGCATGCGGTCGTCCACAGGTTGCTGACATCGCGAGAGGCCCAGAACTGCGCCAGTGACGCCAGAACGAGCCACAGGGCAGCCTCGGCTCAGTGGGCACGGAACGCGCAGAGAGACAGTCCCCCGCGAGGGGGATGGTGGAGGATTCGTTCCTGGGAACGAAACTCTCTCTGGCTGTGGACGGATTCCCGGTTTCAATGATGGGCGCGCTCTGGGTGAGGCGGCGAGAATTGAAACCGCGCTGTAGTCTCAGGGCGGCCGGCGGCGTCGGTGCATCCCTTGCCTGCGCCGCGCCCACGTGTGAGGCGGCCGGGGGATGCTGACGCCCTTGCCCCGGCCGCATCGAGTGCTATGCCAGACAGCCCATAGTGCTCGTGTCACGTAGGTGGCTTGAACGCTCTCGCCACAAGCGCCGCCATCTGGTCGCGCGTGACTACGCGCTCAAGATGGCAGCCATCCGCATAGCCCTGCACGACTCTGTGGTCATGGGAGTACTCGATGCACCTGCAGGCGTAGAAGCCTGTGGCCGAAGGCCCAGGACTGCGCCACAGACGCCAGGAGAAGCGCAGAAGCGCCCTCGGTTGAGAGCGCTCCAAAACGTAGAGAGACAGTTCCACCTGACAACATTGGTGGAGGGAGCTGCACCCACGAACAAACACTCTCCGAGTGTGGACGAGGGCGAGGGGTTCAGCGATGAGTCCAGTTTCCTCACCCGGTGGGAAGCGAACTCGCGCTCCGGTCGCCAGTACCCCCCTCCCGTCGCCGAACTGGCCGTCATCCCACCCGGGCTGCGCCGAAGAGTTTCTAGACACTACGGGGTGGAGAGCCCGAAGATGAACCCGTCCAGTGGCCGCCCGAGGAGGCACTCAAGGGCCTAACGCCGCGAGGCAGTCTCGCGTCCAAGTGGCGATCTGCGCGTCGCTCTCGGCCGGGTAGGTGCAACCCAGCTTCCTGGCGGTCTCCTGGGCAAGCCAGCGGTACAGATCCAAGGTGGAGAGGAGTGCACGGGCAATGTCGTCGCGATCGTAGCGGGCATAGATCCCGGCAAACGCCGCAACTGCACGCGGGTCGGCCCACTGTTCGAGAAACCGGTGATCGTGCCAGAGATCCGCCTCCGGTCCCTGCAAAGCCCTGGCATGCCAGCCGAGCATGACGCGGAGTCGATCCTTCAGGTAGCCGTCGCAGGCGACCTTTGCCATCATCAGCTCGCCGCGGCGCAGCTTCTTCACCGCCTGCGCGACGCGGAAGAGGAAGTCCTTGACCTGGTGGAGGAACTCGGATTCCTTCGGCAGCCCGGGCTGGGAGGGGCGCGCGTAGGCAGCTAGGAGTCTGGGCACGAGCCCGTCTTTATCCACAGGCGCCTGCAGGCCCCGGAGCAGCGTCTCCCCGATCCGCGGTGGGATGCCCGCGCTGAGCATGGCCTCCACGATGGACAGACGCAGGAGGCCGAAATCCACGTCGAGGGCGCCCTCATACATCGCTCGGCACTCCCAAGCGTCCTCGATATCAACTCCTGCGTCCTCCACGTAGCTGACCCACACGGTGCCGAAGGTCGCGAGCCAGGAGTCATCGCGAACGTAAGAGCCCGGGTCAGTGGTGATCAACGCGAAGTCGATGTCGGACCACTCGTCCGCGGGGCGGTCGGCGCGGACCTGCGAGCCGACGACGAGCACTGCGCGCAGGTCGTCGCGTGCCCGCGCCCAGTCGGCAACGCGGGCGATGAACTCAACGGCGAGAGCAGTGGGCATCGGCGCCCCCCTAAACTGGCATGGCCGGTGCGGAAGCTGGAGCCAGGCCCCCTGCAGGGCGGATGCCGCCCCGAGGTCGTACGTAGGAGTACTGCCGTGGCAATCGCGAGGCCGCGACCAACACTCCGGTTCTGGTGAAGTCTTCGTCTCGCCGACCGGTGAGTCCTGCCACCACCGGCGTCCCGCGGTGGAGGCCCCAGCGTTGTCAACGCTGCGAAGCGCACACACCCGTCACGCGAGCATGAGTGGTGGAGCTGGGGCCACTCGTATGCTGGATGATCTGGACATCGCCTCCGCACTCCGCGAGGAGATGCTATTCAGCTCTAGTCGCGGAAACACGCTCCTGGCCAATATCCACCACGAACCCCGTTACCCTGCCGGCGTCATCGCGGAGGAAGCTGATCGAGACCCCTTTGTTGTCGGGCTCCCAGACGGAGAAAGCGATGGCGGACTCCGGGATCAGTTCTCGCGCAATGCCATCGCCCAGCTCGGCGCGCAGCCGATCCTTCTCTGCCGTGACGACTACCGTCACTCCCGCCATGGAGGTCGGACTACTCACCACATACCGGCCCGCGAATTCCGGGTACGTCTTGGGGTCAAACTGCGCATATCTCCGAGACGCCTTTCTGGCTTCCAGGGCGGCGGCGGAGTGGGAGGCGAAGTCTTCGGCGGCGAACGTGGTCGGAAACAACTCCGGTAGGTTGTAGGCGTGCTTCCCCTTCGCTAACGCCTGCTTCACATCGAGTATGACTGCATTCTCGTAGTTGTGGAAGTGATAGAGATACAGCGTCCCATTCTGCAGATCGCAGATGTAGGAGTAGACAGTCGGAACCGGGACCTCCTGGTGGACGGCTGCGAGGATCCTCCGCATGTGGTCCACGGTCACTTCTGCATCTGCACTCAGCATGGTGTCGGCGATCCGGTATCGCTCACAGACGGTCCTTCCATCCGGGTGCTCAGATTGGCGGAAGTTGGTGATGATCTGGTACGCGCCTTGGCGGCGAAGAACGGCTCCATCGTCGACGATCGCGGAGGCACCAGTCCGGTCTCCCACGAGCAGCATATGGTCGGCGAGAAAGGAGCGGCTGTACCGACCCAGCAGTGTCAGCGCCTCCTCCACGGTAGCGCACTCAGCCATGAGCTTGTCATGCATGTTGCCGCCGTAGGTCTCCAGGCCAGGCGCAAGGGGAACCGTCTTCGGGGGGACGGAGAAGCCGTCGAACCAAAGGCCTTTCTCGTTGATGCCGCCTTGGGGAGCCAGATCATCGTACCCGACGTAAAGGCGGCTATACATGCCTCCTTCGCCGGGAACGACCCACACCTTGGTGAGGGGCGTGGTGGCATCTTCGTTATTGCCTACCAATACCTTACCAGGGCCTGCCATGAAGACCGCAGTGCATGCGCTTCCTTGCGTGCTGGCCCTAAGGAACAACACGGATGCGGCGAGGCCTACGACAAGCGCCACCGACCGCGACGACCACCGATCTGCCATCTGCGCTCTCCTGGAGAGTGTCTGTGCGGCACGCCAAGGGCACACACGGGTCGCTCGGTGGTTTGCCCCGGCGCGCCACGTTATTGACCCCGCGCTGTCCAACAACTCATCTGGCGTCTAGGATGCAGCGACCTCTCTCGTGGTATTCTCTCCCCTCGTGCATAATCCTACGCTGTGAGGCATCGAGGATGGAGAAGACCGTTGAACGAGGGTGGGACTGGGCGGGCCTGCCAGTAATCGCGACCGTGGCCCGGCTGCTGTGCCGAGAACTCACCCTTCAGAACGAGTACCTTCGTTTGGAGAACCGGATTCTCAAGGAGAAGGTGTCAGGTCGCATCCGCTTCACCGAGGAGGAACGCCGTTCCCTGATGGAGGCCGCGCTGGCAATGGGCCGGTCGCTGATGAAGGAAGTGGTGAGCATCGTCAAGCCGGAGACGATCCTGGCCTGGCAGCGCCGCCTGGAGCAGAAGAAGTGGGACTACAGTGAACGTCGTCGGCGCGGACCGGGCCGGCCCCGGACAGCGGAGCACATTGCGGCCCTGGTCTGCCGGCTGGCTCGGGAGAACCTGTGGGGGTATCAGCGCCTCCGCGGGGAGCTGCTCAAGCTTCGCATCATCCTCTCCAAGGGGTGCATCGCGGATATCCTGCGCCGCAACGGATTGCCTACCTCCCCGCAGCGTGCCGGGCTCACCTGGCAGCAGTTCCTCTCTCGCCATGCCGAGGTAATGCTGTGCGCTGACCTCTTCACCAAGGAGGTATGGACCCTCTCTGGTCTGAAGACGGCGTATGTGCTGTTCGTGCTGCACCTGGGTACGCGGCGCATAGTACTCGCCGAGGCCACCTTCTCTCCTCACGGACAGTGGATGGGCCAGATGGCGCGCAATCTGCTGATGGCGTGCGAGGACTCCGGAGTCGCCCCTCGCTTCGTCGTGCACGACCGGGACAAGGTCCTGATCTGGGACTTCGATGCGGTTCTCACCGGGGCCCAGACGAAGGTGGTGAAGACGCCCTTCCGCGCCCCCGATGCCAATGCCCACGCGGAACGGTGGGTACGGAGCGTGACGGAGGAATGCCTGGACCACTTCATTCTCTTTGGGATGGGCAGTCTTCGGCGGGCGCTGCGGATCTATCAGGACTTCTTCAATGGCCATCGTCCCCATCAGGGGATCGGTAATCGGATACCGGAACGCCAGGCTACCGGAGCACCGGACCAGCCCCGCGACCTGCCGGAGCGGGAGCTCACGGTCGAATGCGAGCAGTTCCTGGGCGGACTGCTGAACTCGTACTACCGCAAGGCCGCGTAGTCAGCACTGGAGGCGTTTGGCCGACGTGAACGCCGGGGCACGCATCGCCACCGGCGCCCTCTGTCGCGCGGTCAGGGCCTCTGATCGCCGCTCCAACCCCTGGCCACGAGGCCAGGTGTCCCCTGTCCGTGACCTATAATGTCGTCGCCGAACCAGCCTCTGTTCACGTCAGCCGCGCCGATGAGTTTCTGGACAGCGCGGGGTCAGGAAGTCGTCCGACTCCTGGCTGAAGTACTGCACCCCGACCTTCGCCCAGTAGCGCCCGCTGCTATCGCGGTGCGCCAGGCCGAGCTTCGTGCTCGGGGTGTCTGCGGCCACCAGCACCTGCTCCCACTGTTTCCCGACTGCCGGCGCGAACAGCGTGGGGAGCAAGAAGCGGACGTTCTTGCAGGTTACGAGCGTGCCGTCATCCACGCGCACCCACGGCGCCAAGTCGCCGGCCGCGGGAGTGTGACTGCCTGCCACGAGCACGCGCTCGCTCCGTCCATCGAGCTCCACCTCGCCCGGGCACGTGATCGCGGCCACGCGGGCAAGGCCGGCCTTATCGCCCCCGCGGAGGATGCGCCGTATCACTCTCGCCAGGCGCGCGCTCATGAGTCCGCCCACGCCTCCAGGGAAATGTCGTGCGTCCAGGCGGCCTCGGCCACGTTGAACTGCGTCCGCACTCGCGTGATGATCGCGACCATGTTCGGCATCTCAGCCGGTAGCTGGGTGAGAGTGACGCGGTCGCCCTTGCGGTAGGGCAGGGGCCGGGGCCAGAACAGCTCGAACTGATAGAGCCACTGGCCGCTCTCGGAGGCCATGTCCTCGGCGATCTGGTAGCACGCACCATCGCTCATCAGGTTCGCGTCCGAGTGCTCGCGAGGGATGCCGCCAAGGGTCCCGAGGGCGCCGCCCTGGTATTGCCTGGTCTGTTCGACCTTGCGCCACCGCTCGGGCTGGGTGCCATCCTCCTTCTGATCCCAGGCATTGTCGAGGGAGGAGGTCGTGTGCAGCGCCGACTGCAGTGTCCCAGGTTGCTCGACGCGCGTCGGATAACCCGACTTCACCTTCAGGTCGCCGCTCACCACCTTCCACTCGGTGGTGGTGGTGCGCACATCAGTCGGGGTGATCTGCTCGAAGCGAACCAGGCTCTTCTCCTTGAGTTCGAACGCGTGCGACTCCGAGTTGTAGACGCGTTTGGACTCCTCTCGCCGAATGAGGCGCCACTCACCGTCGTAGCTCAACCGCGTGATGCGCCGCTCGGTCTTCCTGGTCGAGAGGTGCATGTCCGTGGTGATGGTGGTCTCTGATTCCAGCAGCACGCGCCCGATCCAGCGGTCGCCGTCCCACACCTCCTGGAAGTCCTGGTCCTCGACTTCCTCCTGGGTCTGCACCCAGGCGCCGTCCGGCTGCTGCAGGTAGGTCCTCACCACGCGGTGGCCGGAGCCGTCGTCTTCGATCTCGACCTGGCTCTCGCGCTTGTCCGACCCCTTCTCCTCACGGTGATCCTCGGGGACATACGTGGTGCGGACGACCTCGGTGCCACCCCGAACAGTCACCTCACCCACCGTCGGCTGCCGCTCGCGGGAGATGCTGCGGATCAGCCCCTGGCGGCAGTCGAGCGCGCCGATAATGGGGCCGTTGCCGCGGCGGCGCACCACCAGGTTCTCGCCGTCCACCCAGGCGTCGGTCCGGTAGCGCCGGCTGACCTGGAGCGGCCCCAGCAGTCTGTTGAGCGCGCTGCTCACCGACTCGTCCGGCCTGACCGTGAACTCCTTAAGCGAGTAGGAGGGCGCGTCCCACACCAGGCCCAATCCAACGCGGGCGGCGAGGCGTGCCGCGATGCTGCTGCAATGCGGGCGGGTCGCCTGGGTCTGGTCCTGTTCCGGGTACGCGCCGAGGCGGAAGCCCCCAAGGTCCCGCCCCTTTTCCTCGATCAGCAGCGCCGCCTTGTCTCGACCATGAAGCTCGGTGACAATCTGGCGCTCGGAGACGCGCACCGCCGCGCCGTCAATGCGGAACACGCCGTAGTCGTCGAATCCCAGGCCGGCGAGGCCGAGGCGCACCTGCACCAGATCGCCCTCGTCCAGTGTCCGCCATGCCTGTGCCTTCGGGGTGAGCGGATCGGATGGATCGGACTCGACCAGGGTCAGATCGAAGGCATCGGCCAGCGCCTCCAGGGACGACTCAACACTGCACTCCATGATGTGGCGAGAGAGGATGGCGATCCGCTGAGCGGATTCGACTGCAGCCGCGGCATCGGCGATCCCGCTCAGTTCGGCGGAAAGACCGGTCTGGGCATCGGCGCCGACGCC
>Ga0315274_10008090_pt1 | contig 15220 bp, 8 predicted proteins | sample YL17G02_20_MG_FD_203700 | JGI IMG/M metagenome (GOLD analysis project Ga0315274, IMG submission 203700) | Sediment microbial communities from Yellowstone Lake, YNP, Wyoming, USA - YL17G02_20 | ecosystem: Environmental > Aquatic > Freshwater > Lake > Sediment | place: USA: Wyoming | collected... | reverse complement strand
ATCGGGCCAGTACCTCAGGAAGTCCCGCTCCACGAGAAATATATCGCCACACGGTAACGGGTTCCACGGCGTTTGTGCGGGATATTCGCTTTGCGGTACGGGATAGAAGAAGTAATGGTCGCAGCCGTAAATGCCGATGTAGTGCGATAACCCTTCCCGGTTAATCGCCTTGGCCTCTTGAATGAACGTCCAGACGATGGCGGACGCTACCTCGTACCGGGACATGCCGCCACCGCAACCGGCTCCCATACTGCCTGAGTTATGACCGAGAATACCGCCTACGAAATTGTTGTGATAATCCTTGACCTCGAAATCGAAGACCTCGACCGGCCCGACGAACCAATTAATAGATTCTACAGGAACTGGCACGACCCCGTCTCCTACTAAGGACAGCAGTTTCTCCCCGACCTTTATCCTCACGGCAGTCTTCTCGACCAGTCGTTCCCCATCAAGAACGAATAGGGTGTGCGTAGAGGTCACGCGCAGAACATTCCCACCGGCCATGATTTCCACGTATTCGACCCTTTCATGGTTAAAGACCGCCGATACAGTTCCCGGCACCACAGTCGTCCCGTCGAATGCCTTGACGGTATCACCCACAACGACCTCCTCTATCTTCTTGACGGTCCCGTCGGCCATTGGAACCAAAGAACCGGGGAGATGACAGCCGTCGACGCAGATGAAAAACGCTCCGCGACCTCCCGGGTCGGGACCCGGTGGTGGAGTTCTCGCTGGAGCTATTGTGACCAATCGCTCGTCCTCGGGAACTTCCATGCCCATCGTCTCGATTATCGTCTCCTCCCACTCGATACGATAGTCCTCGGCCCAGGTTATGCCCTGCTTGGTCTGCTCAACGACCCTTCGAGCCTCCGTCACGGCCTCGTTCAACTCAATCGATTTCAGTTTCTTCAATACGTCCTTGCGCACCGTCTCGAACTTGGACTGGCGCCAGCCCGCTGGGTCTTTGTAGACCTCTTGATAGTATGTCACGAGGCGCTCAGCGATATCGTCATCGATACCGCCCAGGCCCTCCATCGGACCCTTCGCTATGACCTGGCGGGGCTCGGGACGGTCCGCCCCGTAAGAAATCGTTGTAACGAAAGCGGACTCCTCCATCTCCCTGACCGCATCGGCGTCGTTGGTGGTCACCGGGATATCGACCGGAACGTCCTCTCTCTCAGCAACCTGGTCGATGCCCCTCGTGGCCTCCTGGTTCTCGCCACGGACCATCCAGCCATACCAGTAGGCGCCCGGTGCGTGACTGCCCAGCCTTCCAGCGCGATGTCTCTTCCAGACGGGCTCTCCGGGCATGTCAGTCAGTCCTCCTCAGTAAGACACCACATCAACAAGACACCACTCTGAGTTGTACCGGTTGGATACTCGATGCTGGTTTCTTGTGGACTTTCCACGACTACCTGGTTTCTTACTAACTTTCCACGACTACGATACTCGAACATCGTGGTCAGTCCTCCTCGTCGTCCTGTGGCATGAAGTCGTCCACTTCACCACGCTCCAGCCTTCGCTTACGCTGGTCCGTTATAGCGGCTGCAACGGAATCCAATAGTTCGTTGGCGGTCGTTCCCTTGAAGATATGGTTCCCGTTACTGAAGAGCTTGCCCAGGACCAAATGAAAGTACCGACAAGAAGCACATTCGAAACCGCCATGGCTCCTGGCTGATTGGCATCCCGTTTGAGCCGCACACCGCTCGTTCATGTCACCGGACCATTCATGGCCGTTCCCACACCTGTAATTGAGCTTGACATCATCGTCCTCGTTACGCTTGATGCCGACCACGCGGAGAGTGCCTGTCTTGCATTTCGGACAAGTATACTGTGGGGTGAACTTCGGGACGAGCCAGAACATGTATCCGGTACCGCAATCGTTCTTATCGATGAAGTCCTGGAGCTTCATGAGGAACGTCGGATTATCCTTGTCCTTGGGAATAGAAAACTTCTCGGTATCGAAGACCTCTCCGGCCTCGGCGCCTTCGAAGAACGATAGTTCGGAGTTCACGTCGCCGTCACAGATTATAATCAAGTCACCGCCACGGAACTTCATGTAATCGGCGTAGTAGGCCGGGAGGGTGTATTCCCATTGCGTGTTACCCATCCATTCCCTGCTGTCCACGGTCGAAGGCCAGTACCGCAGGAAGTCGCGTTCTATTGTCAGGATATCGTCAGATGGCAACGGGTTCAATGGAGGCTGGGGCGGATACTCGCTCACGGGCAATGGATAATACATGCAAGAGTCGAAGCCGTAAATCCCGATGTAGTGCGACTTGCCACCACGATTGATTGCCTTGGCCTCTTGAATGAACGTCCAAATCACGCCAGACGCGACCTGGAAGCGATTGAACCCGCGTTTCAAGTCACAGGGCTGTTCCATACTGCCTGAGTTATGACCAAGGATTCCTCCAATAAAGTTATTGCTGTAGTGCGCAACACCGATGTCGTAGACCCGGACCGGCTTAGAAATATGTTTCACCGAAAGAACCTTGGCAATCATACAGCCGTGGTCCTGTATCATTGTCAATCTTTCGATAATATCCCGTCCGATAAAGACCGCTCTGTCACGGAGCGCGAGAACCGCTTCCTTGATACGAATGTCCCCTCTCTTCTTACGTGTACTCCATATCTTTCTTGACATGGAAAGTTTCCTTCTAATGTCTCCCACATGGAAATAAAGAAGCTTTCTAGCAGTCTGCCAATCGGCAGTTTCCAACAGAGCAACTCGATTCTTTACCTTCTCTATCAACCGGGGAATCTCGGACCTATTCCAATTATAGGTTGTACCCTTGAAATCATTCGAGCGAAACAACCATTGTATCTCTTGCTTAAGGTCATCAGGAACATAAAACACGGACTTCTCTCCACGACCAAACGAACGGAGCACCTTCGATAGTCCCAAGGACCGACCGGGATGGGCAAATCCTATCACCTCTGAGAATCGTTGAATATCGATTCCACTGATTTGCAACGACCAGTAAGGTCTGCCGCCTCTTATGAAAGAATCCTTGAGCTGTCGGTCCAATTGAACCCGTTCCCTGATACTGGAACGAATACCAAACCTCAGAAGGAGGAGTTGAACCTGTCTGACCAGGCGTTCACTTGAATTACCCAGTTCTACGGTATGATTCGAGAGCGACCCTTCAGAATCGAAGAGGCCACGTAGATAAGGGGCTACGATGCCATTCGAGTGTTGCATTACACTCAAAGGTATCTCTCGACGTGGCGACCTTCTCATGATTTCGGGCCACTTCTCCGATATTGTCGGACAAATACTCGCCGAATTAAAATGAGCTCGAAGCCTACCATTAATACCATACTTCCTTATAATACCGTTCAAACCGAAGGACGTACCATCACTGCAATATTGTTCCAGCATCCCCCTGTTCTTGTCAGTTATCGAAAGACTCGTAAACTTCCGATGACCCTGATGATTATAGTGTCCGTCACCCGTGTATCCGCCCAAGAAATGAGACTGTTCGCTAGTCAAGGAATCGTTACACCCAGACAGCATACGGACGGGCCTCAGTAATTTATCACCCAATCTCAAATCTTTGGCGAAAATCTCGACCAAGAAACCCTCCCTTACTACAAAGAGCTTATGAGACGGTGTTACACGGAGACTGTAACCGCCAGCGTTAATATCTACATATTCTTTCCTCTGATATTCGAACTTCGAGATTATATTAGCTCCGACTATTTGTTCTCCGTCAAATGCCTGAACCTTTTCACCGACTTCCACATCCTCGATGCACTTGACAGAGCCATCGAACATAGGAACTAGCGAACCCTCAACGTGGCAACCGTCGCACAATACGAAAAACGCGCCCCGGCCTCCTGGTTCAGGACCGGGCGGCGGTGCGGGTGGCAGGATTTTGCCAACAAACCGCTCCTCTTCCGGGAGTTCGAAACCGAGCGTTTCCTCGACAGTGGCCTCCCAATCGAGCTGGGATTCCTCGGCCAGGGACATACCGTATTTCATCATTTCGTTGCGACGCTTTGCCTCTATGACGGGCTCTTTCAGTTCAGCACTCTGGAGCTTTCTCAGTATGTCCTGGCGATGCACCTCGAACTCGTGGCGACGGTACTTCGATTTATCGGAATCTTCGAACAAGCTCTTGTATGCTTCGACAATCCTTTGCTTGATATCGTCGTCTATGTCCCCGAAGCCCTGAATGTCGGGATATTTCGTTGGGACTTTTACAAACGATGGTTGCTGTGCAGGGATTAGCGTTGTCGTGACAAAGGCGGACTCTTCCATTTCCTTGACCGCGGTTGCGTCGTTCGTGGTCAGGCCGGATGGCGGAAGGGTTTCCTCGAGCTCCCGCTGCTCGGTCTGGCCCTTCGCATAGCCCGATTGCTTCCAGCCCCACCAGTACTCCGGTGGTATCGATTTTTTATCCATAACAAGACACCACTCCGAGTTGATGAGTTTGGTTAACAAGACACCACTTTTCATTGTACCGGTTGGCTACTCGATGCTGGTTTCTTGTGAACTTTCCACGACTACCTGGTTTCTTGTGGACTTTCACGGACATACCTCAACACTCCGGTATAGTCGAAGGAGGGCCCGAAACCTTGCCCTTCTTGCAGCTCCGACAATATACGATTACGACCATGGCGCCGCCTTCCTTTACGGGCTTGCCGCTTGCATCGACCTTGACCATCTTGGCCAGGTTCCTGGACGAGCAGCAGTACGGGCAAATCTCGCCCGCGTCCGCTGGACAGGTATACTCTTCCCCGCAGACCAGGCAAATCACTTTCTGTACGCAGGTCGAGCCCTGACGACAGACACCCTTTGCCCTATAGTTGCAACCGCCGCACTTCGGGCACGGGCATTTGCAACCGCCCTCTCCGTTCTCCATGAAAGGAACGTCCAGGACGCAGTTATCGAGATGTTCAGAGCACTGGTCCGGGTGGGCGTGACCCTTCGGGCATTTCATGTGCGCTATGCCGACCTTTTCAGCGAGCATGGTCTTCTTGTAAACGCTAATATCGGCGCCACAATCGGGACATTTCGGGTTCTCGCCCTTGCACGTCTCGACCTCGAACTCCTCGCCACAGTCGTTACATTTGAACTTGACCGTGACGCAATTATCCGGGTCGCTCTCGCTCGGTCTTCTTCCAATCTCGCGGATATCATGCGAGCCACACTTCGGGCATTTCGGAGGCTCGCCCATTACACTGATGCATTCGGTTGCCTCTACACCGACGTACTTCCCGGTCGAGCACTGGCCGCTCACGAACCCGCAGTTCGTGCACCTCATGTGACGGATTATGGCTGTCTTGCCGTCGGGAAGTTTCACGGACTCGGACTCCAATTGTTCCAGGCCCTTGCCGACCGTGGCATGGCATTGCGGGCACTCGCACCGAGGTGGCTTGTCGCTCTCCATCTGGATGCAACAGACCACGCAATCCGGCAGTCCGGCACTACATTTCTCGTCACGCTTCGAGTGGCCCAGCTTGCATTTGTGATGGATGACCTGACCACCACCGACACCGACACGCTTGAGCTCCTCCAGGTTCTCGCCACTGTTACATTCCTGGCAGATGCACGGCTTGCCCGGTTGTTCGAGGCATTTTATGGGCTGGAAGCCGCAGTTCTTGCACTTCAGTGTTACGGTCGCCTTACCGTCGGCGGTCGTTTCCCTTGATAGGGTCTCGAACGGCCCCGTCTTCTTGCATTTCGGGCACTTGCAAATCTCGTCCTCTCCGGGACCGTCCACGCACTCGAACTCGCCGCCGTCTGTTTTGTGGCGGTACCTGGTCTTGGTCTTGCCGTCGGCGGTCTCCGTGACCGAAAGGGTCTCGAACTCGTCGGGAGCGTCAGCGGGGTGCTTGCTACATTTCGGGCACTTGCACTCCGCCGGGTCGCCCTCGCCTTCCACGCACTCGTACTCGGTGCCGCAGCCCTTGCACTTGAACCTGACCGTTACGCTTCCGTCGGCTCCTGTAGTCCGGCCGATTTCCTCGTGGTCCTTGCTACCGCAGCTCGGGCATTTGCATTCCTTACCCGTCGTCTCCATGCACTCGAACTCGGTGCTATCCGTATTGCATCTGTACCGGACATTCCAGACCTCGCCGTCCGGTCCATCCATGGCCTTTTCACGGCTGAGTTCGGTCGCGTCGAACTTGCCACAGGTCGGGCATTTGCAGTCCCCTCCACCGTCCTGTTGCAAGCAATCGAACTCTTCACCACACTTCTTGCATTTATAGTGGACCTGGAAGGTCTTGCCGTCGGCCATTGGTTCCCTGGTCAATTCTTCAAACTCGCTCACGTTATTATTGCCGCACTTGGGGCATTTGCACTCGGGAGGCTTTGGTGGTTCGGCGCATTGAACCTCTATCTTACATTTCTTGCACTTGTATGTTACGAGAAAACCGCCGGGCATTTCCTCTCTCTTGACCTCTTCGAGGCCGGTGCCCGGAGTGGCGTGACAGGTAGGGCATTCGCATTTCTGGGGGGTATCGTCGTCTTTCTCGTGACAGAAGAACTCGCTCCCGTCCTTGTTACATCTCATCTTTCGAGACTCTTCTCGGCCGTGCTGGGGGCAGTCCACGGGCACACGGCCGAGCTCGGTCAGGTCGGCGCCGTTGCACGTCGGACATTTGCAAGTCTTTCGCAAGTAGATAACTTCCCCAGTTGTCCTGTCGGCCATTAGCCTTCCCCCCCGTGAATAATCCCGATGTCGCCCGTTTCGCACTCCGGATTGGTGCAAACTACTTCCTCGCCGCCTTCCTTGCCCCGTTTTCCGGTCGCTTTCATTTTGCTACCGCAGACCGGGCACAAGAGTTTCTCGTTCCATATTTGCGGTGGTATCCAAATCACGATAGACCATTTGTACAAGCAAATCGGGCAGACCAGGACGTACCTGCACTCGGGCGAGTTCCATTTCTTGTAGTCCTCCGCCCAGTCATCATGGCTCCTGGCCTCGGGAGTGAATGGAGGGAAATGGTCCAAGTCTTCGAACACTCCAATAATCCTGGGCATTAATTCGAACAATGGGTCGAAGCCCTTGCCGTGCCCGCACTCCTTTACCGTCACGGACAATCCGCTGTTGCATAGCGGACAGACACAAACGTAGCCTGACGGAAGCACCTTGCCGCAATTGCTACAAATCTGGTTGTATTCGACGAGGCCGTCGTTCGTTTCCTCGTGCCGTGCGTTGCATACTGGACAGATATTGTTGAAATGAGAAGGGTCTATGACCGCATCGGGAACCAGGCACCTAATATAACCCTGGATATGGGGCCACACGTCCCTGGCTATATCCTTGGCCTTGCGATTGCCATCCGCCTCTAGCTTGCGAACGCTCGCTTTCTGCTCGCGGTCTATGGCGTTCCTCTCCTTTTGCAATTCCTGCTCGGCCTCGTCGGTCGCAATCCTCCCCGCCTTTCCGCCCAATTTCCGGGCCGTCTCCAGCGCCTTGTTATATCGCTCCTGTGCTGCCTCGTTCTTTTTCTCGGCATCACGCTGGATACTTCTCGACTCCTTCTTCTGTTCAGTGGACAGCTCTGTCACGGCATCATTGACAAGTACATCCCAGAGGGTATCCTTTGTGGCCTTCTTCTTGACCCAACCAATTATTCGGGACGCTACGTCGGCGGGGACACCCTGTTTGGAAAGACGAGCCGACCACCACTTGTCCACTGTTTCGGGCATTACTTTTCCCCCCCGGTCCGCATCTTCACGACGAACTTGTCCCAGTCGATGCCGAACTGCGCGAGGCTATCAGCCCGCTGGCCCGCGACCAGCATGGCCCTTGTCTTCTCGTCCTCGGTTAACGTCGATAGAAACTTCAAGAACTCGGAGTCGAACCTGTCCTGGTCCCATTTCTCGTTCAGCAGAGCGTTCTGGAACGCGGCGAACTTCTTGATGGTCCTGGGCTCTATGTCCTTATCTTCCCATCCATCCAATGACTTGTACAACGTCGGGTCGTAAACACCGTAAATCGGTTCCGAGGTGGTCGGAAGAATATCCGATAGTTCCAATCCGCTCGCGTCCTTCGCAAGAGCCTCGTATTTCTTGGAATGGGCCAATCGACAGGTGCCCACGAACTCGAAGATGCCCCTTCCACGATATAGCTGAGGCTTAATGTTCTCTATGATGTTAACCTTCTTGTCGCCCACCTTGATTGATAACGTCTGGATGCCCAAGAACTTGGGCACGTCCTGGGGCATCACATACTTGCTACCGGTCTTTACCAGCCTGGCAAACAATGACGCCAAATGGCGATAGAACCTGTTGAAGAATATATCATCCTGTGAGACACCGGGTTGTTTCCTGGCCCAGTCGAGCTTCAAGACCCAAATAAAATACTCTTGCAATAGTTTGTATTGGGTCGTCACGACCTTGTTGGTCGAAGAGGTATACAGCGGACTTATCGGGTCCGAGAGCATCTTTATCGTTGGGGTCCTCTCAACGGTGTTATTCCATTCATTGCAATGAGGACAACGGAAGTTATACGTGGCAAAGGATTTAGCACATTTGTAGCAGGTCGTCTCGCATAGGCTCCTGTACGGCTCGATGCCCAGTTTTTTGACGCCTCCGGGTGCCCAACTGTCCGCGCCGAGATAGAACCACCCCAGAGCGGTCATCAACCGGTGGTGGAATTCCACGTTTGTCGTCATGGGCGTAAGCTTGGAAATATCCATTTCCAAGAGCGGGCCTTCATACGCTGACCGGGACTCCTTGCCGAACCACCCAAAATATCTCATGCTGGTCTCGCTGAACTCGTGGAACATGAACACGTAGTTCACGAGCGCGTCCTCCACCATGTTCATGGCATCCTGGCAGATGGGTCGGCATATGGAATTCTCGGAAGGCATTGCGTCAGATACTCCTTCCTTCTTCAATTCCACGGACAACACAGCGAGTTCAAGCAACTTTCGCCAATCATTCCTCGGGTACTCGAAATGGTGGCCTTTTTCGTGAACCAGTTTCATCCAAATAGACGGCAATGACTCGCCCATCTCGGGAACGTCGATAACAAAACATTCCCTGGTCTCGGGGTTGTAGAAAGCCAGCGCCGGGGGGGGACGGTTCAAGGAACGGACCAGCCACTCGTCCATGGTCATGATATGTGTCGTGACAACGCCTATGAGTTCCTCGCTATCCTCGATAAGCTTCTCCAGCGCAGTCTTGTCGCTCGCTAACTTGTCCTTGTAATAGTCAAATGTGGAGATGGGTATCTTCTCTTCGGCCATCGCGACACCCCTACTCTGGTGGTATATCCCATGACTGTTTCCTGCGGGTCACTTTGTCGCGACCGATACCGAACTCGCCCTTCTCGTCCGGAGGCGGCCCGCCTGGAACGGCCGTGGCTGTCGATGGGACCCATTGCTCTCCCTTCGGAGCTGCGGGCCATCTCTCGGCGAAGCCTTTCTCGCCACAGGCGGAGAGCGTATACTCGATGCCTTGATAGAAGAACGGGTAATCCTCGGCCTTTGCCGCAATCAACCCCTCGAGGTTCTTGAGAGCTTCCTGGCTCCGCTTCTTCGCGGAAATATCGGTCCTCGCACACGTCGCAAAGGCGCTATCGAAGCTCTCCTTGGCGGTCTTGACCATAGCCCTGAAATCACCGTCCTCCCATAGACCGGACACCTCGTCCTTGAGCCAATCCGTGACATTCGGGTATCGCTTCCAAACCTCGTCTGGTATGAACCCGCCCTCGTAGTCGGCGCAGAAACGCATCGAGGCGCAGTACGGGAACACGGCAATGATGTCCTCGGGGGTCAAGCTGACCGCGAAGACCATATAGAACGGGTACTTGCACTTGCCACAGGTATATTGCTTGTTCCCCTTGACCTGTTCCGGGTCGGCGGTCGTTGATACCTTCTCGCCACAGTTCGGGCATTCCAGGAAACGGTAATGGACCCTACCCTTCTTTATCTTGGCGACCTCTGCGAAAATCGTTGCCGGGTCCACTTTTTTCCTCTCCAATGCCTTCCGCTTCGCCATTCTCAGTTTCCTAACCTCAGCATCGGAGAGCTCTTCCTTGACCATTTCCGGAAGTCGCTTGGACAAGTCCGGGTCCTTCGCCCGGTCGCCTACCTTGATTTGTTCGGTCATGGTCAGGAACCAGGCCCTTGCCTTGGCCATCTTCAGAATGCTCAGGCAGACACGGAAGCCCAGCGGACGTTCGAGACCGCCACCCGTCGTCATCATGAACAGTCTGCCCTTTCCCTCGGTAGCTTTCTTCCCGGAAGTATCGACATCGATACCCTTGCCATCTCCCTTCTTCACTCTCGACCACCACTGGACAGTGGAGATGTCGATGAACGGGTTCACGAGCTTGTCCGTTGTTATGCCGAATTCCTTCTTTCGCAATTTCATGACCGGGTTGTCGACGGTGTAACGGTAATACGACCGGCCGTAGAGGTCGGTAATTATCGCGAGGGCGAAGAGGGCATCCTCGGTAACACCCACGCTGTCCCGAATCTCCCTCCTTATCGCATCGAGCTCGTCAATGAATATCGGCTCTACGCCCCTGCGAATCTCGGTTGAACCGCACTCGTCGCATTTCTCGTCGTCACGAAGGACCGGAGCGCCACACACAATACACGTATCGGTCATGAGCTTTTCGAATACAGCCTGCCGCAAGTTCACTCTGGTCGTCAAAATCTCGAGCTTGTTGCCGAAGTTCATACTCGGCATGACGAGCTGGCAATCCAGTCTATCGTAGAAGGCCCAGTCCAGGACGGTCTCCCGCTGTTCCTTGTGCGGGTTAAGGTCGAAGAATGCCACGAACGGTGTGTTCGAGTAGAACGACTCACCCTTGTACTCGACCTCGCCTTCCTCCAGCAGGCTGAGCACCTCATCCTGCACTTCAGGTTTGCTTCGGTTAAATTCATTGAAGAACTTGACGTTGGCCTTGACAATCGGTCTCGCCTTCGGGGGCATGAGGAACCGTTCCTTTCCCGCTGATATCTCCTTCTCAATTTCGGTGTAGTAGAAGATTTCCTCGGGCCTCTTCTTGGGCGTAATCTTGGCGATACCCAATAGAGGTTCAAAGTTCTCCAAGCCGAATATGTAACCAGTGGCGTGGCTACAGAACTTGACATGCCAGCCCGTAGTCGTATCCTCGACCCATAGATAGTCGTGTGAAACAGGTATTATTTTTATCGCGGAAACGTCACGGCCAGCCTTCGTTAGAATGTCACGATAGCACGGCTCGCAGAGCTTCTCGTTCAGGTGCTCCGCCGGTAGGAATGCCCAATCCTCGGCGGACACTTCCCATTCCTCGTAGTCCTTGGCACACTTGTCACACGTTGATTTGGGACGACCAGCGGACCGACTCTTGTAGTCAAGCATGAACCGCTCGGCCTGTTCCTCGGCAGCGAACCCCTTCTTGACAGCATCCCAGCCCACCAGGTCTTTTTCCTCGGTAGGAATAATCTCCTGGCCTATGAAACCCCGGACCACTTCACCCGCCTTTCGAGAAAATGGCATGACCCTACCTGGGCAATTCGGGTTCTCGCACCTGAACCAATGCTTCTGCATACCTCTCTCAGTGATTGTAGGCGCAACCACGTCCTTCAACGTCGCTGGTCTGCTACATTGGTCGCACCGTGCCCAATGCTTCCGATACATGTTCAGATAGTGCGTCACTGTGAAAGGCTTCTGTGCCTTGTCACCAATCTTGTAATAGGCAAACCCTCTCTTCTTGGGGTCCATCTCTTTCTCTGGAACGAAATTGTTCCTGTAATAGAACTTGGCATCCTCGTATCGGTACTTATCGCACAAAAATAATTGCGTTGAACTTTCAATTAGAGTCGTTTTTCCTGTTCCCGGGACTCCTTGTAGGATGACCTTGGCACCGTCGGCAAACCAAGAGCTGACGAACATGGTCGCGGTCTCGGTATCAGGGAACAAGAAAATCCTGTTAAGAAGGTCGGAACATGTCTGCGTCTTCCTTCTCCAGACCGCCAATTGCTCCTTTGGTTGGGTCCTGGGTTTCTCGCCCAATGGTATACCTACAATCGAGAAAACGTTCTCTAAGGTCGGTGTCACGAAGTAGCGTTCACCGTAGAACTTGAAAAGTTCGGGGGACATTCTATCCTCGCGAAAGACCGGTTGTCCGACCTCGAACTCAACGTAATACGGTTCCTTGACGCTCTCCGTCATGACCTCGATACGCACCCTGCTGTACTTATCATCAGAACCTTTACCTAATATTGCGGAAATCTTTAGGTCGGTCCCGGCAAGCTTGTCACCAAGTGTATAGAACTTATCGTCCCCTGGTATGGTGAAGTCGACCGAACCCGGAGGTTGGGGCGCTCCCAATTCACCAACCGTAATCATGACTTGCTCTAGTGGCTTCAAATCAGAAGTTTTCAACGACTCGGCAGAAACCTTCGGCACTTCGGGCGACATGCGTACCCATCCCACAAACCAACCTATAGTTAGCCCGCCCGTGGTATTTAAACGTTATCTTGAACCTAGCTTGGTACATTGATGTACTTACTCGCCAACGAACCCATGACCCGCTGGATATTGGCCTCGAACCACGAACTGTGCTTGGCAATCATCTTGGAGATGGTGATTAGCTTCGGGAACTCGGGCACGACCACCCCGCCTCGGCACTTCGTACAAAAGAATGTATCACCTTGGAACCTCAGCTTGGTTATATCCGTGAAGTCGGTCCCACAGGACGAGCATTTGCCGAGCCGACAGAACTTCTTCATCACGGACAGCACATCATCGACATGAATCTCTGTGAAGGCAACCTTTCCTTCCTGGTTCAGTCTCTTGAAGAACTCCTCGTTGTAGAAGAGCTTATGGACAAGGCCCTTCTCACCGCCTGTCTTGACAATGGCACGGTCCACGGTATCGTGAGTGGCGATATACTTCTCAATAATATTTGGTATGGCATCGTTGGGTATGTTATAGAGATATGCAATCCAGACCCGCATCTGGCCCTTGTATTCTCCCTTGCCCCTCGGGTCGCCTGACATGAAATAATAAAGAAGGCGACGGCGCTGTTCCGGTGTGTACGGCATTTTATTTATCCCTCATTTCCACGTTTTCGTCTTCCGTCCAGCCGCACCCGTCGCACCTCCACCTCGCCGTGCCCAAGGGCTTCATGACCTTCCCACACCTCGGACAATCCATGTCCACCACCTAACCTACTTCTTCAACTTACTCCAGAAAGCCCGGAGCGCGTTATCCAAGTCCATAGCACGTAACAGGAGCGTCCGACCATCCCCAGTCAACTCGTACTTCCATAGGCCACGACACACTCCCTCTTCCTCCTCGGTCAACGCCCTGGTCTTTATCATGCCAGACCGCAACAATATTTTCAGGGACCGCGACAACGTACTGGGCGGTATTCCCGTATCCCCTTCTATCTCGTTGAAAGACATTGGCTTCCGAGCCAACGCCAGCACCACGTACAGTGTATGCTTAGGTCCGCCCACGCTCCACTTCTTCTTCTCGTTTGTTGCCATTCACACCACCGACCATGCCTATCGGGTTATAGTATTTATAGTGTTGTTTCATGGCAGAGCGTTGTCAGCGTCGTCGAAAAAGTCGTCAATGTCCACATCGTCGACTTCTTTCTTGGATACCGGTTTATCCGACTTCTGAAGGGCGGGCCGTGACATGAGGTCGCGCTCACGAGCCTCGGCCAACGGGTCGGCCGCGGGTTCAAGTGCGGGACGAGCCCTCATATCGTCGTCCCTCCTCTTTATAGCGGCCAGTTCGTTCTCGTAAGACCCGAGCTCGGGCTGTGCCTTCATTTCCGCTTCCCGTCTCTTGCTCGCTGCCATGGACGTATCGAATGATGGACCGAGCAGCTCACGTTGCCTGACAATCAAATCTTCAAGGGACTCGAACTGGGTGTTCTTGGCAACCTTGGGTCCGGCATCGGGGGCGGCATAGGTCTCGTGGGACGCTCCACCCCTACCGTCCATGGACATGGGACGAGGCCCCGTGTCCCGGCGCTGAGCCACCATGTCCGATGGCAATCCGCTCTGGGCCTTCTCGCCCGTGGTCCCGTCATCGTCCTTCAGGAACTCGGACAATCCTTCCTCGTTCACCTCTCCCTCCAATTTATCGAACTTCTGCTCGTCCTCGGGCCGAAGGACTACCTGGCCCGATTGGTCCGTTGGAGGTTCCATGACGGCCTCGATTATCGCCCCGAGCAATGGTTTGATATCGTTGCCCAGCTCGGCATATTTCTCGGCCTCGGCGGAGTACTTGACGAACCCAGAAGGGTTCTCGCCACCGAAGACCCGGTTACCGTACTTGGTCAACACTGGCATGAACTTGGGCAGGACCTTCTTCAGCTTGTCCGTTGGTATGTCCACACCACCATACGCTTTCAGCGTCTTGCCCAACTGGTCGATGTTCTCGTCAGTGACCATCTCCTCCAATTTCTTGAAGAAGACGTTCTCCTCGCCCTTGACCCGCTCGCCCTCCCCAGCGTTCGGTTCCCCGATGGGAGTGCCCGGAGCGGGCCGGTCCTCGGGCAATGCCGGCTCGGTCACGTCGCCGAACCCAGCGGTCGATGGCGGTCCACCCTGTGGTGGCTGGCCGTCAACCGGAGGCGGTGGCGACTTCTCGATAACATCATCGAACTCGGCCCCGTAGAACCGTTCCCCTATGGGTGGCGTGTAAACCGTCGGTGTCGGAGAATCGTAGCGCTTCCAGTCCTCTTCGCGCTCCCCGTTCTCTCCGACCGTCTCCACTTGATATCCTTCCCGCCTCAGTTCCTCGATTTTATCGGGCGTGAGTTTCAATCGCACTCCCTCCTCTGGAATGTCTGTCGGCACATCGACCCTTTCTCCCCTTTCCCCATTTTTAGGCCCCGCCTGCGGAGGCAATCCCGTTTTATCGTCCATTCAACCACTCCCCTTGGTCTCGAGTCTTAAACCCGTGGTATCGGGGCTATCAAAGTTCTTGATATGTTCGAAATCAACCTGCTTCAATCTCTCTCGAGTTTCGGCAATCAATTCGTCGAGCCTGGCCTCGGCCTGGGCGTATTTCTTCCTGCCTTCGTCATCGAGCATGGGCTGTTCCCGGCTTTCCTGCTCATGAATCAAGTCCTGCTCAAAACTGTGCTCGAAGATTTTACGGCCACCAAGCCCAAGCTTGTCCTCGCCCCATTTCACCTTGGCCTTCTCCACGAGGGTATCAATATCGTCAAACGTGAACGAACAGGATAAAGTTAGGGACGGAAAAGGAGAAGGAACACCCCTTATATCGGGAAGA
>Ga0315274_10008088_pt1 | contig 15223 bp, 42 predicted proteins | sample YL17G02_20_MG_FD_203700 | JGI IMG/M metagenome (GOLD analysis project Ga0315274, IMG submission 203700) | Sediment microbial communities from Yellowstone Lake, YNP, Wyoming, USA - YL17G02_20 | ecosystem: Environmental > Aquatic > Freshwater > Lake > Sediment | place: USA: Wyoming | collected... | reverse complement strand
GGCCTTCTGCTGTGCGCGCGCTCTCTTCTTGGAAGCGTGAAGGCCAAAGACCCGCCCGGTCTCCGGATTGACGACGGCAAACTTCGCGCCGCGCTTCTCGATGACGTAGGGCATCAGGATTCGCCTAGCTCGCGTTTGATCCGTTCGATGATGGCCTTGGCTTTGGCGCGCGTCGCCATGTCAGCGGACGCATTTGCGAGGGGAAGCAACTTGCCGACCACGAGTTTGCGATCCCGGCGAGCCGCCTCAACCAGCTTCCCGCCGTCCGGCCAGCCCAAACGCTTGAGTGAGCCCTTTTTGGCTTCATCGAAGGCTCGGCTTGCCCATTTCTTTGCCATGAGAACCTCCTGCCCCCGATAGCGCCCCGTATCCCTGTTACTTGCATTCTACGCCAAAACGAGACCCCCGCGCAAGCGGGGGTCTCTGGGCCAGGGATAGGATTTCCGAACGACAGCCACGCCCTAGAAGATTCCAGTCAGGAAAGGAAAACACAAGGGAGTTCGTGGGTTTGATGCAACCCTGGGCTTTTCCCTGTTAGCGTATGAAGAAGAGAAACTTGGTCAACCCTGAACTTCGATGAGCTTCTTCACTACGTTTGCGCTATTGAGTCGCACGAGGCGACTTAGCAGCAGGGGGATAACCATCCCATTGAGTGTATACATTGTCGCAAGTATACGAGCGTCCTGATTTCTCTCCTATCGTCGCTGAAAATCCTGGGCGGACTCGGCTACACCATTATACATCGATGAAGGTCGTCGCGTTCTTGAGCGAGAGCAGCCCATCGAGCACGCCCAGAATCGTCTCCAGGCTCTCGCGCTGCGCGCCCAACGCTAGTTCGTCGATGTTGATGACGACATCGTTCGGCTCGGTCGATCCGACCTGAGCGGACGCCTGCACCAGCGAGCCCCGTTGCTTGCTCTGAACCTCCGCGCGGATCAGATTGAGCCGCTTCACCATGCCGTCCAAGAAATTCTGTAGCGCCGGAGCGACCTCCCGCCGCCACGTCAGCCACTCCGCGATGCTCTGTGTCACGCCCTCGATGGTTAGCGGGCTGACCAGATTGGACTTCTGGATCGCCGTGCGGATCGCGATTCGGCGCTTCAGCAAATCATCGATCGCTTGCCGCTCCTGTGCCAGAGCCCTGACCGATCCGCCATCCTTCTCCAGCGGGTCTTTCATCTTCTCCAACCGCCCCAGATAGGTAAAGACGAACTCCATCTTCTTCATTACGCGGGCGTCGATGGTCTTGATCTCTGCGAGAGCTTCCGTAATCGTTGTGGTCATGAAGGGCCTCCTTCGGGCCTAGATGTCGAGCGCGCCCATGACTGCATTGAGCGTCCGCTTCGCTTCCTTGACTTGCAGTAGAAGCTGGGCCAGTCTATTGCGTACCGGAGATGCGGGGCCCTTGGGAGCGCCCCCTTCATCCTTCGGAGAATCAACAGCCCCGAACGAGACAGGCCCAAGTTTCCTCATCAGGTCTCCGATCTGAGCTTGGATGATCCCGACCTCCGATGTGATCTCCTGAATATCCGAGACGGTCTTCGCTTCCTGTGCGGGTTCTGTCGAGCTTCCCATGGTGAGCCTCCTTAGCTCGGTTTGATCCTGACCTGCGCCATCGTCCCCGCCATGACCAATCCGGAAATCACGGGCGCGAACGCCAACCCCATCGCGTATCGATAGGTTGGGATGCCCTCCGGGTCAAGCCCGGTCGCCGGGCGCGGCGCTATCGAAAACCCGATGAAGGTAACGTTGCCCCGGCCATTCGCCATAGCCATATTGATGAACTCCACAAGCTCCTGGGCCGTGTCGCCTTCGATGATCTGAAAACCTTCATGGAACTCTATGGCGTCGGACATGGCGCGTCTCCTTCGCGAATCCAACACAGCATCCCCGAGATGATTCCTAGAAAGCGGGCCGGGCGAAAATGCACAGGCGAGTGCGGCACGCTGGAAAGCTCTATAAGAACTCGGGCCGCTTCATCATGATCGGTCATGAAAGCCAGCAGCCGCGTCTCATCCACGAGCCTATACTTCATCGAGTTCTCCACTCAGAATCTCCGAGATGATCTGGCCGATCTTCTTGTCGCCGTCCGGCCCCATCGGATCGGAACTGACACGCCCATGAATGCGAAGTCCCCGCTGAGGATCAATCCACTGAACCGAGACCCACCCCCGATCGATGTCAGGAAAGATGGACGAAGAGTATTCCCGAACGATCCTAAATCCCCTCGGCCCCTGCTTCGCCTTGACCGGAATAGCCACTGCTGCGAGTGAGAGTCCCAACACACGAAGGAAGGAACGCCGGTTCATGACCCCCATCCTACACGAAGATTACTGGCCTGTCAAGTGGCACGAGCAGGATATCGTGCCAAGTAACCGTTACTTTCCTACGATCGTGCCCAGAAATGCGCCCAAGAACGCACCCGCGAAGGCCGCGACGAAGGTACAGACGGCCCAGGCCGCGAGCCACAAAAGATCGGGATAGAGCGTGCCGTGCGGATGCCGACCCCATTCCATCATCGCAATGCCCTTTCTAGACTGACAGGCTCGCTGGGATACGAGCCCCATCCATGATCGGTAAATTCAATCATCGTAGCCTCGGGCTCCGTCGCTTCGGCGATGGGTCTTGCACGATCTCGCAGAACGCGCAATATGGCGAGCTTGTCCCAAGAGGTCAGATCAGGCCAGAGCGTCTCGCTGATCCGGGCGTAAGCTCCATACATAATGCCGTCCCGATACTGCTTGACTCCCAAAGTCATCGTGTCATCAAAGATGCCCTGATGGGCCGTAATGACCGCCCATCCCTTCCACACCGAGGAGACGTTCGAGCCGATGTCTCTGATCCGCAAGAACCACTTCTCGATGACCTGTTTCCAGGTGGGCCTGCGCTTGAGCCACTCTTTCAGGTTCCAGGTTATCGGCTTCACTCCGCCTCCTTACGCAATCATATTGAGATCGCTGACCGCGACAGATTGGATGGATGTGTAGAAGCGAGGAAATTCCGTCGGGTCTCTCTTGATCTGCCGACGAACTTTCCGCAAAGCAATATCCAACGACCCGGCCCAGATGACATACTCGTAGTCACCCTCGTTGATCCATCCATCTTCGAGACACCAGTGCCTCTTGACATGAACCTGCGCAGTAAAGATTTTCATGGCTCCTCCTAGAGCGGGTGCGCACACCCGTCACACTCTTCATTGCCCCTAAGGTTCGTGTGGTGGGTAAGCCATCCACACCACTGACAATGCCACACGATCAGGCCGCGCTCGCGCGACTTCGCTTTCGCGTCCACCTTCTCTATCACGTCAGGGTCTATGGCGCTCGGCGGCAGCAGGCCACACTCAACCATGCGGAAAAGTTTCTCCCGACTTTCAGGAAGATCGGGTGGAAGGCACACATAACCCCCATAGTCAACGCTGATGTCGTCCACCTGAGACAAGATTTCATCGGTAACGAAAAGTTCGAGCTTGATACGAATGCCCTGAGTAAAGCCATCCTGCAGGATAGAGACCCCCGCCATATCGAAAAGAGAAGCATCAACAGACGCCCGATGCAGGATTCTTTGGAGCCATCCGCGCCTCCCCATCCGGCTCATCCAGATCGGGCCAACGTCCCACGCATGACGAACTGCATAGTCCTCCAGTACGCTCATCAGGATCGCTCCGGTGGGAATTCGTCCCGCGCGTAGCGACGCAGACCCGTCACTTCATTCAAGCAGCCCGCCACCTCGATCCGCTCGCTCGAACCTACTTTTTGATTCAGAGGATCACCATCCTCCGTAATGGCATGGAAGACGACGGCGGGCGACATAATGAATCCAATGACTCGATAGAGACGCTTCGTGTGAACATCCTCCGCGATGTCGCCCCAGCCCCATCGACCTACGCGATCTGGGATAGTCATGGGATGTCCACGACATCGGCCAGCATCGCCGAGAGATTCGCCAGGTCTGCCGCCTCGTCCCAAGGCCAGGTGGCAGAACCCACTCGAAGGGACTCGAAGAAGTCTGTCTTCTGCGCATCGACCATCGTCATCAGTTCCGCACCTGACACGCCGCTCCAGCCGCCCCTGAGCATGTTCTTCTCCAAGGTCAGGCGCTTCCACATGCGGCGCGCCATCTTGAAGACCAGCCGGGCGCACGTCCAATAAGCGCGCGGCGGGGCCGGATACCAACGAGCGTGCGTCTTGAGAATGAGCCTCATGTGTCCTCCACGGGTTCATAGGTTGCAGCGAAGATGTCGGGCTTGCAGGGATATCGCTCGCCCTGGACTCCGGTAATGATCCAATCGCCCGGCGAGACCTCCATCCAATTCTCTTTCGTCTGGATGACATGCACCGGGCGGTCTCCATCCCAACGCCGCAGGGTTATCGGAGAATCCGGATTGGCCTTCCATGCCATCTGAATTCCTTCGGGCCAGGGCAGCTTGTCGGGAAAGAACTGCTCGGCTTCGATAACGATGGGCTTCTTTCGGAACTTCATCTCACTCTTCCTTGACAAGCGAGGAGCATGGCGGCAGCTTGTCCAGTTGATCGGGAGTAAGCAGAATCAACTGCAGATGAAAGTCGAGCGCCTCGGCCACACGTCGAATGCCTCCTGCGTGCTCCACGCAAGCGAACATCTCGTCTCTTCCAGGCCATGTGTACCTGAACAAGGACGGAGCATCACATCGCTTCTCGCTCATCTCACCTTCCTCGGCTTCGCCATCTTCGCTGCCGCCAAGCCCGCGTTGTAGGCTTGGGTCAGGCGGTGGAAAGTCGGCTCGTCGCCCCCCGCGTCAGGATGAAGAGTCTTCGCCAGGGCACGGTAGGCATTGCGGATCGCGCTCTCCGAGGCCTCCCGCGCCACCCCCAGGAATTCGTACCAGGGTTTGTCGCCCGAGGGCAGGCCCAACAACACAGCATCCGGCGTAATCAAAAAGCCCGCGAAGACGGACTGGAAGATTTCATCGAAGCTCTGCTCCTCGCTCTTGACCACGCCGTACTCGGTCAGGGCCTTGTAGAGGAAGCGGATCGTATGATAGATGGCGCGCAGGTTGTCGTTGGTGGACTTCCATTTCTCGCAGCGGAAGATGTAACGCATCCCCTGGCGGTCGAAGTGAACCTCGGCGGCGGAGGTCGAAATCTCCTGATCGATGTGCAACGACGTGGCATCCAGGTCTTGCATAAGATGATAGAAATCGGAGCCTGTCCGCTTGGAGCTTGCGCTGAAACGCGAACGATGTGTTTGTGTCATCCCCACTCCCCCGCACAGGGCCGTGCCTTCTCTTACTCCGCCGTAATGGTCAGGGTCGCCGCCACGCGCAGGATGTCGCCATCCTCCACGTCTCGTGAGCCTCCGGTAAAGGCTCCCACCCCGTAGAGCACACCGTCCACACCATCCGGCTCGTCGTCATCGACCAGGAAGCACCCGGCCACTGCACCCACGTCGCTCATGTTGAATACGGCGCGCGAGGCCACATTGTCGAGCGACCCGCCGCTGATCGCGCCCGGAACCAACGCCGGGCGAGTCACCTCGACATAATCGAGGAACTCCACCCAGCCCACATGACTCGCCATCACGTCGCCCACGACGTAGGCGGGCGTGGGAGTCCCGTTGACCAGGCCGATGAACCAGGCGGGCGTCTGCAGCCCGGTCAGGAACGCGGCATCCAGCAACTTGTCCAAGCCCGCGCTCGTCACCAGGTTCTCGAAGTCGTCGGCGAACTTCAGCCGCTCGCTCGAATCGCGCAACTCGATATGGTAATGCGTGCGGACAACGGGCCGACCCAGATTCTTGTAGGAGAACATCTCTCGGTCGGGCGCTGCAGAGGAGAGACCCGCCTTGGCTCTCAGGGTCGCGCCCTGCCGGGCAATGGAGTGTACGCAGTCTCCCGCCAACTGCGCGGACGCCACGGCCTCGATCCCCTGCCGTGCTACGGACTGGATCGCGGATGCGCTGAACTGTGTTCCCATCTCTTTACCCTCCACTGAACATGACCTTTGAACAAGCAAAAGGTCAGATTCATTATACAGCGGGAGGTTCCATCTCAGGACACACCGCGCTCGGCAAACTGCTTGACAAGAACATCCAGAGCCTTCTTGTCATGCAGGTTCGCCCACTTGACCAGTGTCCATTGCACTCCACTCAAGAAGGCATCCGCCCGGATCGCATCGGCCAGTTTCGGGTAGCCTCCCGGCTCCGCTTCATAACGGCCCCAGGCCAGTTGCCCCATGAGCATCGTCATCTCATGCTCGGGGCCCAACACCTTAGCGATCCGAATGAAAGAGATCGCTTTCCCTTTGGCCCACGCCAGGTAGTCTTCCATCTTCATCGACGGCATTACTTCACCGTGCGCTTCTGCAGCGTCACTTCCATGACCCCCACCAGCTTGTAGATGCCGATCTGGGGAGCCTTCAGCCCGCGCATCAACATGGCAGGCATCAGTCGGGCGACGCCCGTCGAAGCCTGCATCCATCCCGACTGACCCGGAATGGCGGTTGCATAAATTCTCTTCGGTAGCTGATTCATTCGGCCTCCTCAGCGCTTGACAGGAAGGAATGCGGACTTGTCCATCACGGCCCGCCACTCGATCAACTCCGGATCGCGCAGCAAGTCTTCGATCGCGATTTGATCGACGGGATGGCCTTTGGGTGAAAGAAACTCTTCGGCGTGGACGGCGATCGAGCCCAAGACGATCAGCAGATGCACCGATGGCTTCCAAGGATCAAGAGGTTGACGAACTTCAGGCATGAGGGTCTCCTATCTCACTGGAGTCGGCGTCCAGGTCGGGAGCGCCAAGGTCGGCGGGGGAGTCACCCGCACGCAAATCCTCTGCGGCATCACGCAGCACACAACCTGGGGCCGACACTGTGGGTTCGTCGGGGGGCACATGCCCTCCAGACAGCGGATCGTACACGATGCGAGCGAGAGCGCGAGCACAACCAGGATCAACAACTTCTTCACTTGACCTCCTCGGGTTTCGTCCGTTTCATCCTGATCTCGTCACGGTGCGCCCAATACCACTCCCGAGAGCGCCGGTTGTTGGCTTCGCGGTGGGCCGCGTGGTACAGCCGTCCCTTGAAGCGCAGGGTCTTACGGTGCTTCGCTTTCCAGGCCCGGTTCCAGGCCAGGATGTCGTGGTAGTGAGCGATCGTCCAGGCCGTCGTCGGCGTCATTTCAGCGAGCCTCCTGAATGCGTACTCGACGACGGCGGAGCATCTCCGTCAGGACGGCGGACATCCCAACCCCAGCGGCGTAGGACTCGGCATATGTCCTCCCATTCGATCGGACGATCCGCTTGAGCTTGTTCTTCTCGCGGCGGTGGGTCGTCACGTAAATCTTGTGGGAGTTGTGGCGCGCGGCCCGCCCGATCTTGCGGTTCTTCTTGCCGCCCTTCTGAGTCGTCGCCTGCTTCTTCTTGGGCATCCACGTTAGCTCCGGTAGCGCTCGATGGGCAGGTCGGGAAAGAAGGCCGTTGCATGTTTGTCGAGCAGCTTATCGCCACTCTCTGCAACCTCAACCTCAGTTCCCGAGCCGATGTACGCCGCCCAATCCATCAGCACATCATCAACGTAGGCGATCGACGCGATGACCCGAACAACGTCCCGAGGGCCACCACTTAGGATCATAGCTCGCCGCTCTCTCCGTTCGGAATGTTCGTTCATCTCACTCCTCCCCGCTTCGGGCAACGGTCGTGCGCGATGCCATCCGAATAGCTCTGGTACTTCTGCCCCTTGAAGACGGGCATTCCACAACCCTCGCACGTCCCGATCGGATCGCGCCCGTTGACCGAAAGCACGGTCGCGCCGCGCGGAACCTGTTGATACGAACGCACCTGGCGCACAATCTGGTATTCGATCATGGATGCTTCTCCATTTCACTCAGCCCTGTGGAGACTCCCGCCCCGAAGACCATCGCGGCCACGCTGAAAACGACCCCGAGGGTCTGCCCCACCGTCAGCGGGGCCTTCCACAAGCTCAAGACCAACCCGGTCGTCCCCGCATAGAGCAAGAGCTTGAAGGCAAACTGCCAACGCCTGAGATACGCGCGCTCGTCGAAGTCCTTCATTCGATGATCCCCTTCAGGCCGACCTCCCGCTCGATCCGCACGATCTCGATCCGGGCCTCCTTGAGCTTTGCGACCCGCACATCATCGACAACGCGCCGATCAAGTTTTTGTATGGCCTCCCCGATGTACCCTGCGGCGACGACATAGAACCACAACTTCGACGCGGGTACGCCCTTGCTGTGAACGACTACGCGTGCTTCATAAAGGGTCATGGAGTCTCCTCACACGATAGCGATTTGATTGGTATCCGTCACCTTCACGCCCATTCCCTCCAATGCGATCATTTCCTGAGTTCCTAGATGACAGACCATGATGCCCATTCGTTCGGACGAGAAGAAGGCAACCCGAACGTCATCGACGTAAATATCCACGTCTCCGTCATCATTCTTCAGAGAGACCTCAACGCTGTCGTGCGGTACTTCTGGTGTATGAAAACGCAGGCTCATCTCATCCTCCTAGTTCATCTTCATTGGGCGACCCGGCTCGGCCTTTTTGGCATTCTGCTCCTTGTCGGCGGAGCGGAGGGCAGCCTCTGGCGGACGCGGATAAATGGCATTCGCCCGGTCGAGCAACGCCTTCCACTCATATGCCTTCTCGGTCGTGTATCGACCATGCGCATCGAATACGGGCGAGATGTCGAAGCTCCACAGCAGACCATATGCCTTCTCCAACTCCGCCACCCGCGATTCGAGGGCGGCGAAGGCGTCGGCAAACGTGATATAGCCAGCCTTGCGGCAGACATCGCTCCACGGCTCCGCGTCCATCATGCCTCCTTGACGATCGAGGAGCACAACGGTACCGTGTCGAGTTGTTGGGGCACCAGCAGAACCAACTGCAGGTGAAGCCCCATTGCCTCGGCCACACGTCGAATGCCTCCCGCGTGTTCTACGCACGCGAACATCTCATCTCGTCCGGGCCAGGTATACCGGAATAAGGCCGGAGCGCCACATCGCTTCTCGGTCATGCCGAGCTTCCTCTCCGCAGCAACCATGCCATCCCCATCGCGATCCAGGTCACGGGCCAAAGCAGACTCGGCAGCACGGCCCCCAGACAATCAGCCACCGCATCCCCCCACCCCCTCATCGGCGGCGGACTCGACCGAATCAGATAGCGGGCCACAACTCCCCACGTCACCGTAAACCCTATGACGTACACAGCAGCAATCATTTGTCCCTCGGTCGCGCCCAGCCCTTCAACTCAATGACCAGGCCATCCTCGAACTCGGCGCGGATCGACGCGGCCCCCAAAGTCAGCATCCAGAGCAGGAACAAGAGAGCGAAGCGCAGCATAGGGTCTCCTTCAGGGGGGCCGGGGGCTGACACGCTCGGCTGCTGCGCGGGGCACACATGCCGAGTGGCTCGGAGCCCTTCTGTTGACGTGGCCCCCGGCCCTCTACCTACCGCTGAAGCCCCACTCCTACTTCCATCGAATGACAGCGCTCAGGCATTCGGGTCTCGGGTGCGCCGAGGAAGTCCTGCAGGAGGCGCGTATGTGGGGCTCCAGCGTGCTTAGAGCATAGCATGAGTTGTCGGGCATGTCAAGTATCGGAAAAGTAGGGAGGCGAAAAATGAAACCGATGCTCGACGCAGATACCTACCCGTCATAATCCCATAAGGAAGGTTCGTTACACGAACCCTGATTGAAAAGCCCGCGCCATTTGTCCTGCTCTGCTGCTGATCGTAGCGCGCGCTCGCGCCCCGCCCTCGCTCGCGTGCGCGCAGGGATCGCGCCCGTCTCACTCGCGCGTCTCTCCCTCCTCTTCACTCGACCACCCGCGCGCAGCCCTGAACGATTCACACTGAGACTCTCCTATCGTCCGAAGTAACACACGCGCCCGGCGCAGCTCGACACTCACGCAACGCACACGTCACACGAAGGGACGCAGCGCACACGCTCACACGTAGGATAGGGCCGGGCGCGCGCGAGCCAAGGACACGAGGCCGCAGGGAATCAAAAACGCGAGGGCCGCATGACCCTCGCGCTTGACTCGTACCTCCGTGCTACTTGCCGATGATCTTCTCGACTACCCCCACGAATTCATCCGCCATGCTGGGAAAGTAGTCATCGAGCAGCCGCCCCACCGCCAGCAAGACGACATTCAATGCGCCACCCAAGACCGCCCCGCGCTCGTCCTCTAGTGAAGCCTCGCTCATGGCCTCCGCCACCTCCCCCAAGAACGCGCGCCAGTGAAAGAACGCGCGCCGTCCCGCCACTTCCCGCGCCGTCTCTGCCATGTTATCCCTCCGCCCTCGCCCTGCGCGGCATGGCTTGCGCGCTCTCGACCGGCGCACCCAGGCGCACCCGCCCCGCCTCGATCAGGACGCGCGCCGTGCGCCCATAGTGCCCTTGCAACGTCCACGCCATGCCCGAGTCCACAAGCTCCTGGAAGAAAGCGACCACCTCGGACTCGCTCATGTTGCCGTCCTCGTAGTCGATGATCTTGCCGACCAAATCCACTGTGTCGTCCGGGCGGGCGGTCATTCCGTGCCGTCCCTCTCAAGCTCCGCATCCTCCCGCGCAAGCTGCGCGAGCAGCCGCAGGAACGGATTCTGCGCGATGCGATGCGCCCGTCCCGCCTGCTCCGCTGCCTCGACCACCGGGCGCGGCACGCTCTCGCCCCGCTGCCAGGCCGCCATGACCTCGCCTATCTCGCAGTCGGCGCGCCGCTCGCAGGTCGCGCAGTCGTGCCCGTCCGCTCTGTGCGCCTCGACCCACTCCGGCGGTTCGACAAGCTCGACCACCTCGGCCACCTCGACCGGACGCGGCAACCTCGGCCCGATGTACCCGCCGTACCCTGGAATTCCTGGCCCGTTCATGATAGCGCCTCCCTTGAACTTGGAACGATGGACGCGCGCCGTCCTGCGGGACAGCGCCGCCCCCGATCTGAAGCGCGCAACCCTCCCGCGCGCGTTGGTAAGGAACTACCCCCAGACTAGCACATCCTTACTACCAAGTCAAGTAACGGCAACATTCCATGCCCACTCTCCGACCGCCCCGCGCGCCAGGTGGCGGGGATTGCACGCACCCAGGACGCACGCCAGCCCCCCACAGGAGCAAAGACCCAGGCCCCGGCGCGCCCGGCGTCAACTGTTATAGCCAGTCCAGCGTTGACCCTGCCCCCCTGCCCCACAGATCGGCCCGCCTCGCCCCAGCCGGGCTGGCCCGCAAGTAACCGTTACTTGACTTGCTAGTAACTTTGTGCTATGCTGCTCCTGGTAGAGAGGAGCGCCAGCCCGCAACGGCTGAACCACGAACCGCGCAACCATTCCCGCACGGAGGGACAACATGGCCGCGACCATCGCTGAAGCCACAGGCTACGACAAGTTACGCACCAAGGAGACCCACCGCTTAGGCAGCGAGCGCGCTGAGACGCGCGCCGCCACCTGGCATACCGAGATCGAGTCATCGATGCGCAAGAACGGCACGGGTAGCGCCGAGCTACGCCGAGACTCCGAGCAACTCGCGCAGATCATCATCAGCACCGCCGAGGATCAGGATGTTGTCTTCGTGACCGTTCGATGCGGCCCGCTGACCATCGAACTGACCCGCGACTCGCTGGTCGATACCTTCGCACTGAAGGACACGACGCCGGGCAGCGAGCAGCGTGTGACGACCCGAGCGAGGAGCTAACCATGCGCTACTCGATCATCATCGCCAATCCGAAGGGCCACTACCTCCAGCGCTTTGCCTTGCCCGGCGAGGGCAAAGCGGGCGAGGGCTGGCATCGCCCGCACTTCGTTACCAGTCACATGCGCAAGTTCCAGCGCGCTTCCTTTACCGACAAGGGAATGAAGCTCGGCAAGCACGAGAGCGAGCGCGTGCCCGACCGCGTGCATCTTGATACGCAATCCTTCCAGGTCTCGAAGTATCGCCCGCGCGAGGCGATGCCCTGGCAGGACGGGACGCAACCGCGAGTCATTGCGCCCGACGACGCCGATGCACTCGACCAGATCGACCTGGAGATCAAGCAACTGGAGAACCAATCGCGCATCCTACGCCTGGCCGCATGGCAACGGGCGCGACCGCTGACCCTGGCCGACATCCAGGGCGACCCACAGGAGGCTCACGATGACAGCACACCTACCGCTTGAGCAATTCGTTGCGACCGTCAAGACATGGCAGGCAGGCAACGCCGACAGCTACACCGACAGCCCGACCATTCGCATGATGAGCGACGGGGGCGTGACATTCTCGGCGCGCGAGAGCAAGGCAGGCACGCCGAGTCCGTTCGGTGGCGTCGTCAATGAAGCGCGCGGCGCGCTGCTCTCGTACCAGGGACTCGGCCAACTGGCCGAGCGGATGGACGCGCCGAGCTTGCGCTGGCTGGGCGACCCGACCCACTGCCCGCCCGCCCTGCGCGCCGAGATCATGAACGCGATCATCGCCACGCGCCCGAGCCGCCCGCTCTTCATGCGCGAGCACGAGGGCACATTGCGCGCCGTCTTGTCCGATGAATACACGCGCTTCGATCACCAGCCCTTTGTTGACCTGGTAGCGCAGGCCGTCGAGCGCTCCGGCGTACCGGCGCAGGTATGGCGCGCCGATGTTGCCGATGAGATGCGCGCCTACGTGCTGCTGCCTAGCGTGACGTTCGGCGAGTTGCCGAGCGCGGATGGCCCCGGATTCGGCAACGGTGGACTCCACCCCGCCATCTACATCTCGAACTCCGAGATCGGCACAGGCAAGGCGCGAGTCAGCGGAGGTGTCTACCGCGCGACGTGCTCGAACGGCATGATCTACGGGTGGCAGGCCGATGATGTGGTAGGCGTGCGCCACATCCACATCCACGAGTCGGCCCTCTTTGCGGTCATCGCCTCCGCCGTGGCGAACGGATTCAAGTTGAGCCAAAAGGCAGCGGAGGAATTCATGGCGAGCCAAGAGACTCACTTGCAACCCGAGTCGCTCAAGTCCCTGGTGGGTGAGTGGACTCGCAAGTATGGCATTACCGTGGAGCGAGGCGAGGACTGGCTGGCCGCGATCTCGACCGAGAGCGCAACCTATGGCCGACCGGATGACCCGCGACTCTTCGATGCGGTCAACGCCCTGACGTTCGTGGCGCGCGAGAAGGAACCCGTCGAGCGTGAGCTACTCGAACGCACGGCGGGCGATCTGCTGCGCACCAGCAGCGGCTACCATCAGGTCGAATAGCCCTGGCCCGGCTGACCTGCCCCGCCTGCCCGTCTCACCTCGAGGCGGGCAGGATGGGCCGAAGCAGCCCTAGACTGGAGAACTCATGACTAGCATCATCGAGACCGCGACAGGGTACGCCGTCGATACGAAGCCCGTCCGATGGTGGGCCGACCTGAACCAGATCATCTGCCCCAAGTGCGCCCGGCTCGACCATCCCGAGTTCAAGCTGCCCGATGAGGCAGGCGAGGGCGGGGTCGATCATCTGATGCCCATCTTCGATCCGCTGCCCGACCATCAGTGCCCACAGTGCGGCCACCAATACCGAGTCTGCTGCTCGTGCGGCGAGCCTGTCGATGAGAACACCTGCCAATACGCCCAGCTTGCCGGAGCCGACATCGATGAGTCCTGCTATGAGAGCGACCTGGAATACTCCGGCAACATCGGGCGCTATGTCGCCAGCGATGAAGGCCACGAGCGCGTGCGCTTTGGCGACTACGTAGCCGAGGCGATGCGGGAGGGCGATCCCCTGGACGAGTTGCCCAAATGGTTTACGGATTGCTTCGGCAAGCGCTCGCGCATTCCGACCGACGCATGGCGCGGCTACTATCAGGTCGAGTGGAAAGGACTCGTCGCCATCGCCGAGGGCTGGCTGACCGGCACGCCCGACCCAGGAGTCAAAGGCATGGAGACAGCGCTCAAGCTCCAGGAAATTCTGAGGAGCGGCACGCTGCCACCCATCCCACTGTACTGGTGCTTCGACCTGACCAGTAACGTCTTCTCCCAGGTCAGTGAGCTACTCGTGGACGAGGGCAACGAAGACAAGATGATCGCCTGGCTGAAGGATCAGGGCATCGAGATCGAAGCGTTACGCGCCGACTTCTAATCCTAGCCGGGGCGCGCATGGTACACGCGCACAGGAGGCTGCATGACACGGATCATGCTACCCACAGGAAGAGTCGTTCACCGCATCGATCCAGATCGAGAGAGAACGACGCCCGTCATGAAATTCCTGCAACGCTTCACGCTTTGCGGCATAGCCTTCCGAGCATATGATTGGTTTGAGAATGGACTGACGCCCTTCACTGACGAGCAAGCGATACCTTTCTATAGCCGACCATGCTCGAAGTGTGAGCGCAGATTCAAAGGAGGCAAGCCATGATCGCGATCCATTGGGGCGGCGCACAATGCGTGGCAGGCACATGGTTCTGGGGCGGGGTGCATGACTACAGCGTACCCAGCAGCGATCAGCGCTACGGCAAGCCAAGATACGAGCGCCGATTCTTCTGGCAGTCCTGGTCGCCCTTCCATCCATTCGGGCCGTGCGTGCTGACCATCGGGATCGGCCCGCTCGTCATCGTCCGCAAGCTCAAGAACTATGGTTCACGTAGGAAGGGAGGCACATCATGAAGCAATGGAAAGCCGTACAGATGGGCAGCGAGGGGTGGGCCGTCTTCGAGGAAACCGGGAAGCATCACATGCTCGCATCCAATCTCAGCGCCGAGGATGCGTACCTGATGAGCGCTGCGCCCGACATGCTCGACGCCCTGGATGACATCTTCGACCAGGCAGCACAAACTCACTACGCACTCGGCCCCGACCTTGCCGATAGCATTCGAGTCATCGGAGTCAATGCGATCCGCAAAGCTAAGGGAGGCAAACATGCCTAAGCTCACGAGCTACCACTTCACGTTCGGCAACAGCACGACAGGAGCGGTCGGATTCTGCGGACGAGTCAATGCACGCAGCCGAGCCGAGGCCGTCGAGATTCTCCGACGCCGATTGCCCGAGACACTGAATGTCTTTACGGCAACTCACACGGACGAATACATCAACGTCTACTTCAATTTGAAAAGGATCAGGGCCAGCGACATCGACGAGTCCCAGCTACTCGCGTCGAGGAATGCTGCCATCGGCAACCGGAGGAAGATGGCATGATATGCGGACTGTGTGGAAAGGCGAGAGCGACCCGCCGAGTCATCGTCACCAACTCGAAGGGTGTGACGAGCCTCCGGGCTAACACCTGCGCCGAATGCAACAAGCATATCGT
>Ga0315274_10008087_pt1 | contig 15223 bp, 13 predicted proteins | sample YL17G02_20_MG_FD_203700 | JGI IMG/M metagenome (GOLD analysis project Ga0315274, IMG submission 203700) | Sediment microbial communities from Yellowstone Lake, YNP, Wyoming, USA - YL17G02_20 | ecosystem: Environmental > Aquatic > Freshwater > Lake > Sediment | place: USA: Wyoming | collected... | reverse complement strand
GCTCGGCGTGCCTGCCGGCCTCGGCGGCCGCTCCCGGTCCGACAACGAAATACTGCGGGCAGCGCATGTTCTTGATCACGGACCGCTCCTTGACCGCAGAGACACAGGATGAACGATCAGCAATCGTCATTCAGCGGTCAGCCTCGTCGTTCTAGCTGATGGCTGAACGCTGATCGCTCAAAACCGCTCTCGGCGTCTCTGTGACTCTGTGGTTCCGTCTATCGTCCCGCATCAGCCGCCGCAAGCGGGGTCGCCCCAATGCCAGACCCGAGAGATACGCATCGTTGGCCCTCAAGGCTCGCCTGCCGCAGCGCGATGCGCAGCGGTCGGCTGCACGCCGTGTTAGGCGGATTACTTGGGTCATCCGTTTTGCTCTAACACCGCCACGGCCCGAGCAACCCCATTCTCGGCTCTGATTCGCTCCCCCAGGCGGGCCGCACTCTCTCGCATCGCCGTATCCGACACGGCGATGCGGATGGCTTCGGCCAGACGCTCGACCGTTAGGCGCCGGCGCGGGATGGGACTTGGGCCGACCCCCAATGCGTAGACCCTTTGCCCCCAGAACGGTTGATCGCCCATAAAAGGCGTGACAATCGCTGGGATGCCTGCCCATAGACCCACTGCCGTGGTACCCGCGCCGCCATGATGCACGACGGCGGCCATTTGAGGAAACAGCCAGCTGAATGGCATTGAGCCAATCATGAACACTGTCTCCGGCAAGTCCGCTTTCTTCAGACCGCCCCAGCCCGAGGATAACACCCCGCGCTGCCCGGTACGGGCTAAGGCCTGTAGGACTAGATTGGCTGTCTCTTCCGGTCTGCTATTGGGCATACTCCCAAAGCCGACATAGACTGGTGGCGGGCCGGACTGCAGGAATGCCTCAAGGTCAGTCGGTGGCTCCCACCCAGCAGGTGGTTCCAGGAACCAGTAGCCGGTGACGTGGATGAAATCGCCCCAGTCCTTGGGAGGCGGCAGCACCTGCGGGCTATAGCCATAGAGGATCGTCTGCTCTTGCCGATGCAGGGAGGCGAACGGTCCCCAGAGTGGTGCCGGCGCCATCTGTAAGACCTGGCGGCGTGCTTTGTTATCCGCTGCGCGGAAAGTCTGCCACATCATCTGTTGTGCGAGGCGATGCGATAGGCTATTGGCCCATGAGGGCAACCACGTCTTTGGCAATGGCGCCAAGGCATTGGGAAACTCACGGGTAGGTGTAAGCGGAAAGTAGTAGGCCTGAACAAAGGGGATGCCCAGTTTCTGCGACAGGGCCAGTCCGACGAAAAGCCCCCCTAGTCCAGCAATAACCAGATCGGAGCCTTGACATGCGATCAGCCCGCTTACAGCAGCCTGACCGACCAGACGTTGCGCGGCCGGCCCCATACTCGACAGGATTCTCAGAAAACTCCCTTGCTCTAAGAGACCCTGCATGCTTTGGGCGACTGTCTCCATACTGCCGCCCAGATCAAAGGAATCCAGACCATGGGCCGTGACCAGGCTCTGGAAATCCTGAGAGGCCAGGACACGAACCGTGTGCCCCGCTTCCTTCAGCCCCTTCCCTAGGGCCACATAGGGCTGTACATCACCGCGACTTCCTGGTGCAATGACGGTTACTTGCATAACGGTTGACTCTCCGTTGCTGTGGGAGCACAGCCATTAATCCACCCGAACCACTCGGTAGAAGACTTCCGCCACGGCGGCCGCCATGAACTCGAGATCCTGATCCTGGAAGAGAGGATGCAGGGCGAGGACGAAGAGACGGGCGCCGTGCTCGTTGGCGCGCGGTGTGTCCTCCGGCCGATAGCCTATCTTCCTCAGCATCGGGTAGATGGTGACGGGCGGGTTCATCACCACCGAGCCCACCTTGTACTCCTGAGCCAGCACCTGCATCAGCCTGTCGCGCTTCTCGCCGGCCATCGCCTTGGGCACCATGCAGGTGTAGCCGTAGTAGACGTGGTGGTAGCCGGCGGGCTCAACGGGTGTAACCACCTCTGGCACCGCGTCGTTCAAGAGCTTGGTGAGCTTTTGGGCGCGGTCGCGGCGGCGGTCATTCATCGCTTCCAGGCGGCGAAGCTGGGCTGAGCCGAAGGCGCCCTGGATGCCGGTCATGCGGTAGTTGAAGCCGGGCTCCACCACATCACCCGCCTCCCAGCCGAAAGAACGCAGGCGGCGGGCGCGCTTGGCCACCGACTCGTCGTCAGTCGTGATCATGCCACCCTCGCCCAGGGTGGTCAGGTTCTTGGATGTCTGGAACGAGAAGACGTTGGCCGCGCCTTTCTTGCCCGCCTTCGTGCCCTTGTAGCCGGCGCCGCAGGCGCGGGCCGCGTCGCCAAAGACGGGCACGGGGCCGTGCTTGGGGTGGGGATGGCGCTCGGCGATCTCAATAAGCGCGTCCATGTCCACCGAGAGACCGTTGTTGTGCACGGGAAGGATCGCGCGCGTGCGCGGCGACATCTTCGCCGCCACGGACTCCGGGTCGATGTTGAAGGTGCGGTCGCCGATATCGGCGAAGACGCACGTGCCCCCTGCCGCCATGATGGCGTGAGTGGTGGCGATGTAGGTCATCGGCGTGGTGACGACCTCATCGCCAGGCTGGAGATCGAGGCACTTCATGACGACGTCCAGGCCCGTGCCAGCCGAGTTGAGGGCGACCGCGTGCTTGCTGCCGATGTAGCGCGCGAACTCCTCCTCGAAGCGTGGCACCCAAGGCGAGCCACCAAAGCCCGTCCAGTAGTCTGCGCTGGCGCGCAGTACCTCCATCACCGCGTCTATCTCTTCTTGGCCGTACCAACCGCCCAGGGGCACGAGGCTCGGGTCGACCCGTCCAGCCGGGCCGCGCCCCAGAATCTCCTTACGCTCTCTCCCGGTCATTATCTGCCTCCCTGTGTTCGGCGACTCAGCTTCCCTCAACTCAAGAGGGCTTCGCGCACGCTCGCCAGCGTCGCCGGCAAGATCCGCCAGCCGTCCTCTTCCTTGGACTTGATATGCCGGAGCATATCGAGCATCAGCTTGCGGCGGGGCTCTGCGTCGCTGGTGTAGTCGAGCGTGTTGTGGGTGAGGACGACGAAGGTCTTCACCATGGGATCCAAGATCTCCATCTCCCAGAGGCAGCCGTGTACGATGGCGCGGTAGACCTCGGGGGCGTAGTTGTTGTCGGGCCGCGGATCCTTGGCGTCGAAGTGATCCTTCACCGCGAAGCGCTCCGCCGGATAGGACGACACCGGCACCTCGACGATGTCCAGGTCGCCCGCTTCGAGGCGGCACGTGGCGCTGGCCCGGTGGGCGTAGGGCACGGCGCCGTACCACCGAGCCGCGATGTCCGGCAGGTAGCGTCCGGGCTTGCTGATGGAGGTCTGCTTGACGCCTAGCTGCGCCAGTATCGGGAAGGTGTGGTCATTGGCCGAGAGGTAGCCGGAGCGGTAAGTGACAAGTGGAATGCTCAGCGCCTCTTGCCAGTCGGCCTTGGCCGCGGTGAGGATCTCTTTCTGTGTGCCGTAGTCGTAGGCGCCCAGCACCTGTTTGTACTCCCCCCGGCGGAAGCTGTCGCAGTGGAACTGCATGCCGACCTCGAAGCCGGCTCTCGCGACATCCTCAAACAGGCGCGCCTGCCTGGCGGCCGTCGCCGGCGTGGGCAGGAAGGTGCCCTTGAGCCCTTCCTTGGCCAGCATGTCGGCCAGGCCGGTGATGGCGCGCTCGCTCATCTCCCAGGAGGCAGTGCCATCGTTGCGGTAGGATTCGGCGCGGATGCGCTCGCAATCCATGGTAACCAGTAAGTGCAGCTCACGTTTCGCCATGCGACAACTCCTTGGCCGCGATGGGGGTGCATTGAGCGGGAATCCCGCCGGCCGCCCCTTTCCGGCTTCCCCTAGCGAGCATCAGCGCTAGTGCAACGGCCACGACGTTGGCCAGGCCGATGACCAGGAAGGGCAGGCCAGGGCTGACGCTGACGAGGCGGCCACCCGTCTGCGTGCCGGCGAGCATCCCCAGGCTCCAGGCGACGTATATCAGGCCGAGCGTGCGTCCGTGCTCCCCGATTGGGTAGAGGTCGCTGACCAGCACGGGGTAAGCGACCGAGAGGGCCCAAGCCAAGGTGATACCGGCGACGCCGCAGACGAAGAGGCCCCAGAGGCTCTGGCTGAGCAGCGCCGTGAGCAGCGCCACGGCGGCGATCGCGGCAACCAGCGCTACCAGCGGTGCCCGCCAACCGCGGCGATCCATCAGCCTGCCGGCCAGCAGTTGACCGGCCGAGGCGAACACCAGGCTGGTCGTGGCATAGTAGGCTGAGACGTCCGGCCTGCCGGCGGCGCGGTAGATGAGCAGGGGCATGAGCAGAGAGGCTGCCCCATAGTAGAGAGTGGGCAGCATCTGCAAGAGCGCGACAAGGAGCGTCGTCGGCTGGCGCATCATCGCCCAGTAGCCGGCGAAGGGGGCGCCGTGGCCGTCTCTCTTGACGCGGCCCGCATCAGGTATGGCCAGGTTGACGGCGGCGAACACAAGTACCGCCATGCCCACGGCCGTCAGCCCCAACGTGCTGAAGTCAAAACGGCTCAGGATCGGCGCGGCCAGCAGGTTGCCGGCGGCGCCACCCATAGTCACCCCGGTGAAGATGACGGCGAAGGCTACCCCCAAGCGTTGCGCCGGAACCAACGCCATGGCATAAGCTTGCCGGCCCAGAACGTAGAGGCCGAGCGCAAATCCGACGTAGGCCCAGAGCAGCAGCAACGCCAGCGGCGAGCGTAGCAGGAAGGCCACGCCCACCAAAGGCAGCCCCGAGGCGCCCAGGATCATCACTCGCTTCTGCCCGTAGGCATCGGCCAACCCGCCGCCGACGAGAGCGGCCACCGCCCCGAAGACAAGCTGCGTGGATACCAGGCTCGAAGTGAACGCTGGCGCTCGCGTCAGGATCGACTCGACATAGACGGCAAGGAGGGATTGCCCAGGCGCCACCGCGACCTGCCCGAGGAAGATCAGAGATACCAGCGCCAAGAATGGCCGCAACCAGTGGCTCTGGTGCGCAATCGCCGACAGAGACGGGGATGCCTCGCCGCCTGGCCTTGACTCGCTCTGCAGTCCCGGATCACCGGCCACGCGCGGTACCCAATGGCTTGTCGCCCTCCTGATCAGCAGCGCATCCTAGCGCGGGGGAGCGGGGGCGGACACGGGGTTCCGCCCCTACCAGAACGGGTTGCGTAGGGGCAGACCCCCGTGTCTGCCCCTCGCCCCCTACGCCACGAAGTCCCTGCCCGCTAGCTGCTGGCGGGCTTCGGCGACGATCTGCCCGATTGTCCGCAAAGTGGCTGACGGCAGTGGCTCTGGCTCGTGCGTTGCGAGCACCTCGATCGCTTTCTCTGAGACGACCTGGCCGTAGCTCTTGGCTCCCTTCGCCGCCCAGATATCGGGCGCCTCGCGGTTGGCGTAAGGCGGCCGCCACAGCTCCTGCCGGAAATGGCGCACCGTGTGCTCGTCACTCAGGAAGTTACCGCCGGGGCCGACGCGCGCCGTCACCTCCACGCCCATCGTCTCTCGCGTGATCTCGAAGCCGCGGAGCAGCCGCTTCACGTAGCCGATGATCTCGTCACACATGATGATTGAGGCTGGGTTTCCGAGCAGCCCCTGACCCAGGTAGCCAACGTCGTGGATCAGGTTCGCACCGTCTAGCGCCGCGAGCAGCGTGCCGAAGGCATGCTCCATCGCCGCCTGCTCGTCGAGGCAGTGGGCATCACTGCCGACTGTGGACCACATCGGCAGGCCGTAGTGATGGTAGAGGTCGGCGAAGGCGGAGTTGGTCAGGCGCCACTCGGGAGCGCCGTAGGAGATCGTGGTCGTGCGCATGTCCAGCGGCGCCACGGCCATACCGGAGATGATTGGCGAGCCCTTGCCCTTCAGTTGGTGCAGCACGATGCTGCCCAATGCCTCGGCATTGGCCTGAACGACGCCGCCCGCCACCGTCACCGGAGTGCTACCCCCCAGCAGGTCTCCCGGCGTGAAGCAGATGGGGATGGCCTTCTCGGCGCAGAAGAGAAGCTTGTCGACGGCGCCTTCGGACAGCCTCATCGGCGCTGTAGGCTCGGAGTAGTGGATGATGAAAGGTCGCCGCTGCAGCTCCTCGTCCCCGCCGGCAACTGCCGCGGCCATGCGCGCGATCACCGCCAGGTCGGCCTCACCTCCCGCCGTGAAGAAGATGGGCTTGGTCGAGTTCTCCATCATCGCCCTGGCGCATTCGACGTACATCAGGTTAGTGGGCACGTCGTAAGCGAGAGCGAAGGAGGCGACGAAGTCCACGTTCTGGCAGTAGTCGGCGACTCTCGCCGCGTTGATCACGTCCTGCAGGCGCGAGGGATGCGTCTCGCCCGTGCGCGGGTCTTGGGTGCGGATGAGGTCCGTGCCCAAGCCGAAGTAGATGTTCCTCCCCTCCAGGCGCATGGCCGGCTCGCCGCGTCGGTCATAGATGGTGATGCGTGAGGGGGCAGTGGCGATACACTCCTCGACGAGCCAGTTGGGCATGAGAACGACGTCATCGCCCTGCACGCGGCAGCCCGCCGCCCGCAGAATCTGCACGGCCTCATCGTGCAGCACCTGCATGCCGACCGTCTCCAATAGCTCCAAGCTGGCCAGGTGAATGGCACGAATCTGCTCCTCCGTGAGGAGCACGTAACGGGGCAGACACTGCGTCACGGTACCGCTGTTCATGAAGCGCCTCCCTCCCATCGGCAGATGCTCTGGCTCCGACGAGGCCGGACAGCTCCGGTTATGTTGGATGCCGTCGGGCGTGCTCCGCGCGTTCGCCGGTCGGCACTCGATCACTGAAGTGCATTCGGGGCGTGGGCAACCTCTACTCCTGCACATTACCTACGTCAAGAGCGGGTGGCGGAGCCGGGGCACTCCGTGAGCGATGAGAGCGACGAAACAGTAGAGCATCGTGATGGCGAAGACAAGGAAGCATAGGCCAGCAAGCGTTTCTGACGGGCGTCCGTAGTCCAGGGCAAGCCGCGGTTGCGGCCCGTCCAGGCAAAGCCGCGCTCAACCAGCCGGCGCCGGGATAGGGGGATGACGCCTTTCTTGACCACCTCAGGGGCGATACCGCGAGAAGCAGCATCTTTTGCCAGTTGCTCGCCGATATAGCGCCGGTCAACGAACCCCCGCCTGGCCGCGCTTCACCGTGCTCGCCCGCTTGCTCTGACGCCGCGCCATGCTAGTGGATTCGCCCGGGGCTGTGGTAACCTATCATTGTTGGCTCTGGCCCGAGCGTTCTCCAGCGCCGGCGCTGTGGTGGCCGCGGCGACCCACGTCGCCAGAGGTGTCACCAGTAATTCCCCATCCGCCTACCGACGGCGGCGCGCGTTGCTCGGCATTGTGAGCTTACAGGGGGTGTTGATTGCAGGGCCGCCTCAAGCTGCTCCTGCGTGCCACACAGGACGTGATCGGCGCTGACGACGCGGACTCGCTGTTGCAGCGCTTGGTGGACTCGGCGCGCGAGCTCACCGGCGCGCGCATCGGCGTCGCCGGCCACACCTATCGCGAAGGCCAGTTCTTCCTCGGCGTCGCCTCGCCGCTCGAGGTGGCGACAACGTGCCCTGAGGGCGACGTCTTCAAGGTGCAACGCGGCGGCGCCCCTATGGACCTGATCGAGGGTCACGAGTCCTTCCGGCTGACCGAAGCGGAAATCCGCTCGCGTCCGGACCGGTGGGACCTACCGGAGGGGCACCCGGCGTTGAGGGGGTTGTTGGCAGCACGTCTGGTGGGCGTACGCGGCGAGGCAACCGGCCTCGTCATGCTTTCAGACAGGGTGGACGGCAGCGAGTTCACCGCTGAAGACGAGGCTCTCCTGGTGCAGTTGGCCAGCGTCGCCTCGATCAACCTGCGGCACATCGAGGCGCATGGCCAAGCTCGGCAGCGCGCCGACGAGCTGGACGCCATCTTGAGCGCCCTCATGGACCCCGTCATGGCCTACGACTCGGCCGGACGTATCCGCCGGGCCAATCGGGCCGCGGCGATAGCCTGCGGCTTCGATCCAAGCGGGGGCAAGGGCGAGGCCCCGGGCGAGCAACTGGCCGTACGTCACGACGACGGCCGCCCAGTGCCTTTCGCTGAGCTGCCGTCTACGCGAGCGTTGCGAGGGGAGAAGCTCGAAGGCGAGATTCATGTCTTCACCAACGCTCATGGCCAGGACATGACGATCGTGGCGGCGACGGCGCCACTACTGGTGGATGGCCAGGTGGCGGGCGCGGTTGCCACCTGGCACGACATAACCGACGTCCATCGCGCCCGGCGGGAAGCAGAGAGCCTGGCCAGGTTCCCTGATGGAGAAGCCCTACCCGGCGATGCGGGTGGGCGCCGGCGGCACCCTCCTCTACGCCAACCGTGCGAGCCACTCTCTCGTGGAGCGGTGGGGCTATGGGGCGGACGTTCACCCTCACGGGCCCGGGCTGCCGTCGGTGGCCGAGGTTCTTGCCGAGGGGAGGACGAAGGAACTGGAAGTCGAGGCCGAAGGGCGCACGTACTCTCTTCTTCTCGTGCCCGTGGCCAGCGGCGGCTACGCCAACGTCTACGCCAGCGACATCACCGCCCGCAAGCAGGCGGAGCAAGAGCGTGAACTGCTGCTGTCTGAGGTGGATCGAGCGCGTCGGGCGGCTGAGCAGTTCGCGGAGGAACTGACTGCTCAGAAAGAAGAGTTGGAGCGGCAGGGCGAGCGGCTGGCCGTCACGCTGCGCTCCATCGGCGATGGTGTCATAACTACGGATGCCCAGGGGCGCGTTTCGCTGATGAACCGCGCGGCGGAATCGCTGACGGGCTGGTCTGAGAATGAAGCCGCCGGAAGGCCGCTTCCTGAGGTCCTGCGCATCATCTACGAGCGCAGCGGCCTCACCGCCGAGGATCCAGCCCGGGGAGCCCTGGTGAGCGGCGAGGTGGTGGCTCTCGCGAACAACACTGTTCTCGTCGCGCGCGACGGCCGCAAACACATGATCGCCGACAGCGGTGCTCCTATCCGCGATGCGCGCGGTACCATCGTCGGGGCCGTGGTCGTCTTCCAGGATGTGACAGAGCGGCACAAGCTGCAGGACGAGCTGGCCAAGGCCAACAAGCTCGAGTCCCTCGGCCTCCTCGCCGGCGGCATCGCACACGACTTCAACAACCTGCTCACGGGCATTCTCGGCAATGTCGTCCTGGCCAAGATCGAGGCGGGCGGCTCGGTCGAGCCGCAGGAGCTACTGGTCGAAGCGGAGCACGCCTCATTGCGGGCCAGAGACCTCACGCAGCGGCTCCTCACATTCGCCCGGGGCGGAGCGCCTGTCCGCAAGCTGGGCTCCTTGGCCGAGCTTCTGGTGGATGCCGGCCAGTTCAGTCTGCGCGGCTCGTCGTGCAAGCTCCGCCTGAAGGTCGCCACCGACCTTTGGCCGGTAGAGATCGACGCCGGGCAGATGGCGCAGGTGATCCAGAACTTGGTCATCAACGCTCAGGAGGCCATGCCCCACGGCGGCACGGTGACGATCGCGGCCGAGAACGTGCGCGTGCGACCGACGGACGCGCTGCCACTATCTCCGGGCGGCTACGTGCGCGTCACGGTGGCCGATGAGGGCGTGGGCATCGACAAGGAGATCAACAACCGCATCTATGACCCCTACTTCACTGCCAAGCCCAAAGGCAGCGGCATCGGCCTCTCGGTCTGCTATTCGGTCGTCATCAAGCACGACGGCTACATCACCGCGGAATCGCGGCCGGGCCAGGGCAGTTGCTTCTACGTTTACCTCCCGGCGGCCGGGACGGCGACCAGCGCCGATTGGCAGGAGGCGACGCAGCGACCCAAGGACCGAATTCTGGTGATGGACGATGAAGAAGTGGTGTGGCGGGTGGCGGGCAAGATGCTTGGGAAGCTCGGCTACGAAGTAGAGGTGGCGAGCCACGGCGGCGAGGCACTGGAGCTCTATCAGCGGGCGAGTGACCTTGGACGCGCCTTTGATGCCGTGATCCTTGACCTCGCCGTCCCCGGCGGCATGGGCGGCCTGGAGGCGTTGGCGCGCCTCAAGGCGTTGAACCCCGATGTGAAGGCGGCCATCTCCAGCGGCTACTCGGATGACCAGGCGATGTCGCAGTTCTCGCGCCACGGCTTCGCGGGCGTAGTCGCCAAGCCGTACCGTCTGGAGGAGCTGGATTCCCTGCTGCACTCCATGCTGGAGCCCTAGGCGCTAGCCCTTTTGTCCTCTCCGGCGTCCGTGCATCCTGCCGATATGGAAGGTGCCAACTCATGGACGTCGGAGGACGGCATGATGATCTCGCTGCTGGAGGCAGTCCGCCGCACCGGGATTTCCCACTGGCGGCTGTCACAACTGGTTGCCAGCGAGAAGCTACCGGCACAGAGCGTCAACGGCTTTCTGATGGTCTCGGAGGATGACCTGCGGCGCTACGTGATCGAGAACCTGTTGTACGGCAGACCTGCGCTGGCTGAGCGCAACAACTAGAGACGGGTTTCACCGCGGCAGGCGCGGAGTGCGCAGAGGACTGCTCAACTCGTCGTTGGCGGGGCAGGCGGCGGAGGATCAGGCCTCGAGGAAGTCCTGCCAGTCGAGGCCCAATTGGCGCACCGCGGACCGCAGTGTCCCCAGCTTGAGGTGCTTGTGTCCCCAGTGCTGGGTGTGAGGCCGAAGGGTCACACCGTCGGGCAAGGATGTGAGCTGCCCGGTCGAAGGATTGTGCCACTTATGGTGAGAGCCCGGGCCTCGGCGCGGCAACTCCTCGCAGCCCAGTGACCTCAACTTGCACGCCGCGTCGGCGTATCTCATGCGACGGCGATAACGGTCTCTAGCCAGAGTGGGGCGTCATCCGCAGCCGGCTGCAATGCCAGCGGCAGGGGGCGGCCCAGATCCTCGAGGGCCTGGATCACCGCGGCCAGAGCGTCGTTCGCGTTGGCGATGGCTTCCGCCACCGAGTCGCCCTCGCTTAGCAGCTCGGGCAAGAGCGGACAGGTGATCGTATAGCCGCCTTCGCGTTGGGGCTCGAGCACCAGTGGCAGCTTGTACACCGCACTCATGCGAATCGGTCTCCTCGCAGGGCTTGCCACCGATCATAGGGGTCACGATCGGAACGAACCAGAGTCGGTGCCGCAGCAGGTGTCATCTCCAGGGAGCGTTGGTGCGGGCGGGCAGCACATCGCCGCCGAGGACGACATAGCGCGGCACCAGAGTGCGCGGCGCCAGGCGGCTATTGCCGGCACAGTCGTCGAAGCGGAAGGGCCCCTCCACCTCCTGGAGGAGGGTGATGTCCGCCGGCCGGCCGGGCGCGAGCGAGCCTGCCCGCTCCTGAATCCCCACGGCGCGGGCGGCATCGCACGTCGTCCGGCGCACCACCTCGTTCAGCGACAGCCCCAGGTAGAGGAACTTGCTCATCACCGACGGCAGGTCGAAGGCCGGGCCGTGCAGCGAGTACGTGTGCAGGTCGGTGCTGATCGTCGCCGGCAGGAAGCCCTGCGATAGAGCCGCCTCGGCCACGGGGAAAGCGAAGCTGCCGGCGCCGTGGCCGACATCGAAGAGGACGCCGCGCTCCGCCGCCTGACGCAACTCGGCGAAGACCTTGCCGTTGTCGTCCAGGACGCCATGCTGCCAGCCATGGAAGCAGTGGGTGATGATGTCGCCAGGGCGCATCAGCGCGGCGACGTCCGCGAGCGGTGCCGGAGTCTTACCAACGTGAGCCATCACCGGCTGACCGAGCGTCTCCCCCGCTTGCTCAGCGCGCCGCAGCGGCTCCAGGCCTGAGGGGCCGACCCGGTTGACATCCAGGCGCACCTTGATTCCCAGGACGTAGTCTCGGTTGTCGGCGGCGATGACAGCGGCCGCGGCAGGGTCGAGCCAGCGAAGGTCCTGGGACTCGCCGACGTGGTCGGTGAGCATGCCCATGCCGCTAACGTGCAGCAGTGCGAAGGCGCGCAGCCGCGCCCGCTCGAGAACGTAGTGGCGCAGCCCGGGCCAGATGCAGCGGCCGGCCGTGCCCGCGTCCACCGCCGTGGTCACGCCGCTGGCCAGGCAGGTGGCGTCGGGGTGGATGCCGTAATGGGAGACGTGCACGTAGAGGTGGACGTGGACGTCGACCAGCCCGGGCGTCACGACCAGGCCGCGGCCATCCAACTCTCGGCGGCCGCTGCCGGCCAGGGCCGGCTCGACGGCGACGATGCGGCCGTCACTGACGGCCACGTCGGCCTGTCCGTGGATGCCCTGAGCCGGGTCGACGATCGACCCGCCGCGGATAATCAGGTCGTACACCAGCACTCCCATGTGCCCAGATAAGGCGCTAGGGCGCGGAGGCCGCGCCGATTCTCGCTCGGCACGCTCTACGTGCCCAGAAACTCGCGGCCGAACTGGCGGCCCCAGATGTAGAGCGTTTCGATGTTCTCGTCCGGCACTTCGGGCATGATGCTGCTAGTCGAGGCCAGGCCGAAACCGCGCCCCGGCCCGGCCAGCTCGAAGCTGCGCCGCACGGAGGCCTTGACGTCCTCGACCGTGCCGAAGGGCAGCGTCGTGGTGACGGAGACGCAGCCCCAGATGATCAGCGGCCGGCCCTTCTTCGTCTTCAGCGTGACCATCCGCTCGTAGGGCACACCCGCTTCTTCCTCGAAGCCCTGCAACCCGGACATGCCCAGCTCGATCAGCCGCTCCAAGATAGGCATGATGTTGCCGTCGCAGTGCCAGATGATGCGTACGTCGTTGTCCACCAGAGGCCGGATGCAGCGGCGCAGCTCGGGGAAGAAGATCCTGTCCAGCGTCGGCGCGGAAGCCAGCGGTCCGGCGTTGTCGCAAATGTCCTGGCCGCCGTAAACGAATGGGGCGATGCCATGGCGCTTCACGGCCTCGACGATGGCCAGGTTCCAGAGATAGCCCTTAGTGGCCGTGTAGTGGAAGTAGCGGGCGAGATGGTCGGGGTACAGGGCCATGGCGCTCAGGTAAGGGACATAGCCCCACTCGTTGTACGGCCCCATGAAGCTGGGGAAGCCGTAGTGGCCGATGAAGAGCACCTCGCCCCCGACGGCGTCTATGTGCGCCTTGAGTGTCTGGGCGTAGTTCCTGGCCTCGCCTTCGACATCGTACTCCCGCTCCAGCTCCTCGTCCGATGGCAGGGCCTCGATCATGGGCAGGATCTGCTCCGGCTCTTTGAGGCCCAGGCGGTTGCCCCAGTTGGTCGTGTCCTCGATCTCGCCGGCGTTGCCGAGCTTGTCCTTGGGCCAGACGTCGTACTGCGGGCAGAGGTTCACGCCCAGTTGCGGCATGGCCTGGAGGAAGATATCCTCCTTGTCATCGCGCCAATAGTCGCGGCCCGTGAAGTGGGTGTAGAAGTCGCCCTTCATGATCCACGTGCCGACGATGCAGGGCTCGCCGATGCGCTCCTGCGCCAGCGTGCGCCAGGCTATCTCAACTCCCTTCACTCAGAACCTCCAACCAGCCACCGAAGTTCCTATGCCAGCATCCGTCGGTACCGCGGCGGCGGCACCAGTTGTCATGCTGAGCGAAGCGAAGCATCTCGTCCTGCACGTGCCGGGTCGGCCGCTATTGCCGGGCGAGATTCTTCGGGCTGCGGCCCTCAGAATGACAGAAGGTGCGTTCGGAATGACGGGCTTCTTCACTGCGCCTCTGTGGCAATCGCTTCGAGGTTGCGGCGGTAGTAGACGAAGTTCTCCCAAGGGACGTCGGGCGGGACGAGATGGTCGGCCATAGGGATATAGCCGCCCTGGCGGAGAAGCACCTCGGCCTTTTCCAGCTCGCGATCGATGGCCGCCCGGTCTAGAGCCAGCGCGCGCTTGTCCAGTCCGCCGTAGATCTGCAGCCGCGGATAGGCTTGGCGCACCTCGACGACATCCATGCCGGACTGCACCTCGAAAGGCAACATGGCCGTCATGCCGCACTCGAGGAAGAGGGGGATCAGCTTCCAGCAGTTGCCGTCGGTGTCGACGCAGAAGTGGCGCACGCCGTTCTGGCGGAGGAAGCCAATCAACCGCTTGTAGCGCGGCATCATGAACTGGCGGAAGAGGGCGAGTGAGATGAGCGGCCCGTTGCGGTAGGCCATATCCTCCCAGAACTCGGCGCTGTCCGGCTCTACATCCTTGAGCACCTCGCCATAGATGGCAATCCAGAAGTCGCAGAGGTAGTCCAGGATGTCGTGCACGAGCTGGAGGTCGTCGTAGTAGGCGTAGAGCACCCTCTCCTCACCCAGGAGCGCCCGCAGCGAGCCGAAGAAGCCGCAGTACCCGCTGGCGATGGCCAGCGGGTAGACCCGCTCCCGGTACTCAGCAACCAGGCGCGGCCAGTCCGCCGGCAGGCGCAACTTCGCGTCTGGCTGGAGTCGCTCGGCCTTGAGTCGCTCCCACGAGTCGCGATCCTTCACCGGCCAGTCCACGTAGTAGGGGAGGGAGGCGCCATCCTTGCGCCGGCGCGAGACGGCGCCCATGCCGTCGCGCGCGGTTACCGTCTCGGCGTCCTCCGCCAGCGTCTCGCCGGGAAACTCGGGGAAGATGAAGTTCTGCAGCGGGACCGTCTGGCGGGGTGCATCGAAGCCTAGAAAGTCGGAGACGTCCTGCGCGATCTGGACGTTGAGGATGCCGCTGCTCCAGGCCGCGCCCGGGCCGGCCACAGTGTCACCGTAGGCGGCGGGTTGGCGCAAGCCGTGACGTTTGGACAGGCCCTCGCCGTACCAGCACTCGATCGTGCCGCCCCAGTAGCCCCACTCCCAGAGCAGGGGGCGCACGCCGGGCTCGAATTGCATGAGGGCAAGGAAACGCTCTCGGTTAGTCAAGTGGGCGGGGCTCCTGGGTCTCGCAATCTCCCCTGTGGACGGGCATAGGATAGCGGCGCCGACGCGATTCGCAAGAGCGTCTCTTGAGCCGTGACCCAACCGCGGGTAAGATGCGCCGAGGCGGAACGCAAACCGCAGAGACGCGGAGAGCCCAGAGATAGCCGCATGTCATGCTGAGCGAGAGCGCCAGGGCGAAGTGATGCTTTGGCTAGCGCAGGCGGTGCGCCGAAGGCGTAAGACATCTCGTCATGTGGAATGCTCGACCAGTGCATGGCGAGATTCCGAGGGCCGCGGCCCCCGGAATGACAAGAAGGGGCCCTCAGGATGACACTACACCAGCCTCTGCGTTCTCTGCGTCTCCTCGGTGTACAGGTGTCGGAGGTAGTCCATGCGACTGACCGGACGTGTAGCTATCGTCACCGGGGCGGGGAGGGGCATCGGCCGTGCCATCGCCCTG
>Ga0315274_10008085_pt1 | contig 15224 bp, 13 predicted proteins | sample YL17G02_20_MG_FD_203700 | JGI IMG/M metagenome (GOLD analysis project Ga0315274, IMG submission 203700) | Sediment microbial communities from Yellowstone Lake, YNP, Wyoming, USA - YL17G02_20 | ecosystem: Environmental > Aquatic > Freshwater > Lake > Sediment | place: USA: Wyoming | collected... | reverse complement strand
TCCGTCCTTTCCCTCATGCCCAAATATCAGGCGTCATTAAGGGTGCGTGCCGATTATGCGGATCCGGCCATGGGAAGGACTTGGCAGGATTACATCAAGCAATACAATTTTAATCCCGAGGTTGGGGACCTTAATCCGCAATACGTGGAACCCATTGCTCCCCATACTGGCAGGGAAGCCATGAGGTGGGTATCGGAAATGAAGGACAAGGTGGACTACAGGGTGTTGCAGTCATACATAGCGGCGACACTTGGCATATGGATACCCATCGAACACATGGCAGAATTTATAGAGAGGATGAACAAGTTCATACCACAGGAAAAGGTGGCATCAACCGATTCGATGCGGATGTGGACAATAGTTGGCATGATGCTGCCAATACTTAAGTCATCACAAAAACTGGAATGGAAATTCGTCATGGGTCCGTGGAAATGCGACAAATGTGAAGCGACCAATCCGCCGTCATCCAAGCATTCATGCCCCGAATGTGGAGCCGTGCAAGAAACTGAAACGGTGGTGGCTATGTGGCGCAGGAAGGGCAGTGACGATGAATGGCAGGAGTGGAATGTATAGTCCCGATGACCTTATAAGCTGGGCACAGGGGAAATATGGCGACCAGTTTAATTACGACGAGATAAAACTGGAAGGTGCGAACAACGGACTGTCACCAAGCGAGATAACGCAGGTAATTGAGGTGCTGGAAGCGATATCGGGAGTACCGGTAACCGCAACCATGGACAGGGTATGGGACAATGGACGCTACATGCCAAAGGTTACGCTCAAGGTGATGCAAAACGGCGAACCGGTGACCAAGGGCTTCATATATGACCAAGCAGCAGGGGAATTCAGGTCGATCGACAATCCAACGGAAAGATACGATATGAAGGGCATGAACGAGATAATAGTCAGGGAATCCATCGTGCAGGCCAGCCCCGTAATACCTGCATTGGAGGAGGCTTTCAGGGATATCGATATAATCGACAATGAGGACAAGATGTATAAGGCGAATGGCCATCGAGTGGAATTTATTGATGGATGGACAATAGAATCGAATGGAAGGGGGGACGGGGGTGAGGACGGGTGGAAAATCGACGATGAACATAATTATGAATATGGCCGTCACATCAACGATAGACATATGACGATACCGGCCGGGGCTACGGCCAAATTGTTTCGCATTAGAAGAAGTCGTCGAGCTGGGTTCATAATGGAAGAAAGTGGATCCGGAACATACATATTGGACGTCATTAATGAAGACGGTGCAAGGATAAAATTGAGAGACCTTGATGCGGAGCAAACCGTTGAGGGCAGCATCGTACAGGCATCGCCTGTCATTCCCGCACTCGAGGAAGCGTTTCCAGATATCCCAGAGCCAAAACCAGAACCGGAAGGCGACAAATACGACTCCTTGATCAGAGGAAACTTTAACGACGTCGAATATTACAGGGGACCACGGGAAGGTGATGGGGACAGTTTGCGTGACATATCAAATTATGATGTGGCAAAACACCGCCTGTCAGATTATGATGGAGTTGATGACGCCGACGGCAGCACAATAATGACAGAGTATCGCGGATATATATGGGTTAAGGCGGACAATGAAGATGCCGCAAACATATTGCTGGAAATAATGAACGACATAGAAAGTAATGGACTTCTGGACGAAGGTGATTATGAGGAAAGGTCATCTGCAAGATCGGAAAATTACTGGCAGGAATACGCCGGACGGGAGATGCGGAAAATGCTTGAACATGCCGCAGAAACCATCGAACTTCCTGACAGCATTACCAGCCCAATGATCACTGATGGATCCATAGAAGACATGATGCGCTCAATATATGACGAATATAATCGGGACGACGCCAGCCCTCGCACTCCCGATAGCATCGCAGACTGGGGAGATCAGGGATATGGCGGTCATGAGGGTGGAACGTATGATGAGCTGTTTGGATGGATAGTGGAAAGGTTTAATGGCGGAACCGCTCCAGACGCGATGCCTGCCGAAATACGGCAAATCATAGAACAATACCCGGATTTGGCGGTGGAGATACTCAAGGCATATTATGACAGGAACATGGATTATGATAGAATAGTCGAGATGGTGCAGGAGATGCGGTCATCCGCAGACCCCAACCAACTCAGGCTTCTACAAAAGGAGATGAATAGGATGATCGACAAGGAAATGTTGAAGAAAAAGGCCGACATTAACGAACCACTAGACGAGGACTGGGAAAACAAACTGTATGGCAATCCTGCCCTACAGAAGATCGAGGTCAAGGACGCGGGAACATGGATAGAGTCGGGTGACTCCGAAATGGGATGGAAGGTACAACAGATCGCCAAAAAATACGGATGGCCGGGAGACATTGTTGGGGAGGATGATCCTGACAACTCTCTTTTCCTTGACGCAATAGAGGACGCCGAACAATATTTGCAGAGTGTCGCTCCCGAAAATTATCACATTGGAAATAACAATGATGGTGCATGGGGAATGTTCGAAATGGACGTTCAACCAGAGGAACTGCCTACTCCAGAAATGATGCCAGACCGTAAACCGTACGAGGACCAAACTCCTGATTTGTTGGAAAAGGACATTGTAGAAATGTCGGAAAGACCCAGTGAATTTGAAGAGTGGGAAAACAGACTAGCCGAATTAGCAGAGAAAAAAGACAGTGGCACTCTGACTCCCAAAGAACAGGAAGAAATGGACGAATTGAACGACGCATTGATGACGTCCCCAGCAATGTCAATGGGGGAAGAGCCGGTACCAGTTACAACATCAAAGAAATATGGTCCGGCAGCAACATCGGTGATGAAGATGATGGCACAGCAGGAGCCTCCATATGAAGCTCCGTCAGGCAAGGTGTGGAAGGAAGTCAATGGCAAGCTGATACTTATGGATCAGGAGGCAGCAAGGACCGCGTCCATCAAGCAGCAGGCATCAGATCTCCTGAACCATGTCACTATAATGTCGGAATTTGTCGACGAACTGCATCCAAGGGTGACTGCCCAGATCAGGGAAGGTGATACCGTATACCTCGACAAGATCGGGGTGTTTGGAACGGTTATCAGGATCCTCGATGAGGGCGCATACAGGGTGGAAGCAAACGACAAGATAGCCACGTATTTCGAGCTGGAAGTTTCAAAGAGGGACTAACATGCCTATGTTCGAACCGGCATCGCCGCCGAGACTCATTCTCCCGGCACTGCCTTCGACATTGGGATTGACGCAAAAACTTGCCGTTATCCCAAGCCTAACCAATCCAAGGGCCTACACCTTGGCTTGGCATCCCATTCTTGGCGTGGTTAAGTACGTCGTCTATGTATCGCCATCACCGGCAAACAAAAACAAATGTGAGGAAGTGTTGCCAAGCGTGACACAAATTCAATTCGAGGTTCCCCTTGTTGTTCCTGACGACGTAACATTCTATTTCTGGGTTGGCTATATCAACGCACATGGCACCGTCACTATGATACAGGACGAACCGGTATATACCACCAACGACTCCGCATTCGAATCAAGCACGATATCCACGGAAATGAAGCGCGACATATTCACCGATGACGACATGAAATTCTATGTCGAGGAGATCAGGAGAAGGCTCCTGACCATGCTTCAAAATGACGGAGAGGAGTTCGACCTTTACATCAGGAGGATGTATGGACAGTCATGCGTATGTCTGGAAAAGGAGGGTGCAACACCCGGAGGCAGGGTGGATCCAAAGCACACCGGATACGCCGAGGAACTGGGAGAGGATTTTGAGAAGTATGCCACACCAGAAGCAGAAACGAACGAATCGAAAGACCCCGAATACCAATCATCTTATCGCTGTACCGACTGTTTCGGTACTGGTATTGCTGGGGGGTATTATCCCAAGATACGCATGACAATGCGATACGGGGATCTTCCGACAAGATCGATAAAGCTGGGGGCACAAGGCATCGAGTTCAGCCACGATTTCAACTCGGTGACGATATGGCATCCAAAGATAAAGGAACGCGACGTATTCGTCAGGAGAAGGACCGGAGAGCGGTTTTTCGCCAAGAGCGTGGGGCAGACGGAATGGCGTGGCATGCCCCTGCATCAGGCAATGACGCTGGTTGGCGAACCAAGGAATGGTATGCTATACCAGATAACGGACGACAAAATACAAAAGGCACTCGAGGAAGAAGGTGCATGGGGAATTGGTAAATGGAATTGGGCACTATGGAAGTGAAAATATGAGCTGGACAATAAAGGCAATATTGAATGATCGCGATCTACACGATGAAAAAGCACAGAGATTGTCGGATGAGCGTGGACAAATCCGAGACGAAAACGGAAAAGAATTATGTAACCATACATTCAAAGACAAGAAGTGTACCAAATGTGGATATCGCACCGGTGCGCCACAAGGAAATAAATAATGGCCGAAAAAACATTTGTATACCGTGGAACCAATTTCATAAAGGTCGGACTCGAACTGATCTTGCGCAGCATTTTTGCCGACCCAAATATCGTGGACAGCAGATACCGGTACGTTATCCCGACAACGAAGGGCAATCCAGACCCCGATAACAAGATAGCCATATACAGGACCAATTCAAACAGGGTGGAATTCTATCCCGCATTAATAATATCGGCAGGAGCCCATGACACCAACCTCACGGCCCTCGGTACGGATGTCGAGGAAGAGCCATCGGGGGAGGATGATGGGGAAGAGGTGCAGACGGCAGGAGGGTGGAAGATAGTCCCGATCACCATAAGGGTGCTTGCAAAGAGCAGCAGTGACGACAGGGATAACCTTACCGACATCCTCGAGCAGATATTCAGGACGTTGGCAAGGGGAGAATTCAACAGGCTGGGCATAGGCTTTACCCATATATCCATAGCGGGGGACTCGGAAACCGAGGGGGATGACGGCAACATTATCTATGAAAATGCCGTCACCATCGAGTGCAACACCGATTACTGGCGGATCCTGCCCTATGACCATTCTTCCGACATAAACAAGGTGGCAATCAAGGTATTTGGGCAGCTTACCGATGGTTCCCCTGAGGTGCCCCTGCACCCGTTTAATTGACTTTCCCCTTAAAACTGTGGTATTTTTATGATAGTAACATGTTCAAGATAACGAACAGGACGACGACCTATTTGGCGGTGGAAAACGCCAATTTGGCCCCTAATGGTTTCACTACAGTCGAATTTATGTCTCCATCCATCAAGTCCCTGAAGGACAGGGGGGCGATCAGGGTGGAAGTGGTCAGGCAGGAACCTGTGGTTGCTGAAGTAAAACCCGTGGATGCAGTGCCATCCACAAAGAAACTTTTCGGTAAAAAGGAGAAGAAATAATGTCGCAGACCTTCGCCCCCGGATACGTCAGACCGGGAACATATGTCGAGGTTCAATACCAGCAGGTTCCTAACGCCATTGTCCCCCCGTTCGTTACTGCACTGGTTGGAAGGACTGCATCTTATAAGCCAGCCACCACGGTGCTGGTAAGAAATGCGGCCACATCAACCGGCGTATATGCCGACAGCAACAACCTGATTACGACAGCGGTTGATGCCGACGAAACAATCAGGCGCGACCTGATAGACACGTATGATGACGTAGCCGTCGACAGCAATGGAGACTTGGTAGTCACATCATTGCTCGATTCCCTTGGCAGCGGACATATCAAGGGATCTTCCGAGGAGTGGGTCACTTACAATACCGGAACGTCAGCAGCCGACAAGGTCTATGTTGAATGGGTGGCAAAATACTATCCCGCACCAAGCGGTGCAAATGACGAAGTGTTCTGCGGTGGAATGGCCGATGGACGTTTCGTCAGCATAGCCGGTGTAACACAGGAAGATCAGGAAGTTCAGGGAACCGCCTTTGCGGACCAGACAACCGAAATCAGCGCAGCAGACGGGCTGCATTCCCTGACACTGGCATTGGCTGGAACGGTTTATACCCTGACATGGGATGCGGAAACCCCGGTAACGGGACTGTCAACGGACACAACCGTTTCAGAGCATGTGTTCTCCAGCATCAAGGTTCTAATTGATGGCAGTAAATTCCCGGCAAATCTGGGCACCGGAAGCACCTTCTATGATGCAGTAACGGTTTCAACGGCCGGTCCAGCATCAGGAACCGGCGTAACAACCGGCGCGTACAGCGTGTCAACACACGGAGTTGAATACACCGTCTACTACGGCAAGCCGAAGGGGACAGACGATTTCGTCGTTCAAAGGTTTGATGATCTCGCAACCCTTCAGAATTTCCACGGTGCGATTGTCAGCACAACTGGGACGGATTACCTCTCGCTGGGAGCAACGCCATACTTTCAGGCAGGTGGCGGACCGGTCTATGCGGTGCCTCTCAGGGACAAGGCGATAACCAACATCTCCACGGATCCTGACCTCACCAACGATTCGGGATATGTGGAAGCAGTAAGGCAGGCGCTTGTATTGCTCGAGAACGAGCCAAGCGTTTCCTGCGTCGTGGTCCTGTCGCCAAGCGAAGTGGCCGGTAATGGCAACTTCAGGCCAGCCATACTTGGACTGGTCAAGTCACACTGCATCAACATGAGCAGCGTAACGAACACGGCAAAAGACAGGATGGGCATTCTTGGTGGTGTGGCAAACGAAACCAACGAGACGGTGTTCATATCGGCTGCGGAAGCCCTTGACATCAACAGGATGGTCTACGTATGTCCTGCAACGGCAGCATTGTCAGCCGGTGGATTCACCTTTGTTTGCGACGGTTCGACGATTTCGGCCGGATTGGCGGGAATCCTGTCCAACCCCGGAATAGACGCTGGTGAGCCGATATCGGGAAAGCCGTTCGACATGTTCGACAGCATCACCGATTCGTTCACTGAAACACAGAAGAACAGGATGGCGGCGGCCGGTGTCTGCATCATAGAAACGGTTGGTGGGGCAACGAGCGTCAGGCACTTCCTGTCGACCGATCCTTCCAACCCATTGCTTGCAGAAGCCAAGGTGACGAGGATCGAGATCGACGTGCGCAGGAGCCTGAAGACGGCCTGTGACGCGGTGCTTATCAATACAAGGTATGTGCCCGGACAGACACTTGGAACATTAAGGACCGTCGTGGGCAATGTCCTTGACACAAAGAGGAATGCCAATATTATTGTCGATTACAAAATAAATAAGGTGGCAATAAACCCGGTTGAACCAAGGCAGCTTGATGTCGATGTGGCAATAGCTCCGACTTTCGACAATAACTGGATTTACATCAAGGCAACATTCCAAGTCAGCATATCTTAAGGAGATAGAATAACATGGCGATACCGCAGACACGAACAAGACTAAAGGGGTACGTTAGCCTTTATGCGCAGGAGGTTGACTTGGCCGATATCGAATTGGATCCTCTTACATTGGACGGATTAAGGTTGGTTGGTGCCGCACAATCGTGTGTCATCAATCAGACAAGGGAGGGCAACAGTGTCAGAAGGGAGTTCAATCCCGCATTATCGGGCAAACCTTCCGAAGTTGTTCCGGGTCTTCCTTCATACGAAGTTACACTCAATCGCATAGACCTTTACGACACTAACTTCCTTGAATCTCTTGGAGTGGATGGCGTAAATATCACAAAGCAGATTAAGCCATTGGTCATTGTCGTCAAGCAACCCGTACCCGTAGACAAGAACGGCAATCCACTGCAAATTAAAGGAAAGGAATTCAAGGAGAGGGGCTATATCATCCCCGGATGCTGGCTCAGGAACCTTCCTCTGGACTTTGACATTGATTCCACGGACCAGAGGTTCATTGCGTCAGTCAATCTGGATGTCAGGGACGTCATATCATACTAATCTCCCCGAGGGGGTAAAATGGCAGTTCCGTTCACCACAACAAGACTTAGTCAAAGCCTTGCCTTGATCGGGGTGCACCAAACTGGAGATTCGGGGTTGCCACTGGACATTAATAGCAATACACTTTCAAAATTAGCGGACGACAAGTTGGCAGGGGCCTTGGACTTGGCGGAGTTTGCGACTTCATGGAAAGCGATAGGATCGACGTCGAGTTTTCGCATATCGCAAACAAAACAAAATTATGAAAGACGAGGGATCAATTCTCCCATAGAATCCTTTGCGGTGGTTCCGGGGCCGGTATCAACCACCATATCGATGGACAGGGCCACGCTTTATTATGAGGATGCGATGAGCGCCTTCAGTTTTGTTCCGGGCAATATAGCGTTTCAAACTCGCCCATTAATAATAATAGAAATGGTGACGATTCCAACAAAGAATGGACAGCCGATACCGGGAATGGAAATGAAGACATTAAGGGCGGGCAAGGGGCTGGACTATTTTTTGAATGAAGCGTCGCCAATTATTTATATAGGATGTTGGATAAGCAACAGCACCATAAATTATTCGTTGTCTGAAGGCAACCAAATGGTAATGCAAAACGTGGACATGAACGTGGCTAGAGTGGCTCAACCACTGTCATTGGTGCCGGTGGTGGGGGCAGAAGCGCAGACAACGTTGTCGGAGAACTTTTCTATAACAAATTTGGCTGGTTAATATCAGATCAAAAGGAGAAAAAACAATGGAAATAGCCGAGCTAATAACACTTGGCAGACTCAGTAAACAGGTTAGATATGGAAATGTAACAATTCACCTTACCACTCCATCATCGGATGACGTTGAAAAGGCGAAAGACAATATCGACTTGGTCAGCCTGTTTATCACAAAAATAAACGATAAGACATTCGACACAAAAGAAGAAAAGGAAGGACTTAAGTCCACCTTAAAATCGATGCAAAGTGCAGTTGTAGGCAATGTCGTACAAAAATGCACCGACCTTCTTAAGGAACAGGAATCTCTTATCGAGGAAATGTCAAAAAAATAATAGATGATCCGGAGAGCAAGACGCTTTGGCTCATCTGTAGCAAATTCAATATACTGCCAAACGACCCCGCTCTACGCGGACTGAACGAGTTTCAAAAGATTTGGATATTGTCCAACATGCTTGAAGAACTTGGTCAGCCGGATCCCAATGCATTGGAAAGGAATTTCGAGTTAAACGACGAAGAATTCAAGGAATTTTCTGAACGGATAAGGAACAAAATAAAGGAACAAAATGCCACCGCCTAACAGCCCTGGACAAAGAGACATTAATGGCATGATAGAGTCATTGAAGACCCTTATGACTCTTGTTTCAAGGTCTTCTGGATCGGTCAAAAAGTCCGTCAGTCCAATGAAGGACTATTTTAAGGCCGTTGAAGATTCCCACCTATATTTCAGGGGAATGAAAAAGGATTTGGAGTCCATCAATGAAGAATTAGCGAGCGCCACAAAGAAGAAAAACCTGTGGTGGCACGAAAACCTTCTTGCTCCTGTTGGAGGTATGGTTGCAGGCGGATTGAAAAAGGAGGGGGGACTGGCCGAAACAGCGGGGTCGGCCATGGGTGCGGGTATTCGAGCGTTGGCGGGATCCAATCCAATCGGAGTAGCTATAGCAATAGGATTTATGGCGTCAATAGGCGCATTAATTTTTGTCGCCAAAAAGACGTCGGACGCGTTCAAATCTCTTAGCAGTTCGATCGGTGGAGTGCCCATAACGTTATCTGATGCCAACGTAGCCATGATAACGGCCAACAAAAACATGTTCAAAATGGGCGTATCAACAAAAGACACGATGGCCCTTGTTGGAGCATTGGGTGACAATATGGCGATCAATTTAAAAACCAAGACAGAATTGGGAATGGCAGGAATAGTGGACGCGGCCAGCGAATTTCTTCGTTTATCAAACGCGGCAGGCATGACATCAGAAGATGCCAACAAATTGGCCATATCACTCATCTCTTCTGGAACCACCATAAGGGGGTTGGGACAGGCATTTATTGATTTTAAGAGGGCAACCATCAGCACTGCGCTTGCCCCCAAATTACTGGCGCAAAATTTGGCCACCCTAGCTCCTGTCAGTCTGACAGTGTCAGGTGCAATAACTAAAACAATAGGGCTTTTCAATACGATGAGGGGAGGATTCGATGCATTTTCAAACAGCCTGTTGAGGGGTATAACGGCGGAACAAAAGGCAAAATTGTATGCGAACTCAATAGAGGGACTTTCACAGGCAATGGCAGGACTTAATACTCCTATGATGATGGCATTTGGAGGGGGAATGGGAGGAAAAAACAAGGTAGACCCATGGGAGGCCATGCAAACGGCTGCTGGCACCGACAGGGGCACTGTCCTAATGAATTATCTTGATACGGTGGCGAAACAGTCGCGTGGACAACCTGCCGCCATTGAACAGGCTCTGGAAGGAATGGGCATCAAGGATCTTGGAACGGCGGTCAACCTGACAAGAATGATCATTAACAGACAGAGGGCAAGGGAAGAGGGGGCGGACCCAAAGAAAATCATGGAAACAAACCTGCAAATGGCCGCATCTCTTAATACCGCCCTGCAAAATCCCATAGAAAGGTTGGTCGCTCTGGTCACGCAACAATTGGGTGTCATGATGAATCTTCTGGAAATATTCAAACCGGGAAGGGCGCATCAATATGCGCTTAATTTTGGAATGGGAAATTCCTATAACACAATGCACTCTGCATTTGCAGCGCCGGTGCAGGGAGGAAGATAATGTCCATAACAGACCGCTTACAACCAGACATTCCACCAAACAGGAATGTCCTGTATAGGTCAAGAAAGGTAATTTTCACTGTAACCTATTCCAGTCCCGCATTTAGTCCAACTCCGACTGGAACCACTCCCATCACTACAAAAATAGAGTTATCAGAAGTGTCCAGTATAGACATAGACTCTGCCGGAAGCACGGCGGTCGGCATGGGACAGGTGGCCGCCTTCATGCAACCGTGGTATTTTGGTCCGTTTAAAATAAATGTATCGGGGAAATCGTACATCGGTGCAATGAGGCAAAAACGTCTCAATATTGCCACCGATACCGACGTCAAAAAGCTTATGGAATTAAGAAACGCCATCAATACCCATTTTAAATCTGGAATATCGTTGGGCACTCCGGGCATTACACAGGGAGCTCTTAGCGCGGTCCTTTCATATGTGGACGATAAGGAGCCCGGAAATCTTGCCGTCAATCAGGAATACAGGGGCTTTATCGACAACATTTCGTTTGGAGAGGCGCAGCAAAATCCATACATGGTCTCTTATTCAATAAAATTTACTGGAGAGAAGAAGGACGGGGGAGACATTAAAAATGGTGGCAGCGCCCAAGCTACCGACAAACAAAATAACAAAAAAGTTGTGGGCAAAATATAAACGCCATGGCAAACGAACAAATTGGATGGGCCTACAAAAATGACATATCAATACAAACGGGAACCAATGCCGCATCTGTTGCGTCAGTCAAAATAATAAGGGCCAGATATTTGGACGATATTGGGTCCCAATCGTTAAATTTGGTCGTGGATAACAAGTCAATATCCGTTCCTGTTCCGAGCGACATAGACGATTTTGAGGTCTCGTCCTCAACAATACAGTCCGAATTAAATAACGACCAGACCCCCGCATATATATTGGACGGAATAAAAAAATCTAGGTATGTAGGCGACGGCGGACAGTTAAGGTGGCAAAACAGTACCGATCCACAATACAGGAAATGGTTCGAAAACTTCTTTATACGAATGAAGGAAAAACTTGTGGCCGGGAATACAGGTCTTTTTAGTGGAGATCCCGACCAATTTAAAGTACAGGATGTGGCACAATATTCCACGATAAAGGCAATCATGATAGATATGAATTTCAACAATCAAGCGGATATCGGAATATCGCTTACCAAACTACGCGAATTACAGGGTGATCAGGCATCGCTTGCATTCATACCAAGAGAAAATGACGTATTAGAAATAAAATTTAATTTGCCCGATTACGACAAACCTCAAACGGCATTTATTGGGTTCATTACGGGCGTATCCTATATAAAAGAATTCGGTACGGTAACTACCATCAACATCAAGTCGTTTGGAATATCCAAGCATTTAATGGTAAACAAAATGGTGGTGGACCGGGCCATAATGTCACAGTTTGAAAACGGAGAATTGGCGCAAACGGGGTTAACCGTATGGTCAAACTATTTTGCCAATAGTAAGACCGACGAAATATTCTACTTTCTGATGTCGAACGAATTGGCAATGAATATAGGCGGGCAAACAAGCTTAACTGAGGGATCACAATACCGCCTTTATAATCTGGAAATGGAATCTCTTCGGTCCTTACAAACAAATGTCGAGGCCAATAAAAATTCACAGGAACGAACGGTAAATTTTGGTAATATTCAAAAGGATATAATAACCGACGAAATAAAGCAGGGGATCAAGGACAGGGCGGCGAGCGTGGACGTGGGATTCGCCGACTCCATTACAGAAACTCAGACAATAAGAAAAAAATTCTTAGACCAGTTTTGGGGAGCCAACATTAATAATAATAGGGACATGGAGTATGCCACAACCTATTTATATTTGGAAGAAATAAGGGAGAGGGTATCATACGTAAATAATAAAATAAAGGGGATCAAGGCCGAAGCAATAAATACGAGCGACGTTGTCGACTTTAATCTTACGTTTCAACCGTCCGCCTTCTCGTCTCCATCAACATTCCAATATTCTTACGTGCCACTAATAACGATGGCTGCATGGAGAAAAGACGAGTCAGTAGCCAGATACAACGGGAAAATAGCCGCTGCATTTGACCTCGAATTGAGAGGGGCATTCCAGCTTTATTTTTCACAAATGCAGCCACCTTCACAGGTATTGGACGCAATAAGAAGGACGGCTAAATTCGCAGTGTATGAAAATGAGGACGGACAGATAGTGGCAGAACTGCCCAGATATAATGACTTCATTGCCGACGAAAAAAATGGGGAAACAATACAAAATTTCATCATATCCAATCCAACAAGGTCGGACAATTCCAGACAAGATCTGGACCTCGTAACTCGAATAGACAGCCTGCAATTCTGGCCATTGGTAGGACAACAGCAAAGCACGTTGTTCTCGCAACAGTTCACCGACATTGCCGTACTTTCAAAATACGGTATGCGTGCAGAATCCCCCATATACAATCCAAATGCAACCAGTAAGGATACGGCCACGCTATATGCCGCATTGGAAGTCAATAATCGGAATTCCCTGACAAGAACTGCATCAATTACACATCCCATGGACAGAAAATTTAAACTGGGAAGACTGTATTTTTTGGCCATACCGGACATAGAAAATGAGGCGGGGGGGGTCACAACACAAAAAGAAAAGACTGATGGATATGTGGGATATTTGGTGGATATTCGCATCGACTGTACATATGGATCTCCAATAACGTGCACACTCACATTCAATTACGTCAGGAAAGCAAAACTTATCGTTTCGTCGAATGGACAGAACGCCATGGCCAATTACAAAATATTACCCGACCTTGGAACGTTAATAGATGTCGTAGAAAACAACGTAAAATCGGGAAAGACAGGCGGGGTCGATCCGCTTAACCCTCCCAAGCAATCAACAACGAACAGCCCTCCAAATGTATTTGCGGACTTTTACACCACAAAAAAGCCCATGTGTAACATTAACGGATCAAATCTTCCGTCATACGGGCTTAAAAGGGACTGGACGGATGCCATCATGATACCGTCCATATTGGGGGAACGATGGGGAGATGGAGGGGATTTTACACAGGTGGTAAAAAATAACGATGTGGCACCAGTTATATACAGTGGGGCAATACAGCCCGAGAATAGCGGAATAAATGACAATATGGTGACGGCCCTGTATTTTTTGGATACGCGGCTTCGTTATTGGAATTGGAACATATACAATCCCAATAGGACTCCCAACCTCGCATTTCTTGACGCCATGTATATTCCGTCCATCAAGATAAACCCATTTTATTATTTGACGAAATTGGAGGGAATAGGAATGACATCGTGGAACAAATCATGGAGTCCCATTTCCTTTAAAAGTTCAACAGGATGGGCGTGGGGAACCGTCACAAGCTACATACAGTTAATAGGATCACCAATAGTGGTTGGATCGTCTTCCAAACACTTTGGAATACTTTATATGACGGCACATCCATCCATCAATAGGGTGGAAATGACTGCATCTGGATTGCCCTTCGTACCAGAGCCGCCCGGAACAATATTGGTGTCGGACCGTGACAATCCAAATGTTAAACTGACGTCGTCTCTTTTTACATATAGCGAAATAGTTCAGGGAGGGACATCGACTCCAACGTCTCAAATGTCCAATAACATTGGCAATTATTGCTCCAACCATAATGGGACCGATTACCTAAAGGACGAGATGAAATTTGCCGTTCAACAAATGTCAGAGATTTTCAACAGCGAAACGGGGTCCTGTTTTTTGCCCGTGGTATTTGAATCGATACCACAATATTCCATATTGTATTATTGTATACCGGGATATGGATTTACATTAATGGACATCTCGGAACTTGCCCCACTGGACTGTAGATACATAGCCAATCTTCCTGCATCGGCAAAGAATAAGAAGGGGCAGGACGCTCATGCCAAGGGAGAGGCCATTGACATAACGTTAGCCCCATTTTATGCCAAAACAGGGATAAGGATCAGGTCAGATTTGCCCAGCCACAAACATCCCCTAATATCGGGACAATACAAGTATGATCTTGGCGGGGAGAATTTCGGCAATGTTCTTGCGTCTGACAAAATAGAAATGGGCAAGGACACCATTATAGAACGGGACGAAAGCGTGGGAAAGATATTCATAGATATAAAGCCCGAGGACAGGTCCACGGATTACGTCAAAAAAATATTTGACTCCAGTCTGTCTGGAAACGTATATGCTCCAACGTGGAACTTCGATCCAATGTTGGGATTGCATTCGCTTGATAAAACATACAGGCACGTATCTCAAATACCTCCTCCTATAACTCTCTGGGGACACAAATTGCCCAGTACTGGTACGGGCAGAGATTTTACCTCGGGCAACTGCTAAAATGAAACTGGAAATCGCACAAAGCGGAGTGGTCAAGGGTATCAACTATAAGGCCGATAGCGGTGGCAACCCCTACATTACCTTAGATGTCCAATCATTGGTAGATCTTTCCATCATTAAAGACGTGATGAATGACAATCCCCTATTTTCGCAATATGTTCCCGTTATTGGACAGGTTGTCACCATTCAAAGAGTCGACCAATATTTTACAAGAGTGGTCGGATATTTTGGTGGCGTTACAGATGTTGACACGCCAATTCTTCCGGGGGAGTTT
>Ga0315274_10008084_pt1 | contig 15224 bp, 13 predicted proteins | sample YL17G02_20_MG_FD_203700 | JGI IMG/M metagenome (GOLD analysis project Ga0315274, IMG submission 203700) | Sediment microbial communities from Yellowstone Lake, YNP, Wyoming, USA - YL17G02_20 | ecosystem: Environmental > Aquatic > Freshwater > Lake > Sediment | place: USA: Wyoming | collected... | reverse complement strand
TATACAATAATAGCGTGTTCTGAGCGAGAAATTTTACCTATCGGGACTACGGCAGGACCTTCGCCCTGACGAGCCTCCTTTTGCTACTCTGCGAAGCACGAGGTCATAACAAAAGGTTTTGCATTTGCACGGCACACTGACGGAATTTATCGGCCGGCAGCGTTACCGTCTGCCACTTCGGACTGCGGTGCTTCATAAACTCTCGATAATCATCCAGCTTGATGGCAAAAAATACATATCTGTTTGCGTCAAAGTCATAAACATCCCTACCGTCAAAATCAACGTCGATATTTTCTGTTTTGTAGGCAAAGACAAAGACAGCGGTATGCCCCTGTCCGAAAACCTCCTGCCACTTCGTCAGCCCATCTATATCCTCAGTTGTAACCCAGCATTCAAACCCTGTTAATTTGGCAAAGCTGGTTCCCTTGAACAATCTGCCCTTTACCTCGGCAATTATTATTTGTTCGTTAGGCGGATATAACAGGAAATCAAAGCTTTTGACCTTCGACCGTCCGAAGGCCGCTTTTTTATGCTCATCTACCTTAATGTAATGGATGTGATTATCGGTCAGCCAATTCTCGAAGGCCCGTTCATAGTGATTCGTCACGGCGGAGCGTGCCGTAGCCGGATTGAGAGAAAAATCCTTCATCTTAAATCAGCACCGTAAGGTGTCCCTAAGGGAGATTTAAGCTCTAAAACCCTTTTTACCGCTGAGTTCGCAGCCCGCCACGGCAAGGCCGTAGGCCGTGCCAGGGAGCACGCAGAGTTTCTAAATCTAAATTTTATCTATCTTTTCTCTGCGCTCTTGGCGTTCTCTGCGGTTAATGGAGTCCCTAGGACTGCGAAAAACTTATCTAATTTAATCAGTTCCTGCTTACTGGTTGCCATATCTTTAACCACAAGCTCATTGTTTTTAAACTCATCGCCGATGATAATACACTTTTTAGCGTTTCGGGCCGAGGCTTGTTTGAGTTGTCTGCTTAGGCTGGTGAACTTGTAACTGAAGTCGGCCGAATAACCTTTTGTTCGCAATCCGGCCACCAGTTTAACAGCATCTCTCTGAGAAAGTGCCGGCGCTACGCAGGCAACAAAATAGTCCAATTCTTGCGGCTTGGGTTTGAGCAATCCCTTTTTCTCAAGCAATATCGCCAACACACTATCGCCTATGCCAAAGCCGGTAGCCGGTATGTCAGGGCCGCCGAACTGCTTCAGTAAATCATCGTATCTGCCGCCCCCGCCGACGGCACGTAGCTCACCTCCCTTATCATAAATCTCATACACGATGTCCGTGTAATAAGCCAGCCCCCTTACAATACCTGGGTCGAATTTACAATAGTCCACAACTCCCATTCGGTTAAGCCAATCGAACAAAACCGCAAGTTTATCGAGGGCCTCGTTAATTTTGTCATCCGGCTCGATTATCTTCTTGATGTCAGAGATTGCTTTAATCTCCATAAATTCCTGAATCTTGTCGGCTGTTTTGGCGTCCGCGACCCGTTTGTTGAGCATTTGCTTAAAGATTCCTGACGGCACTTTGTCCTTTTTGTCAAGCACAGGATACAGCGAATCCAAACGCTTTTCGGGAATCCCTATCTTCTTGAGAATAGCGGCCAGTAACTTCCTGCTGGATATTTTCACTACAATATCGTTGGGTGTTAGTCCTACTTCCCGCAGGTAATCCAAAGCACAGAATATCACCTCAGCGTCAGCCAACGCGCCCTCTACGCCGATTATGTCAATGTTCCACTGGAAGAATTCGCGAAGCCGGCCACGCTGAGGACGCTCGGCCCGGAACAATCTCGGAACCGAGAACCACTTGATTGGCATAGCAAGCGAATTGATTTGTTGATTTACCATTCGTGCAAGTGTAGGTGTGATTTCCGGCCTAAGTGCGAGGTCTCTTCCACCTCGGTCTTTGAGTGAGAAAAGCTGCTCGATAATCTCATCGCCGCTTTTTATCTGGAACATTTTCAAATACTCAAATATCGGCCCATCATACTCCTCGAAGCCGTTGCGCAAAGATACCCTCTTCCAGCCGTCTGTTATCCAGTTTCTAACAGCCATATCCGGCGGATAAAAATCTCTCGTTCCTTTTACCGGCGGTATCTTCATATCAATTTGCCATTTACTATTTACTATTGCTCTTTCGCCTTATTATAATGCGTTTTTTTACCGCAAAAGGAACCAAATGTCAAAAGCGAAAGTTGAAATAATATATCAGAATAACGATATCATTGTCATCAATAAACCTGCCGGCGTATCGGTTACAAAAGACCGCAGTGGCGACGACCAGCTTACGGATATACTTGCCGACCAGCTTGAGCCAGCGGTTTGTAGCCAACTGCGATTGGTACATCGAATCGATAAGGACACCTCCGGCGTTATGATTCTGGCAAAAAATATTGAGGCACAGACCAGATTTACCACTTATTTTGAAAAAAGGGAGATTAAAAAGACCTATTTGGCTGTCGTAACCGGCGTCGTGCCCGGCCTGCAAGGCACAATCAATGCGCCTTTAACACGTAATCGCAAAAATCCGGCCCTTATGTGCATCGCTAAAAAAAAGGGAAAGGCCGCCGTTACCAATTGGCAGTTGCTTGCTGATTTCGGCTCGGTTGCCTTATTGGCAGTTAACCCCCTGACCGGCCGAACACATCAAATTCGCGTCCACCTGCCCAGTATAGCTCTGCCGTTGGCAATTGACCCATTATATGGCAGCAGCAGGCCGTTATTTCTCTCTGACTTCAAATCAGATTATCGACTGGCTAAGGGCCAAACCGAAAAACCGCTTATCGAGCGATTGACACTGCACGCATATCAAATCGAATTTCCTAAATCCCAGGGAAACCATCCCGATAGTTTTATAGCTGGCCTTGACAAAAAATTCGCCGCTTGTCTTAAAATGCTCACCAAGTATAACCCTAAAGGCCTTAATGCCTTCATCAACCCCGACAATTTCTCTAAGATTATAAATACCCAGAGGTTATACTGATTATCTCATCTAATTATAATGTTTGATTCGACGGTTTTTACTTGACCACACAAAATGAATTGATTATTGATTATTGGCCATTAAAATACGAGATACGAACCACTAATCACGAGATACGAAAATATGGCTGAAAAAATTGTAAAAGTTGGACTTGTCGGCTTTGGCACCGTCGGCACCGGCGTTGCAAAGCTAATACTGGAAGATGCAGATTCGATAGCAGCCAAAACGGGTTTGCGTCTGGAACTTGCTTGTGTAGTTGACACCGATATAACCTCTGCCAGGCCGGTAAAACTGCCTAAAGGTATTCTCACCAATAACTTGGATAAACTCCTGAAAGACGACTCCATTAAAATAGGCATCGAATTAGTCGGCGGAACCGATGCCGCAAAGCAAATCCAGCTTAAAATGCTCCGGGCAGGCAAAGATGTCGTTACCGCCAATAAAGCTTTGTTGGCTGAATATGGCAACGAGCTTTATAAAGTTGCTCATGAAAACGACCGCTGTATTGCCTTTGAAGCCAGTTGTGCGGCAGGGATACCGATTATCTCAGGGCTTCGAACCGGACTTGCCGCAAATAATATCACGGCAATATATGGTATCGTCAACGGAACGTGCAACTATATCCTCTCCAATATGACCGGCAAAAACGAGGACTTCTCCGAGGCCCTCGCACAAGCCCAAAGCTTAGGCTACGCCGAAGCTGACCCGACGCTGGATATTAACGGCGGCGACAGCGCTCATAAGCTGGCGATTCTGGCTTCTATCGCCTTCGGATGCGAAATCACACTTGACGATATATTTGTTGAGGGCATCGAAGAAGTTTCGAAGGACGACATCCGCTACGGCGGCGAAATGGGTTACGTACTCAAATTGTTGGCAATTGGACAAAAAGACAAGAACAACAGGATATCGCTGCGGGTGCATCCCTCTTTCATTGCCAAAGATAATTCACTTGCGCGTGTCGATGGCTCATTTAATGCCATCAGTATATTCGGCAGTGCCGTCGGCCAGGTAATGTACTATGGCCGAGGGGCTGGAATGATGCCCACCGCCAGTGCCGTCGTCGCCGACATTATTGATGTTGCTCTGGGCAACTCCGCCACCACTTTTCGCCATCTGCACCTGAAACCGCGGAGCGAAACAGAGCCGCTGATTGAGAAAATCGGTGATTCTGTGAGCAGATTCTACATCAGGGTTATGTGCAAAGACCGGCCGGGAGTGCTGGCCAAGATTGCAAAAGTGCTTGGCGATAACCAGATTAGCATATCGGGGACGCTGCAGCACGAAGGGGCAGGCCCGGACAATACCGTTCCGGTTGTCATAGCAACGCATCTTACCCAGCAGAAAAACATCTCCGCCGCAGTAAAGGAATTTAAAAAACTTGACGTTATTGGCGGAAAACCGGTCTGCATAAGAATCGTTGATATACCGGAGGACAAGGATTGACGACCAAATACGCCATAATAGTTCCTGACGGTGCTGCGGACGAACCATTGGAGCAGCTCGGGGGAAAGACTGTCCTGCAGGCGGCTGAAACACCCAATATGGATAAAATCAGCACACAGGGCAGACTGGGGCTTGTCCGAACAATTCCAGCCGGTTTCGAACCTGGCAGTGATGTTGCGCAGATGAGTTTGCTTGGTTATAACCCGCTCACGTTTTACACCGGCCGAGCGCCGATAGAAGCGGTGGCACGCAATATCAAGTTATCTCCGAATGACTGGGTCTTCAGGTGCAATCTCGTTACCATTTGCGACGGCAAAATGGAAGACCATAGCGCCGGACATATCTCCACTGAAGAAGCCGGCAAACTGATAAAGGACTTAAATGAACAATTAGGTGATGAGAAATTTCGTTTTTACCCCGGCGTAAGCTATCGGCACTTATTGGTTTTCAAGGATGCCGATTTCGATGTTAAGACGTATCCGCCGCACGATTACATAGGTACGGCGATAGAAAAGATTTTACCACGCGGCAAAGGTGCTGAAATGCTTATCGACTTGATTGCCCGCTCACAACAGCTCTTTATCAATCACGACATCAACAAAGTCAAAAAGGACCTCGGCGAAAATCAGGTAAGCTCCATCTGGCTTTGGGGACAGGGCAAAAAGGCCCGAATGGAAAGCTTCAAAAAACGATTTGGAATCAACGGGGCTGCCATCACCGCCGTCGACCTTGTAAAAGGTCTGTCAATGCTCATTGGCTTCGATTTAATAAACGTGCCGGGCGCTACCGGATTCGTCGACACAAACTACCAGGGCAAAGCTTCAGCTGCAATAAAGGCGCTCGATAAGTATGACCTTGTTTTTATCCACATAGAAGCTCCCGATGAGGCATCTCATAACGGCAGCATTGAGATGAAGAAAAAAGCTATTGAGCAGATTGATAAGTATATTGTCGGACCTGTCCTTGAGGCGCTGCAGGGCTACGAAAGTTGGAGAATACTTGTTTTACCGGACCACCCCACCCCTGTCTCAAGCAGGGCGCACTCGCCTGAGCCGGTCCCATTTGCTATGGCAGGAACCGGTGTCAGCGGTATTTTGCATACAACTTTCAGCGAAGCCAACGCCGCAAGGTCGGGATTTAGAATAGACAATGGTTTTGAGTTGATGGAATATTTCTTAAAAAGTTAAAAACGTGGATAGGGAACAGCTAAAAAATGGCAATAATTGTGCAAAAATTCGGCGGCACTTCGCTTGCTGATGCGGAAAAAATTCGCCGGGCTGCCAAGAGAGTAATCAAGGCGGTAAAAAGCGGCTATTCGGTTGTAGTAGTTGCTTCGGCTCGCGGCCAGCAAACTGATGAGCTTATCGCCGACGCTCTCGAGCTTAATCCGAATCCCTCCAAACGCGAGATGGACCAGTTGCTCAGTACCGGCGAACAACAATCCGTCTCCCTTTTCGCTATGGCTCTTGACGCCGCAGGTTATGATGCTATCAGTTTTACAGCCGGTCAAATCCAGATGATGACCGACAGCGTTCATACAAAGGCGCGGATAAAAAGTATCGGAGCCGAGCGAATTCAAAAACAATTAGACGAAGGTAAAATCGTTCTTGTCGCCGGCTTCCAGGGAATAGATGAAAATGGAAACATAACGACGCTCGGCAGAGGCGGCTCAGACACAACCGCAGTTGCGCTGGCTGTGGCTCTGGGAGCTAAGGAATGCGAAATTTATACCGACGTTGACGGAATATACACAACCGACCCGCGAATATTTAAAGATGCTGCAAAATTGGAGCAGGTTAGTTACGACGAAATGCTCGAAATGGCAAGCCTTGGAGCCGGCGTTATGCATTCGCGAGCCGTCGAGTTTGGTAAAAAATATGGCGTTAAAATTCACGTAAGAAGCAGTATTGAAGAAAAAGAAGGAACAATAATTATGCACGAGGTACCACAAATGGAAGGCGTAGTAGTTACAGGTGCAACCGTCCAGAAAGATATGGCCAAGATAGACCTTGTCAACGTAGATAACAAACCGGGCAACGCTGCAAAAATCTTCGCTTCACTGGCAAATGCCAAAGTTATTGTTAACGACATTATGCAAACGGAAGTCAGCAGCAAAAAGGCAAACCTGTCGTTTTTGATTGGCATTTCGGATTTGACCGCTGCCAAAGAAGCCGCCGAGCAAATCAAAGATGAGGTTAATTGTGAAAGCATCTTTATTCGCGATGATATTGCCGAGATTTCCGTGGTCGGTGTCGGTATGCGAACTCATTATGGCGTGGCCGAGAGGATGTTTGGATCGCTGGCTAAAGCCAAAATCAATATCGATTCGATTACCACCAGCGAAATCCGCATCAGTTGTGTAGTGAATAAAAACCAGGCCGATGAAGCTTTAAGGGCCGTTTCTGTCGCCTTTGAGTTGGATAAGCCCCCAGAACAACGAGCAAAAAGTTAAAGGACAGAACAGGGGGAGGAGGGACGAGGGAAGATGGAGGAGGGAGGAGATGTGTTCCCTGTGGCAGGAAAAAATAAAAACATTTTCGCAATGAGCAAACGCAGGCACTCCACCATCTTTACCCTTTGTTTGCTGCTGGCAGCGGCATTTGTCTGGCTTGACCATAGCCCGATTAGACGCAGCCGGCAGGCCCAGCCCAAATCCAACGAACAGGCAAAGGCCTGCGATTTTGAAAAATATCACGAAAAAACCTTCACCGTTCTAAAAGTTGTTGATGGTGACACTATTGATATAGATGTCCCTGACGGCAAATACAATCACACAAGGATACGACTCTGGGGAATTGACACGCCGGAGACCAAAAATCCTGAAGTTGGCGTTATGTATTTTGGCCCCGAGGCGGCTGATTTTACAACGAAATCAGCTCTCCAAAAGCAGGTTACTGTTTATCTCGAAGAACATCGCACCAGAGACAAGTATGGCAGACTGCTGGCTTATGTTAAACTGCCTGATGGCAGATTCTTGAACGAAGTTCTCGTGGCCGAAGGTTTCGCTTACGCAGACGTGCGCTTTCGCCACAGCTTTTATCACAAATACCAGCAGTTAGAAGCCACCGCACGCAGCCAAAAGAGAGGATTATGGGAAAAGGTAACGCCGGAGCAATGGCCTGAATGGCGGAGAAATTCAAATATCAAAGTGCAAAACTCAAAATGATAATTGATTCTCGATACCCGATTCTCGATGCTCGTAATCGGCGAACTGATTAAATCGAGCGTCGTTATCCAGCATTAAGCATCCTGACTCTCTTTTGGAATCTTAATTTTCTTACTATCAGGCTGCCCAAACCAAGCAGTAAAATGGTAGCTGGCTCAGGAATGACAGTCAATACCGGCACAGGTTTGCCTACAATACTGCCAAGAAGATAGCGGTCACCGGTCTCTGTAGAAAGTCTGAAACCTATGAACCGATCACCAGCGTCCACTGCAGCTTGTACTGACGAAGTAACATCAACACTTGCAAATACACCTCCACCAACAAAGCTTGTAAATGGTGTTGGACCACCAGCATAAAATTCATCGGCTGTTACAACACCATCGCCGATGAATGTGAAGACGTCGATGATACCATCAGGCGGTGATGGATCCGAATTAACGTAACTCACATCCAATGTAACAAGCGGAAGTGTTCCGCCAAGACCGCTTACATCAAACTCAAGGACTGTCCTATCTTCGACTGTCCTATCTTCGAACATAGCTATAGCAAGGAAGTTAAGCAGAAATGGATCCCACATGTTACCGAGGATTCCTCTTACGTCCGTGGGATTAATTGAAATTTCTGCCGCCGGGGCAGACAAAACACTAATATGCAAAAAAACTGAGAGAACTATGCAATAAACCCAACTCTGCGACTTTTTGTAAGAATTCATTCTTCCTCCTCCTAAAAGAGTTTCGTTCTTTCGCAACAAAATGCAATCGTTCAGACGAACCTTTGTCGAGTTTGAACTGTAAAAACAACCGCTTTTTTTGTGGGGGAAAACTTCGGTATGAAACCAAAAAGCTCTCTTACCACTCTCCTTTTTGTAAAACTATATCCTGTTTGCAACTATACGTGTTCGGTAGAAAATGTCAAGGAAAAAATCGAAAAAAGCGGGATTTTCTTTTGCAGAAACCCTGATGTTGGATGCTGGATACTCGATGCTCGTAAAGAAAGAAGGTCAAGAATCGAGATGCACTACAGATTGTATTCCTTGATTTTTCGGTAGAGGGTTCTTTCACCGATACCTAATATCTTTGCTGTTTTTTCGCGGTTGTTGCCGGTGGTTTTATTCTCTACACTTAATCGACCGTCACGGTTCTACCTGTTTTAATAGATTGGTTTACCGCCACAGCAATTTCGACTGCCGCCAGGCCATCTTCAGCGCCTACTGCAGGTTTTCTGCCCTCTATAATACAATCCACGAAGTGCTGTGCTTCTCTGACATAGGCATAGCTAAATCGGTCGGTAAAAGAAGGTGATGCGGAAAATGATAAAACTCTATTTTTACCGCCCCAGGTTACATCCATATGGCGCGGGTCGCCAATGAAAATGATGCCTTCATTTCCTACGATTTCAACCCTTGCATCGTAGCCATACTTGATATTCAACAATCCCTCCACAGAACCCAGGGCACCGCTGTGAAATTCCATCAAAACCACAATGGTATCATTAATCATCTTGTCGAACTTATTCGCAATATCTTTCGAGGAGAGAATACCAGCTTGTGCATAGACCTTTTTGACTTCATCGCCCATCAGCCAACGCATACTATCATAATCATGCGAACAAAGTTCAAAGGAGATATCGCCGCAGGCATCCGGGTCTGAACCCCAACTGCCGAGGGGGGGCAGACCTGGATCTCTTCCTGTTGAACGAATAAAAACGGGTTCACCTATAAGCCCTTCGTCCAGCTTTTCTTTAGCTGCTACAAAACCCTCATCAAATCTCCGCATAAAAGCCAGCTGAAAAAAGCATCCGCTTTTTTCCACAGCTTCGATAATCTCCTCAGCGTCGCTTATGGTTAGAGTCAAAGGCTTCTCACATAAGACATGTTTCTTGGCCTTCAGCGCCTTCAAACTAAACTCCTTATGTGTTCCGACGGGAGTTGAGATACATATTGCATCCACATTTGGCATCGTCAGAACATCATCAATATTCGTGAAGACCTCCGCTCCTAATCCCCCACCCAGTTTTTCAGCCATCTGCCTCACCTGGTCTACAACGGCGACAACCCTGCTCTTGCTAACCTTTCGGGCAAAATTAATGCCGTGCAGCGTCCCCATCCTGCCGGCCCCAATAATAGCCACATTAATATCCATAATACCCTATATCTCAGATGAAATTGACAATCTCCGGTTGTCCGCTACATATCATTCTACAAATTATATTCCTTAATTTTACGGTAGAGTGTTCTCTCACCGATGCCGAGAATCTTTGCAGCCTTTTCACGATTATTACCCGTCTTGGCCAATGTGTCAATAATGGCCTGTTTCTCAAGCTCACTGAGCGTGCGGTCCTGTTTTGGTCGGCCGGCTGTCAACTGCCGCACCTGATATATTTCAAGCGGAATATCGGCGACATCAAGCTGGTCACGGTCGCACATTACAACCATCATTCTGATACAGTTTCGAAGCTGACGAATGTTCCCGGGCCAGCTGAAACCTGTAAGAATATTCGCAGCTGCTTGTGTGATGCCGGTAACCTTCGAGCCGGTCTCGGCAACGGCCTCTTCGATAAAATACTGGATAAAATCAGGTATGTCTTCCGCCCTGTCAGAAAGGTCCGGCAGAGAAACACTAACCCCTTTGATTCTGAAATACAAATCCTGCCTGAACTTCTTCTGCTCTATAAGCGCCGTCAAATCCTGATTTGTAGCACTGATTATCCGCACGTCCACAACAATCGGCTTATGAGAGCCAACCGGTATGACAACCCCATCTTCGATGACCCTCAGCAGTTTGGCCTGGCAGCTCATCGCCATATCGCCAATCTCATCTAAAAACAGCGTTCCCTTGTCGGCTATTTCAAACAGGCCTTTTCTGTCGGTTGCTGCACCGGTAAAGGCCCCCTTGACGTGGCCGAATAATTCGCTTTCAAGCAGCGTTTCCGTCAGGCCGGCACAATTAACCGGCCTAAAAGGCTTGTCGGCACGCTTGGAATTATAATGAATCGCCCGCGAAAGCAACTCTTTGCCCGTTCCGGAGCGGCCCTCAATCAAAACAGATATACCGGTCGGGGCAACACGCCGAAGCACCTCAAATACCCCTTCCATTGCCGCATTTTTGCCTCGCACACCTTCAAATTCGAAATCTCCCACGCCTGCTCCGGCAACCTCGGTTCGACGACGAGTCGCAGCGAAGACCTTTCTGCCTGCCTGCTCCACGAGCGTGCGAAGCTGACCGATGTCGATAGGCTTGACAAGATAATCATATGCCCCCCGCCTTATCGCTTCCTTGCAGGTGTCAATAGTAGCGTAGGCTGTTATCAGAATAACTTCGGTATCGGCATTATATTTCTTGGCTTCCCCAAGTATTTCCATGCCGTCAATGTCGCCACCGAGCTTCAGGTCGGTAACAACAACATTAACCGTTTCGCTGCGAAGAATCTCCAGCGCATCAGAACCATCGTAAACCGCAATCGCCTTTGCACAACACTTCTCAAGTGCCTCGGCAATACCGTCGGCGTGGTCATGCTCATCATCGACAACCAGAACTATGATGTCCCTGCCCATAATATCGACACTTAATCGGCCTGAAGAGGTAACCTTATTGTAAATAACGTTCCTTTGCCAGGTTCGCTGTCAACGGTTATTGTACCATTATGCGCCTCGACTATTCTCTTTGCGGTGGCCAACCCGAGACCGGTGCCGCTCAACCGAAAGGAACAATAAGGCTTAAAAATATCAGATAGTTTGTCCGCGGCGATGCCCCTGCCGGTATCGCTAATCTGAATCACCACGCTCTCTTTCTGTCTGCCTGTTCTTATCATCAACTCGCCGCCGCTGTTCATCGCCTGCTGGGCATTGATAAACAAATTTAACACAACTTGTTTTAGCATACTCGCATCAACTTTGCAAACCAGCGGCTCACTCGACAAACCCTGCCGAATCGTTATCGAGTGGCTGTAAGCTTGGGGTGAATAAAAATCAACCATATCACCGAGCATCTCATTAATATTGACACTGGCGAGCTGAAGTTCGGGTCTGCTGACGTATCGCAGAAAACCGTCAAGAATCTGCTCAAGTCTGTCCGTTTCCTTTTGAATAACAGCTATTTTCCTAAGTGCCCTTTTGAATCTCCGGTCGTCCCTTTCCGGGTCTATCTTGCCGGATTCGGCAAAATTCAAACCCTCCAGCTCCTCAGCTGTCAGTTTCAAATTAATTTTGATAGTAGAAAGGGGATTTTTAATCTCATGAGCAAGCTCGCCGGTCAACTTACTTAACTCTTCGAGCTGTTTGAAATGTTCGTTTTTACCCTTTTGCATTTATCTCTCCCTCTCACACTTTAATCTTATGAATTAAACCGCAAAACATTTTGACCTGCCCCCCTGACCGATACTATTATTTTTTGCCGTCGGCTTCTGCTTTTTCCGCCTTGTTCAGCTCGGCAAGGGCGGCTTTGCGGGAAAGTTTAAATCTGCCCTGGTCATCAATCGCTAATAATTTCACAGGTATCAAATCACCTGCTTTGCACACCTCTTCGACGTTTTTGACGAAGCCGTTGCTTAGTTCGCTGATATGGCACAGTCCTTCCACTCCGGGTGTGATTTCAACAAATACTCCAAAGTCTTTCACAGACACCACTTTTGAGTTCTCATATATCCGCCCCACTACCGGCGGCTGTGTCATCGCTTCAATAATATCCTTCGCCTTCAGGTGGCCATCACCACCGAAGCAACTTATGTAAACAGTCCCGTCCTCTTCGATTTCAATCGTTGTGTCGGTCTGTTCCTGAATACTTTTAATCATCTTGCCGCCAGGCCCAATTACTTTGCCGATAAACTCAGGATCAATTTCGATACTTAACAGTTTCGGTGCATACTTGCTTAATTCAGGTCTGGGCTTACTGATGACACCGGACATGGCCTTTAAAATCTCTAAGCGGGCTGCTTTTGCCCGTTCCAGTGCCTCGACCATAATATTATGCGCCAGCCCTTCGGCTTTGACATCAAGTTGCATCGCCGTAATACCGTCTGCAGTACCAGCAATTTTGAAATCCATATCGCCGAAATAGTCTTCCTCGCCAAGGATGTCGGTCAGCAATTCATACCGGTCGTTTGCGTCACTAACCATTCCGATTGATATGCCGGCGACCGGTTTGCTGATTGGAACCCCCGCATCCATTAGAGCAAGTGTCCCCCCACAAACCGAAGCCATCGAGCTGGAACCGTTCGACCCCGTAATATCAGATACGACCCTGACGGTATATGCAAACTCTTCTTCCGGCGGCCTTACGGGCTCCAGCGCTCGTTCTGCAAGCGCACCATGACCAATTTCTCTTCGACCGGGACCGCGAATCGGCCGTACCTCGCCGACGGAAAATGGTGGAAAATTGTAGTGGAACGTAAAATTTTGAGTGTACTCATCCAATAAACCATCTATAATCTGAGCATCCCGGATAGTGCCAAGGGTTACGCTCACTATCGCCTGTGTTTCCCCCCGGCTAAATAATGCTGAGCCGTGTGTCCGCGGCAGAATGCCCACTTCACAAGCAATTGGGCGAACATCATCGTAGCCTCTGCCATCGGGTCTTTTACCGTCTAACAACAATTTGCGAACAGCTTGGCCCTCTATCTTTTCGAAGATTCGTTTAAGCATCGCTTTGTCACATTTTGGCTCAGCATCATTTACAGCTTCGCAGTATTCGGTGCTGACCTGTTCAAACAATTCTTCAACAGCGGCTTTGCGCTCCTGCTTGATTGGTATTTGCTTAAGTTCGTATAGTTTATCTGCTGTCTGCGAACGAATTTGTGAATAGAGCTCCTCGTCCATCTCCACAAGAGGAATTTCCTTTTCGACACTGGCTTTTTCGCCGAGCTCCTCAATCATTTCACAAACCTGGACAACTGTTTTTTGTGCTGTTACAACTGCATCAGCAATAACCCCTTCCGGCAATTCCTTCGCATCGACCTCAATCATATTTAACGCTTCTTTACGCCCCCCAAGAAGCAGGTTTAGGTCACTCACCTCCAGTTGTTTATACGTGGGGTTGACCACAAATTCGCCATCGACTCTACCTAATCTGCAGGCACCGGTCGGCCCTAAGAACGGAATTTTGCTTATCGTAAGCGCAGCGCTGGCGCCTATCATTGCCAGAACATCAGGGTCGTTTACATTGTCTGCGCTCAAAACGTTTGCCACAAGCTGCACTTCTTGGAAATAACCTTCGGGAAACAATGGCCGAATCGGCCTATCAATCATTCTTGCCGTCAGAATCTCTTTCGTGCTTGGCCTGCCCTCGCGTTTAATAAAACCACCCGGAAATTTGCCTGCCGCACAGTGCTTCTCCCGATACTCAACGCTCAGCGGGAAAAAATCAATGTCCTCAGACCTCGGAGGTGCTGTTACCACAGCAACAAGAACAACGGTATCGCCATACTGAACTATAACTGCTCCGTCTGCTTGTTTAGCAACTTTACCGGTTTCGATGGATAACAGTCTTCCCCCGATTTGTCTTTCTACTCTACATACATCAAACATATACCAACCTCAATTATGGGTGCAAAAGTCACAAGTTACTTGTGCATTTTGGCTCTCATACTCTCTTTCATTTTCTCAGGCCGAGCCGGGATATAGTTTCTTGATAACGCTTGACGTCTTTTTTGCCTATGTATTTAAGCAATGCCGACCTGGTTCCGACCATTTTCAGCAAACCACGCCTGGATGCGTGGTCTTTTTTGTGAATCTTAAGGTGGTCGGTAAGGTCGTTAATCTTTTTCGTCAACAGCGCAATCTGAACCTCAGGTGAGCCGGTATCCCCGTCGTGGATCTTAAAATCACTGATAATTTTCTCTTTTTCCTGCACCATTAGCATCTCTTGGACAAATCCTTTCCTGAATACTTAATTGATAATTCAATAATCAATTAAAGCACCAACGTGCCCTTCAAATAACCTCACAGAACATTATAAAACACAAACGGGGTATTATAACTGGCCATTATTATATTTGCAAGTCTTTTCTGCAGCAAAGTTTAATTGAGACAAAATTCGCCATAACCAATAAAAAAGGACGGCTCGATTCCGATTCCTTCAAAAAATGATGCTTTTCTTAAAAAATCAAGAGGGCAAATCCTAAGAATATAGAAAGGGGGCGGCTCGGCTTCTTCCAGCAAGAAAGTGTGTATCTCACAAGTAACGTTAGTGGCTGATTACGGTTGATATTCTAAACACGGGTAACAGCAGGGCTATCGCAACAGTTCCGATAATACTGCCCAAAATTGTTATCATTAATGGCTCTATAAGAGCCATAACAGCCCCTATAGAAGCTTCGAGTTTTTTTTCGTAAAAGACCGATATCTTGTCGCAGACTTCACCGAGCTTGCCGCTCTTTTCGCCTGCGCGGAGCATTTGGATAATCCCAGGTGCAATTAGTTGCCTTTCGCATCCTTCGCTGTCCAGCGAAATCAGTATCGACTCCGATAATTGATAGCCGTCCCGAATCTTCTTGTCGGTCCCTGCCCAGAGTTGCTGGAAGTAGTAATTCTCACACGAACCCTGTATCACTTCTATAGTATCCAGCAGGCTCACGCCCGTATTGACCATTGTTGCCATAATACGCATGCTGCGAGTTACGAGCGTG
>Ga0315274_10008083_pt1 | contig 15225 bp, 13 predicted proteins | sample YL17G02_20_MG_FD_203700 | JGI IMG/M metagenome (GOLD analysis project Ga0315274, IMG submission 203700) | Sediment microbial communities from Yellowstone Lake, YNP, Wyoming, USA - YL17G02_20 | ecosystem: Environmental > Aquatic > Freshwater > Lake > Sediment | place: USA: Wyoming | collected... | reverse complement strand
CGGCCAGCGCGTCGAGGAGTACCTCCTGGAGGCCTGGGACGGCAATGCGTGGAAGGCATTCGCCAAGGGCACGACCATCGGCTACAAGAAGCTGGACCGCTTCGGCGACGTGACGGCGAGCCGCGTGCGGCTCACGATCGCCAGGTCACGCGCCAATCCCGCGATTCGCGAGCTGGGCCTGTACCGGGCACCGAGATAGGTCAAGGAGCATCACCGTTGACCTCGCGCGAGCGGATGCTGTGTGCGATTCGGGGTGAGGCGCCGGACCGGGTGCCGGTGTCGCCCTGGGGCTTCGGGCGGATCGACCCGGCGAGTGAGCTGGGGCGCGAGTTGGTGGCGAAGTGCGACATGTGGATCGACTCCGGAGCCGCCTTCTCCTTCAGCGGGGCCAAGCTCGCCTCCGAATCGGCCGCCGAGACGACCCCCGACGGCACGATCACGACGACCGTCTACCACACCCCCGCGGGCGACCTGCGCTCGCGGCACAAGCGGACCGCCGTCACGTCGGCCACCATCGAGTTCCCGTGCAAGGGCGCGGCCGACGTCGAGAAGCTGCTCTCCGTGCCCTACGAGCCGCTGAAGGCGGATTTCGCGCCCTTCCTCGAGGCGAAGCGGAAGTATGCCGAGGAGGCGCTCGTCTGCCTGGGCTGCGCCAACGCCGTCTGCTGGCCGGCGGGGACGCTCTCGCCCGAGGACTTCTGCCTGCTGTGGGCCGACGCGCGCGAGCTGATGGTCGAGATGTGCCGGGTGGGCTGCGAGCGCCTCAATGCCTTCATCGAGGAGGCGTGCAGGGCGGGCGTGGACGTCTTCCGCATCATCGGCGGCGAGTATGTGACGGTGCAGCTCGGGCCGAACGCCGTGACGAAGCTCCTCGCGCCGTTCGACCCGCAGCAGGTGGACATCATGCACCGCTACGGCGCGGTCGCACACTATCACAACCACGGCCCGATCATGCGCTTCCTCGATGCCCTGGCCGACCTCGGCATTGATTCGATGGACCCGCTGGAGGCGCCGCCGTGCGGGGACTGCGACCTCGCGGAGGCGAAGCGCATCCTGCGCCGCCGCACCTGCATCGTGGGCAATCTCGACGATATGGAGGTGGTCGACCGCCTGCCGGAGAAGGAGGTGCGCGAGATCGCCGCCGCGCGCCTGGAGCAGGCCGGCCCCGACGGCTTCATGCTCGGCGGCACGTCGTCCGGCACCTACGGCGAGCGCGCCGCCCGCAACTTCCTCGCCCTCGTCCGCGTCGCCGAAGCTTACGGGAAGAAGTAAGACCGTCCAAAAGAATGAGGGTTTCGTGCCCGGGAACGTCGCCTGTCCCGGCGAGTACCGCCCTCATTCTTTCAGACGCTCTGAGAGCTGGGGGGAACTTTCCGAAAGAAGCTCCCCCTAGCGGCACTTTCCTAGTTACGGGTCCGAAGGCAGCATAAGATGCACGGAGAGACAGGGTTGTGGCGGCTGCCTTTGTAGTACCTAGCACTACAACGCTGGATTCTCCTGCCCAGGTAGGCGTAAGATGTCTCACACCAGGCTCTTACGGAACGCGACAGGGCGGCGCCGGCCAAGCGGGGCCCTGGACTTCGCTCGGGCCGGCCCCTCGGAGCCGCCTCGCCGAGCGCACGGCTGTCCTTGGCTCTCAAGATGGCCACCCCCCCTCGCGGAGAGGCCTGATCACCTTGACCCAGCCCTGGGGTTGTGGGGCGGTGCAGCGTCACATATTCTTGCTAACACTTGGCTTGTGGCAGCGCCCTCCCTTATGCTGTTCGCCTCCCCAAGATGGCCACCCCCTATTGCGCGCGCGTGGCCATCTTGACCGAGTCGGTCGAGCGGGGACGGGGTACCGGGGGGGGGAGAGAAGCTGCGTGGCTGGCCTTCGGCCTCGAGGCGCCGCTCGGGATGTGGGCAAGGGGGAGCTATTGCGCGCGGGGGCGCGCCTGGGAGGGGACGACAGGCGAGCCGCCCCCCCCATCTTGCGCCCCCCCCTTGATGCGCGCGGGCGCAAGATGGACGAGATGGCGATTCTCCCCAGAATACCGCTGCCTTTGCCGATCTCAAGCCTCGGGTAAGGGGCGCGAGAGCAGGGGATCGGCGATTCTCGGCCGGATACGGGCATTGTGGCACATTCCGCGCTGCCTGCGGCCAGAAGGTGCCGCTCGCCGGCGAGCGGCGCGGCGTCGCAGCCCACGTGGGTCTTGAGGAAGCTCTAAGTCCAGTCAAGTGCATGGCCCGCACCCGTTATTGCACCCAGTTTGCCAAGCAGCCGTGCAAATGAGCGGCTCTTCCACTATAATCTACGTTCTGGTGCAGCGGCCCGCAACTTCCGGCTCGAATGAGCAGCCTATGGCTCGACAGCAGATTCGCAACGTGGCGATCATCGCCCACGTGGACCACGGCAAGACGACCCTCGTGGACCAGCTCTTGCGCCAGAGCGGGCAGTTCCGCCAGGGCGAGCTGGTCGGCGAGTGCATCCTCGACTCCAACCCGCTGGAGCGCGAACGCGGGATCACGATCCTCTCGAAGAACTGCGCCATTGACTACACCGACCGCCGCGGCGACCACTTCCACATCAACATCGTGGACACGCCGGGCCACGCGGACTTCAGCGGCGAGGTGGAGCGGGTGCTCATGATGGCCGACGGCGCGCTGCTGCTCGTGGACGCCGGCGAGGGCGTCATGCCCCAGACCCGCTACGTCCTCGCCAAGGCCCTGGAGATGGGGCTGAAGCCCATCGTCGTGATCAACAAGATGGACCGCCCCGACGCTCGCCCCACGGAGGCGCTCGATCAGGTCCTCGAGCTGCTCATCGACATGGGGGCCGACGACCACGATCTCGACTTCCCCACCCTCTACGCCTCCGGCCGCGACGGCTGGGCGACCGCCGACTCCAACGGCTGCCCCGCCACCGACATCCACGAGCTCTTCGACGCCATCATCCGCCACGTGCCGGTCCCCGACCTCGACGCCGCCGCCCCGCTCCAGGCCCTCATCACCACGCTCGACTACAACGACTACGTCGGGCGGATCGGCATCGGCCGCGTCTTCGCCGGGACGCTCAAAGGCGGCCAGGATCTCGTCGTCATCAACCGCCACGGCCAGGGCCGCAAGGAGCGCATCAGCCAGCTCTTCCGCTTCGACGGCCTCGGACGCACCGAGGTTGACGGCGTCGACGTCGGCGACCTCTTCGCCGTCGTCGGCCTCGAGGAGGTGGACATCGGCGACACGCTGGCCGACCCCGAGCAGCCGAAGGCCCTGCCGCCCATCCAGGTGGACGAGCCGACGCTCCAGATGACCTTCCGCATCAACGACGGCCCCTTCGCCGGCCGCGACGGCAAGTACGTGACCAGCCGCCAGCTCCGCGAGCGCCTCTTCAAGGAGCTCGAATCGAACGTCGCCTTGCGGGTCGAGGAGCGGGGCCAGGAACTGGTCGTCTCCGGCCGCGGCCTTCTCCACCTCGGCATCCTGCTGGAGAACATGCGCCGCGAGGGCTACGAGCTCACCGTCGGCAAGCCCGAGGTCATCTATCGCCACAAGGACGGCCAGCAGCTCGAGCCGATCGAGCTGCTCTTCATCGACGTGCCGAACGAGAGCCTGGGCGCGACCATGGAGCTCGTGGGCGCGCGCCGAGCCGAGGTGCTCCGCATGCACACGGGCGAGAAGCGCACGCACATCGAGTTCAAGATCCCCGCCCGCGGCCTGATCGGCCTCCGCAGCCGCCTCCTGACGGCCACCCAGGGCGAGGCCATCGTCCACCATCGGTATATCGAGTACGGTGAATTCCGCGGGCCAATCCCCGGCCGAAACACCGGGGCTATGGTCGCGATGGAGACCGGGCGGGCGACCGCCTACGCCATCGAGCAGCTCTCCAACCGCGGGCCGCTGTTCGTCGGGCCTGCCGAAGAGGTCTACGTGGGCCAGATCGTCGGCGAGCACTGCAAGGGCAACGACATCACGGTCAACATCGCCCGCCAGAAGCGCCTCACCAACGTCCACGCCTCCACCAAGGAGGCCACGGTCACCCTCAAAGCGGCGCGACGGCACGCTCTGGAGCCCGCCCTGGAGTACATCGAGGCCGACGAGCTGGTCGAGATCACCCCGAAGGCCATCCGCCTCCGCAAGCGCTGGCTCACCGAGGTCGAACGCCGCCGACACGCGCGGAAGGAGCCCCGCGACTGACCCTACGGCGCGCCGACCCAGCGCTTCGCGGCGTCGTCCCACCTGAACTTGCCGGCCACCTGGTTGAACGCGGCGACGACGGCGGCGCGCTTCTCCGACGCCGTGTACGTCGTCTGCGACCCGCCGCTGCCCATCCCCGAGGTTGCCGTGTAGGCCGCCGAGTCGGCGATCGAGCCGGCCGAGCCGCCACCGAAAAGCCTCCGAACCGCGTTGCTGATCCCGCTGCGGACCTGCCAGAGAATGTCCGACTTCACGTGACGCTTCACGTCGTCCGCCACGTCCCTGGCCACGTTGCGTTCCGTCGAGATGTGCGCGCTCGCCTCCACGGAGAAGCCCGTCACCGGGCACCTGAACGTGCAGTGCATGGTGCTCCCTTGCACCTGCTCCTTCGCGATCAGCGGCTTGATCGACTCGTAGGTGATCTCGGCCATCTCGGGCCTCCTGAAGAGAGTCCTCGACGCGGCCGCGAGGCACTCGCGGACGCTTGCGCGCGAAACCCGGCCGGGACAATGCCGGACCCCTATGGTAGTGACCGCTCTTGCATCCGTCAAGCCTCGTCCTTGTTGAGCTGCGATTCAGACGTAAGAGCGGGTCTCCGGGTCCTCTCTTCATTCCTTTGCCCCCATTCCCCTGCCGATCCTCCTTCCGCAGGGCAGAGAAGAGCTCGGCAGGGGAATGGGGGCAAAGGAATGAAGACCCGAATCCAGATCGGGGTTCGTGAGGGCCTTCCTTCTCTTCCGCCGACGTGGGGCTGTTCTCGCCGCTTCGGGACCCGGGAGAGGCGAACTCCTTGAGAGAAACTGCTTACGTCTGAATCGCAGCTTGTTGAGAGTACGGCCCCCAGTTATGGGAGACGCCTCCTTGCCCAATCGTCCTGGTCCCTCGTGCCCTCGCTCCGCTCGGGCCAGGCTCTCGTCCTCGTAAGCGACGCTCCTTCCGCTCGGAGCCGCTCAGGCAAGCCCGGAGAATGAAGAGTCGAGGACCAGAGCCTGGCCCGAGGCTTTCGAGGGCACGAGCACGATGAAAGAGGCCGAGCGGGTTACCATAACGGGGGGCCATACTCGCGGGTGTTCGGTGATCGGGGTTCGGGGTGGGAGGGGGCGTCGGTTATCGGTTGTCGGTTGTCGGGTACGGACAAGGAGCTGATGGCAAGATGATTGGGGGCAAAATGATAACGGAATTATGCACTTGACAAAGCAAGTGCGGAAAGGAGACGCCATGAAGCGGCACTGTGACCTCTGCAAGGCCGTCAAGGGCCGCGTGGAGTCCGATGTAAGACGGGCTGGTCACTATGTAAAGCTCCACAAGGAGGAGGTGCGCCAGAGGCTAGACGATATTGGAGAGTTCCTCTGCGCCCTCTACGACAATAGGGCGCATGTCTCGGCTGCCGTGGAGGCGGCTGCCAAAGCCTCCAACAGGCCACGGAAGGGGGCTAGGGGCGTCCTGCGACATGCCCGCGCGCAAGCTCAAATGCCTTGACCCATTCGTCAAGCCCTTCCTTGAACTTGGCCACTGTGTTCTCACCCTTCGGGTCGTTGTTGGCTGTCATTACCCCTGGCTTGGATGGGGCTTTACCCTTGCCAGGCCCCTGTATCCAGTAGGCCGTGAACGCCACGGATAGTGCATCCATGCCTACATCCTTGACAAGGCTGCCCATGAAATATCTCCTCTCCGTGGGTAGTGGGGCCGGCTCTGGGCCGTAGGGTACAGGGTAGGTCAGGAGCGTGTCAAGCGTGTGTCTGATAAAGCACGACCAAATGGGTAGCAACCAACTACACCAACAAGGAGGTACTGGCAATGCCTGACGAACCTGATGGCGTAGATGAGCCAGAATCGGAAGCGGAAACGGCGGGCAGGTACGCGCTGCGCGGCGCCCTATCCACCACCCTCCACCAGATCGCATGGGGATGGATGCGAGGGATGGCGATGCACGCCCTACGGGATGGGGGGGAGTTCCCCACGGCCTTTGATGGATACCTGCTGATGTTCATGGCTACGAACTGTCTTCTGGGCAGAATGGTTCTGGAGGATTTACCTGAATTGGGGTTCGATCAGGAAACCGTTCGCCGTAGAGTGGCACAAGTCTTTCGGCTAGAAATGCCTCCACCCCAAGCTGCTGGCTTGGATGCACCGCGGCCCAAGTGACCCGCAGTCCGAGGTGCCTATACTCCGTCACTTCCGGATCGTTCCTGTGGTCTGATAGCCTCTCCCGGATCGTACCGCTCCCGACTCTGAGGCAGACTGGGGCTTGCTCCACGCACCATATCACGTACACGCCGGAAGCGTCTATCTTGGACAGGGCGAGCCTCATCAGGTTGGACCACTTGTTGCCCTTGCACTTCACCCACTTGAGCCGGAGCATTGCCGTCTCCCTTCCATGAGTAGTGGGGCTGCCACTGGGGGCTAGGGTACAGGATGAGGCAGGGGTGTGTCAAGGCGTGATTGGGCAGGCCGTTAGGCTTGTTCGGGGCCGCTCGGCAGGGCGTGTCGCCTCTCCGCTTCCTTGACCCTCTCCGGGTCCACCCGCATGAACAACGCCAGGGCTTTTTCGGGCTTGAGGGGGTAGAGGCTAGTCGGCTTGAGGCGGGGGCGCTTGGGGGGCTTCGCGGTGTTATCATCCGGCATCTGGCTCTACTCCCCTTTTGTGCTTCTTCTTGGGCCCTGCCCCTGAGATTGAAGGTTCCGCGGCGAGCTTCTCGCGCAATAGGTCAAGAGGGCCATTAGGAACAGTGATTGCGTCTGGCAGCCCCAGGACATCTTTGGCGAACTTGAGGTCCAGTTCTTTCCGGGTAGCATCCTTGCCCATCTCCCAGGCAAAGAGGAGAGTACGGGAACTCATCTCCTCGAAAAGAGCCACCCCTGCTGCCAATTGTGCTGGGGAGAGTTGCCTCACGTCAAGCACAGGGAGTTTCATTAGGGGTCGCCTAGTCGTGCCTCCACGGCCCTCCTGCTGCTTGTTGGCATGCCACCAATGAAGCAACAGGCCAAGCGATGAGTTCCCCCATAGCACAAGCACCTTCTCTTGATCCTCGGAATCCAGCTTTATTGATGGCCAGGCACGGCCTCCTATGGTCTTCCTCCTGGTGAATTGCATTGCAGTGGATTGACTCGTGAATCTGAAATCCAGGTTGAAGTGGCAATTTGATGCACTCAACCACACCCTCGCGGCCTTCTCCTCAAGCAGTCCCGGTCTGTCCCGCTCGCCTGCTTGTCGTAGTTGGGCTTGGGAGTCGGGCTCAAAGCACATCGTAACCTCTCGGTTTCTATCATGCCCCCAGAGTACAGGGTATGTTGGTACGCCGTCGGAAGGTAGAGACAGAATGTCAAAAGGCCCCCGGGTCTTGCCTTTCGATGGTGGTTTGCCGTTTATATCCCTGTGGCACGGTCCTATCTTACCAAGTTTCGCAACCGTAGTGATGGGAATTGGCACAGCCTGGTCCTCGTTCGTAGATGGCAACCAGATTCGCGCCCTGTGCTCTAGCTGGTAAGCTGTTTGTGCCAGTGACACATCCGCGATCCTGGCTAAAGCCCATCCACCACACCTTGGCAGCGGACCATCCACCACATACCCGATCATCGAGTCGCCGCACTTGAGGGGCGTACCGCCGACGGGGCCTTCCTCAAGTCTCCGAATTGACCCCAACGATACCATTTCACGTATCTGGCTGGCTATTGCTGTACCCGTGAGAGGAAGGGCGGGCCTTGCCCCCAGTATAACAAACGTGGCCCGCCTTCTCGGCGTACGGACCTGCTTAGCAACCACGAGGCACTCAGCAATACCTGTGTCAGCAGAGAAACACATGTCGCGTTGGGCCTTCGCTGCAATCGAGACCACAATCAAGTCGCTGTATTGGTCTGCAAGCAGCTTCCTTGACCTCTCCCATGATTCACCCGCCAAGAGGCTCAGGGGCATCACCAGGGCAAGAGTGCCCCCCGGCCTCAGCTTGCGGTGAGCCAGGACAAGGAAGATTGAAGCTTCGCCTGCGTTCCCGTGGGCACTGGTTCCCTTGATCAACCCTGCCACTATTTCAGCCATCTCCCTTTGCACTTCGGGTGTGGAACCTAGAGCACCAAACATGGGATTGGGGATGCCAGCCGCAGCCGTTCTCTTGTTATGGACAACTGCGCGGGTGAATGGGGGATTCATGATAATGAGATCAAAAAGCCCGTGCCGAAGCCGCTTCCAAGTCGGCTCCTCGGTTTCACCCGTACTGGATATGGCCCTCGCTGTGGCTTCTACGAAATCGAAGGGCCGCTGGTCATCTAGGAGGTCCAAGGAGCCAAGGCGTACCGAGCCATCAGCCTGCTTGCTGTAGCAGACGGTAAAGACGGAACTGGCGTCGTAACTGCTGGTAGGGTGCGCCCCGGCAAGCATGGATGCCGTGATGTGTGTTGCCGCCGGCAGAATGTCACACCCCGTCAGGCACTTTCCCATCATTTCTGAGTGGATAGCCTCGGAGTCGCCGCCTGCTAACTCATGTAACTGACTCATCCTGCGGTAAGCTGTTGAGAGGAGTGTCCCGGTTCCACAAGCAAGATCGGCCATGCGTATGGCCTTCACGTCATCAGCAGAACCCCAAGCCCCGCCGCCAGGGGTCTTGTCTGGCGCGAGTGCTAAGCCGCAAAGCAAGGCAGCGGCCTGGGGGGTCGTATAGAAGGCGGCCAGGAGCTTGCGGTCACGGATCGTGCCCTGAAAAACAGCCCCAGCAAGATCATGAGAACTCATTAGCCTCTGGTGGAGTACGTCCTCGGCGGTTGCGGCTAGTCGGTCAAGCACGGCCCCCGCCTCCCCGGCGGGGGCAGCTTCCAGAATCCGCTTTGCTGTGTCAAAGATAGGCCAGTAGTTGACATCCAGTATCCTGCGCCATGCGGACAGCACAGCCCGTTGCGTGACTGTGCCGGATTGCGCCCGCATCTGCTCGATTGTTGGCACTGATCCGAGGCCCCCAGGCCCACCGGCAAGGGCCTCTTGGAATACAAGGGCGCTCGCCAGTATCGTAGCGGCCATGCTGCGGGTCTGGCCTTTGGCGTCGTCTTCTTGGTGGAGTGCCAGGCATATATGCTTCATACTCTCCGGGTGACTCTTTCCCACGTCTGCCAGTAGGCCAGCCGCCTCCTCTACCCCGTTCTTCAGATGTGTCTTGGCTTGCTCTATAATCATCGGGGGGATAGAGGCGGACTGAATGAGCAAGGACAGATCGCGGTATCCGCCGCGCAGCCAGCCGGATTCAGGCCAGCGTAACGCGCTCTCCTTGTCCTCCCCCATGTAAAGGGCCATCTCAATGTCTCTGGCCTCGCCAAGCTCCTGCTTTAGTTCCCAGGCTTGTTTCTGACGGAGCCTGCTGGGTAAGCGTACAGCGATGGCTGAGAGGACAGGGCTACCGGTTCTACCAACTGCTGCGCCGAGCCGCGAGAGTGCATCAGCCTCCACGTTGGTAGCCGGCAGAAGCTCAGTTTCAACCACCACGGGGGATACGAAAGGCTCAGCAACGAGAATATCGGGCACCCCCTGGCTGCGCTTCAGCAGTCCTATGTTCTCGGATCGGACGACATCCGGGTCGCGCCACACAGATCGCGTGGCCCTCAGCAGGTCCGCCAGCACATCGTTGATAGCGCGCTCAGTTATAGCCATAACGCCCTCTAGGGTTCCCCGCGCATGGGCGCTGATTGTAGGTTCAAGCATCGGCTCTGTCAAGGCCCTGTCCTCCACCCGTCCCTACCCCCTCCCGGTACACCAGTCGCTTCCCCGCCGCTCCCCGGATCGCCTCTACCGTCCGCTGCCCATCATTGACTGCCCTCTGGCCCCACCGGAACGAGAACTCGTCGCAGTAACGGTGGAGGTGCTGCTTCGAGACGTGGTGCAACGTACCGTGTACCCCCCGCTTGAACAGGGCGAAGAAGGACTCGCCGCTGTTCACATTGGTATCACCCTTGGCATACTCGCCCTTGCTGTGGTTGACAGTCTTGTGACCCCCGGTGAACTCCTCCCCGATCCCGCCGTACAGGTTCAACTCGTCTGTCATGATCGTGGCCCCACGGCTCACATTGTCACGGATCGCGGTCTTGAGGTTGTCCGCGGTGACATGCTCCACTACCCTTGTCCTTACCCTGCCTCCACGCTCCACGAGAGCGACTACGGGGACCTTGCTAGGGTCTGTACGGAAATTAGCCCCCGGCCACGGTGGTACACCACAGCGTGTGTACTTGCTCGAATGCTACACAACATGTGCAATTTCCGTACAGACCCTAGTCCCGCGGCCCCGCTTGTGCCGGATCAGCTTCCCGGACTCGTCCCTCTCCCCCTTGCGGGGCTTCCCGCCCACATAGGTTTCGTCCTAGTGTCATTGAATGGCTTACACAGGATGTCCTGTGCTACCCAGCACTTATGAAGCTGGGAGCGATTCTCAACCTGGCAAAGTGGCGGTTTTGCATCTTCCATGAACAGGAATTCGGGAGTGTCTCGCCGTAAGTCCTTTGGAATCGCGGGCGCTGGCGCAGTCCAACGTGAGTCATCCGATGACACCAACGGGCTCTGGGGTCTCGATTATTCTGCCGGAAATCATTTTGCCATGTGGCTGTAGCAGCGTAAGTGCTTGGTTATACGTATGTTACGTCGGCAAGAAAAAGTGTAGATTAGCGCTTGACAATGGCGGAAAGTGTGGTATAATACCGGGAGCAGTCCAGGACGCCCGCTGGGGGCCGCTAATCTGCCCCTCCACGCGGGGCTGCACGGCTCGCCTCCCTGGCCGGGCCGCCAAATCTCCTCAGAAGAGCGCGTCGGCGTGAGACTTCGGCGCTTTAGGGTTCCGGAAATTGCGGGGACTCGAGGTTGCCCATGAGAAACGACTCCGGGTGTCGTTTTCGATGCGGGCTGGGCCGCGAGCGACGCTCGACGGGGCGGGTGCGCGCCCTGGGCGGGCGGTGGTCGCCGTGGGCGCGGGGCACCATCTGGCGGGATGGTGGTCCACTCTGGGAGTTTTGGTCCACTCTGAGCCGGGAGGCCGAGAATCGGCAAAGCGCGGCATCCGACTTTTGGTCCGCTCTGGAAGGAGTTTTGGTCCACTCTGGGGGAGTTCTGGTCCACTCTGGGTTTCGGCGGAGTATGGCCCCCAGCTATGGTAACCCGCATCTTGCCCGATCGTCCTCGTCCTTCGTCCTCGTCCTCGTAATCGATGCTTCGTGGGCTGAGAGGAGAGAGAGTCGAGGACGATGGACGAGGACGAAGGCAAAGTATCCGAGGAAATCGCGGCGATTCCCTCGGATACTTTGAGGACGATAAGCGACCAAAGCCGCCTACCATAACCAGGGGCCATACTCCCTTGTTGAGTGGGTGCAATAACGGTTTGCGCACGGTCGCGCGTTCGGAGTGCGGCCTTCAGGCCGTAATGGAGCACGCTACGGGCTAAGGCCCGCACTCCGAACAAGCGCCCGAGAGCGGAACCGCCAAGCGGGGCATACCTGAGGGCAGCAAATGCGTTACTGCACCCTTGTTGAGTCGGGGTCTTGACTTTCCGCCCGCCGGCTCCTATCGTGGGCGTGGGCGGGCAGTGCCCGGCCTGCAAGCTGCGCTCTGTTCTGGGATGGGCTGACGGTGTGGGGCCGGTTTCGGAGGTGCTCCGTGTTCCAGGGCGTTTTCTTCGTGGGCTTCGTGTTCGCCGTCGCGGGCTGCCTGGCTTCCGCGGCGGAGGGCCGACTCGAGGTGACGGTGACCGAGAAAGGCGGAGGACGGGTGCCGTGCCGAGTCCACCTGACGGGAGGAGGAAAGCCGGTCTATGCGGAAGGGATGCCGCGGTTCGCGCGGGATCCGCACTTCTGTTGCCCCGGGCAGTTCGCGGTGAACCTGCCGGCGGGGAAGGCAACGCTCCTCATCGAACGCGGCCCGGAGTACATTTCGTCCGCGACGGAAGTCGAGGTCAAAGCCGGGGAGACGGTGAAGCTCCCGGTGGAGCTGAGCCGCTGGATCGACATGAACGGCCGCGGCTGGTTTAGCGGCGACCTGCACGTGCATCGCCCGCCCGCCGACATGCCGCTGCTGCTGCGGGCCGACGACCTCAATCTGGCCCCCGTCCTCACCCACTGGAACGCCGCTCACGCCGATGTCCAACCGCCCTACCTCGTTGAGGCGAAGGACGGCCGCCCGCGATGCTTTCACACCCTCGCCCAGGAGGACGAGCGGGCGGGCGGCGCGATCCTGCTCTTCAATCTGGCGAAGCCCATCCTGCTGGACGCCGTGACGCGCGACTATCCGAGCGGCTTCGCCTATCACGAGCGCGCCATCGAGCAGAAGGCCTGGGTCGAGGTCGAGAAGCCCTTCTGGTGGGAGGCGCCCGTCCACGTCGCGCTCGGCCGGGTGGACAGCCTGGGCATCGCGTGCAACCATTTCAACCGCACGGGGCTTCTGGAGGGCGAGGCCTGGGGCCGCCCGCGCGACCGCCAGGCGTATCCCGGCCCGCGGGGCTTCGCACTGAACGTCCTCGACCTCTACTACCGCTACCTGAACCTCGGCCATCAGATCCCCGCTTCGGCAGGCTCCGCGACGGGGGTCCTCGCCAATCCGCTCGGCTACAACCGGGCCTACGTCCAGCTCGACCGCTTCTCCTACGACGCCTGGTTCGACGGGCTGCGGGCGGGCCGCAACTTCGTGACGAACGGGCCCATGCTCTTCGCCACCGTCAACGGCAAGCCGCCGGGCGCGCGATTCGAGGCCGCAAAGGAGCCGTTCATCGCCGACGTCCAACTGGAGGTGGTCGGCCAGCGCGAGCTGAAGAACGTCGAGATCATCGTCGGCGGGAAGCCCGTGGAGACCTTCACGAACATGCTCGAGAACTACCGCATCGCGGCGACCCACAGGCTCCACCTCAAGCAGAGCACGTGGATCGCCGTGAGGGCGTTCGAGCCGGTGGCAGGCTCGGTCGTCCGCTTCGCCCACACCAGCCCGTGGTATGTGACCCTTGGCGGCGAGAAGCCACGCGACCCCGAGGCCGCACGCTTCTACGTCGCCTGGATGGATGAGCTAATCGCTGCCACGGAGAAGAAGCGAGGCGCCGCGAAGGACCCAATGCCCTTCGACGCTGTCCTCGAGACCTATCGTCGCGCCCGCGCGCTGTACGAGGCAGCCGGGAAGTAGACAACCACGGATGACACCGATGACACGGATGAGAACAGGACTGACGCTTCTGGTGCTGGGTCTGGGTCTCGTAGCCTGCTCGCAAGCCTTCGCTGCCGAGCCGATTCCCTGGGAGGCGAAGAGCAACGTCTTCGGGAGCCGCCGCGAGGTTGCGGCGATGCTCGTCGGCTACTTCGAGGAGATGTGCCGGCCAAAGCCGTTCGAGGCGAGGACGGGAGCCGAGTTCAAGGCGCGTCAGCGTGCGCTGAGGGAGAAGCTGTTGGCGTGCGCGGCGCTCTGGCCGCTGCCAGAGCGGGTGGCGCTCGACCTCCGCTATAGCCCGCCGCTCGACCATGAGTGGTGCACGGTGCGGCGGGCGGCGTGTCAGCTCTGGCCAGAGGTCTATAGCACCGGGCTGCTCTACATGCCGAAGCAGCTTGCGGAGAAGCCGGCGCCGGCGGTGATGTGCCCCCACGGCCACTGGGAGAACGGCAACGCGCATCCCGTTGTGCAGACCCGCTGTCTCGTCCTGGCGAAGATGGGCTACGTCGTCTTCTCCTCCACGCAGAACCACTACGAGGACCCCGCCATCGGTGTCTCGCACCAGACGCTGATGATCTGGAACAACATCCGCGCGCTCGACCTCCTCGAGAGCCTGCCCGAAGTGGACAAGGCTCGGATCGGCGTCACGGCCTGCTCGGGCGGCGGGCTTCAGACCCAGATGCTCGTTGCTGTGGATGACCGGGTGAAGGCCGCCACCATCGTCGGCATGACGTGCGACTACCGCGAGATCGTCTTCGCCGGCGCCGCCCATTGCGGCTGCAACCACTTCCCCAGCATCATGCGCTACACCGACGAGCCCGAGCTGAGCGCCAACGGCCTCCCCGCCGCCGTCCAGTACCTCACGATGAACGACTGGACGAAGTCGTTCGAGGCGAACAACTACCCGACCATCCGCCGCCTCTACGAGCTCCACGGCCTGAAGGACCGCACCGACTGCCACTACGAGCCGACGGGCCACGAGTACGGCAAGTCGAAACGCGAGCGCATGTACGGGTGGATGGAGAAGTGGGTCCGCGGCAAGGACCCCGGCGGCCCCGTCCCTGAGCCGGAGACCAAGACCTTCCCCGTCGAGACCCTTCTGAAGCTGAAGGCTGAGGTGCCGGCCGACAAGGGCTTCAGCCAGATCAGCCGCCTCTACGCTCAGAAGCTCCACTACTCTCCGCCCAGGATCGCCAGCCGCCAGGAGTGGGAGGCCTATCGGGGCAAGATGCGCGCCGCGCTCCGGGAGCTTCTCGGCGAGCCCCTCCCGCGGCCGGCGCGGACCACCATCCCGAGCGTGAAGACCGAGGAACAAGGCGGCCTGCTCATTGACCGCACCCTCTGCCCGAGCGAGGGGAACATCCTGGTGCCGACGCTCCTGCTCCGCCCGGCCGGCGCGAAGGGCAAGCTCCCCGTGGTCGTGGTCTGTGACGGACGCGGCAAGGACGCGCTTCTCTCCGCGACGGGCGAAGGCTCTGCCACCGAACTGGCTCGCAAGGGCGCCCTGGTGGTCCTCCCCGACGTTCGCTTCGTCGGCGAGATGTCGCTCAAGGCCTTCGCGGGCCTGAGCCAGGGCCTGCTGACCTTCAAGGCGTGTTCGCCGCTCGGCGAAGGCTCCCCCGACGGCTTCGCCGGCGCCTGGCAGCGCAACGCCCTGCTCTGGGGCCGCCCGCTCCCCGGCATGGCCGCCACCGACCTGCTCGCGGTCGTGGACTACGTGACGGGTCGCCCGGACGCCGACTCAAGCTCGATCTCGCTCGTGGCCCGCGACGGCGTGCCGATTGCCGCCCTCTTCGCCGCCGCGCTCGACGACCGGATCGCCTCGCTCGACGTGGACTTCCAGGGCAAGTGCTTCGAGACCCGCAGCCTCCCTCTCGTCCCCTTCGTTCTCCAGCACGGCGACA
>Ga0315274_10008082_pt1 | contig 15226 bp, 15 predicted proteins | sample YL17G02_20_MG_FD_203700 | JGI IMG/M metagenome (GOLD analysis project Ga0315274, IMG submission 203700) | Sediment microbial communities from Yellowstone Lake, YNP, Wyoming, USA - YL17G02_20 | ecosystem: Environmental > Aquatic > Freshwater > Lake > Sediment | place: USA: Wyoming | collected... | reverse complement strand
GCAATCTCGCCACTATGCCCGGGGTCCTTCTGCCGAGACCATTAGGTAACATAACGGCAACATAAGATGCAGTCAAGTTTTAAATATTTTTCTAAAATAATACTTGACTTTGCCAATAGCACCTGTCGTTGGACGGGAATAATGCTTGACGTTCATCAAGGCTTATAGCATCAACGAAGAGAGGCCACTTTAAGATAACTGAACGTGGCTCAAAGGTCCTCGAGGATAGGTCGGAAGAAATAAATGTCCAATTTCTAAAGAGATTTCCGGAATTCATCGAATTCCAGGCAATCAAGAGAGTAAAAGATGGACAAGATAGGGAAATCGTCGAGAAGGAACTTTTAACTCCTGAGGAATCAATAGAATCGGCATACCAAGGACTGAGGCAAAATCTGGCAACTGAACTTATTCAACAAGTCAAAAACTGCTCCCCATCTTTCTTTGAAAAAATAGTAATAGACCTATTGATCAGCATGGGATATGGAGGGACAAGGAAGGATGCCGGAGAAGCTATAGGTCGTAGCGGGGATGAAGGCATTGACGGTATCATTAAAGAGGATCGCCTCGGACTGGATATTGTGTATATTCAGGCGAAAAGATGGGAGAACCCGGTCAGTCGACCAGAAATCCAGAAATTTGCAGGTGCACTTTTAGGCCGTAAAGCGAAAAAGGGCATATTTATCACCACCTCTGCGTTTACAAAAGACGCAAGGGAATATGCAGAAAAAATCGAGAGCAAAATAGTCCTTATTGATGGAGAGACACTCGCTCAGCTTATGATCGACCATAATATCGGAGTCTCATCAGTCGCCTCCTATACCCTTAAGAAAGTGGATATTGATTATTTCGCAGAGGAATAAATATGAAGCAAAAATTATTTTGGTTCGCTTGCGATAATAAGGAGGAATAAAAGAAATGCCGGAAAATAGAACTGAACTTTTGAAAAATTATGGGAAATTCAACAAGTAGAGGTAAGGTTAAATAAATCCGCTAAGATCGAGCAGACCCTAAATGAATTGGGTTTAGACTTGATGGACTATGATAGGGATGGCCGGTATAGGATTCGGCTGTCGAAAAATGACATAATAGAGCACGACATTTTCTTGAAAGAGCTGCTTCATAACACATATTCTGAAGCAAAGGCAGGATTAGCAAATTCCTTTAGTATCAGTTTATAGGATTAGTATGAAGAAGTACTCTCAAGCTCATATAAATCTCAGGAGAAAATAAGATGCGTTTGAAGATTTATCCTTCTTTATATGAGGATATCAGTTCAGGGTGGATTTGGATCGGGGAGAGAAAACCCATCCTGAGAGCTGTTATTAGAATTAGAAACAAAGAAACTAAAAAATCAATTTATTGTGAGGCTTTAAGATTGGATGAGATCTATAGGAAAAAATATGAGAAAAAAACGGGAAACCTTATTGACTCTCCTGAAAAAACACTTGTTATCAATGAATGGTATAGACAAAGACTCGGAAATCTTGAAACTCATAATGAATACGATCTCGAGATAAAGTATAAAGTCAAGATCCTCGGAAGACTGAAAGCTATTATGGGGCATCCACAGGCGGCTATCCGGATAGCGTCCTGGCTCGCTTTTATTAGCATTGTCATCGGAATCGTTAGCTTAGCATTAAGCGTGCTTTCCATTTTGCTATGACTGGGCAGGAACCGAATTCGGTCAGGTAGGATCGAAGCCATTATGTATTATTTTGCTTACGGATCGAATATGAGCCATTCGCAAATGCACCAGAGATGTCCTAGCAGTAAGTTCCTCAAGCGAGCCTATCTAAGGAAACATAAGCTTGTTTTTGATGGCTATTCAGCTGATTGGAACGGGGCAGTAGCGAATATTGTCGAGTCGCCTAATGAAACGGTGTGGGGAGGGGTTTTTGAAATAAATAAAGATAACTTGGCGGCATTAGATTGTTATGAGGGATATCCTAAGAAGTATAACCGACGACAAGTTACGCTTAAAGAGGACGAAGGAAAAGAATTTAAGGCCTTCTTATATTACCGTCCTTTAAAAGAGCTTGGCAGTCCATCTAATGATTATCTGAATAAAATTATCGAGGGCGCTAGAGATTGTGGGCTACCCAATGAATATAAAAATAAAATATTAAAGGAAAGAGTTTTAAAAGAAAGTCGCAATGATTCCAAGTAATATAAGTCAAGAAGACCTTCTTCGAGCCATTATAGAGATCAATAAATCTGGAATCCCCGAAGCTAAAATGCAAAAGCGGTATGCAATTGAATTCGAAAATAAGTATTATCCTCCCAAATATACAATTTCTATTGCTAACAAGTATGCAAATGGATACGAGCTGGGCGCTGAGAAGTTCGGCGGCGGGGCGGAGGCAAATAGTTTCCTGAAAAAAAGAGGATTCAAAATAGTGAGGATTGTCGAGCTAGCAGATGGAATAGCGTCTTCTCTGGCAGCTGGTGAAACAATAAGAGAAGAAAAGCCAGCGATTCGACATGCCGCAAGATGTCTGCGATGCAAAGAAAACGTCTTTCGGCTGCTCAGCCGATTGTATTCAATTGTCGAGAGAGACTATCATCTGAAGTTAGGCGCCGACATCAAGGATTATGCAAACAGTGCCCATTACGACGCATTAAAAAGAATCTATTTTGCTCTTCAGGCTTTTCGAGGACACAAAGACTTCGTTCGCACATCCTCCCTCCCGCCGTGTGACTTTTTTATTCCAAACCCTGGCTTTATCGTTGAATTCGATGAGCGACAGCACTTTTCAAGGGCGCGCGAGATTTCATTAGAATTATACCCAAGCACACTTGCACTGGGTTTTAACCGTGAGAAATGGACCGAGCTGTGTCGGAAGATAGGAGCTAAAGACAATGATCCAGAGTATAGGGATGAACAAAGAGCCTGGTATGACACGCTTCGGGATTTTGCGCCGGTTATCCTTGGTCTGATGCCGACAGTCAGGCTATTTGACGAAGATCGTACCTGGTGTACGATCAATCCGGACAATCAAAAGGATATGACTGAATTTGAAGAGACTATACAGCAAAAACGACGATTCCAGGTAAGCGAGATAAAGAAAGACGTCGATCCCTTCTTTGCCAGAGTAATTATTGCAGGTCCTTGGAAGGGAGAAGTAAGTGACGCAAAGACTGTGCTCGAAAAAATATGCGATGCTTGGCCTGAAAGTTCGACGGTTAAGTTTCTTGTGACCTGCGGGGGATTTATCCAATTTGATTGGCCAAAGGCATTAACGAGAAAAGAGATAGGAGATAACCTTAATCCCAATGAGGAGGTAGTAAAAGAGCTTTTCAAGGTTGCATCCCAATATGTGGAGCGAGTCCTTGATGGAGGCTTGAGGGAACGGCTAAGTCAATATGTTGATTATCTTACGCTTGGCGTTGATTCGTCTAAAGATAGGATTTCTACGACTAAGACGCCCATTGGTTTTTTGCATTGCGAACTGGTTTTTCTAATAGGATTAAAAACAGGCGAAATCTATTTTACAGGAAAATCCTATCCGACGAATTCTCAACAAAGAGGGCTATTAAGGATCGCCGATCTAAGAACCCATTTCCTCGAACTCGCCGGGATTGGAAAAACAATGATATTGGGATGTCATGATCTGGCAGTATATAGCCCAAGATCGGCAAACGCCAAGGGTTGGCGCAAAAACCTCAACGGAGAATTCCGAGAGTTAGCTTCAAAAGAAAGGCCCAATGTGGTACTTCATCATCCCCATACGGCTGATGCAGTAATGACTTGGTTCCCTATGTGGAGTTGTCTGCAAAGTAATCTGCCTTCAGTCAAGCTGTTTGCTGGTGCAGGCCGATATTACAAAAAAGAGCAAGCTCCACGATCGAGTCTTAATGAGGTCCTTCACGTCGGATTACGCGGGAATTCTATAGATTTTATTGTTGGGCAGTAAATTGATCTGGAGTAGGTTTCAGCATCTAACGTCGAGAATATTAAGTTAAGATTAAAGGACCAAATAATTCATCATTGAGGAGGCGTTTGGTGGACCAGATCGAATATGAAAAACTCTTCAAGGACATTATTAGAATTAAACACAAAATGGTCATAGATTTTGAGAAAATTGAAACCCGTCTGAATCATCTGAGAGAAGGATCGGCACTGACATACGAGGATCTTGAGATCATCGGAGATGATTCTTGTTGGCCTTTTAGCAATTACTGGATGTGGCCGCCAAGGGAAAGAATTGAACAGGGGTTGGCTCAGACCCCTGGATGGTTTGTAGATCTTCCTATAAAAGAAGAAGAAATCATAAAAGGTCTCGACGCGATATTCAAAAATATCGCCCTTGTGTCAATTATCCTTAGATTTGTGCATCCTATTCACTATGCTATATATTCGCGCCCTCCGCTTAAGATTTTGCGTATAGAGAGGGGAATCAATGACGTTACTGAATATTCCAATTACCTTCAGGTGATGAGGGCGTTGAGGAAGAGCTTTGGCGTATCCAGAACTGCCGATGTTGACACAATCGTTTGGGCAACAGCCTTTGCCAAGGGCGAATATCTTACGAGGCTGAAGAAGATCCTAGCTGAGAAGCTTCCCGAAAGCCTGACTCTAGGAGAAGTAATTAGCCTTTTAGATCAGAATCCGTTAAAGGTGGCAGGGCTGTACCTAAAACGGGGTGAGCATGAGACAGCTGGGTTTTGGACGGCGATAGCATTCGAGAAGATTCTCAACTCAGAATGCTATAAATGCCAGAATTGGAATTTCGTAAGAAAAGAAAACGAGATTCAGCATAAAGTAGAGTTCTTAAGCAAGACTGCAAAATACAGGTCAAAATTCTCTTTCCTGGAGAACCTTAGAAGACTCAGGAACAAGGCAATCCATTCAACGGATAAATTTACTAAGGACGATGCTCGCACGTTTTTCGAAGGAACAATGCGATTCGAGAACCTCGCCAGATATTCAAATTAGCTTGTAAAATGAATCAAAAAACATGTCCGGCACGAACCCTGATATTGGGACTTTCATATAATTATAGCCTAGCAACACATAGCGTCAAATCTTAACATTTTATATTCTGTGTCGTTGCGATGATCTTGGGACGTGGCAATCTTAATAAAAATATATTGTCAGAGATTATCACCCACCCTTCGGTCGCGATCAAAAAAAAAGGAAAACCGATCGACGGTCAGCATCAACATCTTATGGCCAAGGATCGGTATCGGCATCTTCAGGCAAGGACAAGCAAGGGAAAGTCGGAGAGCGGGAAGGGAAAAAGAAAAGCAGGATCTCTGACGGTAGCCTAATGGGGAAGCGAGCGGGGAATGGAAAGGCGCGAGCGAAGCATTAAGGATTTTGTGGCTTTTTTGACATCAACGGCAAGTTGGGGAGAGGGAGGGGGGATAATTTTCTTTTTTTCCTTTATGGGATTCAAAAATTAAAAAGAAAGATTATAATAATAGCAGCGACCGTGAGCCTCAAGTCTAAGCAAAAAAGTAAAATATTAATATTGACCATATGTTCTTTTAATAAAGCTTCGGGACCAGATACGGAATACGATGTTGAAAATTCCATCGCTTCAATCTTAAAAGCCAATTTTGCAACGAAACTCCTGAAAAAACGATCTGAAATATTCAGACTCATTAAAACATCGTCTTCACTTGATTGGCAGGGGGTTCCGTTAAACAGGCTCGAATTTAACAATAATTTAGCGCTCGGCCCCGATTTGGGCGGGAATGATTCAAGAAGAAAATACCTCCCGGCTATTGAACGGTATCGTGGAAGGTTCTTTTTAGCGCTGGGCGACGAAGGGAAGCTATCTCTCTTGGATTCAGCACATCACTTTTTAATTCTTTCGGGACTTTATGGGATCTTGGCTCCCTTGGAACCTATTCAACTCTACGGTTGCCCCCTTAAATCTGAGATCGCCGCTAGATGGAAGAGTGAAGATCTTCTAACTGAAATCCTAATTTCCTATATCAATGATAATGGGATATGCCGAATTTTTGATCTTACCGCGATAGACGCCTATAGAAAACTAGTAGATTGGGGAAAAATAAGAGAAGTTACGGCTGCAAATGTATTCCATTGCTATTCGAACATGGCGACAGGAGATTTCTCCTTGGTCCAATTAGGCGAACTCGCGAAGAACTATTTGATAGATGCCACCCAGGAAGAGCTATTAAAGGTTAAGCCCGATGATAAATATGGAAGCATCGTTTTTCGATCTACTCAGATTCTTTCGTCGGACTATTCTGATGAGGTTAGAACTGTAAAAGAAGCCGAACTCGAATTGCCTTTATTACAATCTTATCCTCTTGAACACATTAAAGAGGCGTTTGGTGGAGGATTGCCGCCATCAAAGGAAGAAATATCTCGCTTTTTGGTGCGAGAAACGCCGTTAAAAATAGAATGGCAATTTGCGCTCACCTCCAATTTTCAAAAAGATGTTTCAAAATTAGATAAGAAATTGCAGGGCCATATCATGGCGGCAATAATCGAGATATGCCGAAATCCCCAAAATCAACGCGGGGATACGGCAAAGCCCTTATCAGGTGAATTGAAAGGAAATTGGAGATATCGAATCGGCGATTATAGACTCATATATTTTCCTAATTCTAAAGATGGCATCGTTTATCTTTTAAAACTTAGCCCGCGAGGTGACCCAGGTATTTACGATAGCACGTGATCGCTAGGGGCATCCTTTTTTGGCAAGAAAAAAGCAAGGGAAGTCGGTGAGGGGGAAAGGGGGCAAGAGGGAGGAAGTAGAAGCGGCGGGAAGAGGTTGAGGGAGACCGAAGCGGATACGGGATGAAAAAGGAAGAGGTGGGTGTATTTTTAGTTATCGTTGAAATCGTTCTTTGTCTTTCAGGCTATATCGAGGCCGCAGGGAATGATGATTCGTCCAGATGGCCCCTCTTTCAGTATTCTTGACATCATTCAGCAGCCAGGAATATCATCAATTCGCGATGGGATGTATCGTTTCCGTGCTTATAAAGAAAAAACGAAAGGCATATATAAGCAAAAAAATACGCGAAAATGAACGAAGGAGAATTATATGACCGAAGATACTAGAATATGGGAAATCAAAAGCGGTGAATCTTTGATTGAGTTGAAAAAATCAAAACTGGATTTAGAGAACCGCTTAGAACAGTGGATAGAGAAGGATATATCCTTAATCGCATCTGATTTATTTATCATTGGACGACAGATTCAAACGAGGCATGGCGGAGTCATTGATTTGTTATGTCTTGATTCAGATGGGAATACCGTCATAATTGAACTTAAAAGGGATAAAACTCCAAGAGATATTACTTCCCAGGTTCTTGATTATGCGACTTGGGTAAAAGACCTTTCCCACGATGAAATATCTAATATAGCGAATTCGTATTTAGGAAATAATGGCCCGATTGAAAGCGCCTTTAGAAATAAGTTTGAAGAAGAACTGCCAGAGACACTAAATGAAAACCATAAAATGTTAATTGTATCTTCTGAGATTGATGAAAGCACAGAACGAATAGTAAATTATCTTTCAGATTCTTTTGGGGTAGCAATAAACGCCGTAAAATTTCAATATTTCAGAGATATTGATGGGAAAGAATACTTAGCAAGAATTTTCCTTATTGAACCAAGTGAGGTCGAGGAAAGAAATCCTCGATCAAAGAGGAAGCCACCTTTGACCTTAGAGGAATTTGGAAATATTGCTGAGAAGAATGGAGTCGGAGAACTATTTAATTTATTTGTATCAGAAGTTTCGCCGTTGTTTGATAAAAGAATAACGACTAGAAGTACAGTTAGCTGGGTAGGACAGATGGGAAATAGTATGAATTCCATTCTAAACGTATTACCGATGGAGAGTAACGATAACAATGGATTACGTTTTTATGTTTATATTGAAAGATTGACTTTGTATTTTAATACAACAAAAGAAGAAATAATGGAATATTTTCCTAAGATTATCGAAGAGGGCAAATTGTGGAATGTTAAATCGGTGACATTCGGGTATTTCAGTAAATCTGAGGAAATTAAAATATTTGCTCGGGGACTTAAATCGAGAAAAAGTAAAACGTGAGAACCGATGAGACTAATATTTGCGAACATAAAAGTAAAGATATAATAATCGAATTGACCTTTGAATGATAATAAATCATATGAAGAAATATTAAGCTATAACATGATCGGCGTATCCGGAATATTCAGTCCATATATGTAGAAGTTTTTAATAAACCTCAAACATCCATCTCAAATAGGGCGTTATCCCTATTTTCAAGATCTTAAATTGGTGACCATCTTTTTATAGCAGAACGTCGTGGCCAATCAATAAAATCAAGCGCAAGCCGTCGATGGGGACTGCGCCGGCGGCTGAATATTGATTATTGGATCTTATGCTTTTAAGTTCCATGTCGATATTTTTATGTGGAATTATAGGAATCGGCTATAATTGATACGATTCAAAAAAAAGGGAGGCCGAAAATGGATCACCAGATAATAATTATGAAAAATATCGAAAAGTTAGGCAAGGTTCATTTCGATACTTATTTAAAAAAGTGGAATCAAGAAAAATTACAGAAGGATTGGTGGCATGCTTTAAAATTCCTTTTTAACCATTCATTTGCGAGGGGGAGAAGGGATGAATTGTCAGACGAGTACCAAGCATTCACCGTCGAAGCTTTGAAAAGCCATTTTTCAATTGACGAAAATGAGTCCGATAGCGCTTATGAGAAGCTGAAGAAGAACAAAAGAGAATTTGATAAAGCCTGTATTTTAAGATTCAAAAGGGAAAATGGATTAAAGAAGAACGAGAACAGCCTAAAAAAATATGATGATTTTTTCAAAGATGTTGCGGAAAAGAACAAGGTCGTCAAACCGCTGATCACAAAAAGAAGAATCGATAAAGATTGGCAAGGCAAGTCATTTGCAGAACCGAAGGAAATATTTTTGGGCAACGATAAAGACCTAATGATGGTCTTGGACGTATTAAACTTTATTACAAAAGACGAAAGCCACAAGAACAGTTTTAACTACGTGAGAAATGCGATAAGAAGCAAAGGAGTAGAAGCCGTTTATAGCGAATTGAAAGGAATCGAATTCATTGGAGATAAGATTGCTGCGCTCATTATCAGGGACGTGTTGTTGTCAAAGCCGCGACTACAAATCACTGAAGATGAATGTACATATGCGTTTCGAGTGGACACATGGGTAAAACAACTTGCCAAAAAACTTGACTTTAAAGACGATGGAAAGAACGAAAATATTGTTATCAAAGAATATTTAATTAATAAATGCCAAAACTTAGGAATAGACCCGCTCTATTTTGCGCAGGGATTGTGGTGTGTAGGCTCTAATTCGCTTGATATTTTGTTGAGAATTATCGAAAAAAAGAAAATAGATAATAGTATTTTGGCGAGATAGAATCGCGCAAAGATCAATTTCTATCATTTCCACCTTCCTTACGAACATCTCTCTGAACTCCCAGATTTCCCAGATGTAGAGGTGGAACTTCGTCAAACAGCCGGGACATGTGAAAGCGAAAGTTCTCCTCGGATTTTCAGGAATCATGTTCAAGGTTTGTGGAGGGTATTTTAGAGAGTTATCGGCAAGGAATGCGGATTATACGTTTAATCAGCCTGCAAAAGCGTGTAAAATAAGAAACCCGTTTAACATGAAAGGGAAAAAGGAATTCGCTGGAAAAATCAAACTTTATGCAGACGAAAATATTCGGATGGGAATTGTACGGGTTTTAAGAAATTTGGGAGTGAACATAAAGCACGCTAGCGAAGAAGGTCTCTTGAGAAAGGACGATCAAACCCATTTTAAATACGCTAAAAAAACGGATAGATGGCTATTAACAACGGATAGGCATTTTTTAAATCATACTCTTTTTCCATATGAACAGATAAAAGGAATTGTAATCGTGCTTGATACAGGAGAAGACTTAGTTGCCGGAAGAATTATTGCGTGGCTAAAAAAGGAATTAGTGCCAAGCGGAAAAGGCATAGACAATTGCAAAGTTGAATTTAGGAAAGATGGCGTGGTCTTTCATTTCAGAAAAGAAGGCAAAATATACACTCAAAGGTTGGATGCTTAAATTGTACCAAGAAGCGGAATTCGTCAATTTATTCCCGGATTTCACCTGTCCCCCATAACCTAGGAAAAGGGAGGTTATATGAACGCTTATTTTTACCTTAAGCAACGTCAGGTTCAGTGGGCTCGACGGCATGGAATTGAACTTGTCGGGTCGATGGGTGAACATGGGGAAAAAGCTTATACTGCAACTCTCGATAAAAATCTTTTTCGATCACTTTCGCAGCAAGCTCGAGCTGAATACGACTCTGGGAAGGGAGGCGAACTGGCTGCTAATGAGAAAGGCATCCAAAAGATGCAGGCAGTGCATTCCTCGGCGGCTTTGACAGTGAACCTGTTCCAGTACTGGCGTGACCTTGGCATATATGCCCCAATCATGGAAGCGTGCGGCCTGCCTGCTAGCAAGAATGTAAATTTGATTTATGAAGCCCAGCTACCCATTGCTGATAGGATAAATCGGAAAAATTTCCCAGTCGACCCTCATATTGACGCTGTTGTCCGCGGCCGATCAAGCCTCATTGGCATCGAATGTAAGTTTACGGAGGCTTATAGCAATTACAAACATGCCGGTTTGAAGCAGCCATATCTGGCCCTGAAGGATCTTTGGCAAGATATCCCCGCTTGTCGATCATTCGCTAAGTCGATTTCTCCAGAAGACACCGATTTCCACCACTTGCACCCCGCTCAGCTGCTTAAGCATCTTCTTTCCCTAAAGCACGCTAGTAAAAGCAAGAGCCAATTCCGCTTATTATATTTATGGTATGACGTTCCTTTTGACAAAGGTAGCGTGCATCGCACGGAAATCGAACGCTTCAGCAATGTGGTATCCGCGGACGGGATATTTTTCAAGGCGATTACTTTTCAGGAAGTAATAATTAGCTTGGCTCAGAAATATCGGGATGAACACCGGGACTATGTTGATTATATATCGGAGCGGTATCTATAAGATGTGCTGCCAGCCCTTGCGCTCAGGCTGAAAAGTTCTTTCTCTCTCTAAGCCTATTTCAAATATTCCTCTTCCAAATGATGAAGAAGCTTGTGAAATTCCTCGTCCCGGCCCGATGACCTCTTTTTCTATCTTCGCGAATTCCTTCTCAAGGTCCAGCTATGCCGCTTCGGGTAGCCTGGCATCGGCAATCGGTAAAGAATGTTGTCCTCTTTTTCTATATTATTCGATAAAAGGTTTGCGTAATTCCTGGCCTGTTCTGCGAATTCCTCGCCAGCGTTAAATCGGGAGGCCCTTGCGACTCAGCGCGATATTGGCTAACGCCATCGATTGCGTCATGATTCAAAAGACATGGAGCCTTTTCTGCGATATTCGCGAAGCACGTCAATTTGCGACGGTCCGCTTCCATCTATCGATAAAAATAAATATAATGATCACAGTTGATGATAGTAAAAACAGGCATAGATATGGATCAAGCAATTCAAATCACAACGATCACTCGTTTTAGGGAATTCATCAATCAGGCAAAGCCTTTACTGCGGACGGAAGAAAATCGTATGCGGCCTCATATTAATAATTTTAGGTCTTTCCTCGTCGATGCCAAACCCATCGTCCTTCATCAAATTCGAAATACGCTGCAGGCACATCGGGGCCGTTTAAAGAATCTTAATGGCGTCTTGTTGGAGAATACGTGCGATATCCTCGCAGCTGCTGGCCTTAGCGGAGATGAAGATCGATACACTAAGTTAATGGCTTGGATGCTTTGGCCGAAAGGGAAACCCGAGTTGGCGTTGCGCTTTCAAAAGGCTTGGCTACATGCACTCGGTCAACACAAAATCGCAAGGCGACTAAAGAAAGCCGTCGAACCTGAGACACAAAGACTAACTAAAAACGGTCGCTTGGACATGGTAATGGATTTTCGACAACCAAATTTTGCTTTAATTGTTGAAGCTAAGACAGGTACTGAGGAACACGAAGCGCCTTCGGGTGAAATGCAAACGATAGCCTACCCCGCGGAGCTACGTCGGAGTCGGAATCTAAAAGACAATTATCCCATAAGGGTGGTCTTCCTCACCCCAGACGGTCGAAAAGCTGCCAATCCAAAAGCGATCTGCACTACCTATGAAACATTTGTCATGGCTATAGCTGACTCAATAGGAAAGATGAGTCTCGGCCTTCGTTGGGCTTATTCGTTTGTGATCACCCATCTTCTCGAATATGCGGCAAGCGGGGGGACTGGAAGTCTCAGCATCATTCGACGTATTGCGAAGCGCGGCTCGTCCACTTCGGGCGGCTTATCGGACAAGGAGATCTTAGAAAACGTAGGGACTCTAGGGCGCTTATGTCGATCCCTGAAAGCAGGAGACGCTAAATGAACAAACATCCCTTTAAGTTCAGCCCCGAGGCCCGGCTATATGCCAAGAACCTCGACCTCATTGACGAAATACTGAATTCCAAGGCGAAGAACGCCCGGCAATTGTACGTGAAATACAAGAACGACATTAGGGAGATGAGGGCGGAAGCCTACAGAAACATCGTGAATTTCCGCGATCGTCTAGTGGAACAATTGCATTCTAAAGTATGGCAGTCAAAACGCATTCATAGCAAGAGAACCCATACAGCCGGCTCCTATTTTGGCGGGATTGCGGACTATTTCTGGTATGATGCTCCCTCGAAGAAAATAGGCCGACGGCTCCCTGGAGTCGGAATGGTAGCTTTCGTATTCCCAATTACCCCAAAAGTGAAAAGGGATAAGGATGCTCAGTGGAAAGAAATTTGGCCAATATTCGATATCATTACTTCAGATCGTCTTAATGTATCGGTTGCTTATAGGGGCTCTAATTTACAGGCCAACGACCGAATTATGGGATTAATGAAGAATCGCGAACTTGGTGATTTTGATAATCAATATTCATCTAACGAATTTTACATGTGGTTATCTCTTGATAGGAATGATCCTGTCGGTTCTTCAACTGAAAAAATCGTATCACTGCTACGCGCAATCTATTTAGCGCAGAATCTGCGATAGTCCTTCGATTGCGTTTATGAATTAACGGACCTAAAGCTAAGTCAGTTTAGCCCGATTTATTAGGTCGACTTCTTCTATAGATGATGACATGACCCAGTATTTATACCCGTCGATGTCGAAGTAAGTTACGATCCGCTTTCGGCATCGCTTTTTCAGCTTTTTCATTTCTGCAGGAGTTGGCCATTCTTTCTGGTACCCATAGTTGAATATGGCGCTCACCAATTTAAAAAAACCTTCCCGCCGATCCGGATTCCATTCGAGGACGTTGTAGAAATGCGGGCACCAGGCCATTGTCTTGGCGAACCGCCATTCAACTGAGCTAATAAAAGCCCTAATTTCCGATAGATCGTCGTCGCTAAGATTTTTCATTACAAAAATAATCACACTTCTAGAGAGTTCGGAATTCCTATTAGCTCACTCGGACGTTGAATCATAACGTCTGCCAGCTCTCGTTCATTGTACCACCAGTGAAGTGAATATTCGAGGCTCGGGCGCCTCACCCCAAAACTGTTCCAGCCAAAAATGAAGCTTTTTGGCTTTTGAACCTGCCCCTGATTAGGTCCATTTTTTAGGGATGAGGTCCAGCGTGGTTTCAGAACATTCTGGGCAAGTCGGAGAGGGGAAAACTCAAGGCTGGAGCTCGGACGGAAGCCTGTGGTGAAAAAAATTAAAAGGGAGAGGGGGAGGGAAAGGAGTTATCCCATGAACATCAGCGATTTTGAAAAGAAATTATCGGAACTCTTTTCCTGTATTGAACGCCCATTGTTGTGACTTTCGCCACGGATCTCCCGCTAAACCACCGAAGCCGCGGTGCGCATTTTTCATTTTGGTTGTAGTGCCATTTTTTGCGGTTGCACGACCTACAAGCCGAAACCCAATTTTCAGGCCCATGAAGACCGCCTTCTTTCACGGGGATGATATGATCAATCACGAGCGATGAAGGCTTCCGGCGTCTGGGTTCTCTGCAATACCCACAAATGTTGCCATCTCGTTTAAGGATTTCCTGTCTTTGTTTAGGAGTAATCGTTTTTCGCTTTATTTCTCTATAGCTCACAACCAGATTATACTCTTCCGAGGGATCTATTGTATAGAAAGAAGAATGCAATTCGCTTCATAACGTCATAAAATTCAGACCAAGGTGGTGTCAACTTCTGTTCGCAATTTAAGAGCCATCATGAAGGTTTATTATGATTTTATAACTGTGGTATATTTAGAACTTAAAAAAGAGGTCAATGTATGCGTGTTGTCTCTTGGAATCTTGCCTATATGAAACCGGCGGGATTCAAAAAAGTTGAAAACAGACGCCGGCAATGGGAATTTCTTGGAGCTCTCCAACCTGATATCGCAATGCTTCAAGAGTGCCGACCAGCAGACCTAACCAACCTAGCTCGATTGGAAATGAAAAATGAATATAAAGTCCTTGGCAAAATTCCACTACATTGGATTGCCTGTTCGGCGCTTCTTCTCCGCTCAGATTTCATTGCTGAACATTTGACGCCTTCATCTTCATGGCTCGAATATTTATCTGGCTATTTGTGCCGTGCGTCGTTCAATATTTACGGGCGTAAAATACTAATTGCAAGCGTGCATACACCGGCAAAAGTGGTAAACGATCCGCGGGTCAGTCAAGACGATCACGCTAAAATAAAGAGGCCGAGCCTTGACCGCGCGTGGCATAATGATCTCGCGGCTGCAGCTCTCGCCGATATATCAGTAGGGTTTGATGGATTCATAATTTCGGGTGACTGGAATACGGCAAGGCTATTCGATAAGACAATGGGAGGAACCGCTTGCGCTGAATTTTTTGCCATGAGAGCAAATAATGGTTGGTGTGAATCGCTTCGCAAGTTTTATGCCGATGAGGTCCAAACCTTCCTCGCTCCCAAAGGTAAGCCGTACGAACTTGACCACATGTTTACTGATTCCGCGCTTTATGAGAAGCTTGTTAGCTGCGAGGTTATGCGGTGCGAGATGATTGATAATTTAAGCGACCACGCTCCTATAGTCGCAAATTTTGATTTAGCATAATATCCTTTTAAATTCATATCTCACAGGGACTTCATGGTGGCCCACAGCCATCCCAATCCGGATCTGGGATTATTCTTTTTCCGCTAATTGTTTCCCCAGTGGGCTGCCATGATCTGCAGGTCGAAAACGTCCACCCGATTGTCGCCGTTCAGGTCGGCACGGAGGTCGTAACCCC
>Ga0315274_10008080_pt1 | contig 15227 bp, 15 predicted proteins | sample YL17G02_20_MG_FD_203700 | JGI IMG/M metagenome (GOLD analysis project Ga0315274, IMG submission 203700) | Sediment microbial communities from Yellowstone Lake, YNP, Wyoming, USA - YL17G02_20 | ecosystem: Environmental > Aquatic > Freshwater > Lake > Sediment | place: USA: Wyoming | collected... | reverse complement strand
GGAGTAGGCATGGTTCGGATGCAGTTGAGAACGTTCGTATTATGGTTCTTAATGGGGAATGGGATCAATTCTGGAGTAAGTATAAAGCAGCTTAACCCATTTCGCGGACGACAAATTTATGCTTGGACATTGATGGAAAGCGATTCAAGATTCAGGTAAGGAATAATAGCCACGGATTAACACGGATGGTTCTTCCGACTTGAGTGTGGAAATATAAGATTTTAAATCCCCCTAACCCCCTTTTTCAAAGGGGGAATGGCTTAACTCCCCCTTTAACAAAGCTGACAAGGGTAGGTTTTTTTGTTAAAGCATAAGAAATATATGGTTTTTAACCCCGTCAGGGGTGACATATTTATAGTACAAAATAAGTAAAAAGACAAGCTCCAGTGGAGCGACATATAAAAAACACTGTGTTTATGCTATTTCTATATATCGCTCCTGTCGGAGCTAAATATTTGCTTGTTGTTTTTTCTATAAATATAACGCTCCTCTGGAGCTTAAAAGTCCTGATTTTATTAGAGTTTTATAAAAAACCTACCCTTGTCAGCTTTTCCAAAGGGGGATTTAAGACTTTTTGCCTAATATGAACTCCAATCTGTTTATTCCCCGATTAATTATTCAAACTTCATTAGCTTGTTTTGTGAACTTGATTAACAACAGAACAAGCCAGTTGGCATGTACTACAACGCTAACTGAAAAACTTGTATAATTGTTACGTTTTTCTATAAATATGGCACTCCTATCGGAGCCCATTTGATGTATTTTAGAGGATTATATTTACTTACGTTATCACTGTCTATACCTATCTTTGATCAGTAAATAACTCTTGTAAATTTGATGCTTTTGTGAGAAAATGAAAGCAACTGGCGGTTGAATTTAATAATCAAGTATGATGGGCCGCTATTTATTTTTAGGGGAAGTTTATGTGGATTAAAAAAGGCAAATATCTGTTGTTGGTTTCTATCTGCTTGATTATGGTTCTGATGCTAGTCTCAGCCGTTTCAGGCAAACCATTCAGATTAATGAAGCTACCCGATCAGGGCAAAAACTTCAGATGCGGCACCTGCCACATAAACCCACAGGGGGGCGGTCCCAGAAATCCTTTTGGCCAGGATTGGGAAACGATAGCGATGAAAGCAGGGGATCAATACACTCCCGAACTTGGAAAACTGGATTCTGATGGGGATACGTTTACAAATGACGAGGAGTTTGCTGCAAATACGAACCCCGGAGACCCGAACTCAAAACCTGAGAAACCAGTGACTTCTACTGACCAGAAGACGACATCAAATGCTACAAATACGAATCCCGTAGATCAAAAACTAAAACCCGATAAACCAGTTATTTCCACTAACCAGAAAACGACAGCAATTTCCAAGCCGAAGCCTGAGCCAAAGGCAGAAATCACTGATGAAAAATCAGTCACTTTACCTAATAGTCTGGATAGTAGCACGTCTTTCAGTGTACATCTGGGGATTTATACCTATAACTTTGGAAAGCTACTCGCTATTGTAGGGTTTATACTGATATTCTTCCAATACATATTGAGTTCAAAGATAAAGTTTATTGAAAAAGGCATAGGGCTGGATAAGCTCATAAGACTTCACAGAATGTTTGGCGTTGTAGGGCTTATATTCGTCCTGATCCATCCTGCGGCACTATATACCGGGAACCTTCTGCAAGGCTATAAAGGTCCTTTGCTTACACCATTAAAAGCCGTTGGTTTGATTGCCCTTGTTCTTCTCTGTATGGCGGCGGGTGCCGCAATACTATATAAGCGTCTCCATATAAAGTATGAAACGTGGAAGAATATCCATAAAGTTATCTATTTTGTATTGCCCATCGCCTTTTTTCACAGTACGAGAATAGGCAGTGATATGAATAAACCAGGATTTAAGATACTCTGGTGGATATTGCTGGGCCTTTATTTGATTATCCTAATATACAAGGTGTATATGAGATTCCGTATAAGAAGCAATCCTTTCAGCATTACAAAAATTGTGCAGGAAACTTATGATACGTGGAGCTTATATTTTCGTGGAAAGAAGGTCCATGAATACAAGCCCGGACAATTTATGATCATACGGCTGTCTCGGAATGGCAAAGTGTCGGAATCTCATCCGTTTACCATATCGTCAAGCCCCACGAGAGATGAACTTTCTATCAGTGTTAAGTCCGTCGGTGACTTCACTTCTACGATACGTGATACTAAGACGTCGGATGTGGCTTACATAGATAAACCTTATGGCGTTTTCAGTTTTCTTAATCATGATACAAAAAATCTTGTATTTATTGCGGGTGGTATAGGAATAACCCCGTTTATAAGTATGTTAAGGTATATATACGATAAGAGGCTGGAGAGAAACGTCACTCTTATCTGGGGAAACAAGACCTCGAAGGACGTTGCATTTAAGGATGAACTGGAGAAAATGTCGACAGAGATGCCTTCACTGAAAGCCATTCACGTCATGTCGGGTCAGGACGACTGGCAGGGAGAAAAAGGCTACGTAGATGCCGAGAAGGTGAAAAAATACGTTACTGATCTCGAAAATTCTCGGTTCTTTGTGTGCGGTCCTCCGGTAATGATGAGCAAGGTTGTAAAAATGCTGAAAGGGCTTGGTATCCCAGAAAGCAGGATACATTCTGAGCGTTTTGCTTTACGTTAGTTTTTGAAGGTAGCCGCATCCCTTTAGGGTGTGTTTCCGCAGGCTGAAGCCTGCGACTACCAATGTGACGGAGTATTTCTTATGAAAGTGCTTGGTATTTATGGTAGCCCGCGCAGGAAAGGTAATTCTGACGTTCTTCTCGATAAGGCTCTGGAAGGTGCGCAGTCAGCAGGTGCCGAAGTTACCTCAATATATGCTCGTGATCTGAAAATGAGCGGATGTCTTGAGTGCGGCGGGTGTGATAAGACTGGAAAGTGCGTGGTCAAGGATGACATGCAGAACGTGTATCCATTACTGGAATCTGCGGATGTCATTATTTTGTCATCACCGATATTCTTTTATGGTGTGCCTGTGCAGGCAAAAGCCCTGATAGATCGCTGTCAGGCTTTGTGGCGAAAGCGCATGCTCACAAAAACGAAGGAACAGAGAAAGACTTTTGACAGCGGTAAAGGATACCTGATCGCTGTTGGAGCTACTTCTGGAAAAAGCCTCTTTGACGGTACTATTCTGACTGCACGATACTTTTACGACGCTCTCGACATGAGTTACAATGACGGTATACTCGTCAGGAAAATGGATAAAAAGGGAGTTGTTTTGGAACACCCGGAGCTTCTAAAGGAAGCGTTTGAACTGGGTGTGAGCTTGGTTAAAAACGAGCCAAAACCTGATGAGTAATCAAAATAAGGAGGAAGTGAATAATGATTAGTAAGAAAATACAGGATGCTTTTAACGAGCAGATTCAGGCAGAGATGTATTCATCATATCTGTACCTGTCAATGGCGGCATGTTTCCATTCCGTAGGTATGGACGGAATGGCGCAGTGGATGCACGTACAGACAAAAGAAGAAAACGCACATGCGATGAAATTTTTTAAGCACATCGTGGATAGAAGCGGAAGAGTTGAATTGCTTGCCATTGAAAAACCCACATTTGATTGGGCTTCTCCACTTGAGGCTTTCAAAGCCGCTTATGAACACGAGTTATACATCACCGGCAGAATAAACAATCTGGTTAAACTCGCTGCCGAGGAAGGCGATAACGCCGCCAGTATATTCCTGCAGTGGTTCGTTACCGAGCAGGTCGAAGAAGAGGCGAATACTTCCAAGATAGTGCTTATGCTTGAGAAGATCAAAGAGTCAGCCAATGGCCTGTTCATGCTGGATCATAATTTGGGCAAGAGAGAATAAGGGCTTGCTAAAAAATGACGGGCAATGAGTGATTTATCAATATTCATTCATTGCCTTTTGCTTGTCATTATTATATAATTATCACAGGCTGATGAACGTTAAATTATGAGGTAAGATTGTGAGCGTTCGATTCAACATTGATGAAATTTTTGAGATGGCGAAGCAGATTGAAAGGAACGGTGCAATCTTTTACCGTCGTGCTGGAAATCTGATGCCTGAAAACTCACAAACCCGCCAGCTTTTTTTCACCCTTGCAGACATGGAAGTAAAACATGAGCAGATTTTTGCCAGTATGAGGAGCGATATACTGAAACAGGAAGGGATGAACTCAATTATGGATTTCGACCTCGAAGGGCTGGCCGGGATGTATCTTCGGGCAATGGCAGACGGTCACGTTTTTGACTTAGCTAAAGCACCAGATGAATACTTCACAGGAAAAGAAACGGCAGAAAATATTCTTAAAATGGCTATCGAACGTGAGAAGGACTCCATAATATTTTATCTTGGTATAAAAGAGGCTGTTGCAAAAGATTTTGGGCAGGATAGGATTGATTCCATCATCAAGGAAGAAATGAGCCACATCGCCTATCTGAGCCGAGAAATGGCTAATGAGGCATGATCGAAAAAATAAACACAGGAACACTGAATATGATTGGACACAGGGTTTATGCACGAATAGGTCTTATCGGTAATCCATCTGATGGCTTTTTTGGTAAAACTATATCTACTTGTATAAGGAACTTCTATGCTCAGGTTGTACTCATGGAAAGCCTGCGGATAAAGATTATCCCGCACAGTATACACGATCCCACTGAATTTTCCAGCCTTGCAGAATTAGAGGAAACGTCAAATCGTGATGGTTATTACGGCGGGATAAGGCTTATATATGCTACCTGCAAGCGTTTTAATGAGTATTGCAGGGATAGAGGTATAGTATTTGACAACAGAAACTTTTCTGTTATATACGACACGAACATACCACGTCAGGTAGGGCTAGGCGGATCAAGTGCCATCATAGTATCACTTTTGAAATCCCTGATGGAATTCTACGGCTTGACGAATGATGAAATACCTCTGGAGGCTCAACCTAACCTTGTATTGAGTGTGGAAACTAAAGAACTCGGGATCAACGCTGGATTGCAGGATAGGGTCATACAGACTTACGGTGGTATGGTATACATGGATTTTGATAGAAAGGTCATGGAGACTTTGGGCCATGGGTTGTATGAACAGATGGACTCCAGATTACTACCCAACTTATTCCTTGCTTATACTTACAATCCGGGTAAGGATTCCGGGAAGATGCACAACGAGGTAAGGTTCAGGTTCAATCAGGGTGATGAGGAAATAATCAACGCTATGGCTACTTTTGCAAGCTATGCTCAAGAGGCAAAACACGCTCTTGAAGAAAGGGATCATAAACGGTTCGGGGAATTGATGAATATGAACTTTGATCTACGAAGGAAGGTATACGGTGACAAGGTTATAGGAGAAGAAAGCCTTCGGATGATCGAGATAGCCCGGAGTTTAGGAGCCACTTCAAAGTTTCCGGGATCAGGAGGCGCAGTGATCGGGATGTACGAGGATGAAGAGCATTACGAGAAGCTGAGAGGAGCCTACCTGAGTCATGGTTTCAGGTTTACGAGGGTAGTACCAGATATTCAGGACTTACCGTGAAATTGATCGATGAGGGCTGTTTATTTTTCAAGATAGCCGAACCCTAACTTGTAAACCATTGTGGATAGAGGATTTGTAACCCCCCTTTAGCTAAAAGGGGTAAGGGGGAATTTGATTAAATAAACTATGTATATGAATGAATCTATTCAAAGGTATCTTAGTACATAACACCGTAAATCCTCGCCTGGTTAGAGACTTTTAGTTGGGTTTCGTTCCTCAACTACCTGTAACTCATTGAGGATTTATGACTGAAAGACATTGACCTGTTTAAAGGGATTGAGACCATACTCCGAATATCCAGAAATGTAAATATCGCATAAAGGCTTTGAGACTTACCTTTTTATTCCATCCATTTACGTTTTCACGTCTAATCAAAACAAATCAAATTCTGTTGTGAAAAACCATTGACAAAGCATGTTCTATAATGGTATACTCGTTATAGAGATCAGAACGCTCTATGCAATTCAATTTGCTATCCATATATAATTAATGATAAATATGAATTGACAAATGATATTACGAAAGGATCGTGAGCTTTGATGAAAAAATCTCTGTTTAAGATAATTTTTTCCATGCTGTTAAGCCTGGGAATGTTAATGATTGCCAGCCACGTATTTGCGGCTGACGCTGATGATATATACGGTAAGTTTAAGAAAGCTTACAAGAATATGAAGAATTTCAGCGCTGACTTCGAGCAGACGACGCTTGTTGCTGGCAAGAAACGCACGGCTGTTGGCAAGATAACCTTTCAAAAACCGAATCTGCTAAGGCAGGAGTATTTTGAATCTGCAAGTTCTCAGAAAGTTACGCAATTGATCATCTCGGATGGAAAAACTCTCTTATCCTACACGCCGATGATTAAACAGGTGACAAAGCAGGATTTTGGCAAAAACGAGGAACTGTTCCCGGGATTCGGGCAGGCACTTGATGACGTTAAAAAGAATTATAACCTGCAACTGGTTAAAGATGAGCCTGCCGAGAAAAAGGGTGTTCACTGCATAGAGCTTACTCCTAAAAAACAGGAAGAAGCTCCGATGTTTGACGCTATACAGGTCTGGGTAAGAGATAAGGACTCAATCCCTGTTCAGGTTATGTACAGGGACGACAAAAACCAGGCGACTTTCTTTTTTACATTCCAAAATATAAAGCTAAATGATAAACTAGACGATTCAGTTTTTAAATTCACAATACCAACTGGTGTACAGGTGATTACTATACCAGGTAAATAATCAGGATTGGTGGAGAAATGGCATCCATAGGAGAACAGCTTCGATCTGCTCGTGAGAACAGGAAAGTATCACTGGAAGACGCCGCTAATGACGTGAAAATCAGCAAGCGGTATCTGGAAGCGCTGGAAGAAGGCGATTATAGTATATTCCCTGCTCCAGTTTACATCAAAGGTTTCTTGTATAATTACGCCCGCTATCTGGAGTTAGACCCGAAGTCTGTACTGGAACAATACAGCAAACTAACAATCTCTGATAACGAGGAATTAGAAAATTCAGTTCCCAGGAGAAGCGCAAAACGGCACGTGGCACGGAAACGCGTTTTCATGCTAGTAGCTGTTCTCATATTTGTGATCATCTGCCTTGTGTCTCTTGCCTGGTGGTATAATTCGCAGCTTGGGTAGTTTTTAAGGTTATGGTGGAAATTTTGTGATCAGAGTAGGCATTATAAGTTTGGGTTGTTTTAAGAATCTAGTTGATTCAGAGGTGATGCTCGGACTATTAAAGGAAAATGGGTTTGATATAACGCCAGATGAGAAAAAAGCCGATATTTTAATCGTTAATACTTGTGCGTTCATTGATGATGCAAAAGATGAATCAATGGACACTATTGTTAAATCTATAAAGTCTGGCAAAAAACGTAACAGGAAAATTGTAGTCACTGGATGTCTGGCACAACGTTATAGCGAGTTGCTGGAAAAGAAATTCGCTGGTAAGATACACGCTATTCTGGGTACTGGTGACTTTAACGAAATAGTGGAAGCTTGCAAATCCGCTCTGGCAGGAAAACACTTCTCAAAGGTTTCTGAATCATCCAGCTATATATATAGCCACCTTACGCCAAGATTATTAGCCACCCCATCGCATTTTGCTTACGTGAAGATAGCTGAAGGATGTGACAACTGCTGTTCTTATTGCGTTATCCCGCAGATACGGGGACATTACCGCAGTAGAACGGTGGAGTCCATTTTTGCGGAAGTAAACTCTCTTGTGGAATCTGGCGTCAAGGAAGCGATCCTGATAGCCCAGGATACTACCTACTACGGTAAGGATTTAAATGGGACAGATTTGCCCTTACTGCTCAAGCAATTGGTATTATCTGAGATTTCGTGGATCAGGGTCCTCTATGCGCATCCTGAGCATATCAGTGATAACTTCATCAGGCTAATAGCTGAGGAAGATAAGGTCTGCTCTTACGTGGACCTTCCCGTCCAGCACATAAATGACGACATTCTAAGAAGAATGGGAAGAAAGACTACCGGGGTTGAGATCCGTAAACTGATAGATAAAATTCGCAGCACAGTTCCAGAAGTCACGTTACGAACGTCATTGATGGTCGGTTTTCCCGGTGAAACCGATGAGCAATTTGATGAGTTGATGGATTTTGTAAATGACGTTCGATTTGACCATCTGGGGGTGTTTACCTATTCAGCCGAAGAAGGAACGGTAGCGACGGGCATGGGTCATCAGGTGCCATATACAATCAAGCAGGAACGGATGAGCCAGCTTGCTGAATTACACGAACAGATAGCAGATGAGAAACGTCGTGACTTTATAGGGCGGAAGATAATGGTTCTCATTGATCAATCCGACGAAGCTAACAGTCAGGCAATTGGCAGGACACAAGGGCAAGCACCTGAAATTGATGACGTTGTGTATATAAATGATGTAAATGCTAAAACCGGCGAATTTATAAAAGTAGAGATTGTAGATACGATTAACGTTTATGATCTGTTAAGCCAACAAACCAATATTTAGGAGTTTAAACATGGAAGAGGAAAAGAACAGAATAAAAAAGAAAACCTCATTTTTAGACTTAGCGGCAACCATTGTTCTTGGAATGTTACTTAGTTTGATTGCTAATCTGGCAGCGAGTTCCCAATTGATGAATTCTAATATACTTATTGCCTTTGGTAGTTTAATCGTGCTTGTCGTTATAACAGTAGTAATTACCACCATTCTCAAGAGAGGTTCCTCAAAAGTTGCTATTCTAAAAGATTCTCTAAAGGAAGCATATATAAATGCTATTGATCATAGCTCTTTAAACCCTGCTTCTAAGAGGAGGTTAGAGAGATGAACGAAGAAACACCTCAGCAGGATATTCCAGAAATCAGGCAAATAGCGGATAACGCAATTAATCAGATTGACCAAACAACATTTTCACCTTCTGCATTTGCTACTTTAAAGGATAAAATAGGAGAATACATCGAGAATCTAGTAAATGAGTCGGTTAAAATATCCCGACGTCATCAGGCTGATACAGTATCTTCAGCGCATGTACAGCGTGCAGCAGAATATTTGGTGGCAATTACAAGTAGGAGATTTTTTAGGCATTTGGGAACTGTTGGAGGTATTATCTTAGGAGCTTCTCTTTCTAATATTCTAAGCATGGTTGGAAATAATTCATTAACATCACTTGGAGTTTTAGTTTCGGTTGCGTTAGTAATAGTAGGGGCATCTATGATAACTCTTCATATTGGTAAAGACTAACTGTGGTCAGCAAGTTTATGCAATAGATAGCTATTACGTTTTATTCTATAACCATTGCAGAAGATATAATAAAAATGAAAATAAGAACTTTACCTAACTATTTGACTATGTTGAGGGTTATTTTAATCCCGATATTTATGATACTGTATTATCGTGTGGGAGCCTTTTTCAGTTTATGGGCTTTTGCCGCCGCCGCATATACTGACTACCTTGATGGACGAATAGCACGAAAAACCGGCAATATCACCAGTTTTGGGAAGTTTCTGGATCCTCTGGCTGATAAGCTTCTGGTAATATCCGCTCTGATCATTTTGCTCAAATCTGAGCCCGGACTCATAACTAGCTGGATGTTTTTGATAATAATAGGCAGAGAAGTCGTTATAACCATTATTCGCACTTATGCCGCATCCAAAGGCAATGTTATAGCGGCGACAAGATTAGGCAAATATAAAGCTTCTTCTCAGATGTATGCTATCGCTTTATCCCTCTTGATGTTAGCAGTTTACGACGTAAGGGGGGCATTCTTCTCCGACCGATGGTACTTCATGACAGCAATCCGCAATCAAAATGGTCCCATATACTATCTAATGCTCATTCCCGTAGCTCTTACGGTTATATCGGGTCTGGAATTTCTTTATAACAATCGAAAGCTCCTATAAATATAACTAAATCACTGCACACCCCGCATTAAACCCTCTTTTTTGCATTGAAGGTGATAACTACGTCAGTTGCTTTCACAAAAGCAGATACAAGCGTTAATCATAGATGAGACTACTAAAAGATTTGTACCAATGCAAATTGAAGGTATATTACGTTCTAGCGTCTTAAAAGGATTCTGGATTAATACTGATTGGCTTTGGCAGAAGCCGCTTCCTTCCGTTCTGGAAGTATTTAAGGAAATAGCTGGAGATGAAATGTGAATTATTATTCGTTGGAACTGAGTTACTTCTGGGTCAGATTGTCAACACTAATGCCTCGTATATTGGTGAAAATCTTGCCAATCTGGGAGTTGACCTGTATTACAGCAGTGTCGTTGGCGATAACCTTGAGAGGATCAAGGGTGCAATCCAACACGCGTTAAGCCGCTCGGATCTGGTAGTTATTACTGGCGGTTTGGGACCGACATTTGACGATATAACTCGTGAAGGCATAGCCTCTGCTGTTGGGCGTGAGTTAATCTACGACCTGAACGTTATGGCGCAGATCGAGGAGCATTTTAAGCGCACAAAATACCAGATGCTACCCATGCACAGCAGGCAGGCTTACGTTATCTCCAGCGGATGTCAGGTAATTCCCAATCTGATAGGTTCCGCACCCGGTCTTATAATAGATGTTGATGGGAAATGGATCATTGCCATGCCCGGCGTCCCTCGTGAGATGAAGAAGATGTGTGAGGATGCTGTTTTTCCCTGGATAGCAGAAAAAGTCGGTAAAGTAGCCATCAAATCTAAAGTCATAAAAGTAGCTGGAATGGGTGAGTCCGCAGTGGCGAATGAACTCAACGAGATTGTTGAATCACTAAGCAACCCGACTATTGCGTTCCTCTGTCAGCCCGGTGAGGTGACTGTCCGTATCACCGCCAAAGCATCTGACAGCGATGAAGCTTTCAGGATGATAAATGACGTTGCAAACCGTGTCAAAGATAAGCTTGGTGATAACGTATTCGGTGAGGATAATCAGATGATGGAGCAGGTTATAGGCTCGATGCTTTTATCAAGCCATAGAACAGTTGCTTTAGCTGAATCCTGCACAGGCGGGCTTGTTTCTGACCGTATAACTGACATATCTGGAAGTTCGGATTACTTTCTCGGCGGTATTATCTCATACAGCAATCAATTGAAGATTGACCTGCTAGGAGTATCCAGCGACGACATGAAGGATTATGGGGCTGTGAGTTCGCCTGTGGCAGAGCAGATGGCTCAGGGTGTCAGGGAACTCGTCAACTCTGATTATGGTATCGGCATAACTGGCATAGCTGGTCCCACAGGGGCAACAGCGGAGAAACCTGTTGGCTTGGTCTACATTGGTTTGGCTTCAAAAGACGATGTATACAGCAAGGAATTCAGATTTGTGGGTGATCGGACAAGCATCAAACGCTGGGCGTCTCAATCTGCGTTGGATATGCTCCGCAGGGAATTGCTGAAAATAAGTTAGAACAAAACATGACTGTTTCATCTTATAGGTTAATATCTTAGAAAATCCCAAGCGGTCTTGATCCTATAGATAGGTTTCATTCTGATTTTTAAAGATTGCATAATTTGAGGAACTTTTATGAAGAAAGTGCTTCTGGTTGAACCTAAAAGATCAAAGAAATATCATACTGCCTATCCACCTCTTGGACTTCTAAAGCTTTCTGCTTACCATAAAATGAAGCATGATGAAGTAAGGCTTGTTCGAGGGTTCTCTGATGATGGATTTGATCCAGACATTATCTATATAACAAGCCTTTTCACTTATGCTTTTGAACCAGTTCATGATGTTATAAGTTACTACAGTGAAAAATATAGGTCAGCAAAGGTTATTGTAGGCGGGATATACGCAACATTATGTCCAGATCACCTAAAAGATGCTTTCAAAGACAGAATAGAAATTTATGAGGGATTGAACGAGGATGTAGAGGGAATAATGCCTGATTATTCGCTTGTTCCTGATTGGGATACAAGTATTTTATTTGCTTCAAGAGGTTGCGTAAGAAAATGCTCTTTCTGTTCTGTTCCCAAAATAGAACCACAATATAAAGCTAAAGAATCAATAAAGCATTTAATCAATCCAAATCATAAAAGAATTATACTATGGGATAATAACTTTCTTGCTTCTCCGTATAAAAATAGAATTTTTGACGAACTTGAGGAATCGAAACTCATTGTTGATTTTAACCAGGGCTTAGATGCAAGATATTTGGACGAGGAAACAGCTATAAGACTAAAAAGATTAAGAATCCAAGTTGCTAGATTGGCTTATGATAGTGATGGTATCAGATCGGATTTATTGAGAGCAATTAATATCTTAAAACAGGTGAAGATACGTGGAAGAAGAATTATCGTATATTGTTTATATAATCATCACGATAGTCCAGAAAACTTTCTGAATCGAGTTAGGGATCTTATGGAATGGGGTGTCGCTGTATATCCAATGAGGTATGAACCACTTAAACCAGAACAAAAAAATACCTATATATCGGAAAACTGGACCGCTGAAGAATTAGAAATGATAGCTAAGGCAAGAAGGGTTATCGGTTTTAGAGGGTCATTTCCTCCTTACGAGGGTCTGAGAAGGAAAATTATTGATGCAAAAGATTTCAAGGAGGCTTTTGGACTCAGACCTGAAAGTGCTAAGTCATGAAAAAATCCAAAAATTAGAGAGGCGAATATATGATTGAATTAAGAAAGTCTGATTTCGGGGGAGATATAATATCTATTCTTACTAAGGGAATGTATGCCGACCCTAGAGACGCATTAAGAGAATATATACAGAATGGTGTAGATGCGGGAGCCAAAAATATCTCTATTAAAATAAGACAAAACTCTATAGTAATAGATGATGATGGCTGTGGTATGACTCGCGAAATTATGCGAAAAGCTGTTAGATTAGGAATTTCCGAAAAGAATCCCCAAAAACAAGTCGGATTTATGGGTATTGGAATATACAGTTCATTTCACCTCTGTGATAAGTTAACGATATACTCTAGGGTAGATAACAAAAAACCCAATGTAATACGTTTTGATTTCAAGGGCATGAGGGAAATTCTTGAGCAACAAAGAGATGCCAGATTAAATGATGAGATTGATGATGATAAAATAATAGATTTACAGACTTTGTTAGAAAAACATATAGAATTTAATTCTATCGATGAAGATGAATATGCTAAGATTGGAACTACAGTGGAAATGACGGGGGTAGATCCAGGATTTTTTAAGTCGCTTTCAAAATTTGACGAAGTTCAAAGTTATCTGGAACAAACCGTACCCTTGCCATTCAATCCAAACTTCAAGTGGGGTAAGTTGATTGAACAAAATATAGATAGAATTTGTAAAAAGCATGATGCACATTTTGAATTGATAAATCTGACTCTTCAAATAAATGAAGCTTCTTCAACGCTTTATAGACCGTACGTTAACCAAAATTTTGATCCTGAACCATTAAAACCTTATTTTATTGAGTTGAAAAATTCTTCTGAATTTTTTGGAGTAGCGTGGGGATGTTTAAATTCTTCTAGGAACACTATAAAAAATAATTTAAGAGGATTCTTGATCAAAAAACAAGGTTTTGCTATTGGTCATAGAGATGATTTGCTAAAGTATTTCAAAAGACAGACGTTTTTTAATAGATATATTGGAGAAATTATTGTAGTTCACCCACAGCTTCTTCCAAACGCTCCGAGAACTGACTTTGAATTTTCACCTCTTAGAATAAATTTCGAAGAATCTCTAAGAGAATTTGCAGGTAATTTTAATGAAAAAGCCAATTATTACCAAGAAACAAGTAAAAGTGATGAGGCGATCAACGAAGCTATTGATTATGTGAAGGAGACAAATGCTCGATTAAATTTTTTTATGGATAATATTGAAACATTAGCAGAAATTCTTTCGAAGTTGACTGATTATATAAATTCACTTAAAGAAAGAAATGATAATGGTTTTGTGAAGGAAAACAGGCAAGAAGATTTTAAAATTGTAACCTTGCAACTTAAAAAATTAAAGGAGGAAGTAAGAGAATTAATCCAGGCTAAAAGAAAAAAAATTACAAGAATTCCTAGAACAGATGAGGATATTGGTAAAAATCTTAGTAAGATACCCAGAAAAACTGCTTCTCCTACAGAGCAAATCTACAAAAGCCTTTTAGATGTAGTAGCTTCATTAGGAATTGACAATTCTGAAGACCTTAAAGAAATTTTACAACTAATAGATGAGCGTTATATTCAAACAACAAAAAGTGATGAAGAATATACTACTCGACTAAAGAAATTAAAAGAAGAAATTGAAGAACGATTAGAAGAGGAATAAAATGCCCGAATTTCATGACCATCCCACAAAAAGAACAATTAGAGAACAATGGTGTAAACCTCTTTTGGAACATATTAACAAAGAGTTAGGCTATAAATTAATCTATTTGGGTTTACCGGGTATTGAAATATTGGATATTTTAGCATGGAAGGAATATTTAGATAAAGTGATTGCTTTTGATTGTGGGGATTATAATGATCCACCAGACCCAGTAATATCAAAAAATAATTTGAATAAATTAGACGAAAACTTAAGAACCCTTGAGAGAAAAGGAATTTTAAAAAATTATAGTCTGTATTGTGGTTACATTGAGAAGGTTGTTTTAAGGGGTCTTGATGAAAATGGAAATAGATTCAATCAAACAGATTTTGTCACGGTTTATCATTTAGACTTCTGCAATTCTCTTATAAGTCCTTTTCAAATATTTGATGACAAGGGGAATATCTCAGAGCATTATAAAACTGAAGTAATAACTAAATTACTAGAATATGAGAGAGATGCTTCTGGTAAAAATGTAAATAAGAAATTTGTCATGTTTCTAACGGTTCATTCGCATTTCTTGGAGAAAGAAGCAAAAAGGTTATTCAATCAAGAGGATTCTAAAATATATAAAAAATATCGGGGAAAAGTATTGAAGCTAGAAGAGCAAGACAAGAAAATTCGGTTACTAAAGTTATATACTTTTCATGTTTTAAAAAATCATTTTTGCAGTCGTCAATTTATACCAGATTTCCTAACACCTATATACTATGAAGGAACAGGGCACCATTGGCTGGTTTGTTTTACAGTAATCGGAACGTATGAAAAAACGGCGTCGGGGTCAGCGATCTTTAATCAAGATATAGCAAAGTTGCTTTATTCTAAATTTTTAATCCTAAATTTCGTCCAATGAAACAGTAATTCCATAAGGTTTCAATAACGCTCTAAATGCAGTAATGATACGGTTTACCAGAGGAAATGAAGGATCGAAAACTACCC
>Ga0315274_10008079_pt1 | contig 15227 bp, 7 predicted proteins | sample YL17G02_20_MG_FD_203700 | JGI IMG/M metagenome (GOLD analysis project Ga0315274, IMG submission 203700) | Sediment microbial communities from Yellowstone Lake, YNP, Wyoming, USA - YL17G02_20 | ecosystem: Environmental > Aquatic > Freshwater > Lake > Sediment | place: USA: Wyoming | collected... | reverse complement strand
GCGGTGGGCCGCACCCACGTAGCGGCCGGCTGCTGTGTGACTGTGGGCAGCAGCGTCTCGATCAGCTGGGGGACCACGACGACGGCGATCCCAATCACCACGACCAATGCCGCCGCCCCGCCCACCACGGGCCACAGCCAGGCCGGCCGCACCCACGGCCGCCGTGGGGGGCGGCGAAGGATGCGCCTCCCCAGCGTGAGTACCTCGACCCGCTTCTGCCGCGGGGTTGCGGCCTGCGACTGATCGTACAGTGGAGTTGGTTGATGATGATCAGCACGTTCTCGTAACGCACGGAGCAGGCGCTCGTACCCCTTCTCCTGAAAAAGGTCAACCCACTGCCAGCGCCGAAGGCGTTTAGGAACTTCACACCGTCCCAGACGGAGAGGGATCAAGAAGATAGCACCCTCGGGCTGTTCCTCAGCCACATCCAGAGCGTACTTGATCTCCTTCTGGACGTAACCGGCCTTCGTGACTGCCCTACTCGAAAGGCAGATGATAACCGCATCTGAAGACCGCACGGCCTTTGGTATCTCTAGCTGCCAGTCTTGTCCAGGTAGCAGGTCTTCCTCAGCCAGCCACAGAGCAATACCATCGGAGCGCAGCCGACGGCAGAGGTCACGCACTGCGGACTTGTCAGCGGAAGCGTGGCAAAGGAAGACCCTCAACCGGCGCGGCAGTTCCGTAGGGGCGGCAGGTAGGGGAGATCCGGTGGGGGCTGACACAGGCAGGGAACGCAGTTGGTCGGGCGAGAGTGTGAGATTGAGTTGCCCAATCTGGATGGCATAGTCACCCGCCGACAACTTGTTGACAGTGGCGACGTTGTGGTCGCCGACCACGTTGCCGTCGCCGGTGATGGCGGCCAGCCGGGCGGCGAGCGTAGGGTCCTCCGCCAGGAGCCGCCTCAAGCGCTCAAGCAGTTCGGTCGCGTCTTCCTGGGTCAAGTTCTGCTCCTTCCTGAGCAACCCCGGTCTCGCCCAGTTCTCGCTCATGCACAACACCGCTCGCCTGTCCCGACGTGCTCACTGGCGCTCAGGATCTCCTCGCTCACCCAGGCGAGGACATCCCCCCTCGATATACCTATCGCACGGCTCTGAATTGGGGTGAGGGAGAGATCACCCCACCGGCCACTCCTATTCCAACGAGATTCAGTCCGATTCCGGCGGCGACACTTCTGCGGGTCCGCCGTCAAATGCGGATCTCAGTGCTTTGAGGAGCGCAGCGCCAGTGCAGTCCAGATCGCACCCAGCAGGTCAACACCGCCAAAGAGAATCAATTGGCTTCCCTTTTTTATTGAACTGTGCTCACAGTATAGTGCAGCCTTGTGCAAAAGTCAACACTTGCCAGCGCCCTGGCCTCTACCTCACCAAGCCACCTGCTGAATTGGGTACGGGTATTGACTTTCGCGCAAAATCACAGTACACTATCAAGGGACAAGGTGATCACAGCAAACAAAGACCTACATGCCACGCAAATGAGGAGGCAAATACGATGAGTTCGTCAAGAATCAAAGACCCGGACCTTGCCGCACAGATTGACGAGGGATTGCTTGCATGGTACCGCTACGTCTCACCCATCACGGAACACTATGCTCGCCAAATCGCGCAACGGGATTATCGAGGCAAAAGACTGGCTTATTGGGGGCATATTACAGCTCAAAATACTATTGCAATGATGTTGGCCTTGAAACAGGCAGGTGCCGAGATTGCGGTAGGAGCCTGCAACGTTGACAGCACGGACGATGCTGCAGCCGCCTATGCAGTCTCCAAGGGAATTAGCGTTTACGGCTGGCAAGGGATGAGCCAGGTCGAGTACCAGGAAAACCTGGCCCTGGTTCGTAGTTTCGAAGCCGATTATCTTTGCGATATGGGCGGAGAACTGATCGTGGCGTATCTTGATAAAACTCCCCCAGTCAAGGGCGCTCTCGAAGCAACGACGAGTGGGCTCAATCTCCTGAAAAAACACAGGCTGCCGTTTCCTGTTTTTGACTGGAATAGCATCCCCCTGAAAGACCGGCTGGAAAATCGGTTTCACGTTGGGGATGGTGTCTGGCCTGCATTTAGCCACGTGACCGGATTGGGGCTGTTTGGGAGACGCGTACTCGTCGTCGGGTATGGGCCTGTCGGAAAAGGAATCGCCGAGCGAGCACGCAATTTGGGAGCAATTGCGTATGTTACTGATTTGGATCCTGTGCGCCTCCTGGAAGCACGCCATCATGGGTGTGAAACAGTTGGCCTGGAGGAAGGGCTTGCGCGCTGCCACATCATCGTGACCGCCACAGGGGTTGAAGGGGTATTGCGCGAAGAGCATCTTGGCCAGGTGAGGCCGGGAGCCATTCTTTTCAATGCCGGCCACTCCAATCGTGAAATTGACATTGACTGGCTATATCATCAGCCACACCAGCGACTGAAGGCTCATATTGAGCGGTTTGACATTGGAAGAACGTACCTGCTCCTGTTAGCGAAAGGAAGTCTATTGAACCTGGCTGCTGGAGCCGGCCCGCATGGCCTGGACTTGTTCGACCATTACACCGCGGTGATGCTTGTGGGCATCGCCTGGATGTTCGATGGCATTCCAGGCGAACTAGCACCAGGGTTACAACTGTATCCGGCTCACCTGGAGCGGGAAATTGCCGAGTTGTCTATCAGAATTCACAGCAATCAACCACTACCCGAGCCACGTGACTGACTTGCGCGCCTATGTTGAAAGGTTGAAGACAGACTTCAGTTGGTCGCTCCCATGCGGTAAAGAGGGCACAGGAGAGTCAAAGGGATGATCGAGCCGAAGGATAGTGTCAAGACATCAGGAGAGAGAGCGATAGGAGGTTGCGCAAAATGAAGAGCCGAGTATTTCCCGAAACAGGATCATATCTATCGTGCAACCTGGCGCGGGTGGGGTTAGTAGTCGCGCTCCTTGTTGCCGTACAGGGCATCGTGCCCCAGCCGCCGGTCCATGCGGCCATCATCGCGGTCAACACTGTCGGCGACGAGGATAACTCCGATGGCGACTGTTCGCTGCGCGAGGCCATTTACGCGGCCAACAACGACGTGGCGCGAGACAGGTGCATCGCTGGCAGCGGCGACGACGTGATCGGTCTCACTGGCGTCGCCGGCACCATCACGCTGGGAGGTGCCGAGCTCGCCATCAGCAGCAACCTGACCATCACCGGCCCTGGCGCGGACCAATTAACCATCAGTGGCAACCACGCGAGCCGCGTTTTCAACGTCGCCGTCAACGTCGTGGTGGTCGTGTCTGATGTGACCATTGCGAACGGCCGCAGCACTGGCGGCAATGGCGGCGGCATCTACAACGCTGGTACGTTGACGATCAATCGCTGCACGCTCGCCAGTAACCGGACGGCCGGTAATGGTGGGGGGATTAGCAACTCTGGCACGGCGACGGTCAACAGCAGCACGTTCTACGACAACGAGGCCAACTTAAACGGTGGGGGTGTCTATAACGAAGTAGGCACATTGGTCGTCAACAACAGCACTTTCTCCGGAAACAGGGCCAGTGAGGGGGCGTTCGACAACTATGGCGGGGGCGGCATCTGCAACATGGAAGAATTTGAACCGGCAGAATTGACGGTCAACAACAGCACAATCACTGGCAATTCTGCCAGGTGGGGCGGCGGCATGAGCAACTTCGATGGCACGGTGAGCATCAAGAACACCATTGTTGCTGGCAACACGGTGCACGCCGGGGGAGCAGGACCCAACTGCGATAGCAGTAGCACCATCACTACCAGCCACAACCTGGAGAGCGGTACGGACTGTGGGTTCACCGGTACTGGCGATCTGCAAAGCGCCGACGCTGACCTCGGATCCCTACAGGACAACAGTGGCCCCACATGGACGCACGCCCTGTCAACTGATAGCCCGGCCATCAACGCCGGAAGCTGCACCGATATCGCCGGCAATCCTGTGACCACCGATCAGCGCGGCGTACTCCGCATCAGTCCCTGCGACATCGGCGCCTACGAGTATGTCCTGCGGGTCTACCTGCCGCAGGTGATGCGTAACTCGCCGTAGAAGGCGGAATTGGGCACGTCATTTCACCCGTGGGCGGCTCGGCGCCGGCCGTTGCGGTGCGACGCGAAGTCGCGCATTGCCCAAGGAACTGATAGAGAGAATCGTACGGGAGCAGATGAAAACAGGGGTGTCCGCTGGGGAGGATGAACGCGGCACAATCTTTCGGGTTTCCCCAACTCCCACTTTCCTGTACCACCGCAGCGCTGGCGGCCCGCGCGCTTCCTGCGGGCTGGCATTCTACTGTGGGGCGCCCACTGGCGTGGGAGGCTTGCACGAAGTCCGAAGCCCCCACCGCAGGTGGGGGTGCGGTCACGGCTGGCCCAGGCGGACAGGGAGACAAGGAGACAAGGGGACAAGGAGAGGGGGAGAACACGGATGGGCAGGATTGACGGATAAGGAGGCAGGGAGGCAGGGAGACAAGGAGAGGGGGAGAACACGGATGGGCAGGATTGACGGATAAGGAGGCAGGGAGGCAGGGAGACAAGGAGAGAGGGAGAACGCGGATAGGCAGGATGGACGGATAGGGGGTGGTTGTCTTTGCGTCCTTGCGTCTTTGCGCCCTTGCGTTAAGGCCGATGTCCGCAGGCTTCACTCCCGTCCGCGCGCTGCGCGGTCCAGGACCTCCAGGTTGCCGCGCACGCCTCTGATGTAGGGGTGCTCCGGCGGCAGGAACCTCTCGAAGATGCGCTGCGCCCGCTCGTACGCCGCCCGCGCCCCTGCCAGATCCCCCAGGGCCTGTAGCACACTCCCCAGGTTGTTGACGTCGGTGGCGACATTGGGATGGTCGGGGCCGAAGGCCCGCTCGTCGATCGCCAGCGCCCGCTCGTACGCCGCCCGCGCCCCCGCCAGTTCCCCCAGGTCCTGCAGCACACTCCCCAGGTTGTTGACTAACGTTGCCACGTTCGGATGGTCTGACCCCAGGACGCGCTCGAAAATCGCCAGCGCCCGCTCAAACGCCGCCCGCGCCCCCGCCAGATCCCCCAGGTCCTGCAGCACCCGCCCCAGGTTGTTGACAAAGATGGCGACTTGTGGATGGTCGGGGCCGAAGGCCTGCTCGTCGATCGCCAGCGCCCGCTCGTACGCCGCCCGCGCCCCCGCCAGGTCCCCCAGGTCCTTCAGTACCAGCCCCAGGTTGTTGACATCTCGGGCGACGTTGGGATGGTCGGGGCCGAAGGCCCGCTCGTCGATCGCCAGCGCCCGCTCGAACGCCGCCCGCGCCCCCGCCAGATCCCCCAGGTCCTTCAGTACCAGCCCCAGGTTGTTGACATCTCGGGCGACGTTGGGATGGTCGGGGCCGAAGGCCCGCTCGTCGATCGCCAGCGCCCGCTCGAACGCCGCCCGCGCCCCCGCCAGGTCGGCTATTCTGTCCAGGTGATAGCCCAGGCTATTCCACAGATTGGCAGCGTCTTCCAATCCTTCTTCCTCCGCCCTCTCGGCCACGGGACGAACGTGAGGCAGCAGGGGCACAAAGTGTGACGGGCTGCCCGTCTGATCCATTTGGTCGTTGGCCGCCCGCGCCAGCCTTGCCAGCGCGTCGGCCAGCGCGCCGAGAACCCCCTCCCCCTCAGGAGCAGATGGCACGATCGCGCACCCGTACTCGGCCAGCAGGGGGTGCACCGTGGGACCCGCCTCGGGATCCCCCAGCTCCAGCAGACCCAGCCCCGTCAGCACCCCCAGCGCCCCGTCGCAGGCCTCCCGGTCAACGCCCGCCGCCTCCTCCAACACCTCGCACGGGATCGGCTGGTTGGGTGCGCAGTAGCCCGCCAGCAGGAACACCCGCCGCGCCGTCTCGTCCTCCACCCGCTCCCAGCTCACCGCAAACGTCTGCGCCAGCCGCAGGTCGTGGCCCGTCGGGTTCCCCAGTTCCTCCCGCCAGCCCGCCATCGAGGGGTGCTCCCACATGCTCTCCAGCCGCCCCAGGTATGCCTCCACCGAAAGCCGCGCGTGGCCGCCCAGGTAGCGCCCCGCCAGCTCCAGCGCCAGCGGCAGGTGGTACAGCCGCTCCGCCAGTGCCTGCAGGTCGGCCTCCGTGGCCCGTCCATCCGGCAGGTGTTGGCGCAGAAAGGCCCGGCTCTCCTCCGGCGTGAAACTCTCCAGCCGCAACTGCCGCAGGCCCAGATAACCCGGCCAGTCGGTCCGCCGGGCGGTGACCAACACACGCACCGCTCCCCCACTGAGCCGGGCCAGCCACTCTCGCGTCGTGCCCACCTCCTCCAGGTTGTCCAGCACCACCAACCGTGGCCCGCCCCGCTGCCACTCGCCCAACGTCCGCGCCACCTGCTCCGGCTGCTTCTCGGGCCAGTCCGGCAGGCTCATCGCCTCGCCGCACGCCGCCACCTCTGCCCCGATCGCTTCCGGCTCGCCCGCGTTGACCCAGTGCACCCCGTGGAAGAACCGCCCGTAGCGGTACGCGAACTCCACCGCCAACTGCGTCTTTCCCATACCCCCCATCCCGGCCACCGCCTGCGTCACCAGCGCCGAGCGCCCGTCCCCCGCCAGCAGCGCCCGCGCCAGCGCCTGGAGCGGCCCCACCCGCCCGGTGAACAGCGCGTTGCGCTGGAAGGGGATGCGGAAGCCCGGCGGCAGCGGGCCGGGGTCAGGAATCGTGTCGGGCACAGGCGGAGGGGGTGGAGCATAGAGCGGCAAGGGTGTGGGAACAGGAGGACGCGGCGGCCCCAGGACCTTGGCGACCGACGCGCGGGTTACCACACCTCCACCCATGCGGGTGGATTGCCGCGTAAAGTACTCGAATAAGAGCGCGTGCGCCTCCCTCCAGTCTGGCCGCCCGTAAGCCTGCAGCTTGGCCTGCACGTTCGCCTTCACCGCGTCTACCGAGAGGTACTCCACCAGCGCCGTCCGGGCCAGCACCTCGTAGAACCACCCCACATCCACACGCGCCTTCTTCTCCTTCTCGGCATACCGGCTCAGGCGTTGGCACAGCCGGGCTGCCTCGGCGCACTGATCCACAGCGCCCTCCTTGATGGCGAACTTGACCTCCACCAAGTCGGAGTGAAAGGGGCGATTGGTGAGGAACACGAAGCGCACGTTGTCCGGCTCCTCGGCAGAGAAGCGGCTCTCGTAGAACCGGTAGAGCGCCTTGAGCAGCAGAGGATCGGCCAGCGTCCACGGTTTCCCCTCCGCCTGCTTCGTCTTGACCTGGATCAGGATGCGCCGGTCGCCGTTGATCAGGTTTATGTCCTCCAGTTCCACGCCGTTCTCCCGGTCCTCTCCCTCCAACTGCATCTCGGCCACTTCGCCCAAAAAGTCCTGGACCAGGTCGAACAGGGTGGGATCGTAGCGCACCGCCTCGAAGAAGTGGTTGAGGGCCAGCAGGAGCGCGCATTCCCACTGGTAGACGTAACCACCACCATATTGCAGATCGGTCTCGCTCATTGCCCTGTCCTCTTCAGTACACTCGACCAGCCTGTAGTTACGTCGCGCTTGCTCCGGCCAACTTATCCAACAAGCCCTGCACGCGTTGCGCGTGCGCCTCTGCATCGGGGTGGCCGATCTCGCGCTCGTACTCTACGCGGACCTGCATCAGTTCCGCCGTGCGGGCCGGATCGCTGTCCTCGTACAACAACCCCAGATTCCAGCACTGGTTGGCCTCCCCGCGCCGGTCGCCGATCTCGCGGGCTATCGTGAGCGCCTGTTCGTAGTACTCGATCGCCTGCCGCACCTCCCCCAGGGCGGCGTAGGCCAAGCCCAGGTTGCCCAGCCGATTCCCCTCCCCCCGTCGGTCCCCGATCTCGCGGGAGATGGCGAGCGCCTGTTCGTAGTACTCGATCGCCCGCCGCACTTCCCCCAGGTCGGCGTAGGTCAAGCCCAGATTGCCCAGGTGATTCCCCTCCCCCCGTCGGTCCCCGATCTCGCGGGAGATGGCGAGCGCCTGTTCGTAGTACTCGATCGCCCGCCGCACCTCCCCCAGGGCTGCGTAGGCCAGCCCCAGGTTGCCCAGGTCCGCCCCCTCCCCGCGCCGGTCCCCGATCTCGCGGGCTACGCTGAGCGCCTGCTCGTGGTACTCGATCGCCCGCCGGGCATCCCCCAGGCGATAGCAGGCCGCACCCAGGTTGCCCAGGTCATTCCCCTCCCCGCGCCGGTCGCCAATCTCGTGGTGTATCACCAGGCACTGCTCGTAGTACTCGATCGCCCGCCGCACCTCCCCCAGGTTCTTGTAGGCAATCCCCAGGTTGCCCAGGTGCACCCCCTCATTGCGCCGGTCCCCGATCTTACGGGCAATCTCGAGCGCCTGCTCGTAGTACTCGATCGCCCGCCGCACCTCCCCCAGGTCCGCGTAGGCATTCCCCAGGTTGCCCAGCCAGGCCCCTTCATTGCGCCGGTCCCCGATCTCGCGGGCCACGCTGAGCGCCCGCTCGTAGTACTCGATCGCTCGCCGTGCATCCCCCAGGGCCGCGTAGGCCCGCCCCAGGTTGCCCAGTTGATTCCCCTCTGTACGCCGGTCCCCGATCTCGCGGGATATGGCCAGCGCCTGCTCGAAAGTCCCGATCGCCCGCCGCACCTCCCCCAGGGCGACGTAGGCCACCCCCAGGTTGCCCAGGTGCCAGCCTTCGGCCTGTCCTCGATCCAGTCTTCGGGCAGCCCTCAAGGCCGTCTCCAACCACGCGATCCGCTGCCTCGGGTGCTGGCGCATTGGCAGAATGTCGAAGCACCCCGCCGGATAGTCGTCGCACAGCTCCAGCGCCCGCCGGTTTCCTCCCGCGTTCTCCTCAGCCCACCTGTGCCCGGCCTCGACGTTGTCCCACTCCAGGTCGAACAACCTCAGTCCGCCCAACAGCCACCCTCCACCCCGCTCGTAGAGCTCATTGGCAGCCCCGCACACCGTTTGATAGTGCCCCGCGTGCCGCTCACGCCCGCTGGCCCGCTCGGCCTCCCCCAGCCTGCTCCCCGCAAACACCCGCGCCAGGTCGTGTAGCCGGTACCGCTCCGCCTCCGGGTCCCATTCCACCAGGCTGGTGCATACCAGTTCGCTCAGCCCGTCCTGCGCGCGCTCCGCCTCCAGCCCCCACACCGCCGCAGCCCCTCCCCGCTCGAACGTGCCGGGGAACACCGCCAGCACCGCCCACTGCCGCTGCAACCCCTCGCCCAGCAGGTCGTAGCTCAGGCTGAGCGACGCCTCGACCAGCCCCAGCCGCGCCTGCCTGTCCTCCAGCCGCCGCAGGTACTCCACGGGGCGCAGGTCCTCCTGCCTGGCCAGCGCGCTGCCCGCCAGCCGCAGCGCCAGCGGCAGGTACCCGCACAGACGGGCCATCTCGTCGGCGCAGTCACCGATCCGCCCCGCGATGCGCAGCAGGAAGTTGTGTGCGTCTGCGGGGGGCAGCGTGTCCAGGTTGATCGCCTGCATGCCGGGCAGCGTGAAGCGCTGGCGCGAGGTCACCAGCAGCAGGCACGACGGAGGGGGAATCAGCGGCTCCACCTGCGCGGCGCCGGCGGCGTTGTCCATCAGCAGCAAAGCGCGCTGGCCGTGCAACACCGAGCGATACAGCCCTCCCAACTCGGCCTCGCTCTCGGCCAACCGCTCTGTGGGACGGTAGGCGCGGACCACGTGGGCCATCGCCTGCCCCGGCGTCAGGGGCGTGGGGCCGGTGCCCTTCAAGTCCAGGTAGATCTGGGCGTCCGGGTAGCGCGGCGTGCTCTGCACGGCCAGTTTGAGTGCCAGGGCAGTCTTGCCGACACCCCCCATACCCCGCAGGCCGGAGATGGTCACGCCACCTTGCTCTATGGCCCGGCACAGCGCGGCCAGTTCCTCCTCCCGCCCGGTAAAGTCGCCGGGTGGTGACGGGAGTTGGAAGGGGCGGGGGGTAGAGGGAGGCACAAGCAGGGCACGCAGTTGGTCAGGGGAGACCGTGAGGTGTAGTTCCCCAATCTGGATGGCATAGTCACCCGCCGACAGTTTGTTGACGGTGGCGACGTTGTGGTCGCCGACCACGTTGCCGTCGCCGGTGATGGCGGCCAGCCGGGCGGCGAGGGTAGGGTCCTCCGCCAGGAGCCGCTTCAAGCGCTCAAGCAGTTCGGTCGTGTCTTCCTGAGCCAAGCTCTATTCCTTCCTGAATAACCCGGGCTCTCCCAGTTCTCGCGCAAGGTGCTTCCGTGCATGTGCGGGGTCTTCGACCTCGTGGAGCCTGCTCCATTCTCGCACTAACGATTGCCGCAGTATGGCCTTCCGTTTGTCCCAGCACGTCGGCGCTCCAAAGTTGGTTATTTTTCGCGGCTCGATACCCGACCTACACGTCCCCCTGTCAACGCTTCGCCTGAACGATCACTCGTTCCTGCGCAAACTGGGGGCCAGCCTGGTTCGCCAGACCTTGGCTGCATAGGACTCTGACCTACTACACCTTGCCAGTCTATCCTGGCACACGGGCCGCCACAACCCGAAAACCGAGGTTCCAGCTCCAGAGGTTCGGATAGACCCTGTCGCGGGCGGCGCACCGCACGAACCAGTCTCTAACGCCGAAGTCGCCCCCACGCAACACACGGTGGACACGGCGATGTGCCTCCAGGTCCTCCCGCCCATCTTTGGGATCGTACGGATACCTGAAATCAGCGTTAATCAAATGATCGCCCCACAGACTCCGCGTCCACTCCCACACGTTCCCGGCCATATCGGCACAGCCGTAGGGACTATCGCCCCGCGGCGAGTAGTGGCCCACCGGCGTGGTCTCCCCCATCTTCATCGCGAAATTGCACCGTTCCTCGTCGGGAGGCTCATCCCCCCAGGGATAGACGCGCCCGTCTGTCCCCCGCGCCCCCTTCTCCCACTCGGCTTCGCTGGGCAGGCAGTACGCCTTGCCCGTTACCCGGGATAGCCAGTTGCAGTAGGCCACAGCATCTTCCAAGGAGATGTAGACCACAGGATGGTCTTCTTTACCCTTTGGGGGTTTCCTGCGTTTCCAATGCTCCGGCAGGTCGTGGCCGGTGGCCTGTACAAAGGCTGCGTACTGGGCATTGGTCACCGGCGTCTTGGCCAGGTAGTAATCGGGCAGGTATAGGGTGTGCTGGGGCAGCTCATTGTCATCGGCTTGCCTGTCCCTCGCAGGATCGCTGCCCATCAGGAACTCACCGGCGGGGATGAGGACCATCTCCGGCTCCCAGGCGGGCCGACCCAGGCCAAGGGACTCGGCCCGTACTCGCAATGCACGGAGCAGGCGCTCGTACCCCTTCTCCTGGAAAAAGTCAACCCACTGCCAGCGCCTAAGACGCTCAGGAGCCTCGCACTCCTCCAAACGGAGAGGGATCAAGAAGATGGTACCCTCTGGCTGTTCGTCAGCCACATCCAGGGCGTACTTGATCTCCTTCTGGACGTAGCCAGCCTTCGTGATCGCCCTACTCGAAAGGCAGATGATAACCGCATCTGAGGACCGCACAGCCTTTGGTATCTCCAGTGGCCAGTCTTGGCCGGGTAGCAGGTCTTCCTCATCCAGCCAGGGAGCAATACCATCGGAGCGCAGGCGACGGTAGAGGTCGCGCACTGCGGGCTTGTCACCGGAGGCGTGGCAAAGAAAGACCTTCAACTGGCGTGGCAGTCCTGTAGAGGCGGCAGGTAGAGGAGATGCGGTGAGGGCTGGCACAGGTGGGGGAGGTAGGGGGGATGCAGAGACGGCTGACACAGGCAGGGAACGCAGTTGCTCGGGGGAGAGTGTGAGGTGGAGTTGCCCAATCTGGATGGCATAGTCACCCGCCGACAGCTTGATCACAGTGGCGACGTTGTGGTCGCCGACGACGTTGCCGTCACCGGTGATGGCAGCCAACCGGGCGGCGAGCGTAGGGTCCTCCGCCAGGAGCCGCCTCAAGCGTTCAAGCAGTTCGGTCGTGTCTTCCTGAGTCAAGTTCTACTCCTGCTACTGCTCTCAGCCAAGGATGGGACCTAGAACCGTCGATAATCCGATTCAATTGCCTGTATCAAAAGATTGTACTCCCCCTGACTCTTGAAAAACTTGGGGTGGCTATATCCATACTCTTCTTCCCGTTGCTCGACGGCCCTTTCAATCTGGTTGATCAGATAACTGTAAGCCTGCTTGAGAGATTCGTTATCACTTCTTATCCACTGTAAGAACCCATTGACGTAATCCAGGTCAGCCCTACAGGCCGGGTCAAAGAAGCGATGTGCGATCAGGCCGGCAAGGAAGTAGTCAGCATGAGGAAGCCACGCTGGGGGTCTTCTCTGCTCCTCTAGCAGCCATCCTCCAGAATCATACTCCAGAGCATCTCCTTCCTTCCTGGCGAGCAGCTTCCTAATCTCACCAATTCTGCGAAGACTGGTGACAGCAAGAATTACGTGGAGTGGCTCAGTCGCAACTGTGAAGACATGGTCATAATAACCGCCGTCCTCGTGCACGAGAAAAAGCTTGGATGTCTGACTCTTGGCAATAGCCGGGACCTGCTCGAAGAAAGTGGCCAGGGCCTGCGCGCCCTCCTTCAAAGCGAACATATCCTGAACAGGCCTGCCTTTCTTCTCCAAGTCTTCTCGCTCCGCTCTGTAGTCACCGCGCCTGATTTCGTAGTAGACACCCCTGTCTAACAACCTGCGCTTAAGTTCAATCTGAATCGTATCTGTACCAACTAGGTCAGATTGAAGAACAGCATTCTGAGAGTTGGCGTAAAGCGTCACCCTTCGCCTGAACTCAATGTCGCCTTCCTTCTCAATTATCCTGACGCTGACATCAACGTCTTGCATAGCTGCGTGGTCGGCTGGACCCTCGCGCCACACCCGCCACAGACTTGAGATAGTCTGCGCTCCATTAATAACCTGCGCATTTTCTAACTTGACCGTAGTGTCGGTCAGGCTTCTGAAACTAACCTCATCGCAGACGAAGGTCACGCCGTTGTTATAGAACCAGAAGTTCTGAGCCTCTCCCGAGTCCTGGGCTGTGGCCTGAATTCCCTTGTTGATCTTGACGTTCCCCAGGGAATTCCTGATGTTAGCGGCAAGAATACGATGCTGGTGTTCGTCGTAGAGCTGAGCCAAGTCTACCCCCTTGACTGTCCCCACCAGGGCACGTGCCGAGCCCGTTTTGTTCTCATATACGTAGGGTTGGCCTGACAGCTTAAGGTTGATGTTTAGCCGGAACTGCTGGTGCACCTGGCTTATGAACAATTGCCTCAAATCCTCTACATTCAGTGTCTCGATGTCAAAATGCATGCCCCTTCTCGCAAATCGCGCATGTGCACGATCAATTTCGTCTTGCCCCTCTCTGCTCAAGCCATGCTCAACCGTGGCAGCAAGGATGATCTTGACACCCTCATATTCAAAGCTTTGATAGGCTTCCCGGAACTCCTCTGCTCTTGCCCGAAACTCAGTGTTTTCCTGGATCCTCGACAGGTCACCATCCAAGAGCCACTCGACACCATTAAAGAGCTGGACCAGATCGTTCTTACTGATGCCTGCTCTTTGCGGATTCCTACGCCGTTTCGTCTGCAGGACAAGCAGCTTCCTTCCCTTCTCAGGGACGCAAATTGCATCAACGCCCTTCTCTTCTCCACCATCCACAATGGCGTCAATAGCTTCCTTTGTCTCCATATCTGGGTAGTCGGCTAGATGCAGAAGACACCAGGCAACAAAGGCTCTGTCTTTGGCTCGCTCTAGTGCGTTGGGATTTGCTGGGTCGTGGTGCCCGTAAAGCTGAGGATTCTTGTCAAGCAATTCCTGCAGTTGCTTGTCTAGCATCTGAGCGAAGTTCTGAATATCCATAGCAGTCTCTCCTTATGTCAAAGAGCTTACCAGAAGTGGCTCAGGACGAACCGCCATAAGAGAGGCGCAGGTCTGGAACTTGTCCTGAACCACTACAACCATTGCAGCTTCAGCATTGGGTGGCCGCCCTTGGTGTTCAGTAATCACCTCCAGGCTCTTGTCCGGCCTCGGCCAATGCTACAACAGCGGCCCCAGGCCTGACTCATACACACCATCGCCCGCTCATCCCCGATGCATTCACTGGCGCTCAATGTCTCCTCATTCACCCAAGCGGGGGCAGCCCTAACCATCTGCCGCAGCCGTCGCCTGTATGCCGCCGTAAGTAGCCGTCCCAGAGCCCGCTCAAACGGACCAGTGGATCCCTCGCCAACCCTATGGCAGTTCCCCAGCAGCGACGACCACCTTGTAGTCCACCCCCAGCGCCTCCCGAAAATGCCGCTCCCCACACACCACCTTCCGCCGTTCGTCCGGCAGCCATTCGCTCGGCTCGTGGCTCCCCTTCGTCTCCCGCACCAGGTACAGCAGCGGCCTCCCCGTCGGCTCCCCGTGCTCGTCCCGCTCCTCCATCACCATCGCCCAGTCCGGGTTGTACTCCCCAATCGGCGTCGGCACCGTGAACCAGGCCGGCAACTTCAGATACATCTTGACGTCGTCCCGGTGCTCCAGCCCCTCCACGAACTGCCGCTCCACGTCGGAATCGCACATCACGTGGTCGTACACCGAACGCTCGGCGGGCACCAGGTACTCCTCCCAGCCCTCGATCTCGGCGTCCAGCTGTGTCATCTCGTACCACTTGTTGATCTTTTCGTACTGGATGCCCTCCACCAACTGGTCGGCCAGCCTCTCCTTGATGATGCGCACCGCCACCGTGGCGAACCCGTTGGGGTTCTCGATCACCGCCCGTTGGTCCGGCGCTTGCCGGATGATCTCCAGCAGCGTCCCGCGCGTCAGCCGCACCGGCGGCGTCGTGTGCTCCATCAGGTTTGCCATGATCTCGACCAGGTTGGGCAGTGGGTAGCGCCCCGCCAGGCTCACCACACTCCTGGCCGCGCCCATCTGCAACGCCTCGAACACACTCTCGTCGCCCACCTCCACCCGCGCCTTGCTGACCGTCACGCGCGGCGGCTCGATCTTCTCCCGTGTCAGTTCGACCACCACGTCACCCACCAGCCGCTGGCTATCAATCCGCACGGCATAGCGCGTCTTGTGCTTGATCCTCTCCCACAACTCCTGGAACTCGGGCCTGAGCGTGTACTCCTTGCGCAGTCGCGCCACCCCACGGTTGCGGGCGTTGGCCGGTTTTGGCGGCAGGATGCCCTCCCCGTACTCCTCGGCGATGCGCGCCCGCTCCTCGTCCGTCAGATCCGCGATGGACTTGCCGTAGCGCGCCTCGATCTCCTCCTGATATTCCAGCGCCACCTCGCTCTGCAATTGCGCCACGAAGCGCTCGTAACTCTCGTTGGCCACCACCGTGAGCACGTTGAAGCGCTCGT